>Ga0180437_10000340_pt1 | contig 92175 bp, 72 predicted proteins | sample SS_ome_4_FD_132410 | JGI IMG/M metagenome (GOLD analysis project Ga0180437, IMG submission 132410) | Hypersaline lake sediment archaeal communities from the Salton Sea, California, USA - SS_3_D_1 metaG | ecosystem: Environmental > Aquatic > Non-marine Saline and Alkaline > Hypersaline >...
ATGCTGCCTGTCCCATCGACCTCCACGCGGGCGACGGGAACATACGGGTCCCCTTCAATGAACGCGTTCCAAACCTTGGTTAGAGCGGCGCGGTGTTTATCAGCCCGTGCGATTCGCTCCCAGCACACATCGTATGGCTTAGTCATACCATCGGCAAATGTAGGCACGCTTGGGGATGGTGTGCTAGATTGGTCGCATGGACGAGCAGCCGATCACGAACATCCCCGATTTCGTACATACGGTCCTCGACGATGCAAGACCTTGGGGACGGGTGTTCCCTTGGTTCCGCGGCGAGCGCAATGTCGCTGACAGCACTCTGTTGCCTCAGGTGTTCCGCAAGAAATACGACGAGAACAATTTGCTGCAGACTTTCCGTCGCCGCGCCCACCTATTGAATCTCCCGGTAATCCCGCCGGTATCGGCCACAGACCAATGGTTGTTTCTCGCCAGACATGTAGGCCTGCCCACGCGCCTACTGGATTGGACCGAGGGCGCTCTGATTGGCTTGTACTTCGCGTTGAGCAAGGTTGAGGAGTATGAACGGGGCCGGCAGGAGTTCAAGGCGCAGAAGCAAGTGCCTCCAGCGAAAGGTGTTGTGTGGATGCTCCAACCAATGAGGTTGAACTGGCTCGCCGAGGCTTTCGAGAAGGAAACGAGTGATGAAGAGGTCGTGGAGCCACAGACAAACTACTACGGACTCACGTGGTATGATCCAGTCGAACTCGGCAAGATGAGGGTGGGGCGCAATATTGCCTTCGAGAATATCGCTGCTGCTTGGGAGCAGAAGAGGCCGGGGCGAGGGATACAGATGCCAGTGGCAATCGAGCCAACCACGATTCACCCGCGAATGAATGCGCAGCATAGTTACTTCACAGTTCATGGCCTCGATGAGCGCCCGCTACACGAGATCCTCCCGAAGGCGCTGGCGCGGCTCAGAGAGAAAAAGAAATGCAGTTACCAGCTTGATGACCTACTCAGGAAGTACGAGATCACGATCCCGCCGAGCGAAGGGATCGCCGAACTCCGCGCGTTGGGAGTCGCTGATTCGACCATCATGCCAGATGCAGACTCGCTTGCGAAAGAACTGAGCAGGTTTATGCGCGATCCGTAGGCTAGTGCAGGGGACGGTGTATCGTGAGTTCTTTGATGGACGCTTTGGAGCGCGGGCAGGAGGAATTCTCCAAGGAAGAGATAGCGCAGGCTGACGACTTATTCTGGGATCGCTCGGCTCTGTTTTTCACGCCGACTGAGAACATTCCTGAGAAGTGGATAGGCAAAGGACCGCTCGACGTGACCCTCCCCATCCCGACGCCTTCGTACCACGAATTGCTGTGCAGGACGGTGTACGGGTATAACACGCCAAGGGTCTGGGTCGATTTGATCCAGCGGGCTACAGGGAAAGTGCGTTGGTGTCCGAATCACCGGGTGAAGCTGACCGTCGTCCGGTACGATGCGGTCGTTCTGCGCTACTATTGGCAGGCGGGAGCGAAGCCGCTTGTCGACGCGCTCAAGTACTCAACGACCGGTCGACGCAACGGTCGTCTCCTCTACTACTTCGGTGCGATAATCGACGACAGCCCCCGCCACATCCATGAGTTTGAGTACCGCCAAGAGAAGGTAGCCCACCCGTCGGAAGCGCGGGTTCGGGTCATTGTCGAACCGACAACATAGTCCCCATCGAGGTCACAGCCCCCTCCCCCACCCCGCTGGCGCTTCGTCTTTGCCGTTCGTGCCCCGACAGTACCGTCTGCCGCGCAGCCCGGCAGCTTCAAACCCCTGTTAGGCAGCCGTAGGTGGGGGTTATGGTGGGAGAGTTCTTGGGGTAGTTCAGCCTCATCAGGGTGCAGAAACAGGCCGGGGGCCGTCCCGCACGATGCGGTGACAGCCCCCGTGGTGATTGCATCTTGATGAGAATGGGCCCCCAAGTGCTCCGGCCTCAAGTCCCTAGCGCCTGCCGCTGAACCCGTTGTTCTGGGGCGCGGACTCGGAGTCCGCAGTCTGCCAACACTCAATCCGCTGCAAGCTCAGCTCAGTCCGCTGGAGGCTCAGCTCGAGCCGCGGCACGGCGTTCCTCCGTGACCCGCTGACGTGCACGGGCCGCCAGATCAGCGAACTCAGGTGGGGGCCCAGGATCAAGTCGTTCCCGAGCTCTCTCCAAACTGCGGCGGGCCTGCGCCGAAGATGTCTTAGCCCTTCGCCGTTTCTTGGGTGACCTCTTTCGCTTCGGCAGCTCTCGCGGGCCAACGCCCTGGCGGATTTCCTCAGTTTCGTCCGGACCATACTTCGCCTCAAGCTTTTGTCGTCGTAGAACATATTCGTCAGCCCATGATAGATCTGAACGAAGCAGAATCCTGTAAACCTGTTCCTGGAGCCTGTCTCTCCAGATCCTCCCTTTCTTCTCGATTAGAGTTACGACGCTGTCTGCGATCTCCCGGCGACAAGCAGCCTCATTGGGAATTCTCAAGACTTCGGCTCCAGTAGCCTGGCGGATCTTCGTACTGCGCCGAAGATCGCGCAGGTACTGGCCCGGCTCGTCGTGCCAAAAACCGTCCACCTCGATCACCAAGCAGTAGCACGGCAGGAAGAAATCGGCGATAGCTCCGGCAACCACCTTCTGCTGCTTGAAAACAATCCCCGCTCGTCGGAGTGCATTGGCTACGGCGCGCTCGCCACGAGTGGGCTTCGCGCGCATGCGCTGAGCGCTGGTCTTCAAGCTCGGCTTCGGTGTGACAGAGTGAGCCATGAGTTCGGTCGGTTTGCTGGCGCTTGCCCTTGCCCACACACTAAGCCTGGCATAGACTCATAAAAGAGACAAGTGACCGAATCTGAGACAATGGGGTGCATTACCATGCGCAAAGCTGAGAAGACTGAGCGCCAGCAGGACCCTATCGCAGAGAGGCTGAAAGAGGCCCTGGAAAGGAAAGGCTGGAGTAAGTGGCGCTTTCAGCAGGAGATGGCGGCGTGGGGGGCCCCGGGATCGTCAAGGGCTAACATTGACCGCTACTTGAAGGGTGAAGTGAGGAAGCTCCCTGTGAAGTTCCTCGTTGTCGCCGCCCGTCTCCTGCAGGTCAACTTGCTCTGGCTGCTCGGTGAGTCACCGGCCATGACAAGGGAGGACGTTGCCGCGTGGGAAGCCAGCGTCAAAGAGGACAGCAAGGAGTTCCGGGAACGTGTCGAACGCGAGCTGCAGAAGGCCTTCCCCCTCTATCGGAGGCTTGACAAGACAGCTCGAGGACCTGTTTGGACAGCGTGGGAAGAGCGCTATATCCGGCTGACTCGTGAGCAATCGGTCAAAGACGAGCAGCTGCCACCAGATGCTGTGGAAGATGCCGCCAACGACGTGGGACGCGCCCTCATGGCACCGCTCGAGGCCTATGATGTGGACCACAGGGAACTCTTCATCTGGGACCTAGGACACTACACGACTGCAGTGTGTCAAGCGTTAGCCTTCCTCAAACAAAGGGGGCCCCACCCGGCGCTGCCTAAGCGGGGAAAGTGAAGCGAGATCTGCCTCGACCAGCGGCCGATGACAGGCGACGGAGCCCAACGGAGCTACGATTCGACCGGCCCGGCTGGCTCCCACTCAACCTGAATTGCAACAGGGCCGTCGGATGACACTGCTGGGCCGAAAACCAGCGCCTGGCCCTGTTCCAGCTTTGGAACGAGTCTAGCCGCAGCTGGTCCAGCGAGCGTCTCGAGGTAGTCGAGGCCGGTTCTATCCACGTAGCGGAACGCGATGAAGTTCTCGCATTGCGATAGCGCGCTCTTGGATACTACGGCAGTACGCTGCGACACGATCATGATGGAGATCCCGTACTTGCGGACCTGCATCATTTGCATCCCGAACTTGGTGGAGCTTTCTCGTCCCGGCGCGCCGAAGCCCATCCCGGCAGGCTCGGGGACGAACTGGTGCGCCTCATCAAGTATCAAGGTTCGTGGAACTATCTGATCCTTCACGTACTCGTCGGTGGCCACGCCGACGAGTTCCTGGAGAAACTTGTGCGCCAGGTCGGCGGGGTGGCCCTTAAATCCGTCCGGCGGCTCGATGACAGAGACGCACGGTGTCGTGGGCACAGCGCCCTTTTTGTACTTAGGCAGTCCCCGCCGCTTGGCGTATTCGCTGCTCTGATCCATTATTACCACCGGCTGTCCTTGGCCCAGAGCTTTGGCGAGGCGGACGGCCAGCGACGTCTTCCCCATCTTGGTCATGCCCAAGATCACTAGGTGGCCATCGCAAGCCAACTCCTGGTCGAGAAAGATCGGGATCTCCGTGCCTATCACGTGGCCGAGTCGAATCCAGGCGCTCGGCAGCGTAGATGGGTCGATGGTAGGCGTCCTTATGTTGCCGACTACTGCAGCGCCCGTCGGTGGAACCCAGCGATGTTGCCTCAATCGTCGAGTGGCCTCGTCAAAATGCCCGAGTTGTGCAGCGTCGACGCGCACGACGAGGTGAGAGCCGCCTTTCACGTTCGACTGCTGGATCTCGGCTGCCGACAGCTGATAAAGGATTTCCGTTGTATCCTGTTTGATTGCAACGACCCGGCCGGTCTCAAGTGCGCGCGTAGCGACGAACCTCAGCATCGTATCCGACGAACCCACGTCCACCGCGCCGACAACATCCACCTTCGGCTTTCTTACCGTTCGTATGGTCAAGCCGGTTGCCCCAAGCAACCTCTCGCACACGGCCCCGTCGCTGACGTGGATCTGACCCCAGACGTCCACGCTCCTTCGGATTCGTGTTATGACCACACCCTCGGCTTCGGTCGATCCAGACTTCAGCGAAACCCATGATCCAGGTTGAGGGAGTTCGGAGGTCGCTACCAGCAGCCGCGACGGCCCCACCATTCCCTCCGCTTCGCAGGGGGGTGGGGTGCCGGTCACGGTTGACCAGACCGACTGCCAGTTGATGAGCCCCACGACTACTGCTGCCAGCCACCCGCCCACCAGCCCCCAAACCTTAGCCTCGCCGAGGTTCTCGCTGTCTGCGAGCAGGGCGAGCACGAACACCGCAGAGTACAGCACCCGAGCCGTCGCGAGACTGGATATTCTTCGTGCCGAACCCGCCAACCGAACTAGAGGTGTCGGTTCTTTCCTGCCGGCGCCGGCAGCAAGTGCAAAGACGGCCAACGCGAGGGCCGCGACGACTGCGATGGCGAAGATATCGCGCCCGGTACCGATGAGGCTTTCTGAAACGACAAGGTAGAGTATTAGGCAGATGAGCGTGTTGACTATGATGTCCGGGGGGCGCGCGTAGTACGGCTCAAGAAGCAGAGGGTAGATGGCGACCGGGGCGAGGCCGGCCACGAACCATAGCTCGGAGGAAACCGGACGCCCCATCACAACGAATGTTGCGCCCGCCACGATCAGTCCCTGGACAGCGATAACTCCGAGGCGCCACCTGACGCTCATGATGTAACTATGGGGATAGTGCTGGCTCGTGGGCAAGTTGGGAGCCCAAGTTCTCCCTCTCCAGGGATGCCAGGAGACCGTTCTCAAGACCTCATGAGCACCCCGGCCCACAAGAAATCAGCTACTTCTAGACGAGAAGAGACATCCCCTACTAAGCCACTTTCCTCGTGGAAGAAACGGACTCGGAGTCCGCTGCCTGGCCCCGATAACATTGAGTCGCAACGGCTCGAATCAGCATGCCAACTCTCGAAGGCGCTTCAACAACATCACCATCGCCTCAGTGTCCCGCTTACAGTACTCCAGCAAATCGTGACGCAGCCGATCGCGTTCGTCGGGCGGGATCTTATGGGCGACAAACAGCAGGCGCGCGATCTCGACACTCGCCTCCATTCCGTCGACGATCACAAGGTCGTTGTACGACAGTTCCGGCACGAGCGGATTCAAGACGTACTTGATGCTAAAGCTACCCTGGAAATCGGGGTGGTAGACGTTGTTACGGATAACCGGCAGCAGGTCGATGAGCTTCTCCTCGAGCTCGAGCAGCGACTCTTCTAGCTCGGGGACGGCCTTCTGCAGGTCGCGGATGCAGCGGCGCTCGAATGGCGAGTACATGACGATTCTCTCAGCGCCCGCCGTGGCCTCCACCAGTACCCGAGCCAGCTCGGGCCGGGGATCGTCGGGGCCCTCAGCCAACCACCCAATGTGCCGCAGCTCGCCGTCTTCCGTCTCTTCGTGGTAGCTGAACTGGGCCGTCCCCTGGTGCCAGGGCCCGAGGCCAGGCCAGACCGGTATCGCGCGCCCCACGGTCTCGAAGTCGAGGTAGCCCAAACGCGCGGAGAACGGCTCCAGCGCGTCCGCCAGTCCGGGCTCGACGATCATCCTCCCCTCTTCCAGCGCACGGATTTGCCGGCGCGCCTTCGGTGGCAGCTTTCGGTCTTTGGGGATAGCGTCGATCGTTTCGATGCCCTCGAGGATATACTTCCATGCTCCCTTGGGCCCCACCCCAGCGAGTGTGCTGATGTGGTTGGGAACTTCGGGCCAGCAACGATTCAAGAAAGGACACCTGTACGGCTCGAAGCACTGCAGGCCGAGCTTGATGTCCGGCTCGGGGCCACTGATCACCTCCAGCTGCTTCTTGACCTCCTCGGGCACAAGAGGCAGCAGACCCTTCACTGGATCCGTGACGTCGGTGCGCTGGAACAGGTCGCTGACGTCGGGGCACCGGTGTTCCTTGTTGAGGTGCATGATGTCGGCGCGTGCCACGTCGATGCCGCACTTCTGTAGCACGTGCACCTGGATCGCGGCATCCGGGATGTGCTCGTCTTTCTGGGAGGTCGCCGACTTGATCTCGACGAGGTTGAACCCGTCGGCGGTACGCTCGAGTACGTCCACCGCGACGAACACATCGTCCGCTATGAAGCTCGCCTCAAAGATGGCCGGCGCCCCCTCACTCATCGCTGCTTCCGTCGCCGCCACACGGCCCTGGAGATCAAAGTAGGGGAAGTCGATCAGAAGACCGTCGGGGAAGCGTGTCCTAGCGACTTCACCCACGTGCGCGCCCTGGTCGAACCGGTCCTGGAGTACCTTGTCTGGGACCAGCTCCGGCGCGTCGGGCTCATGCACCTTACGCCAGAGGAGGGCCGGGCATTGCCAGCCTGCCACGAATCGCGACTTCGAGAGGACCTGCGTTTTGTCTCTCGTGGTCCTGTCTTCCTTCCTCATTCCCACGCCCTTACCTCTTCCTACCGTCGACTTCTAGGCTGAAGGCCAGCAGTCATCGAGTATGTCTAGCTGGTTTTCCGGCGAATCTGGCGGCGGGGGTCGTGGAGGCATACGCACTGCTCCGCGCAACAGGCCCTCCACCTCTCGTAGCAGCTGTTTAGCACGCTTTGACCGGCGGAATGTCAGCTCGTCACGAACCTCACCGAGTACTTGACGGCTGTGCTTGTGTTCGCGAACGAGCTTTTCCAGTTCCTCAATCGTGGCTTCCAGGTACTCCCTCGTCATAAGGGCGCCCCTTCTACATCAGCAATTGAAACACCCAATCACGTTAGAACGTCCTGCTGGACTGCACGGGTCAGCCTACTCTCCGCGATCCCTCGGATTCTTCACTCTTCCTCAAACTCTTGATGCTCGAACTTCAACGAGCGACAGTTCTCCGACACAATGCGCACCACGTTCTCCGGCACGCCATCGGGCATGCGCGCACTGATCTCTAGCTGGACGTCTACCTCCGCGCCCATCAGTCCCTGTAAGTAAGCTACCACGTTCTCGGCGACCTTGCCGGCGTCCGCCCCCATTTGCATTGCCCGTAGGCGGACGGAACCATGGAAGCGCGTGAGTTTCGCTTCTTCGGGAGGCTGCGGCGGTGTCACTCCCGGTGGTGTGACTCCGGGCGGCGTCACAATTGGTGGTGTCACCCCAGGTATATCCTCAACATGCTTGGCGGCCACATCAGGTTTTACGACTAGCCCGCCGGCATCAAGACTGACCCTCGTCTGAACGCCAACGCGCAAACCCCGATACCTCTGCTCCTTTTCATCCCAAGCATCCGCAAACCCGAACGCGTCTGCCTGCCACGTTAGAAGCGCAACGCCTTCGGCGACGGCATCGGTCAGAAGGCTCGGGCTTCGAAGCCGCGGCAAGTAGAGATACTGAGCAAAGTAGTCGGCGAGTTCCTTTAGTTTGATGTGGTCACCGCGCCAGAGGGGAATCCGGTCGAGCTCCAGGCGGAGGTTCACAGCAGAGTACTCGGTGAGCAACAGCCCTTCGTTACGGGCCTTTCTTGAAGCGCGCACGGCAAGGGCATCGTCGCCCTGCAGCCGTATATCACGCCATGTGACTGGCGCATCGGGTTCAGTCTGCTCCGGCACTAGCAACCAGTGGAACGCTTCAGGGATCCGGTGTCGGACAGTTTCATCCGCATGCTCTCGACTAGTGCGGGCCAGGCCCTCCTGATAGGGATCGAGGTTCAGCTCGGTCCGCTCGTCCTCAATCGACTTCCAGGCGAGATACTCCCGCACTGCCTGTCCGATGTCGCCTGCCCTAGCCTTGTCGCAGGCGACGAAGACAAGCGTGTTACGAAACACCCGTGGTGAGTTTCCGCGCGTTTCAAGGATCGACACAGCGGCTTGCTTGGCCGGGCTGTCTTCTCCACGCGCGTGCACTGCTGCTGAATCCAACACGACGAGCCGGGCCTCGTGCTCTTCTGGGACGTCGCCACTCGACTCTGGAAAGGCATGGACCTTCACAAAGTCACCGCGGTGACGCACATCGTCACGGACCCGACGCTGGATCTCCTCGTCTACCTGATCCTCAGAGAATTGCCCCGCCCGATCTCGCGCCAGCTGGGCAACACTCGGGTGCACGTCGAACCAGTAGCGGCGACCGTCATTGTAAAGGTACGTAGCCTGACTGCTCAGCCGGCGAAGGGCGTCTCCGAAAGTCGCCGCAGATTCGCCAGGCTGCACGCAGCCGAGTTTGATCTTCGCGTCGTCAATGCCGCGATTCGCACTACGGATTGTGGGCGCAGAGCCGAGGAACACCGTGCGTGCGGCGCGCCGGCAGGCGGAGTAACGACCAAGATTCGGGTTGTCGCGGTCGAGGCGCCGCGGTAGTGAGTGGGGACCGTCCACGTCCACCTCGAGCACAGGTGGCCAGTTGTCCTCAAGGTATCTGTTCAGCTCAGCCTGCACGGGAGGGTCGTCCACCGGCACGCTCGACGGCAGTATGAGCAGGTTGGTGTCCTGCCTTTCCCAAAGGGAGTGGATCACAGCCGCCATCAGGCGCAGAACGCCACGGGTCCGCTGGAACTTCTCGAGGGTGGACCAGTCGTCGTACAGCCGGTCGAAGAGTTCCGGGTGGATCGGATACGCAGCCTTGAGCCGTTCCTCGTAGGCCCCTTCTTTGCAGCCCGACGGGTATTCCGATGCATTGGCCCCATAGTGCTCGCGGAAGGCCCGGCACACCGTGTCACGTTCCGCATACATCTTGGCGCTGAGTGGCTCGAAGAGCCGCCGTCTGACGATCTCGAACCCCTCCTCCGCGCTGGCTGGACGCCAAGGGGAATCAAGTCTCCCCACCACGTTCTTCAACCTTTCTAGCGCCTTCTGACCGCCTTCCCCACCCACCTCGATGTCCGACGACGGAATCGAGACGACCAGCATGGCGTTGGGCACACCCTTTACAGCCTCGGTAAGGGCCTGGGCGAATGAGAAGTGCGTATCGAAAGACCCACCGGCCAAGTCGTCTCGGTTGTAAAGTTGGCGGGCATACGCCACCCACTCGTCGATCAAGATTAGGCAGGGGGCGTGCTTCTGAATCAGGGCCTCCAGAGCCTCACCAGGGCTGGTGGCAGTCGCGTCCGCCTCCTGCACCATCTCGTACCCCTTCTTGCCGCCTAACTGCCAGGCGAGCTCGCCCCAGAGTGTGTGTACCTTCACGCTTCCACGCTCGACGGGCTGACCAGGTGAGAGGCGCTGCCCATCTATGACAACTCGGTTGACCTTCTCGGGAGGCCGGGCTGCCGCTCGCTTCATCAAGTCATCCACCCCAGCGAGTTCTGCTTGCGCGATACCGGAGAAGAGATGATAGAGGGCCAGGAGCGAGTGCGTCTTGCCGCCACCGAAGTTGGTCTGGAGCTGCACGACAGGATCCCCGCCCTGACCCGCCAACCGCTCGAGTCCGTTTACCAGCAGCTCGGTCAGACCATCGGTCAGAAAGGTTCGGCGAAAGAACTCTTTTGAGTCCTTGTACTCGTTGCTCCCTTCTCCGCGATGCACTTTCCAGAGATCCGCCGCGAACTCGGCTTGCTGGTAGCGCCCCGAAGCAACGTCTGGGTGCGGGGTCGCTATCTCCCGCCACGGCTTCAAGTCCGACATCGGCTGACCTTCGATAGCTGTAACGGCCGCACCCCGCTGTCGTCGCCGCGCCTGTTCCTGGAACCGGACCCGCATGAGCTCATGGCGCATTTCTTCAATCTCTCCCGCCTCTGGCGCTGAGACCGCCTTGAGCAAACGCTCCATCGAGTCGAGGCCACGATAGGCATCATCGGTCGAAAATGTCTCCTCGTGGGCCCACCGGTTACGGATCTCTTGAAGCTCACTAACGATCGACCGTTCCGCTTTCCCAAGCGTCTTCTTGAAGACAAGGTTCCATTGACCCCACATCACTCTCAGGAGTGCGTGGGCGTCCCAGTTTATAGCGCGGGAGCGAGCCTTAAGTACGTCCGCAGCGACGTCCTGCCACTCCGGTCCGTGCTCTGCCTCCATCTCCCGCGCTACGAAGGGGCGCAGGCCTTTAGACATTGCCTCAAAACCACGTCCAATCCGTTCTCGGTTACTAATTGCCATCGTTCTGTTCCGCTGTTACTCGAATAGTCGCGTCTGCGGCTCAACCCTAGTCGTGTCGACCTTGCCGGCCAGTTGCGCGATTACGGGCCACGCCACAACAAGCGAGTTGTAGGCGACGGCCTCCTGCGCCCAACCTTTCTGCTCACAGACCTGGTAGAGTCTATAGGCCAATTCCCTCGCCGTGTCTCCCATCGGCCCAACCGCGTGCAACAGTTCAGCCGCGGCTGCTTCGCCGCCGGTCAGAAGACGAGCGATAAGATACTGCGCGACTTCCCAGACAGTGATTCGCTCATCGGTGGCTGGGTCCCAATCAGAAGCCAGCTCATCACGCTTCAGTAGGCGAACTGTCCCCGCCTTCGATTGCACGATGCCAGATTCTACCAACCCGTCGACGCCAACGTTCTTGGCGCGGGCCAACACGTCGGCCTCACCATACGGCGCGCCTTCCATCTCGTGTTGTGCAAACCACGCGAGAGCCCAGCGTGTGTCCCGGTCAAAATCACCCTCCTGCTCCGAGAGAACCTCGCCCAGCGTCTGATTGATTAGTGCTAGAGCGGTCCGTACGGTCATTGGCGTGCCGTCCGCCTCCAACACCTCACCATATCGCGAAAAGACCGCCATCCCGGGACCTATAGACGCCTGGGCCAGGTCTACGGGCGCGATACTACTCGACTGCAACGTCCTAACGGCGTTGGGGAGTTCTCGTTTCAGGGTCGCAAGGAACTCCCGCCGGGTTGTCCGATGTGCTTTCCGCTTCCTTGGTCGACAGACCAGAACTACAGCGGACGCCAAGGCGTTCGTACCCCTAGCAACAGACCGCGCCTTCTTAGTCGTGCGTACCGGCCACGTCCCAGTGATCGAGAGTCCGGCGCCCAGCAAACCCTCAAGCATGGTCTCCCACCCGGTCGAGACTGCATTCTCGTCCTCGTCTGCTGCTTCCTCTGCTTGCTTGAAGGCATAGTACACGGTGATGGGTATTTCCGGATGCGCAGTGGCACGGAGAGTCTCAAACGCCTTCTCGAAATTCTCTCGAAAGAACTTCTTGGCAGCTTCTGGAGAACCTTCGTGACGATACGGCGTAGCGATTAGCTCAGCCTGCTTTGGCGTCAGCAGCGTTGCAAACAGTGTCGGATAGACGTTAGCTAACGCTCGACGGAGCCATACGTAGAAGAAGTCCGAGATGTCGGAATAGCCGATATTGTCGTAGTACGGCGGATCTGTTGAAACCACCGGAGGGCTGGAAAACTTAGGCGCTTCTGATGTCACGTCCAATTGCAACACCCGCGCAGGCAGCACGTTCGTAGGCAAGTTGCTTAGGGCATCTAGAACCCAGCTCACTGCCGTTGCGAATCCTAGTTTTGATTGCAGTGGTTCGGCTTCCGCAAAATCCCAGGCCATTGGTATGGCTTGCCTCTGGAACAGGTTTCTGACATTCTCGTTTGTGGTGTTCCAGGTCGCCAGGCTGTTCCAGTAGTCCGAGGCCCTCGACACAGCACACGCACAGACTGACGCGATCGCGTCGGCATAGGCGCGTGCCCCTATACCTCCTTCTTCGATCCCGATACCATCATCCGCCATGCCAGCCCTCACCGCGTCTGCTTCCACCTTCTTTCCGACATCTCCGACCATGTCACACAGGGTGGTTAGAGCCACTAGCTGACGTCTTGTGAACAGGTCTGCATGTTTAGTCATGCCATACTGCTGAACACGAAACCCCAGTGCCTTGGCAGGCAGGTCTGTCTCGGGACGCCATTGCGAATCAGCGACTTCCGCAGCAGCCTCTTGCTCCGAAGACGGCGTCAAATAGATGCGGCGACGATTACCCTCAGCAATGATTGCCATCAATCGGGCTGACATCCGCCCGTGTTGTGCTTGATCCCGGATGTACTTGAAACCGACCGGCTCGCCGCAATTGAAACATCTGGCACCTTTGCGATCAACAGTCCCCTTAGGTGGGGCACCCTCGCCAGATCGCACCGAGAAAGACAGGGCACGGTCGCCAGGGTCCACTTTGGGCTCGATCCAGGCTTTTCGACCCTTCTTTTTCGAAAGTTTGAACGAACGGGCGAGCGGGATCTCCGCTGTACACGCAGGGTTCGGACATTTCACAATACGTGCCCAGAGCCAAACACTAGGCACAACCTCTGCTGCTCCATCTGCCGCAGGTAACTTCACCTTTGGATACAGATTGCCCAGACTCTTCTCTGCTTCATCGCGCATCCAAAGTCCGTAGAAGCGCACGTCCTCAGCCAGGCCCTCAGCCCCCTGCCAATCCCTCGAAAACAGCCTGTCCTCCTGATGTGGCCTCACTGGGCTTCTGTTAGCAAAACGAGGTACGATGTCAAGCAGAATCTTGTCGATGAATACAGCTACGGGATTGAGATCGCTGCTAGTCACTCCGAGGCCTAGGCGAAGTGCCTCCAGCGGGATACTACCCCTCCCTGCGAAAGGATCGAAGAAGTTGAGTTCACTCCCCGCCGAATCTTCAATGAGTCTTCGGGCTTCGGATATGAGGGCTTGATCACGCAGCGCATCCCAACGCGCCAGTCTCCCGACTAGGCTAAGTAGCTCCTCCCTTCGTAGGTTGTCCTCGGGATCATTCACAATCTGCGAGAAAACGATGGCACGGCAGACTGATAGTGGCGTCCGCGCCCACCAGTTGTGTAGAGCTCTTGGATGGCCCTTCAGAAAAGGATTCTCAGTTTCAGGCTTCGATCCTTCGTTGATCGCCTCAAGAGGTAGGGACACCTCGATTAGCTTCTTTCTGTAATCTGTCATGCGCTGCCTATCAGCTAACGTGGTTCCGTAGCACGCTCCAACAGCTCGCTTAGCTTGTAGTTCACACTCGTCACCCCAAAATCGGGCTCGCGGCGGAATGGCTCCCGCACATAACGAGGGGTTTCGGCTGTCGTGTCCGAGACAAGCACTATGGCCAATATGAAGCGATCTGTGCTGTTGAGAGCTGTCGTGATCTCGTTCCGGGTTACCGACACCGTCGTAGCCTCGGCTACGCGCCCCTTAACCTCGATGAACCGCAACCGCCCGCTATCCGGATCACGAGACTCAACGTCGTAGCCCAAGTTCTCCCTTGCCACATCCCGAGGCTCAAAGCCAAGTCCGCGCTCAGTAGCCATTACAGCATCCATAGCTAGCTTCTCGATCTCAGCTCTACGGTCATCCCCTGGAGGCAGTTCACCAGATGCGACCAGACGTCCAGGAATCACGACCGCAGCGCCCAGTGCAACGGGCGACCTGGGCGCAAGATGTCGATCGCGCTCCAGCTCAGCCATGCGAGCCTGTAAACGATCCTGAAGCTCCATCGCACGTTCCCGAGCCCTCTGCCAGTTCATCTTCGGTTGCTTACCCGCCTGCTCCTGCGCCTTCAGCTGCTCCGCTCGGCTATCCCAGTAGACGATCTCCTTCGTGAGGCGTTCGTTCACAGCGGCCATGGTTCTCTCGGTCAGTTCCTCCCTACGCCGCTGGACCTCCTCGATGTGTCCGGGTACGAGTGCTTGGATCGCGTAGTCCCGCACCCGCTGTTCGACCTCGGGGCCAATCCACTCCAATCGGTCGACTAGCCTCTCGAGCGTGCCCTCAGTTGCGGGCTCGTAGTTCAGGTGCGGAGCCGGCCCGCCGCTCTGCGCACTGCCATCGTCCGCCAGCTCAACAAACTGCATCCGGCGCGAGACCGGCCGGCTCGAATCCGACGCAAGCTCGATCGTGTGCTCGGCGAGGCTTAGCACACGGATGTGATCCGATTGGTCGTTCGGATCTACCAGCACGGCGCCGCGGCATAGGATGTCCCGATGCAGATCGAGCAACAGGTCTGTTGTGGCTTCCAACAAGGGGTGCCCAGGACACACGTACTCGGCGTCCGGCCGATCCTGTAGGTGGATCAGCTCCTTCTTGAAGGTGATCCGCTCGTAGCGCTGCAGTATGTGGCCACCGACGCCGGCTTGCCGCGCCCGAATCGGCGATGGGACGTGGGTGATCTCGTAACGATCCGCCTCGCGCTCATGAACCGAGCCACCGAGGAGTTGGAAGGCCTCCCGAAAGAAGGAACCGATGTAGTGAGGTTGAAGCTTCCTTGCCTCGGCCCGCTCCATCTCCTCCCGGATCTGCTGGATTCGCGAAGCATCCAGAACATCACTGGCCAGAAGCTGCTCCTCAATAAGCTGCCTTAGGCGCTCGTGATCGAGAGCGGTATCAACTTTCTTGTACAGCCGCTCCTTGACCTCAGGTTGCTCGCCATAGCGAATCGCTTCGATCAGAAGCTGGCGCAGCTCATTACCCCGGAAAACCTCCCCCAGGACATCGAAAACCCGATCCCGACCTCCCAATGCTTGACGTTCCGCCTCGAGCTTCGTGAGCAAGCGATCGTAGACCTCGCCCTCACGGGTGTTGGCCGCCACCAGATTCCACAAGTGGCACACCTCTGTCTGACCGATTCTGTGGATCCGCCCGAACCGTTGTTCCAACCGGTTCGGGTTCCACGGGAGATCGTAATTGACCATCAGGTGCGCACGCTGAAGGTTGATGCCTTCTCCAGCAGCGTCCGTGGCAATCAGGATAAGTACGCGCTTGTCCTGCGTGAATTGCTCTTGGGCGAGACGTCGCGCTTCACGCGACATCCCTCCGTCTATAGTCACCACAGCCTCCGGGCGCCCGAGGACGGTCTGCACCCTTTGTCGCAGATAACGCAGAGTATCACGGTGCTCGCTGAATACTATGAGCTTCCGTCGGTGACCCCCGGCATCGAACATCACTGGGTTGTCCTGCAGCAAGCGCGATAATTCCTCCCATTTCTTATCCGTGCCGCTGTTACGTACGCGGTAGGCAAGCGCCTCAAGCCCACCGAGGGTTTGGATCTCAGCTTGCAGCTCAGCTATCGTTCGAGCCGCGGTCGCTTGATCGATTACTGTGTCTTCGAACTCCTCGACTTCCTGGTCGGGCGCCTCATCGAGGTCTTCCAGGTCCTCGCCTGACAGTTCTCGAAGCCCTGGTTGCCACCCAAGCAGGTCTTCGCCGAGCGCCTTCGCCTGTCGCGCCGCCTCCATCCGCTTTTCTAGTCTTTCCCTCCGGCGACGCAACGACTGCCAGATCGCTTCCGGCGATGAGGCGAGTCGCCGTTGGAGGATTGTCAGTGCAAAGCCAACTGTTCCCTTCCGACCATCACTCTCCAGTCGCTCGGCCCGGTTGAACTCCTCGCGGACGTAGTCAGTTACCGCTCGGTACAGCTCCGCCTCCTCAGGGCTCAGCTCGTACTTGACGGAATACGCCCGGCGCTCCGGGAACAGCGGCGTCCCGTCGAACTTGAGGAGATCTTCCTTGACCATCCTGCGCATCAGGTCCGAAGCATCTGTATCATGCACATCGACACGGTAGCGGCCTTCAAACCGGTCGGGATCGATGAGCGCCATGAAGAGCTGAAAGTCCTCTTCTTTGCCGTTGTGTGGGGTGGCCGTCATCAGGAGGAAGTGTCGCGTGATACCAGACAGTAGCTGGCCCAGGCGGTAACGTTTGGTGTACTTGACATCCGTGCCAAATACAGTGGCGGACATCTTGTGGGCCTCATCGCTCACGATGAGATCCCATTCGGTCGTCTTGAGCTTTTCGAGGATCTCGTCGTTACGAGCCATGTGGTCGAGGCGGCTAATAACAAGGTCGAGCTCCCGATACGGATTGCCGCTGCGTGAGTTCTCGATCGTGTCTCTCGATATCTGCCTGAAATCGAGACGGAACTTCTCCCACATCTCGTCCTGCCACTGATCGGCCAGGCCGCCTGGGCAACAGACCAGGCACCGACGCAGGTCGCCGCGGGCTATGAGCTCCTTCATCAGTAGCCCCGCCATGATCGTCTTACCGGCCCCGGGGTCATCCGCAAGCAGGAACCTGAGTGGTTGCCGAGCCAGCATCTCTGCGTAGACCGCAGTAATCTGGTGCGGCAATGGCTCGACGAGCGAAGTTGTAACGGCCAGATGCGGATCAAAGAGATAAGCCGACCGAATCCGAAGGGCCTCAGTCACGAGCTTGAACAGTTCGGGATCGGCATCGAAGCTCCAGGATACCTCAGCCTCTACTAGCTCGAGTTCCGGCTCGCGGCTTCGTAGGAGCAGTTGGCTTGCCGTTTGGCCCGCAGCGTCCCGGTAAGTGAGGTCGACCGCATCACCGACCACTGTGGCATCTATGATGGTAACAACCTGATCAGGGATTACTCCTCGGACCAGTGAACCTTTTCGGAGATCTTCGAGTCGTGCCACGCCCTGGAAACTCCCGGTTGGGCTCGGAGGGCGACAGCTGAGCATACACGGCGGTCGGTAATGAAGATACCGACTATAGGCAGTGTGGGACAGGTCGATTTGGCCCAGCGCCCGCCGACTGTCACCGCCCGTGCCTAGGACTGGTGGGAGCCAGGTGGAACACGCCTGCCTGTCAGAGCTCACACCCCCGCGCCGTCTCGATGGGTGGTTCACCAAGCCAAATGCGGCGTTGCAGTTGCTACTCCGCCGGCCGGTGTGTACGCTCCGAGGCGAGCGTAGTACCCAACCCCCTGCAACCAACGGAGCATCGCCGTGGGCGCGTTCGTCGACCCCCGGACAGAGCCAGCGCCGCCCCCACGCCAGAGGTGGGCCCCAACGACCTCGGACCCCGAATCACTGGCGCAGCTCCACAGACTCTGCCGTGAAGGCCGCCTCTACGATGTCGAACGGTGGATCGAGGCCGGCCGGCCCCTGCAGACAAAAGCGGGTGTCTCTCCGAAGAGCAGGCGTCCTACTTCGGCGCTCGAGATCGCCCTCGAAAAAGAGAGCCACTCCTTGGTGCACCTCCTTCTCTGCAACGGTTACGACCCTAACCTCGAGCCCCACTGCCCGCTCGACCTTGCCCTCCGCGCTCGGCGATGGGATCTGATCGATCTGCTACTGGATTGGGGCGCTGACCCACAGGAAGTGGATCTTGAGGATCTCTTCGGCACCTACAACTCGAAGCTGTTCGAGCGATTCCGAGCGCTGGGCGTCGACATGACGTCAGGCCATGCGCTCGCGGAAGCACTGGCGTACCACACGAGCAACAAACCGCTTTTCGGTTTCGCGAAGCGGCACTGGAGGACCGACGCCAAGATCCGGGCCGCGCTGAATAGCGCGCTGGCATATCACGCAGGTGAGCGGAATGAGAAGGGCGTCGCGCTTTGCCTCTGGGCGGGCGCCGACCCCCACGCCCCCGCTCGCACCCTGCGCTTCGGCCACAGCTACGAGGAAGACGACGACGAAGCCGAAGGAAATGCCTTCGGCGGCTTCAGCGCGGTCTACGAGGCCTGCTTGCACGGCGACGTGGGCATTCTCGATCGCCTCGGCCCGGATCCGGCGCGAGATGATTTCGACGAGCTCTATGGCGCCGCTCGCAATGGCTCCGTCATCGCGGCGCTCGCGGCCTACGCATTTCCCGAGGACGTGGGAGAGGTGATCAGCTCCCACCTCTCCCACCTGTCCTGGCTTCCACTGAGATTCGGCGGCGAGTGGCAAGCACTTCATGCGCTTGAGCGCCTTTTCGAAGTCGGCGCACGTTGGGAAAGCGATTCACGTGAACAAATCGCTCACATCCGCCAGCAGCTACTAAAGACCTCCGACAGGATCTTCATCGATCTCATGAAGCTGTTCGCGAAGGACGAGTACTGCACTGCGGAGGTCCTGAAGGAGCTGGGCCGCACGCCAGCCATCCGCGCCCGCATGAAGGAGGTCGGCTTCTTCCCCCGACCGCCCGAGGAGCCGCCAAGTAGGTACGAGCACCCTCGTCCCACTCGCTCGCGTGAGGTCCTCGCCAAGTTCGGTGTGGAGGTGCCCAAGCCACGCAAGTCCAGTGTAAAGGCGCCCAAGCCACACAAGTCCGGCGTGATGGTGCGCAAGCCAGCCAAGAGGACGTCTTCACTTCCGCGCGAAATCCGCATCGGTGCCGGGGGCTCGCACGGGCAGGAGATTCGGCTCGACCGGGCAAGCTTGTTTGATCTCGTTTGGTCTGAGCCCGTGTCAAAGCTCGCCGAGAAGTGGGGTATTTCCGGGCCGGGTCTCGCGAAAGCTTGCCGTCGCTTGCAGATCCCGGTGCCGCCGCGCGGCTATTGGGCCAAATCGAGGGCCGGGCGCCGAGTACGCCGGCCGCGCTTGCCCAAGGTACCACTAGGCGACGCCGGAGAGATTGTCATTCGGGCGTCGGACTGACGTTAGCGATTCCCTCTACCTAGGACTTCCCTTCTCTACAAAGACCGCCAACTTGTGCTATCCGCGCAGCTCTCCCTCTAAGTCAGGTACCTCATACAAAGTTGACTGCCGGACCTTGCCGTGAAAGCCGACCTGTCTCAGGCGGTCCGCGTAGATTGCCACCAGCGTCTTTGACATTCGCGGATCAAACATGATGTCCGCTGTCACGCTTTGCGGATCCACAGTATATCGAAACAGATTCCCAAGATCAGCTGAGGCCTGCGGATTGAAGTAGATCAGCCTCACTTCTCTTTCATGTCGAAACGCCCAACGCTTGAATAACAAGCTTTTCGCCTGTTCCCTTCCCGAACTATCAAAAGCAGTGGCCTCTAGATTCGCGACGTCAGATAATCTCTTCAGTAGTCGATCTTGTCTTTCGTAGTCGACCCTCCCTATGAAGCAGCTGATAGCCGGGTGCTGAACCTCCCTTGCAGTGTATAGGGCGCCGACAAGCTGCGCGATTGTGCTCTGGACCCTGACCCCGTTCTTGTCTGGTGCATAGATACGCCACATTGCATCTGTTTCGTCGTGTAGTGTCCAGCACTGACCATATAGCTGATCCTTGTATCCGAACCTGACCGTCTCGCCTGACGGTATTGTCGCCCGCGCCGAGAGAACGAAGTTCTCGAAGGGATCATCCCAGAGCGCCGGCCGCACAAGTACATTCTGGCCGGTCTCAAACCACTCAAAGAGCCGTTCTACCGTAGTCACTCGATAGATCCGTTTCTCGATACCGCGCGGCTCAAGGTGAATGTATCGGGGATCCATGTGCCTAACTGTACAGATACCAAGTCGCTCGGTAAACGCTCACTTCATGGCTTCGCGCATCCGTCCTATTCTTAAGACGTTGCCATTCACTCCTTCTCTCGCACGTCCTCCTCACACCTATCGAGGATTCGCTCAGCCTCCTCGACTACATCGATTATCTCTGGCCACAGCCCCAAGAGGATGTCTTGTCCATGGGCAAGAGCGTTACGCAGATCCACAAGTCGCTCAAGGCAGGCCTTTGCGCTCTCCTTCGAGTCGAACCCGGTCCGTCTGCACAGTTGCTTCGTGTTCGTCACAACGGTGACCTTGCCGGCAAAATGCAAGCATTCCGCCAAGTCGATCGCCTGGTTACGGGTCCGCCGACTGGCGAAGATACGCTCGGCTTCGTCAACGCAGTTGTGTGCCTTGCTCTTCCACGAGTCGTTCTCGAAATGGTCGCGAATCATCCTCAGAAAGTGCATTTCGATCAACGTAACCATGCCGAAGAGAAATAGACGCACCGGTGCCTTTTGCAGATCGGCCGGGGTGACGATCGCACCAACATGATCGGCGTCGAGGACAAAGAGCTGTGGGACGTCGCGAAGCCGTGCGAGTAGCTTGAAGAGTCCTGTGGACTCCGTCACGATCAGGGAGACGTCAAATGACTTCGCGTGGTCACCAACACTACCATGGGATAGATCTGGCCTCTCTACGTAGCCGTATACCGTGCCGTTCTTCCTGACACCAGCCACATCGAAGTCCCTGGCCTGCAATACTTCCCTAACCTCACTCGCCGCTTGGTCCTGGGCGAAGGACTCGAGCGGCTCTGCTATGTCGGAGGCCGTGATGCGGACGTCAAAGATACCTCTGAGATCAGCCAGGCTATAGCGAATGTCCATATCTCACCACTGCGTGTGTTTAGGCGTCGGTCGGATTCTGGGGATTGGCCTCAAAGGGCTGCTGGACAGGCGACAATAAGATGCAAAGTCGGAGGATGGATAGCAACGACCGGCAAGCACGCAACGCGCGGCGCTCAAGCCCCCGAGTCACCGCAGTAAGTGCCTGCCACTGAGCAACTTACATAGCATTCAAACCCTTGAAATATAGCCGTTAAGTGGCTATATTGTGGTGCGCGGTGATTTCCCCGATTTGATGGGCCGCGCAGGGTAGTACGAGGGCACAAGCTCTACCATCTAAGTCGCGGAATGAGGCTCTGCGACCTAACAGTCGGGAGCCGTTTTTGTTTGTCGGAAACAGGCAGTCCTCCACCTCGGGCTGCCGGCATGAAGAGGGCGGTGAGAGAACCGGCTCGTTGACCCGCCCGCCAACCGTTGTCCAACGGTGGTAAGCCCGGCCGAACTGCAGGTTCGGACCCATGCGCGAGCGAGGCGGAACCTTCTATCGAAAGGACAGCACGATGAACGACGCACCCACCTTCGACTTCGACTTCCGTCCGGTCTACTGGGATCCCGCTTCCGACCCGATTGCCGCGATCACGCGCAACGTCAAGGGCCAGCTACGGCGCGAAATGATCGCCGACATCGTCTCGGGCCGAGCAGCTGAACGCGCCCCGGACGAGGCCACCCGCCAGCTGCTCTTGGACGTCCACCCGGACCTGTTGCCCGACGAGCTGGATGACCCAAACCTGCTCGGCCGTCAGCACCCGTGGTTCATGGGCGGCGAGTACCTGCCGGACTATTTGCCGGGCGAGATCGAGATCGCGCGGATTGTCCTAGGGTCGGTCACTATGGACGTGACCAGCGTCCGAGCGAGGCCTGATCGCAGACTGATCCGCTACCGGATTGTGGATGAGTATCCCGACATCGGACCGTTCGAAGTACTGGATGGCCCGACGATCTCCGCTAAGCCACTCACCTTCGGCGAGATGGTGACGTTGATTGACAACATCAGACCGAACCCTAAGGCGTGGGGCAGAATCACGAGCCAGAGCTACGTCGAATTCATCCGTGACCTGAACACGGGTTCCTACAGCGACCTCGATCGGACGGCCTGGTTCGTAACGGTCACCTCGTCCTTCTATCCGCAGCTTCGGGCGTTCTTTGAGATGCGGGCCCGGCAGTGGCTGGCCCGAAAGAAGGCGGAACTTGCTGCGGAAGAGGCTTAGACTCGGGAATCAGGATCAACCGACCGTGATGACTGTCCAGACAGAGATGGAAGAGCATGGTACAGAAATCACTGATCCACCCGACTCGCCGTGGTAGCTGCGCCCGCGGAGGGGTTGTGCCGCGGCCGTATGGATTTAATGGACGCGAGGGGCTCGGCTCCCGCGTTCGACATAGGGTCTCACGGCCCTGTAGTTCCACCATGGGACCGAAGTCCGCAGCCGGGGGAAACCCCGGCGCGGCTTCGGTCAAGGTACGGAAGACCAGCTGGGCACTACAGGGCACTAAGGAGGGGCCAGACGGAGCCCGAAGGATCCGTCGGTAGCAGTAGAGAGCGCAGAACTCCCGTCGTTTGCCAAGCACGATCGTCGCTTCGGCAAGACTGCGCTCAGGACTCAGGGGCTTAGCCCCGCCGGAGAAAGAAGGAATCCATGGTGAACTACTAGGCGGAGGCCACAGGCCGCCCTTCGGCAGCCGGGTCTACCCCCTAGACCTCGGCCGCAGAGCCGAAGGAGGCAACAACAATGTCCAACCGAAGAGCCAACCCAGAACCGCTAGACGTCACCCGCCCACGGATTGGCAAGAGCCTGCATGTCATTCCATGCAGTGAGCGGTCGAATTCCCCCGCAATCAGAGCTCGGCCAGAGGTCGTGAGCACTGACCCAAACGGCCCGGTGCCGCAGTTCAAGAAGAACACGCCGCTCACCTCGGAGCAACAGAAGCTCCTAGAGGACATGGAGTGGAGACAGGTTGACCTGGATTGGAACCAGCCACCAGGACACCCGAGAAGGCAGGTGCTCAAAGTTCCGAAGGTCGTGTTCGAGGAAGCCTACCAGCACGGTCCGCCAGCAGCGGGGACTAAGCCCCGGCATTCACGATACGAGGACATGCTGCTCGCCGGAGCGGAGGCGGTGGTGAGAGCTGCAAGGACATTCAACCCCGAGTTCGGCGACGGCAAGATCGATTTTGCCGAGTACGCCCGCCCCGGTGTGCGGAACGCCGTTGCCGAGCAGGCTAACGATCGCCTGATTCACGTCCCGCGCAGACGACAGAGGGAGTGGCCGAGGGAGGAGCTCGTCCCGATTGACTCGTGGGACGAGAATAGTGAGTTCAGCGACCAGGAGTCACGCACGAGCACGCGGTCACGCTGGGCTGCGAAACTTGAGCGGGCCGCAGAGACACTACTGCGGGTGCCCACGGAGGAACATGCTGAAGACGCGGAAGAAAAGCAGGAAGCCGCGTTGCTTCTCAGACAGCAATGGGCGGAGGACGTGCTGAGCGCGTGGGGACTGACACCGCGAGAGCAGCGCGCAGTGATCCTGCGTTACGGGTTAAACGGCGCGAATCTGGGACCACACCCCTCCTTCGCCGAGATCGGCGTCGTAATGGGTGTGAGCGCCGAACGCGCGCGCCAGCTGGTACGCAATGCCGAGCAGAGGTTGAAGAAACCATCGCCCGAGGCGACACAGACCTTGGATCGTACTCCATGGAGTCAGTACCGCGGACGTTCTTCAGGCACAGAGAAGCACCGCCCCGCTTGGGAGGACGACGTTGTGGACCGGGTCGAAGATCTTAGCGAGAAACGTAAGCGTGAGCAGGTGGAGCGAGTAATCGCCGCGGCGTAGCACAGCGCGGCTTGGGTTCTCTCGAGTCAAGGTCCACAGCGGCCGGAGATGCGGAGTTGAGCGGCCGCTTGTGCCCGGTCAGTCTCCGGTCGTTTCCGGGGCTGGCCGGCACAGCGTCTGTCACAGACTACCTAGAAGCCGTGCCACCTCTAGCAGACCCTCCGCCTCGGAGGCGAGGGGGCTGGCCCCAGCGTGATTATCAGGGACGCGGCAGGCCAGAAGGAGGGACCAGGACTCGGTGTGGCTGGAGAGCGTCTTGGGAATGAGCGCCGATGCCGCGGTGCACGCAAGCGTACTGAACAGGCAGAGCAACTCGTCGGCGCCGCGCTCGAAGGCTCCCTTCCATGTTAGCCACCAACCATGTTGCTGTCGCCATCTAGATCCTCCCACGGCTGTATCCGCGTATCGTCCAGCCTGACGAGCCGATTCCCGAATGGGCTCCGCACGTAGAGTCGAAGGCTGTCATGGAGTGGTGGAGGAAGCTGAACTATCGACTCCAAGACGCTGGCAAAGCGAGTGCAGGCTTGCAGCGAATGGACCATGAATCCTGCGAAAACAGAGCGCAGGGAACCGAGGCGTCCGTCCCAGAGTTGCTCGCTCGGCCACTCGTCGAACCGGTTCCACGGCGGCTCGGAGGGCTTGATTGCGAAGCCCCAGTCAACGGAATACACAGTTGGCAGGCTTCGACCGTGATGCGATATCCCATCTCGCAGTTCGCGTACCTCGCGAAAGAACGGCGCTTCGTACTGATACCACCTTCCCAAGGGATCTGGAATCCCCCAGCGGGACTCCATTTCCTCCAGCCCACGAGACTGTGCGCCGACCAACGCCACACCAGCGAAGCTACTGGGAAGATCCCGAGTCACACGGCGTTGCGTGCCGTTTAGGTGGATCAACTTCGAGGCGACCACACCCACGACACCCTGCAGGGTGTCGTAAAGCGATCTCAGGAGCATTAGCAAGTATTCCAGTTCTGAGACGACTAGAAGGCTCGCATCAGTGCTGTTTTCGCCCCGCATCGCTGAAAAGAGATGGTACTTCTCCAACACTGCGGCACAGCGGTGCACGTCGCTCTCCAGTTTGCCGAATTGCCGAAGTACCGGCGCGAACGAGACCCGCATGGTCAACAGCGTTCCGAGGGGAAGCTCGAAGTCTCGGGACGGGTCTGCCGGCGCGACCGCGTAATAGGAACCCGTGACGACCTCGCCGCCAGCGATTCGTCCGAGTTCGCCCGGTCGCACAGGAAGCCACAGGTGCCAATCGGTCGTTTCGTGGTCGTAGTAAGACTGGAGGCTGACGATCCGGCCATCGTCAGGGATATGCTGAACAAAGGGCAGCTTCTCCAGTTGGTCCTTGGGGACGGAATTGCTCACGAATCGCTCTCACTGTTTGCTGGCTAACGGAATGCGTTTGACCGCGCGGCACGGGTGCTCTACCACCACGGGCGCAGCCCGGCCGTGGATTCGTACAGAGCACAATCATAACGCCCGCCCCCGGTGCCGTCAGGTCCAAACGGACCAGGCGGCGTGCCGTCCGGGCGGTTGACCGCAATCAGTCGAGCCGCTATTTTCGGTTTGTATTCGGTTACAGGGGGTCGGAATGGGACGTAGGGTCAGCGCCTCGCAGCTGAAAAGCATGATTCGGCAGGCGGAGGCTAAGCAGAAGAAGGCAATCGACGACTACAACCGCGCTGTTCGAAAGCACAACCGCGAGGTGAACCGCGCCATCGAGAACTACAACCGAGCGGTTCGTTCCCACAACGCGAAGGTGCGGGCCAATCGTCAACGGCTGCGGACTGAGCTGGCACGCCTCAAGAGCGGAGCAACGAGGTCAACACCAATTCGATCGTCCAGCTACGTGCTTTACGAGACGTTCACGCGCGTCGAGCTTAGGGTTGAGGCGAGTAGGCCGAGCGAATGGCAGGACCGATTCCTTGACCTTTCCGAGCGGGAGACGGCCAATAGCGTTGCTGTCGTGAATGCTCTGAATGGGTTGGCTACTGCGGACGACCAGGAGGAATTTGCGCGGCTCACCGATACTGTTATCACGGACGAGCTACGGGTAGTGTCCCCGGACCTGGACGAGCGGTGGCGCGGTGCGCTCTTTGCCATGGATCCTCGGAACCCAGATGCCGCAAGGCACTTTTGCACGAGTGCTAGAGAAGTATTTACCCGATTCTTGGAGCTGCATGCACCCGACGCGGATGTCCTAAGTGCGTTCCCGACTTGTGACCGAGCTCCGGACGGGCGCCCAACGCGGCGGACCCGCATAAGGCTACTGCTCACGCGACACGGAATGGCTGCGGCAGAGTATGAAGACTTCGTGGATCAGGACGTTGAGAACATCCTCGATCTATTTCACGTCTTGAACGATGGCACGCACGGTTCTGCGGGCAGGTACTCCCTGACTCAGTTGGGCGCGGTAAAGCGGCGGGTGGAGCACGGGGTTGTCTTCCTCGCGAATCTCGTCAGCTAAGGAGCGCTTCCAGTCCCCGGGGGGGACCCGGTCCTGACAGGCTGGGGGTACAGAACATCTGAAACCAGCTCTGCGACAATTCGAGAACTCACTCCGGAGTATGGTAGCAGGAACCGGGTGACTTCATTCTTTCCCTGATCCCAGCGGTGAAAGAACGAGGTCCGCAACAGCGGCAGCGAGCCACCACATCGCAAGCTTGCCTATTTTCTAGGACCGAACCGAACGGAGGGACGTGATCAGGCAGTCGGTGGACCTCCAGCCACCTCCAATGCGATCCCGAGGAGGACAAACTTCGCGCATCCATGTCACTGAGATTCTTCGGTCGTTGGCTTGAAACGGCTTTCAGAGCTGAGTACGAAGCTTGCCCTTGAATTCCGGGACCCGATACAGCGGTGAACGGTTGATACTACCCGGGAATCCCAGACGCTCAAAGTGGGTCTTGTATACTTCGAAGAGCTCGTCGCTGAGTCGCGGATCGAATGTGATCTCATCAAAGAGCGCGCCGGGGTCAACATCGTACTGGAAGATGTCAAGCGTGTATGCGTCGTCGTGGTTAAAATACACGAGGCGAACCTCCTTTTCGTGACTGAACTCGCGTCGCTTCATCAGGAGCGTGGATACCTGGCCACGTCCGGTGTTATCGAGTAGGGCGCCGGTCACCAAGCCTGAACGGTCAAGAATCTCCAGAATCTTCTTCTGCGGCAGGTACTCGACCTTGCCGATAAAGCAGCTGGGCGTGCGCATGCTGGAGACGCACGTGTTCCATAGCGATTCAAAGAGCACACGGATCTTAGACCGTACCCTGACGCCGTTCTTATCTGGCGAGTAAATGCGCCAGAGAGCATCCGAATCCCGAACGAGCGACCAGCACTGCCCATACAGCTGGTCCTTGAATCCGATTCGGACAGACTCCCCAGATTCGATCTCGTAGAGCGATTTGAGAATGAAGTTCTCAAAGGGATCGTCCCACAACTTCGGGCGCACGAGAGTATTCTTTCGTATAGCGAACAGTTCAATGAGGCGCCGAATGCTAAAAACCCGATAGATATGGGCTTCGCGCTCTTCAGCGTGCAATTGTATCAGGTTTTGGCTATAGCCTTCCATGGAGGTCCTCCACGTCGCGAGCTTGAGAGCACGGCGAGCCATCCGGTGGGCTTTCGCCTACCGACACGGCGTATAACCACCTGGCGCTCAGGCGCGAGGCGACCTGTGCAGGGCCTTCACTCACGCAAAAGGCCGGCGCGGCTTGTTGGTTGCAGCGCGTGCTAGAACGCCTCGTCCGTTTTCACAGTTGATCAAGGTGCCTGCCGACAAACTCCATTGAGGATGTCCATGCGTACTTAGTTTCCCCCGTGTCGGGATCCTTATACCACGCTTCGCCGAACCTGTGACGGTCCGACCACTCCCATGCCACACGCTTCCCCTTCTCATAATCCGTCTTCGTGGTCGGATAGATCCGCCTGTGCACCGAAACGCCGCTCGGGCTTTGGGTCTCGAGGATCAAACCCTTAGCGTCAGAGATCGGCTTCATGCATTTTTCGTCTGCGTAGACTGTGACGCCTGGGTGATACACGATGTTCGTCTCACGGGGAATCGCATACAGCGCCTTGAGAATCGCGACGCCGGAGTCAATTGCTCGTAGCACGTCATCGGGACTAGACGTGCGACCGTGGACAAGCTTGTTTCGCACATCCCAAAAGAGTTCAAGGGAGCCTGGCAAGTGCTTAGGAAGCCCGTAGGTACTTAGCTCCGCGAGTGCCTGCTGCAGGGGTACTGAGGTCCGGCCGAGCAAAAGCCCCAAGCTGGCCAGCAGTTCCCGGACTTCCCGTTCAATCTCGGCTCCGAGCGCAAGCAATGCAGCGCTGGGTGACTGCGCGGCGATTTCGATCACTCGATCAACCGCCGACGCCTCTCGACGTTCCTGTTCCCGCGTTGGGGGTTCCGCCGATGGAGGCAGCTGAGCCGCCTCAGAAGCGGCCGCACTGGCAGATCGGTCCAGCCTGTCCAAGGACTCCGCGAGTTCGATTTCCTGGCCCAGCACCTTACCCCGCCGGAGACGGGCCAAGAGATCACGGAGCTGGGGACGAAACATCAGGAGCCCCGTTAGCGCCAGTAGGGGCCAAAGGAGGGAGGCAATTGCCCGAAGCAGATCCGGTACGTCCATGCGATACGTGTCGTCTAAACGGTGTGCGTTAAACAAGCGCCGTGGGAAACCGACACTGCACCAACTTCATACACAAGAATCTACTGCGATGCCTCAGCGCCCGCTGCAAACGCTCGTCTGATAGAGTAGAGCGCAAGGGCGTACGAATCTCCAGACCAACCATGGCTGACCTCTGAGCGTTCAGGAACACCCAGGCAACACCCTCCTCGACTCACTCAACGCTTTGGGAGAGTACTTTTCACGCGCCTCTTCGTGCACCCCCAGCGACCGGGATGGATAACTTGTGCGTTTCTCGCAACGCTAGAGCGAGAGAGGCCAGCCGCTTGGAGGACTAGCTAAGCCAGCAGCTTCAGCCCGCCCTTCTCCCTGAGCACCTTCACGCGATCCTCGTATCCCTCCACGTCCAGATGCTGGGCCACGCGGTATTCCAAGACCTCCGAGCGGTGACGCACGGTGCCGAGCTGGCCGTAAATCGCCCGCACCATCGCCGGCGACGAGTGTCCCATCTCGCGAGTGACCGTGAACTCGGAGACGGGTTGCCCGTTGTCGAGTGTCTGTAGCCGAGCCGCGCAATAGGTCTTGCGGAAGATCTTGGTCCGGATCTCACCGGGCTTCCACCCGGCCCACTCCGCCACCGCGTCCAATGTCTTGCGGATGTCGCTGATCACTCCGCCGGTCCGAGGCGAGGGGAACAGTAGCTCGTCCTCGGCGAGGTTCTTCCTTCCCTCCAGATGCGGCTCCAGAATCTCTCGAAGCTGCGGCCACAGCGGCACGTCCCGGTGACGGTAGGCGGTCTTTAGCCGGCGGTGCTGGTTGGGGTAGAAGCGGACGATCTCGCGCTTGAAGTTAACGTCCCCGACCTCGAGCCCGACCACGGCGTCGTGCAGGGCGCCGGTCAGCAGGAAGGTCGCTATCAGCGGGTGCGCGAACTGGAGCCGGCCGTCCACGCCCTCCGCATCGTAGAGCCGCGCCGCCTCTAACAACAGCGCCGCGTCGTGGACCTCAAGCCACTGAATCTTGCTCCGCTTCGGCTTAGCGGAAGGCTTTGTCGATAGGACCGCCACAGGGTTGTAGCCCACGGGTACTACCTCGTCTTCCTGCGCCCGGCGGTACAGGCCGGAGAGCGAGTTGATGTAGTGCCGGATGCTGCCTTCGCTCAGCTTTCTGCCGCGGCCGTTCGGCACCTTCCGAAGGTGATTGATATAGTCGCGGGCGTGGGACGGCCGGATCGAGGTGAGCTCGCGACCCGCCCCGAAGAACTCGATGGCCCGTTGCAGTTGGTATTCGGTCTGAGCGATCCAGTCGTCCGACGCCTCGCTCCCCCGGGCCATTTCGATCAGGTGGTGCTGGGCGTACTCGGCGAGCGTGCGGTGGCGGCGGGTGGTCGTCACCCCCTGACGCCGGGCCTCCTCCAACTCCTCCAGCCGGTCGGCGAGCAGCTTCGCCGCCTCGTCGGCGTCCGTGGTGGCCTGGTTCTCGCCGTCCGGCTTCAGGGCCTCCCTCTTGCCGCCGACGTCAGCGAAATCGCGGAGATCGGCCCAGGCCCGTCCGTTCCTCCAGTAGATGCGGCTCTTTCGTTTCCGTGGCATCGGGCCCTCCCATCGAACGGGGTCCCTAGCGGGCTACCACGAAATCTAATGCCGGGAGGCGTTTGTCACAATAGTTTGTCACAAACTCGGGCTGGAGAGCTGAAAAGCCAGTCGGGGCGCCCGGATTCGAACCGGGGACCTCCTGCTCCCAAAGCAGGCGCGCTACCGGACTGCGCCACGCCCCGTTATCGGTTTTCGCCCACCCGCGCCGTAGAAGGATAGAAGGATGCAGTCAGAACGCCAGCCCCCGGCCTGCCGGCTATTTCCGCCGGTCGTCTAGCTCGCGGAGCTTGCGCAGGATGCCGAGTGGGCTCTCGCCCTCCGCCGCAGCGATGATCCGGTCCATCTTCTTCTGATCGGCCTCGAATTTCTTCTTCAGCCTCGCCTCGTAGGCGTCCTTCAGGACTTCGATGAGCTTCTCGAGCTCGTAGGGCTTCGGCAGATAGCTGAAGGCCCCGACCTTGGTCAGCTCCACGGCGCTCTCGAGCGAGCCGTGGCCTGTGAGTATGATGGCCTCGAGGAATTCGTGCTCCTCTTTCAGTATGCGCAGGAGCTGTCCGCCATCCATGCCGGGCATCTTCAGATCGAGCAGTGCGAGATCGAACTTCTCTTTTTTGGCCAAAGCGATGGCGTCCGGTCCGTTCGTCGCGGTCCGAACGTCGAAGCCCCGCTTGGTCAGCCGCTGAGCTATCGCTTTCAGGAAGCGGGTCTCATCATCTACGATAAGTAGTTTGATCACGTTCTCCATTGCTATCTCCTTCCGGCGTGGGTCTCTTCCGATAGCTTAGACGGCCGGAAAACCCAACCAGAGCCAGTATCCCAGGATCGCCCAGACCCAGAGTACGGCAAAGCTGATGAGGAGGATAAAGAACCCGTGCTTGAAGAAATCCACCAAGGTGACCAGTTGCTCGCCGGTGCTCGGGTCTTTCGCCATGGCGTAGGCGAGTGCGTTGGAGGGGGTTCCGATGATAAGCATGTGAGCGAAGGACGAGGCGTAGGCGGTGGCGAACCCCACCATCCACGGGTGGACCCCGGCCACGGTCGCCATCGGCACGGTGACGGGCCCGATGGCAGCTACCGTAGCCCCGTCACTCATGAAGTTGGTGGCCAAACCGGTGAACAGGCTTGAAGCGATGGCCAGACCGCTTCCACTTGCCATGAAGTCGGGTAAGAAGCCGACGAAGACGTCGGCCAGGAAGAGGGCCGCTCCGGTCGAGGCCAGCCCTGCCCCGATGGCGGTGGCCCCGGCGTAGAGGGCCACCACCTCCAGGTGGATGTTCTGCATGTCCCGCCAGGGAAGAATCCGAAAGATGTTTAGGATGACCAAGCCCAGAATCACCGGGCCTCCCATCCCCAGTACTCGGCTCTGGGTGATCCAGAGGAGGACTACTAGAGCGAGCACGGCACCCGTTACGTACTCTGCCCGGGTCACGGGTCCGATCTTCTCGGCCGCGCGCCGGACCTCGGCGGCAACGTTCAACCGAGTGACCGACACCTTCCGGCGCAATACGACCAGGAAGTAGAGCCCCACGGCCAACGACATGACCGGCACCAGGGGCAGCCCGTACGTCACCCACTCGCCGAAAGTGGGCGCGACGCCGTAGTCGGCCAGGATGCCGACCATAATGGCGTTCCTGCCGCCGGCCGCCGGCGATCCCGGCCCCCCGGAGTTTGCCGCATAGCAGAGCGCCAGGGCCATCAGGACCATCAGAGTGCGGTCTTTCTTGATCCCGGTCGATCGCAGGGCGCTGGCATACACCATGACGAACAGCGGCATGGTGAAAGCCACCAGGGCATGCTCGGAGAGGAACGAGCAGGCGACGGAGAGCAGAGGTAGGAACACCACGAGAAAGAGGGTCAGGTTCTTCGCCGGCGCCAGGAGCAGCAGTCCGATTCGCCGGTCGAGGCCGGTCTTGGTCATCGCCTTCGACAGTGCCAGCACACCGAAGATGAATATCACCGCATCCTTGGCGAAGGCCTGCGCGACGCCGTCAGGCTTGAAGATGTCGAAGAAGTAGAGGGAGGCGGCGATGAAAAGGCTCGTTACCGCCACGGGTACCGCCCCGGTGGCCCAGAAGAGGGCGGCCACCACCAGGATGGCGAGCATGGCCATGGCCCGCCGGGCCGCCTGCTCCGCGCTCAGCGACATCATCTCCCGAGTACCGTCATCCCGAACGACAACGCGGTCGAGCTTGTGCTTCCTGCTGTAGAATCCGGAGATGGTCTGCCCCGGCGCCATCTCCCGGTACGAGGCGTATCCGAGGATGGGATCAGGGGTGGAGCGCTGGATGTCGGGTTGGCTCTTCCTGGTCCCGACCAGTTCCACGAGCCGAGCGGGCGGGGCTGGCAGGACCATGGCGGCGAAGAGGATCGCCCCAAGCAGGATGAAAAGCGGGCGTGAGTTGTGGTTCCCCATGAACCAGCGGAGGGTGGACCTTCGGTCTGCGGGGAGATGCGCCATCTCGTGGCGGGCCTTGGCGAAGACCACCGCATCCTTGGCCTCCTCCAGAACCGCCGTAAGCTCCTCCACGCTGCAGGGCTTCTCGAGGTACCTAAAAGCCTCCAGCCGGCCGGCCTCGGTAGCCGAGTCGAGGCTGCCGTGCCCGGTGAGCATGATCGCCTGGATGGCCGGGTTGAACGCTCGCATCTCGTGGAGCGTCTGGATGCCGTCCATTCCCGGCATCTTCAGGTCCAGGACGGCGATCTCGATATCGCCGTCGGTTCGAGCCTGTTTTACCGCGTCCTCCCCGTTATCCACATCCACCACGTCGTATCCCCTGGCCCGCAGTCGTTTGGCCAGGTTCGTGCGAAAACGATCCTCGTCATCTACGAGCAGGATTTTGGACATTGTCGCCGCCTAGTTCCCTTCTTCTTCCCGGTCTCCCTGCATGATCTGCCGAGAGAGCTCCTCGAACAGGTCGCTCAATCGGAGGATCCCCACGGTCTTGCCCTGCCGATGCACGAGGAGGGAGAGCGTTCGATGCGCCAGGAACTTGGAGATCGCATCGGACAGAGGCGCATCCTCGTCGATACCCACGGTTGCCGAGCTGTATGCGTCGCGGACGGCCACATTCCGCGCCCGTTCGCAGACATCGATGAAATCACCGGTCAGCAGATCGAGCATCCGCATGGACTCATCGCGTAGATCGTCACCAACGCCGGCTCGATCGAGGAGACCGGTGGCGATCATGGGCTTGCGCTCCGGGAGCAGCGCCCGGAGGAAGGCGAAATGGTCCATCTTGCCGATGATCTCTCCGCGCCGATCCCGCACCAGGATCGCCCGGTGTGGCTGCTTTCCCGGGTGGACGGCCGCCTGGGACGCCGTGAGGGCCTGGAGTGCATCGAGCACGGTCGCGTCCTCGTCGACCACGGCGTAATCGGAGAGAGATAACATCAGTTCTTTGACTTTCTTGGCCATTTGCCGCTCCCCTCCCGGGGTCGCTGCCAGCTAATCCGCCCCTACTGGAAGCTCCACGATGAACGTGCTACCCTCGCCCGGGGTGCTGTCGACGTAGAAGGCACCGCCGAAGTTCTGAATGATGCTGTAGCTGACGCTGAGGCCGAGTCCGGTGCCACATCCCGGGTCCTTGGTGGTGAAGAAGGGCATGAACACGTTTTCCAGCTGATCGGGTCGCATCCCGCAACCCGTGTCCTTGATCGCCACGGCGACTCGGCCATCCCTCAGAACCGTGACAATGCTGAGCCTGCCACCTCCCGTCATAGCATCTATCGCGTTCTTCACCAGGTTGACGAACACCTGCACGAGCTGGTTGCGGTCCGTGGCGATCTCGGGAACCCGTCGATCGTACTGGCGCGTCACGACCACGTTGGAGATGGCTAGCTCGTTCCCCAAGATGACATCCAGGACTTCATCCAGGATGTCGTGGATGTCGTGCGGCTCGATTCTGACACCGGTTTGCCGCACGAACATCAGGAGCTTGCGAGTGATGTCCCGACAGCGGAAGACCGCCTCCTGAATTGCATTCAAGTGGTCGGGGATGTCGAGCGGCTCGTCGTCCTCGTCGGCCAGCGCCGGGTCCAAAGCATCTCTCATGACTCCGACTTCCTCGGCGATTATGGCCAGCGGATTGTTGATCTCGTGGGCGACCCCGGCGGCAAGCTCCCCGACGGAAGCCAGCTTCGCCGCGTGGACGAGCTGTCCGGACAGTTCCGCTTCGTGTTGCTCCGTAGCCAGTCGGGCTCCAACGACTTGCCGTGCGCGAACGAGGATCACGACGCCGGTCAGCAGGAAGACGGCGAGCGTCCCGATCATGAATTCGCCGGGTAGCCCCACGAGGCCGGAGCCCGGAGCCCCCCGAGCGTCGGTGACGATCAGGGCCCAAGGAGTCTGGCTGAGCCAGGCGAAGGCGTAGGCCGGACGGTCTCTAGCGGCGTCAGCCGCCACGAACCCCCTGTCCGCCTCACGGGGTGGCGCGAAGCCGGACGGGAGAAGCGGGTCGCCGAGCTTCGGAACGGTCACCTGGAGAACGCCCTGGCCATTCACTATAGCGGCGTGAACCTCGTTGGCGCCCTCGAGAGTCGTTAGGTAGTCGGAGAGGCGCTCCGGGGAGAGTGCGGCGCGGAGGATCCGGACAGAGCTCCCAACTCCCCGTCGCACGGCGATGGTGAAGTGTGGTTGGTCTCGAAAGCCCCGGTAGATCTCGGTGATCACCGAAGTCCGCTGCAAATTCCGGAGCTCGCGGAACCAATCCTCCTGGCCGTAGCTGACGTTGCCGGGGTAGTTGACCGGCCCCACGTAGGCCAGCAACTCGCCGTCCTCGCCGACCACGCCGAGGTCTACGAAGGCGTCACTGGTCTGCCGCAGACTCGCCAGGAATCCCGGGAGATGCGCTTCCCACCTCCCCTGGCCGAGTACGGGGTCGTCGATGATGTTGTCGAGATTGACCAGGCGCTCTCGGAGGAAGAGGTCGAAGGTCGCCGCCTGGTGTTCGGCGATGACCTCGAGATGGGCCCGCAAGCTCTCGCGAAGAAGCTGCCGATATTGGAGGAGGAAGAACACGGCTAGGAGAACGAGGGGAACAAAATAGAGCAGGACCATACGCCCCAGCGTATGCCAGAATAGCTCGCGCGGGTGAAGGTCCCCTCTCGGCTCGGATCGCCGGACCGAGCCTGCAACCGACCGGGCAGCCATGCCCTCCTCCGGGAAAGCCAGGCCATCCTGCTGACTCCCCACCGACCTGGCGCGAACTGTCCAGACTTCCTCGCGTGCGACTGGCGCCGACGGCCCCAGGGGTCGCCCAACGCGTCAAGAATAATGCACCTTTTGTGCCGTGGGGAGCCCCCGGGCGGCCATGACAAGCTTGTCCGACGACTTGGGCGAATCGTGATGCGGACTACGGCGCGCTTCGCGTCCAGATCGCGATGACGCCGCAGCCGCCCCAGCTACCACCGAACCTGGCGGGGATCCCACCGGCACCGTCGTAGACCTCGATCCCTGCGATATCGCTGGGCAGAACGAGGTCGTCGATCTCGACGTCATCGGGAATAGGAGACGCCGGATCAGGACCGCCATCCTGTACGCGCCTTCCGTCCACGTACACAGTCGGCCAACAAGGAATGGCACCACGACCCGGTACGTAGCGCTGGTGACGGCGGAAATGGAGTCTCGATTTCGCGCTACTCGGGCCTCGGATCAGAGCGATGCCGGGCAGGCTGGCGATCATGTGTGTGATGCGACTCGGCCGTAGCAGCTCGATGTCCGCGCGGGTGATGAAGCGACCCAAGCCTTGCTCCATCCGCTCATAGAACTCGTGCATGCTCGGGGACAAGTATTCGCGCCGAACCGACACGACCACCGGTGCCAGCGCGATCGGTTGCACCGCCAGACGCACCTCGAAGTTGACGATCTCGCGGCCTGCCACCTCGATCGTGTCGGTGCGCGTCCCGTAGGAGAGATGCTCCAATACCAGTTCATAGATGCCCGGCGGCACTCGCAGGAACAGAAAGAGGCCTCGATCGTTCGTCGATCGATGGAATTCCCTCTCCGCCCCGATCAGCCCCACATGCACTCCATCGATAGGCTCGGCGCTCTCCCCGTCAACTACAACGCCTATCACCACCGCGAGACCGACCGTAGGATCCTGGGCTCGAAGAGCTTGAAGGCCGCCGCCGCTGACGATGAGCATCGCAGCCAACAGCACAGCGCGTCCATATCGCCGCAATCGTGCCAGCTCGCCGATCATCTGTTCGCCTAGCTACCGTGTATTGATTGGAGGCTTGAACCCAATATGCGGTCACGAGGGGTCGGCCGTCCACCATCACGGGTCCGAGGCCACTCGCCCTTCGAGGCAGCGGATCAGCCGCGAGGCAGCCTCCAGTCAGCAGCCGCCACATCGACCCGCTGTCGGACAAAAACAACTATGTCTAGCATTTATGTGGTGTTACGAACCCGGACCACAGAAAGCGGTTGATATACCGGAGCGCCGTGCACTACACCGCTTCCTCCCTCGCCTGCCTGTTCGTCCGCGCTTCCTCGTGTAGTTTCCTGTATCCCGATCCAAGAGCGCCTATGACGGAGAGACAGACCATGAAGATGCAGACCCTCCCCTTCGCCGTCCTCCTCGCCGTCGCCCTCGGTTGCAGGGCGGGCGAGGAGCCCGGCTCCTTCCCGACGCTGAGGGGCGAGTACCTGGGCCAGCCGGCGCCGGGGAGCGAACCGGAACTCTTCGCGCCGGGCATCGTGTCCACCGGCATCTATACCCGGGACATCGCCATGACACCGGGCGGCGACGAGATCTATTACGGCGTAATGATCGGACCGTTTTCGGTCATCATGCAGACGAAGCTGGAGGACGGCCGCTGGACGGAACCGGAGGTGGCACCCTTCTCGGCGAATCCCGGCTACCTGAACCTGGAGCCGCACATATCGCCGGACGGCCAGAGGTTCTTCTTCCTATCGAACCGTCCCGCCGAGGGCGGCGAACTGGAGCCGGGGCAGGCGGGGCGCTGGGTGAACCAGGACATTTGGGTCATGGATCGGACCGCTGACGGGTGGGGCGAGCCATATAACCTAGGGCCACCGGTCAACACCAGTGACGAGGAGTATTTCCCCTCGGTCACAAGTGATGGGACGATCTACTTCTCGCGCCAGCCGAGCGGCAGCCAGGAGAGCTACATCTACCGATCACGCTTCGTGGACGGTGCCTATCAGCCGGTGGAGCTACTCCCTCCCCAGGTCAATTCGACGACGGTACAATTCAACGCCTTCATCGCCCCCGACGAGAGCTATCTGATCCTCACGGTCTTTGGGCGTGATGACAGTCTGGGTAACGCGGACTACTACATCGTCTTTCGCAACCGGGACGACGACTGGAGCGAGCCCATCAACCTGGGCGACGCGGTCAATACTGCAGGGGGCGGCGAGTGGTCGCCCTTTGTGACGCGCGACGACAGGTATTTCTTCTTCATGTCGTCGCGGACACGACCATCCGAGAGTTTCCCGGAGACTCTGACGGCCGAGTTTCTGTGGCAGGCGCATGAGAGCCCGCAGAACGGGGAAGCGGACATCTACTGGATGGACGCCTCATTCATAGACGAACTCCGGCCGCCCGAGTTCGGCACGTTCTAGCGACGCGATGCCCGCCGAGTGGCGCCCCCAGGGGGCGCTACTCGGCCTCCTTCTTGCCCTTCCGCCTCTGCACCAGGTCGTCAACGCGCTTGTTCACTTCCTGCAGACCCTCGCTCAGCGTCTCGCGCAGCTCGTCCAGCAGTTCGGTAGAGGCTCCCCGGGTGGCACTCCAGGTGTCCTTGGCCGCCGCCTTGGTGTCCGGCTGCTTCGCCTCCTCCCGCACCGCATCCACTGCCCGGTCCATCTTCTCGCCCAACTCGCGCAAACGGTCGACCACCTTACGAGTCTCTTCCTCGCTGACCTCGTCGGTCGCCCAGCCTTCCTTGAAGGCGCTGCCGAGGCGATCGCCCAGGTCCTTCACCTGTTCGCCGACCTCTTTCCACGCCTGCGCCACGTCGCGCCACGTACGCTCCTCTTCCGCCTGCTCTTCCGACTTCATCGGCAGTTTCTCGTCCATCTTCTCACTCCCTGTTGGTCGGTAACCAGCCCACCGATCACTTCACTGATTACTGATTACTGATTACTGATTACCGATCACTGATTACCGATCACTGGCCACTGACTACTGACTACTGATTACCGATCACTCATCACTACTCCCCCAAGCCCACTCGTGTTTCACGGGCCCAGAATTTCCAACAGCCAATCGCGTGCCGCGCGCATCGCCTGACCTCGATGGCTGATCTCGTTTTTCTGTTCGACCGTGAGCTGCGCCGTAGTGACGCCGCGCGCCGGCAGGTAGAAGAGCGGGTCGTAGCCGAAGCCTCCTTTTCCCTGGGGCTCGCGCAAGATAACGCCGTCGACTCGGCCACCGAATACTCGCGACGCGTCATCGAGTACCACGGCCACGGCACAATAGAAGTGGGCCGTGCGCTGCTCGTCGGGCACATCGCGGATCTGACGCAGCAGAAAGAGGTTGTTGGCGCGATCGACGCCGTACTCGGCCTGCATCTCGGGTGTCGCATAGCGCTTGCTGCGCGGGCCGGGCTCGCCGTTCAGGGCGTCGACGCAGATGCCGGAGTCCTCAGCCATCATCGGTAGACCGGTGCGATCGTGGAAGTACTCCGCCTTGGCGAGGGCATTGCGGGCGAACGAGTTGAACGTTTCCAGCCGCTCCTCTTCAGGCCGCTGCTCGACGCCCAGCTCGGCCAGGGTGACCAGACGGATGGGCGTGTTCCGGAAGAGCGGCTCGACCTCGCGCAGCTTGCCGATGTTCCTTGTCGCCATCGCCAATTTCACAGTGCCGCCTCCACCGCGCCCCGCTGCAGCTCGATCAGCTCAACCACACCCTTACGGGCTAGGGAGAGCATCATCTCGAGCTCGCCCTCACCGAACGCCGCGCCTTCGGCGGTACCCTGGACCTCGACGATGCGGCCGTCGTCGAGGGCCGCGTAATTCATGTCGACATCGGCGCCGACATCCTCGTCGTAGTCGAGATCGACGCAGGGCTCGCCGTTGACGATCCCTACGCTCACCGCCGCCACGAAACGGCGTACCGGATTCGCGGGGAGGATTCTTTGGGCGACCAGGCGCGCTGCCGCCACGTAGAGGGCCACGCAGCCGCCGGTGATGGCGGCGGTCCGCGTGCCGCCGTCGGCTTGCAGCACGTCGCAATCGACTATGATGGTGCGTTCACCCAGCGTTTCTAGGTCGGTGGCCGCCCGCAGTGACCGCCCGATCAGCCGCTGTATCTCCTGCGTCCGGGCGCGCGGCCCACTGCGCTCACGTGGCGTGCGCTCGCTGGTCGACCGAGGCAGCATGGCGTACTCGGCGGTGACCCAGCCGCCCCGCTCCTCGCGCCAGGGCGGCACCCCGTCCTGGACCGTAGCGGCGCAGAGGACGCGGGTGTCGCCCATGGCGATCAGGCACGACCCCTCGGCCGGGGGCGCTGCGCCGGTCTCCATCGATACGGGCCGCAGCTGATCCGGCCGACGTCCCGAGGCTCGTCGCACGCGACTCATCGCTCCTTCATCCGGTAGGCCTTCTCCAGCAACTCAGTGGTCGACAGTCCTTCGATGTACCGCAGGATAACAATGCTACCGCCACCCGCTTCCACAGCATCGCGCTCGGGGAGCTGATCGGGCGTATAGTCGCCACCCTTTACCATGATCTCCGGCTGCAGGGCCGCGATCAGCTTCGCCGGCGTATCCTCATCGAAGACGACAACCGCGTCAACGCACTCGAGCGCCGCCAGGCAGGCGGCGCGATCGATCTCCGGCTGCAGCGGTCTGCCCGATCCCTTCAGACGACGGGTCGAGCCGTCGCTGTTGAGTCCGACCAGCAGGCGGTCGCCGAGCTGGCGCGCCTCGACGAGCAACTGCACGTGCCCGCGGTGCAGGATATCGAAGCAGCCGTTGGTGAAGACGAGCCGGAACTCACGACTCGGCCCGTACTCGACCTGCGCCGCTTCCCGCGTCAGGATCTTTCGCCCCAGGACTTCCGGTAGCTCCACTCCACTGCTCACGCTCAACCTCCGCTTCCCGATTCCCTGAAGGCCGCGACGATCACCTCCCCGCCCCGGCTCAGCATCTCTTCCGCCACTCGGATCCCTAACTCCTCGGGCCTCTGGGGGCGGCCCTCGCCGTGTGCTCGAATCAGCTTGGAACCGTCCCGCGTCGCGATCAGGGCGTGCAGGACCAGCGCCGCGCCCCGCGCCCAGGCACGGGCGCCGACGGGCACCTGGCAGCCGCCCTGCAGCCTGGCCAGTACGGCGCGTTCGGCGGCGGTCTCGGCCCTGGCCCCGTCGTCCTCGATCGCCCGTAGCAGCTCGTCGATCCCCGGGTCGTCCTGTCGGCACTCGACCGCCACGGCGCCCTGTCCCGGCGCCGAGAGCCATTCGGGCGGCTCGAGGTAAGAGCTGATGCGCCCGGCGCGGCCGAGGCGCAGGAGGCCGGCCGCCGCCATGATCAGGGCGTCGTACTGTCCCTCATCGAGCTTGCGCAGCCGGGTCTCGACGTTTCCGCGGACCTCTGCGACCTGGACATCGGGCCGCGCCGCGAGGATCTGTGCGCGACGCCGTTCCGAGCTGGTTCCGATCGTCGCTCCCGGTCGCGCCATCAGGACATCGTGTGGGCCGTCTGCCGCGCCGACCCAGACGTCCCGGGGATCCTCGCGCTCGCAAACCGCGCCCACCTTTAACCCCGGCGCCAGATCGGTCGGCAGGTCCTTGAGCGAATGGACCGCGAGATCCACGTCGGCCGAGCGGAGCGCCGACTCGAGCTCCTCAGTGAACAGGCCCTTGCCGCCGATCTCGGGCAGTGGGCGGTCCAGCACCCGGTCGCCCAGCGTCTCGAACTCGACGATCTCGAAGCGCCGGTCGGGCCAGGCGGCGGCCAAGCGGTCGCGTACCCACTCCGATTGCCACATGGCCAGGCGGCTGCGGCGGGACGCGATGCGCACGATCCGGCGGCGCGTCAGTGTGCGCCTCCTCGAGTCAAGCCGGCCGGCCCGACCACGATGCGTCCGCCCGGTCCCCTACCCCGGCCGGCACGCTGGAATATCCAGCTCAAGAGTGGCGGCGTGACGAAGGTCGAGACCATCACCATGATGAGAATAGCACTGAACACGGGATCGGAGAGCAGGCCGCCGCGGCGGCCCATGTCGGCGAAGATCAGGCCGACCTCACCCCGCGGGATCATGCCGACGCCTATCGCCAGGCCGCTCATCTTCTCCCACGGCACGGCGAATCCTGCTACTACCTTGCCGAGGATAGCAATTGCGGTCAGGACACCACCGATCACCACCACGCCCATGCTGAACTGCTCGCTCCATGGCAAGACGAGCTGCACGTTCACCGCGGCGCCCACCGAGACGAAGAAGATGGGCGTGAAGACGTCGGCTACCGGCTCGATTCGCTCGTCGACCAGGTCGAACTGGTTGGTCGTCGAGAGTATGATACCGGCGGCGAAGCTACCGATGATCATCGCCGAGTCGGATATATCGGCCAGCGCCGCCAGTAGCAGCGCGAAGCTGAAAGCCGAGACCAGCAGCACGCCGCGCACGCGCAAGCGATCGACGAAGTCGAACAGGTGCGGGCCGATGAAGTTGCCGATGAGCACGGCGAGGACCAGGAACCCGACCGCCTTCACAAGCATCCAGGTGACAGCGCCGACAGTGACCTCGGAGCCGGCGGCCAGGCCGACGACCAGAGCGAGCATAACCAGGCCCAGAACGTCGTCGATCACGGCCGCTCCGATGATCGTGCGCGCCTCGCGGGTCCGCATCTGCTCGAGATCGGAGAGCACGCGCGCCGTTATCCCTACCGAGGTCGCGGTGAGCGTGGCACCGACGAACAGAGAGATCCTGGTGAGGCTCACGCCCTCTGGGTGGACGCCGAGGTCCGGGTTGGCAAAGTACCAGTAGCCGGCGCCGAGCACGAAGGGCACCGTCACCCCGACGCCGGCCACGACCGCTGCCGCCGGACCGACACGGAACATCTCCTTCAGGTCGGTCTCCAACCCCACCTCGAACAGCAGGATCACGACACCGATCTCCGCCAGGAGGTGGATCATCTCCGCCATCGGGTCACCGGCGGCCGTCGGTACGATCCCCAGCACGCTGCCCCCGAGGATGACGCCGCCCAGCAACTCGCCGAGGACCGCGGGTTGGCCGATCCGCTCCGCGAGCTCGCCGCTGAACTTCCCGACCATCAGGATGGCGACGATGATCAGCAGGAAACGCGCGGTCGTGCCTGCACCCGAGTCGTGGTGCTCCGACGCTTGCGCGCCTGCCGTCTGCGGGCTCGTCTCTTGAACGAGCGTCGCCACCGGGCCGGACACCGGCGCTTTGGGCGTCGGCGCACGGTAGCCCGACATACCGATGAGGAAGATGCCGGCGACTGCCCAGAGCAGGAGCCGGCGACGACGGGCGCGTCGTCCCAGCGGGCGCCTCGCGTTCAGCGGCTCACCACTGGGATTGTGCACCATCGATGATCGCCTGGATGAGGTTGTCGATTGCCAGCAGGCGGCCCTCAGTCTCGGTCTGGCCCCGAGCGGGTTCGTATTCGCCGGAAGCGGAGAGTCCTCTATTCGACCAGAGAACCTGCTCCTGCCTGACATCGTAGATCTCGATCGAGATGGTGATCTCGACACGCCGTTGGAAGATGACCGGCCCCGCCGGGTCCGGTTGGTAGTTCACGGCGCGGTCCTCGTAGCGTGTGATCGTGCCGCGCAAGATCGCGTCGGCCGACCCCTCGTCCGCCGGCCGCAGGCCGAGCCGGCCGGGGATGTTGTCGAGCAGCGCTTGGGTGAGCTCCTGGGTGAGCGTGAACTGGGTCGTTCGGTTGTCCATCGGCAGGATCGCGACGGAGTCGATGTGGCCGGGCAGGCCGCCGCCACCGGACAGGCTGTAGACGCCGCAGCCGGCGAGCGCCAGCAGCGAGAGACTAGCGAGTCGCCACATCGAAGATGCGTCTCTCGAAACGCTCATGCTCGCGGATTTCCACAACCTTGATGCGCACCTCATGGAACTCCCTCAGGTCACGGAAGCGGGCTTCTGTCGGCCAGCGGTAACTGCCAGGACCGTCGACCGCCTCACCGGGCTCGATGCGGATCTCCTGTACCACATCCCCGTCGACCAGCAGCTCGGCCTCGATCAGCCGACCCAACCCATCGAAATGAAATGACACCGTCGCCTGTGGCGACAGCCGGTAGGTCAGCTGCGAGCGCTCGCCGCGCCGCGCACCCTCCGGCGCCACGCCGGCCGGCGGTCGGAACGCTCCGATCATCGTCCACATGAACGTCGGCGGCGGCAGCGTTATTCGCTGTTCGCCGAGGTAGTAGACGTCCGCGCCGAGCATGACGGCGCTCTGTACGCCGGACGAACCGGGCCCCAACAGATCGAGCCGCACACTGTCCGGCGGGTTGACCCGCACGCCGCCCTCACCGGAGAAACGCCCGTCGCTCCCCCAGTATCGCCATTCGAAAACGATGAGCTTGGGCTGGTCCGGTGTACCGACTTCGCGAAGCCGGCCCTCCAGTGTGACCGGATCGCTAATCGGCACCGGGGCCGGAAGCTGCGGGCCGCAAGCGACCGCAGCCGCGGCCAGCATCGATAAGAACTTTCTAGTTCTCAATGGGTTGCGAAACTACCGGGCGCCGGGAAAACCGTCAAGCGATCTGTGGCTCCAGGCCCGCGCCCATAAGGCCCTCGACCGAGCCGGGCAGCTTACGAGGCGACCCGCGGGGATCGACGCAGACCAGCTCGGTCTCCGCTTGCGCCAGGACCGAGTCATCCTCGGGCCGCTCCACCACATAGTGGAAGGTAACGCCGCGGCTCCGCACACGCGTCAGGCGGGTGCGCACCCGTACGGGGTCATCGTAGCGGGCGGAGCTGCGGAATCGGATCTGGGCGCGGGAAACGACTAGATGGACACCCTGCCTCTCCAGCTCGGCATACGTGGCACCGAGTTGGCGCATCAGCTCGGTGCGCCCCATCTCGCACCAGATGAGATAGTTGGCGTGGTAGACTACGCCCATCTGGTCGGTCTCGGCGTAGCGGACTCTGAACTCGATCGTGCTCTCGGGCACACTGCCTCCGTTCGTCTCGCAGCCTGCATCGATCTCCGGGACCCGCCAAGGATACGGCCTCTCGGGCACGGCGTCAAAATGGCCGGCGTCTTGTTTCCGCCGGCCACGTGTCTATTTTGCGCCTGCCTATGTCGAGAACGGCGGTGATCATCTCGGACCTACACCTGGGCGCCGTGCCGGACACGGTGGGACAGGAGTTCCAGCGTTTCGCGCGCTCCTGGCAGGGCCGTGCCGACACCATGCTGATCAACGGCGATCTGTTCGACTTCTGGTGCGGATACCGAACAGTGTTTCCGAGTGTGCACTACCATACCTTGCGGGCGCTGAGCGAGCTACGTGAATCCGGGGTGAAGATCATACTCGTCGGTGGCAACCACGACGCGTGGGCAGGCGGTTTCCTCGAGGAGACGATCGGACTCCAGCTTGCCGACGGCCCGGTCGAGCTCGAGCTGGCCGGCCGACGCGCCCTGGTAGCGCACGGTGACGGAATCGGTCCCGGCGACACCGGCTACAAGGTGCTGAAGTTCTTCTTGCGCAGCCGGCCGGTATGCAGAGCGATGCGCTGGATCCATCCGGACATCGCCGGCCGGATAGCGGGCGGCGTGTCGCGCACCGACAAGCGCTCGAACCGCGACTTCGCGAAAGCGGAAGAGCGCGCCCGGGTACTGGAAGAGTGCGCGGTCCAGCTGCTGCAGGAGCGCGACGAGCTCGGCCTAGTTGTCTTCGGTCACTGTCACATCCCGCAGGTGAAGGCGGTGGGCTCGAGCGGCTTCTACATCAACTCGGGCGATTGGGTGATGCACCGGACGTACACGGTCGTGACCGAGGACACGATCGAGCAACGAGAGTGGGCCGACTCAGACTGACGCTTGCGCCACCGTCACCCTACCCCCCTATTCAAGCGACACCATCCACAACAGAGCGAGGCTATGATGAGACACCTGGCAAGGCGATTAGCCGCCGCCCTGGCGATCTTCGCCGCCGGCGCCTGCTTCCCCGAGCCGGACATGCAGTTGACGCGCGATCAGACTGCGATCGTCCCCCGCGAGGTCCTGTTCGGCAACCCCGAGAAGATGGGGGTCCAGGTCAGCCCCGACGGGTCGATGATCAGCTATGTAGCACCGGTGGAGGGAGTGCTGAACATCTGGGTCGGACCGGCCGACGACCCGGCCGCCGCCCAACCGATCACTCACGACACGGGCCGTGGCATCGCCAACTACGGCTGGGCCTATACGGGGGCACACATCATCTATATGCAGGACCTGCACGGCGACGAGAACTGGCGAGCCTATAGCGTCAACCTCGAGACCGGCGAGTCGCTCGATCTGACGCCGTTGCGCGGCGTACAGGCCCGTTTTCAGGAGGTAAAACCCGAGTTTCCCGAGGAGGTACTGGTCGGCCTCAACGACCGCGACCCGCGCCTGCACGACCTTTACCGTATCAATGTCACCACAGGGGAGCGCCATCTGGTTCTGCGTAACGGAGGCTTCGAGCGCTTCGTCACCGACAGCGACTACAAGGTGCGCTTCGGTGGCCGCTTCACACCGGGCGGCGCGTTCGAGCTGCATCGGCCGACGGCTGACGGCGGCTGGGAGTTGTGGGAGAGCTGGGGGCTCGAGGACTCGGAGACGACGTTCGCCCTCTTCTTCGACGAGAGCGGCGACACGCTCTACATGCAGGACAGTCGAGGCCGGAACACGGCGGCCCTGGTGGCGGTCGAGCTTGCGACCGGCGCGAAGACGATCATAGCTGACGACCCGCGGGCCGATATGGACGATGTCATGTACCATCCGCTGGACAGGCACATCGAGGCGGTGGCCTTCAACTACGACCGCAAGCGCTGGACGTTGATCGACGAGTCGCTGGCCGGCGACTTCGAGTACTTGGGCGAAGTCGCTGATGGCGACTTCGAGGTAATCAGCCGCACGCTCGATGATCGTACGTGGGTGGTCATGTACGAGCAGTCGGACGGTCCGGTCCGCTACTATCTCTACGACCGCGGCGCCGGCGTGGCGCGGTTCCTCTTCGCGCACCGTTCGGAGCTCGCCGACCTGCCGCTGGCCGAGATGCACCCGGTCATCATCGAATCGCGCGACGGCCTTAACCTCGTCTCCTACCTGACTCTGCCGGTCTGGTCCGATGTGGATGGTGATGCGCGACCGCAGCGACCTCTGCCGACGGTGCTCAGCCCGCACGGCGGCCCCTGGGCGCGCGACTTCTGGGGCTACGACGGAATGGCCCAGTGGCTGGCGAATCGTGGCTACGCAGTATTGAAAGTGAATTTCCGAGGCTCGATCGGCTTCGGTAAGGAGTTCCTCAACGCCAGCACGGGCGAGTGGGCCGGGAAGATGCACGACGATCTCATCGACGGCGTCAGGTGGGCGGTCGCCGAAGGCATCGCACACCCCGACAGCGTCGCGATCATGGGCGGTAGCTTCGGCGGCTACGCGACACTGGTCGGCATGACGTTTACGCCCGACGAGTTCGCCTGCGGCGTCGACCTGGTCGGTCCGTCGAACATCGTGACGCTGTTCGAGTCGTTCCCACCCTACTGGGGGCCGCGGATCGAGCGCTGGGTGGCCCGGGTAGGCGGCGATCACCGGACGGAGGCGGGGCGCGAGTTCCTGCTCTCACGCTCGCCGATCACCTACGTCGACCGCATCGCCAAGCCGCTGCTCATCGGACAGGGCGCCTACGACCCTCGGGTCAACAAGGCGGAGTCGGACCAGATCGTCGAGGCGATGGTCGCCAGGGGTATCCCGGTCACGTACCTGGTGTATCCCGATGAGGGCCACGGCTTCGGCCACCCGGAGAACCGGCTCTCCTTCTTCGCCACGGCCGAGGCGTTCCTCGCTCGTTGTCTGGGCGGCAAGGTCGAGGTGATCGGCGACGATTTCGAGGGCTCCAGCATCACCGTGCCCGTCGGTGCCGAGCACGTTCCAGGGCTGGCGGCGGCTCTGCTCAGCGGGGGCTGACGGCTTCGGGCAGCGTCCCCCATCGTCGGCGCGGTAGCCCGAGCCCTACGGTCCCAAGGGTATCTTGACGCTCACCGCGAGCGCCACCTGCTCGGGCTCCAGCCCCGTGCGCTCGTCGAACCCGTACAGGTGAACCGACACCCAGCCGTCGGCGGCGGCGAAGAACGCCCAGAACACGGCCAACGCGATCCAATCCTCGCGCTGCTGACGGCGCGACAGGACCAGTGGATGGTCGTCGGGCAGGTTGCGCTCGGCGTGGGCGAGACGGAGCTGCGTGCGGGCGACCATGAAGAGACTGAACGACTCGGCGAGCAGGTAGAACGCGCCACGCGACTCGGCGCCCAGTTCCGCCTGCGCCCAACCGGGGATGACCAGCGAGCGGATAAAGGCGCCACCTGGCGAGAGCGGCGGCTGTGGAAAGAGCGAGTCGGGACGCGCGGGTGGCGTCCCCTCGTCCTCCTGCTGCGCCGGCAGCGTTGCCGGGGCCAGTAGCGCGAGAGTCATCCCGAGCACGAGCACGCTGCGCGTCATACGATCATCCGCAATCGTCGAGGGTGGACGACCACACTGAGCGGCTCGGCGGCCGGCAGCTCACGGTACTCGCCGTCGAGGTGGTACTGTATCGGCGACTCCGACTCCACGGTGAATCGGCTCGTCTGCCATCCTTGTACCATGGGCAACCGCGTGTGTGTTCCCCAGCGCACCGCCCAGACGTAACGGGAGAACTGCCAGAGGTTGATCGGGTCTATCCAGGAGGCATCGAGCAGCCCGTCCTCGAGCTTGGCTCTAGGCGCGAGCCGGAAACCACCGCCCTCGTAGACGCCGTTCATCGCCGCGATCATCAGAGCGGCGCCCTCGCGCGCACCCTGCGGCCACGTCACCCTATAGTCTCGAGGTCGGTAGTCCAGAATCGTCTTGACGACGGCCGGGAAATAGCCCGGCCAATGGATACGATGCGCGGTCCGGCGGCGGGCGACCTCGGCGTCGAAGCCGACCCCGAGTACGTTGAGGAAGTACTCGCCATCGTTGACCTGAGCCACATCGATGGCGCGGACCTGGAACTCGGCCAGTGCGTCGAGCGCCTGCTTCAGTCCGATGCCCACCCTGCCCAGCGCCCGGCCCAGATCGTTGCCGGTACCCAGCGGCACCAAACCCATCGTCGCATCGGGAGCACCAGCGGCCAGCAGACCGTTGGCCACGTCCAATGCCGTGCCATCGCCACCGGCAGCCACCACCGCGCACCCTGCTTGCGCCGCCTCCGCCGCCGCCGCCCGCGCCTCCTCGCGCCCTCTCGTCTCGACGATGACGTGCGCGATCCCGTGCTCGCGCAAGCCCTGCGCCATACCCGAGCGGCCCAGGGCACGGGCACCCAACGCTCGCCGGTTGAAGACCACAACCACAAGTGGGCGCTCGCCGGAAACTCGACGACCGGGGTCCAATGGGTCCGATTCCACTCCTACCGCCCCTGTAGCTCCCGCGCCGCCGCCTCGACCTGGCCGATAACCGTCTCGGTTATCAGTTTTGGTAGCGACTCGATGTCTCCGTATCGGTGAAGCGGCAGGAAAGACGAGTGCCGCTTCAGCCGCTGCAGCGTTCGATCCTCTTTGGCGCCCGACAGGAGCAGCGGCTGTACCGGGACTGTCGGCAATTCAGGGACCACAACCCGCAGCTCGTTCAACACGGCGCTGGCGTCCGTCACGTCGGCGATGACGAATCGCGTCATGCGCGCCAGCGCAGCCAGTGTCTCCGCAATATCCCGCGACGCCAGCGGCTCGCAGTCGAACAGCACCGGCGTGTAGTCGTACTCTCGAATCGCCTTACGAATCGCATCGAGCGCCGGTTTCCTGTCCGATGTGAACCGCCCGAGAATCAGAACGATGCTCGAGCTTACGCCAGCGATGACATCACGGAGCTTGCGGTTGTGCAGCAGCTGATAGATGAACTGGGCAATCTCGAGATCGTCGACGGCGATCAGCGGCTCGCCCATGTCGGTGATCCTGAGGTCGACCTGCTTCGCCTCTTGCAGCTTCACGCCCCATATCGAGACGGCGAAGACCGAGCAGCCGGATAGGTTCGCCTTGCGCAGGTTCGTGCGGACCAGACGAGCCTTGCTGAGATCGGCCTTCCTCAGGTCCGCACCGCTGAGGTCGGCGCCCTCGAGGTCGGCACTCGTCAGGTCGGCGCCCCTGAGGTTCGCCTCTTGGAGCGACGCCTCGCGGAGGCTCGCTTCGTTGAGGACCGCGCTTCGCAGGTTCGCACCGCGGAGCGTGGCACGGGTGAACAGCACCGGGCCGGCGAACGTGTCGCTCATGTCGGCACCGCTGAGGTCGGCATCGCTGAAGTCGGTCTCGGCGTGAGATGAGCCCTTCAGGTCCGCCTCACGCAGGTCCGCGCCTCGGAACAGGGCATGCCCCATGCTCGCGCCGACGAACGTGGCCTTGCGCAGGTTCGCCCCGAGGAATATTCCGTGGTCGAGGGCTGCACCGCTCAAATCGGCGCCCTCGAGCACGGCGTCGTGGCACTCGGCCCGCTCGAGGTCGGCGCCGGCCAGGCTGGCGCCGCTGAGTCTGGCCGAGCCGAGGATCGCTTTGTGCAGCTGCGCACCCTCCAAATTCGCTCCCGAGAGATCCGCCTTGAGCAGCAGCGCCACGCGTAAGTCCGCGCCAGCCAGGTCGGCGTCCGGAAGGCCCGCCTCGATCAGATCGGGCACGACGCCTGGACTCCTCTGCCGCCACTCGTTCCAGGCGGCGGCGCCCTGCCGGATTACCGCGAGATGTCGCTCGTTCGCCATGGACCCCAATCTGGCAGGGAGACGCGCCAGCCGAAACCCATGAGTCGGGTCCCCTCCAAAAAAGAGGGGGCAGCCGGGAAGCCACCCCCTATTCGAGACCCGAAGGCCTCGCCGAGCCGACTAGCCGTCTTCCGCCTCCAACACGACGAAATGCTGCCTACTGTCAAATGCTCTCCACTTGCCGGTCGCCGAGTCGATCGCAACGCCGACGACTCCGGCGAAGATATCGAGCACGACCCAACCGGCCTGGACGTGTGTCGTCAGCGTGACGGTAGCAGGCTCGTAGCCAGCTTTCCTGAACGTGACCGTGTAGGCCTTCTCCGGCCGCAGGTGCAGCGTCACCGGAGTGTGGCCCATACCCTGGCCGTTGACGATGACCTCAGCGCCACTGGGCTCAGAACCGAACTCCACCACATCGGGGCCGGGGCTGAGTATCGTCGCACACCCCGTCGACGCGGCTGCGGCCACCGCGAGAGCCAACTGCACTAACCTCGTTCCCGTCATGGCCCTTCCTCCGGTCGACCCTGGGTGCACCCATCCTTCTTGACGGCCACCTCAGCTCGGACGAGCGGACTGCAATCTCGCGGAAGGGCAAACTTGATGCCGCGCCCGTTGCGGCGCGAAGCACAGTGGTGCCGCGCCTTTCTCCATCGTGTGTGATCGACGGATCGTGTCAGTAGGAGACGGTGGGTGTGCACAAGGTGCACGGCCCGACACACGGGAGTCACGCTTTGCCTGCTCTCACCGCACGCCGATGCCTGGAATGGAATCGTGCGACTGGTTCCTGGTCGTCTTGTCGAACGAGTCGTCAGAAGTTGCTTGCCGCCTGGAGCACCGGCCGGCAGGCGACCGTCACGCCAAGCTCGGGTGAGTATCTACGCGTGTCGGACTTCCTGGTTGCCAGGCAGGTCCTGGAGTCAGTCAGCTGGTTGGACGCCGTCGAACACGCGGAGACGCTGCAGGTCGGAGGCTATAGCGGATGGCAGCTTCCCATAGTGGACCAGCTGTGGGCCATCGTGGACTTGGAGGAGGAGCCCTTCGAGGAGACGCGCTACCACACCCGGGAGCAGTGTGGTAGCAAAGAGGCCTACCACATGAACATCGGAAGCGGACGCCTGAACGTAGCGCCCAAGACCCACAGCCGGGCGATGAGCGCAGTATTCGTCAGAGAGATCCCGGAGGAAACCGCCTCACCGTAGTACCGGCTGACCTCCCTCGAGAGGCAAACCGCCCCATCACAGGATTATCGGATCTGCAGTGTGTAGGGCCCCTGCTCGGAGTAGTCGTAGCCCGAGATGGCGATGAAGTAATCGACGCCCGAGGACAGCGTGTAGGTGATCAGCGCGTTCAGATCGCTGGCGTCCCGATCGTCGTTCTCCACCAGGAACTGGACGACCACCTCCTGCGTGTCCGGATCGTAGGACACGAGCCGCAACAGCGTGAGCCAGTTGTCGAAATCCGAATTCACATCGAACGTCACCGACTCACGGGTCTCTACGCGCACGCGGTAGACCTCGTAGTAACCGACCCCTTCGGGATCCACATCCTGGGCGTCGCAATCGTCGTCGGTGACGTCCCCCGAGACCGCGTCCCCTTTCGTCACGTCACCGCGCCAGCACACCTGCGCCAGTAGCTCGGCCGGCAACTCGGGGAACAGGTCACCCACCACGCCTTGTATGCCGCTGCCATCACCGCCACAGCCGCCGACCATCGTCGCGGCAAATGCGAGCACCAGAGTGAAAGCGCAGAATCTAGGCATATACGTTCTCCATCGTGAGTCGGGCTGCGGTGCGCAGCGCGATGCAGCGTCCCTCTCGGCGAGGACGCTCGCAGACGAGATTTCACGTGATCCCTATTCCCGTGTGGCTAATTATTGGGCGCCTGCTACGACCGGGCAAGTAGAGACAGTGATCCGCCCCACACCCTCTCCCCCTGACCCGCACCTCTGGTGCGGGGCCCGGACACGCTAGCGGTTCCCGGGGAAGGTAATGGGAATCTGCATCCACATAGGAACGGCTACGCCGTTACGGTAGGCGGGAGTGAACAGAAACTCGCGGACGGCGCGCAGCGCTGCCGAGTCGAGCGCCCCGCGCCCGGAGCTTCTTACGATCCTGGCGTTCTGCACGCGACCGCTCGTATCGATGAGCACCGAGACGTGTACGGTGCCGCCGATTCCCGCCTCCTGAAGATGTCTCGGGTAGTGGCTGAGAATGATGTCCCAGATTCGCCATGGCTCCCTGAGCTGGGGCCCGACCGTGTGTGGTGCCTCGAAGGTAATCGGGAAGTCGACCCAGGCAGCGACGGGGACGCCGTCACGTTGGGCCGGGATGAACTCGAGCTCGCGCACCGTGCTGAGCGCTGCGAGGTCGAGCGCCTGGTGGCCCGAGCTCTCGCGGATTTGGGCGTCGGTTACACGACCGTCCGTACCGACAAGCGCCCAGACGCGTACCGTGCCGCCGACCTGGGTGTTCCTCAGATTCTCCGGGTAATTCCTGGCTATGAGCTGCCCGAACCTGGCTCGGTCCCTGACCTCGGGCTGCGCCGCCGTCATCGACGGGTCGGAGGCGGGCGCACTGATATCTGCCCCGCGCTCGACCAGCAGCGTCATCACCTCGGAATGGCCACCGCTTGCCGCCGCCGCTACCGGAGATAGGCCGTTCCGGCTCGTCGCGTTCGCGTCGGCACCCCCGTCGAGCAGCGCACTCACGACTTCCAGATTCCCGTATCGCGCCGCGACGATCAACGCCGTGAGTGCGGAATCACCGTCCGGCGTACGCATGCTCCTCGCGTCGGGGACGGCGCCGTGCTCCAACAACACCCGCACCACCTCGGCACGACCACTCATGGCCGCGCCGATCAATGGCGTCCAGCCCACGTCGTTCGACGCATTCACGTCTGCACCGTACTCCAGCAACAGCGCAACCACATCCGGATGACCACCCAACGCTGCATACAGCAAGGGAGTCCAACCGTCTTCGTTCCTCGCGTTCACGTCGACGCCCCCGTCGAGCAGCGCCCTCACGTCGTCCACACGCCCCTCGCCGGCCGCCGCCAGCAATGCAGCCACGTCCTCCTGCTGGACGGGGGTCCCGCGTGCCACCCCAACGCCCAACAGCGCCAGCAGTACTGCGGCAATCGAGAGCGTCTTCATCCCGCGCATGATCGGACTTCTCCGACGGCGTCGCGCGCACGCCTCGAGGTTTCGGCTGGAGGGAAGCTCGTGGTACGGCCGGAACAGCTGGACACGACTGCGGGCCAGCTCGGCGTAGGGTTGGCCACCTGAAGTACTGCCACGGCCGAGGTCCCCTCTAGCGGCAGGACTCTACTGCACGACCACCTCAGCCCACTCCCGGTACTCTGACTATGTGGCCGCAGCCGGGGCGAGGCAAGTGAAACCGAGATCTCACGCGGAGGTAATGGCGGGAGCGTGTGGGAATCGAACCCACCAAGCGGTTTTTGGACCGCCTAGCTGGTTTTGAAGACCAGTCGAGCCACCAGGCCCGATCCGCCCCCATGATTGTGCAGCAATGACTTACGGGAACCCGTCATTCTCTTCCCTGCCCTGTCTTACCCGTGTCTTACCCGTAACCCGGCCACTTCTCGTTTCTTTGGCTCGGCGTCCAGCGCCCCGGCCAGTCGTTCGACGGCCCTGACCTTCCGGACACCGTTGGAGATGTCGTATCGGGTGAAGATGCTCCGAGTCTCCATGCCCAGCAACTCCATGGCGTCGGTCTCGGGCACGCCGAACTCAGCCATGCGGCTCGCAGCGAACCGTCGGAGATCGTGCACGTGAAGCTCGGGCCGGCCAGCGGCGTTAGCAGCGTTCTTGAAGGCATTATCGGGGAACCTGATGGGCCGCCCGTCAGGGTATGGGAACATCCAGCGGACGACCTGGGCAGTGCGGCGTTCCACGCGATCGACGTAGTCACGCTGCGCGTCGAGTATGCAGGCAACATCGCCGACCACAGGGTACCGATACGGCTCCTTGTTCTTCGACGACCCGCGGTCGAGATGGAGCCAGCGCTGGCCGCTGGCGTCGGTCCTAATGTGCGCCCACATCCGCGTGAGGATCGCCCGCTTCCGCCAGCCTGTGCACGCAGCGAGCGCGACCCACCCCCTGTGATGCTCGGGCAGGGCCTCGATCAGCGCCGTAAGCTCTCCCTCGCTTTCCAGTGTCACGTCGCGCGCGGTGGGTTCCTCGAGCATTGGGACGTAGGGAACGCCCCGGAGTCTGCCATAACGGTGCGCGAGGCGCAGCATGCGGCGCAGGTATGAGACCTCCCGGTTCACCGTCCCGGCGGCGGCGCCGACCTCCTGACGTTGACGCTGATAGGTCCGTATGGCATCGGGTGTGATGTTTACGGCCCGAAAGTCGCCGAAGAATGCTTCGAGATGATGAAGTGCGTATTCGAGCCGCTTCGTGGAACGGTTCCTCCGGGCCACGTAATCGTCTTTGATCAAGGCGACCAGGTCGGCCCATCTGACCTTTCTCTGGTCTGCGGGCTCGAGCCCGGCGCGCATCTCCCCCAGCCGACGCTCTGCTTCAGCCTCGGCCTTCTTTCTTGTGCTCTGCCCGGTACTGAATCGCCGATCGCGCCCGTTCACGCCGGCTTGGCACCACCAGACCTTGCACGTCTTCTTGCGCCCCTTCCGGTCTCTGTAGGTGGGTTTGTAGAGTCTCATAGCGAGTTTCCCCTTTCGCGTGAGGCGTCTTCGATCCGTGCCGCGCTTTCGGCTAGGTTGTCGCTCATCTCACGCAACGCCCGTACAACCTTCGCCGTCGCCTCGGGGCTGAGGTTGAGCTTGCCGTCTCGCACGAGTATGAGCGTCGAGTGTGGCAGCTCTGCCACTCGTGCTAGCTGCCGGATGCTGACTGGCAGGTTGCAGAGCGCGGCTCTAAGCGCCTTCCTCACCGGGTCCATGACCATGCGCGGAATTGTCCCTAAACCAAAATGGTTTACATCGAGGACAAATACAAGCTTCAGGCACGCCGCCGTTCGAGGAACCGCCGAAGCTTCGCCTCGGGGAACCGCACGGCACCGCCATCGGCAAGTGAGACTGCGCCGAGCTTCTTCTTGTTCCGGTACACCCACGTCACATCCACCCCTAGCAACTCGGCCACCTCCTCGGCCTTGAAATGCCGGAGCCCGTTGTCGCCAGCCGGGGCTATGGGTCCACGGGCCCGGAGCGCAACTATCGCCTGGGCGCGCGCAAGTTCTCCCACTGCCTCCTCCATCTCAGCGTCTGGGATGCGCTCAATCAGTGCCTTTAGTTCCGCCGGCCAAGTGCTCACACCACCACCCTCAGCAGCCGACGGCCTCGCTGGTGACCGTCGGCCCGCGTCCGCCAGAGCCCCCGAAGGTTACGAGGATCGCTCACAGCCTCCATCTCCGCCCGCGTGCGGCTCCACCGCACGACACACGACGCATTCTGCGTCCCAGAAGCTCATTCCTTCGCGTCCTCCAGCGGTCCTACAGCCACAGCCCGCGAAACGCGGATAGAACTGTCAGAATCCTCTTCATTCGTGCAGGTGCTCGGGGAAGACGCGGCGAGGAGGGTTTCCTCTCGCGCCTGCAACATACGTTGTACGCGACGCGCCTTATCCACACTGGTCAGGCGTAAACGCGTCCGGACATATGCTTTGATGGCTGCTGCAGCAGCAGAGAAGTCAGATGCGGGTGCGACAAAGTTGGCCTCGGTATCGCAATCCGTCAGCAGCTCCCATTGGGGGTGTTCTCTTCTGGTCTTCTTCACTCGATATGCTGTGGGTCCGCACACATTCACGCCAATCCTCCCACAACCATAGGGATAGAGCTCACCCCACCGTCCGGGAATCACCGGCTCTCTCAGGCCGGGCGCTTCATCGTTCCACCGGCAGTGCAACTTGCCGGGGTCGAGCCCACATTGGGCCTCGAACTCGCGTGCGGCTGCTGCGATGTACAGTCCCTTTCCCCCCGTCATCTCGGACCCCCGAACGTTGCAGTCGCCGTCCCCTCCAACCCAAAGTACACGCCACATAAGTGCCCCACGCTCGACGCAGCTCGAACCGGCCGGTCCCACTCGCGGCGGCTGAGCTTCGAGAGGTCGAAGTCGTTGCCCAGAAGCCGCCGCCAGAGTCCGACTTGCCCATCGTCCTCCCCCCTCGACCCGAAATCGAGCTTCTCTTGTGCTAGAGCCCTCCTGTTTTCAGCAACCCCTGAAGGACTACGAGGTTCGCTCACGGTTTCCGAGCTCTCTGCCGTGTGGCTCCCACGGCTCGATCGCCACTGCCCCAGCCGTCAGCATGATGCTTTGATGGCGATGCACAGACACGGGGAGTTACGACGGCCTGGTTGTTCCCGGAAGGTCTGACTGCGCAGCCGGGGAGGTCGAGTATGCTGTTCGAGTGGTGTGAGTTGTTCCCTTCTATAAGGGAACGGGAACAACTCAGGTACCCCCCGATAAGCTCTTCCCGGAAGGACTCGGAACACCGGGAAGGGCTCGGTTCCTCGTTACGCCAATTTCCAGATCTTCGCATTGCGCGGTCCCGCCTCCCAATTAGCAGTGCCCGCTTCCTTCAGACGATTCAGAGCAGTGATAAGGTCTACTCTCCGTACTTTCACACGATCCAAGAGCTGGCTCACATTCAGACCATCGCCCGAGTGCTCAAGCGCGTCGCTCACATTACTCATCACTTGCCGAATCCTTGCCTCATCGAGCCCACCATCGCGGCATAGCAACATAGCTCTGTCTCCATCGATTCGACGCTCAACAGTGAACGTCTCGAAGGGTGCTCCTTCACGCTGCTTCTCGCAGCTCACTTCACAGATGTTGGGTGCGTTCCTCTTCGTGTTGACCGTAATGATCGCATCTGCCCAGCCGGAAAGAACAGTTGAGCCTCGCATGATGGGTCCGGTTTCGCGGTTCTTCTCGATTCCGGGTTTCCGTGAGTGATGGATTACCACGATTGCCGCCCCCTGCACGTGTTGCTTGACTTCGTCGATCTGCGCGACGAAGCGGCTCATATCGGCAGTGGAGTTTTCGTTTCCGCAGTGGATTCGGTAGAGAGAATCGAACACGACGAGTTTGGGGCGCGGGAATAGTGACTCCAGGTTGGCGATCAGGTCCCGCCGGTGCTCATCGTCGTCTAAGTGGAATCCCTGAGCGGCCAGGCCGACGACCATCTCGGCGCCTAAGACGTCGGGTTCCACCCCCCGGCCTCGCATGAGCTTCCGCAATCTCGCGTAGAGACTGCCCGGACAACCCTCCTCGGAAATCAGCACTGAGGTACCCGCCTCATTCACCTCGAACCGGCCAAGTGCACGGCCTCCAGTGGCGATCGCTATAGCCAGGTCGCACGCCAGCCAGGTCTTCCCAGCACCGGGTGGGCCCTGGATGAAGCCTGCGTGCCCTTCAATCCACAGACCGGCCCCGGGGTTGGGTTGCAGCAGCAGCCAAGGTGGTTCGGGGGGCGGATTCTCGCACCAGCCCTTGAGGTCAAACCACCGTAAACTAGGCTGACTCGCCGTGCAGTGATTTTCTGCGGCCAATTGTGTCGCCTGAATGGTTGAGCTGCCCGTACCTCAGTAGCTCCTCAACAGCCCACCTGGGAATCCGGACAGATCTCTCGCCTAGCTTTATCGACGGAAGCCGACCAGCCCTGCGCATCCGATCGATTGTCTCCTTGCTACAACCTAGCAGTCGCGCCGCCTCTACTCGCGTGAGAGTTTCGCAAGCCACAAGAGCACACCTCGTGATCACGTTTCGTGCTGAGGACGGACACGAATTGCCGCCCTCTGACCACAACAGTACATTTCTGTAGCCTCTCTCTGAACATGTGACATATCGTGTCACTCGTGTGACCACATGTGTGAGAAGCTCGCGGTTAGCCGCTGGCACAGCCAACATTTCGTGTGACAGTCCGTATGCGACCCCTGCAAGTATGGCTGCCGACTCTCTCGACCAGCTTGGCCGACCGTGCCGTATTCGCGGCCGTGCGCACGGCCTTTCAAGCGTGGAACGGCGAGAGCATCGTCTGGCTGCTTCCTGGGCTTGGTGGGCCCACCCAGTGGACGGAGAGAGAGTCCCAGAGAGTGCTAGCAGTGCCTGCCGCGCACGTTGAGCGAGTATATGTGTACCATGTTGGCGAGAACGGCTGGGTGTGGGGTCCCGAATCGATGAATCGCTTCCCTGGTGGCCGGGTCGAAGGGCTCCTAGACACGTGGATTAATCTCTGGGAGGAGAAGGGCTGTACCTTTGCCCCTATGTCAGATTCATACGTCATGGATGTGCCAGCAGTGGAGGACGGCTCTTTGCAGATGGAGGGACAAACTGTACCAACGTCTACACCGGTGGGAGACGATAGTACCCCTGCTCAGTGCGCCCTCTATCGGCGGATGGCTGTCCCAGTCCGCCAGAAGTTCTTTCATCTTAGCCTCCTGCCGTACAGCCTTGGCGTTCAATTACCTGAACGGCTTGCAGGGTTGTGCCCGGTTGGTGGGAGCATTTACGAGATTGTAGCACAAAAGAAGACGAAGCAAATAGCCAGCCAAAGTGTCACCGACGTAGACCGAGCCGTATGGCAAGCAAAGGACTTCGCACCACCATACGTGACGGAAGGGCGCGCGACGCGCGAGGCGCTTTGGCTGTGGCCGCTCTTCATGGCGAGCCAGGCAGCCGGGCTCGACGGTGGAGCGGTCGTTCTCGACGAGATCGAGATTCGGTTCGGTTTAAGGTTCAGGGACCTGGACGCAGCCAAACAGACTGATGCTTGGCGCCGAACAATGGCACGACCGGAGCCGGTGCGAAGGGTTTGGGGGCCGATCGGGTTATTCGCTGCACTACTGCTTGAGAGACTGGAAGCAGGCCAGGCCTTTCGGGTCTGTGAACGGTGCGGTCGTGTGATTTCTGGTACCCGCAAGAAGCGGTTCTGTGGCCCGAGAGACTCTGCGGCGTGCTACCGCCAGCGACGCGCAGAAGATCAGCGGCGATCACGCAAGATTCGCGGGAAACAGCTAGGGCGATAGCTCCCTCCTAGGGATGTCACCACTCGCCCGCTTTTTTTGGCCCGCTTTTTTCGGAGTGTTTGCTCGTCGCTAAGCTGTTCAAGGCTGGCGGTCACCCTCACCGAAGTAGAGCCGAATCGTTCCCGTTACGGGCTCCACGATCTGCTCAACCTCAGGCACGAGACCCATAGTACGGATGAGAGCGAAGACTCGAACGTCCAGATCCGGATAGGCTTCCGCCACAAGACTGGCGCAGGCTAGGAGAGTGCTTCCTTTTGTCACGAAATCATCCACGACAACGATGCGAGAACCGCCCACAAGCTCCGATTCTACAACCATCGTGTCATAGTGTTGCTGGGCCGTTGGGCGCTGACCTGGCTGAGCGTAAGCAGCCTTTCGCACTGGCTCCGTCCGCACCAGAGCGGGCACTACCTCGTGGCCAAGTCCAACGCGCACCAGCTCGTCACAGATGCGACGCGGGGGCCAAAGTGACCCCGGAAGCAGAGGAGCGCTTCGAGGTGCAGGTATTAGCGTCGCGGTGGGCCCCAGGAACTGTCGTAACCCCGTATCCTGGAAATCCTCCGCTAGGCGGTCTATGACTTGCCGCACTGTGTCTTCCCGCCAGTGCTTCACAGCATCTCGGAACTGGCGCGATGTCCTTGAGAAGTCAGACGTGCCGCGGGGCGAGTAGACCAGGTAGGACCCGTACTCAACGCTAGAAAGTAACGGGCTCACCGCGGCTGCGCTCCGGGATCTCCTCTAGGAAGAGTTCTAGGTTATCCCGCGACAGTACCTGTGCACCATAGCGAATCATCTCGGAAGGCCAAGACAGAGTCGTGTCCGTAGCGACCGACTCCATCAAGAACAGCAATCTCCCGAGCCGGAGTGCCTCCCAACCCTGGTGAAGCGTGCCACTCTTCTCCCCCGCCGCTACAATAACGGTGGCATCTGTTAAGAGCGCCATCGTTCGGTTTCGCATCGGCCAATTCCGCTTCTGGGACGGGTAGCCTGGAGGGAACTGAGAAACTGCGAGATGCTCCCACATAATGAGGCGCTGAAGTTCGCCGTTTTGTTTGGGATAGACCTTATCCAAGGGTGTCCCAAGAACAGCTATCGTTCGGCCGCCCTCCCTGATCGCGGTCTCATGAGCTGCGGTGTCGATACCTTTGGCCAGACCGCTCACGACGGTGATCCCGTGTGCGGCAAGTGACGTCACCAAAAGGCGCGTTCGGGAAAGGCTATCGGCGGAGGCACTGCGTGAGCCAACAACAGAAACCCTAGATCCTCTCTGGAGAAGCTCAACAGCGCCAGCGAGATAGAGCCTAGAGGGAGCGTTTCTCCGCTCCACGTCGTTCAGCGGTCCCAGAAGCTCCTCGGGGGTATACTCGAGAGAATCCATGCTAAGCCCATGCCATGACGTGAATAGCCGATCCGCTGGGGGTGACCACATGCTGAATCTTCGGTAATTATTCGGTCTCCGTCCCGAATACGCAAGCCCGTGTCAACGGCGGCTGAATATGTCTCACTTCAGGGGTGACGAGCCCTTAGGCCGTTTGGGTCTCCTTTCGCTTTCTGGGTCTTTGAGGTGATTCGTTTTCGTCCGAGGTCGGGGCTTGAAGCGCCTGCCAGAGCTCGCTGTGCTGGCGCATACGGTAGCTGTTGCCCCGGATGTTGACGATGTGGCAGTGATGCAGGAGCCGGTCGACTAGCGCCGCGGCCATGACTTCGTCGCCGAAGATCTCGCCCCACTCCTCGAAGCCTTTGTTCGAGGTGAGCACGGTGGAAGCGCGCTCGTATCGCCGGCTCATGAGCTGAAAGAAAACCATGGCGCCGGTCTGAGTGATCGGCAGATAACCGATCTCGTCGACGATCAGCCGCGAGGGGTGCGTGAGCACTTTCAGTCGCTGAGGGAAACGTCCCACGGCCCTAGCCTCTTCGAGAGAAGCGATAAGGTCGGCCAAGGTGCCGAAGTAGACGCGGCGGCCGCTCTGGGCCGCGTGGATGGCGAGGCTGATGGCGAGGATGCTTCTATGTCTGTCAAGTGGCCATGCTTGACACCTCGAGAAGACGGAAGATGCGGCGGGCGAGATACCGCTTGAGGCACCGCTTGATCTCCTTCGGACTCCGGCCTTCCGCTTTGCGGCGCTCGTAATACGCCTTCGTCTCATCATGGTGGAAGAGGCGGGAAAGCACGATCTGGTGGAGGGCACAGTTCACATGCCGATCTCCGCAGCGATTAAGCCGGTGACGAGTCACCTGCCCGGAAGAGGCAGGGATCGGAGCGACGCCAGCCATCTGGGCAAACGCCGCCTCCGAGCGTACTCGACCGGGGTGAGACCAGGCAATGACGAGCTCCGCGGCCGTCAGTGGTCCTACACCGACTTCTTTCAGCAGCTGAGGCGCGATCTCCTGGACGAGGAGCTCGATGGCCGAAGCGTGGTCCTCGGCTTCTGCCTCCAGCCAGAGGATTCGACGGGCGGTTGCACGAATCGCGGCAATCGTCGCCCGGTGTTCAGGTGAGTGGTTTATGGTCGTGCGTAGGCGGGCGCACTTCGGGGCAAGTCGGACATCGCTCAGGTTGCGGAGCTGATCCCGCAGACCGGTGGGCGCCGTGACGATCAACGACTTTAGATGGCAGATGGCTACGCTCTTGGCACGTACTGTGGTCGTCCGGGTCCGGACCAGAACCCGCAGTGCTTCCCGCAGCCCCCGCCTCCGTGGCTGAGACAGGTGCGGGCGTGCCATGGCTTCCCGGGCCGCGCGTACGGCATCAAGATCGTCGGCCTTCGCTCCATTCCGACGGGCGGGCCGCGCCGGTCGATCGATCTCGCCGACGGTCTCTCCGCTCTCCAGGAGGAACGTGGTGAGCCCACGACCAAAGCTCCCCGTTCCCTCGATGGCCCAGAGCCGGGGTTTATTGCCTACGCGATCCGCAAACGCGAGCAGCTTTTTGTGACCGAAGGCGTCGGCGGGCACTGTCAGCGTCTCCAACTCGGCTCCGGCCCTCGATACCACGGCCGCGGTGTAGGATCCGGTCTACAACTCCGTGCATAAGATTCTGATTAATCCGATCTACGCTGGCACCCACGCGTACGGGCGGACGACCACCAGGACGTCCATCGTGGGCGGGCGCGCGCAGAAGCGGTCGGGGAAGCGAGTTCCGCAGGAGAACTGGAACGTATTGATCCCCGGACACCATGAGGGATATATCAGCTGGGAGCGCTTCCAAGAAAACCAGCGCCGGATCGCCGAAAACGTGCACATGAAAGGTCGAATGAGCCGCGGCGCCCCTCGGCGCGGCGGTGCCTTGCTCGCCAGCCTACTTCGCTGCCGGCGTTGCGGCCGAAAGCTTCACGTCAGCTACAGCGGCCAGCCTTGCTCCAGGTAGTGTTTGAGCAGCACGCGTCGCTCCCATCCGATCACTGGTGCCTCCCCCGTCAGAGTGGAGACACCAAACTGCAGGATCGGCCGACCGACTGCTCAGCTCAGCAGCCGGCGGCTCACGAACGTGAGTGGGACATTTTCGGCCGCCATATCTGGGAAATGTTCAATCGGCGCTAACAGCCCGACGATTCTTTGCTCGATATCGCAGACGCGTCGGTAGAACTCCGATGAGCTCGCGGGGCACTCCGGGCAGCCCTGTGATTTGGCCACTTACTAAATCGCGATCCCTCCTCCGGCGCCAAGCCCACAGCACCAGCAAGAGACCCGGCTCCCCTCGGAGGGTGCCCGGTCTACTGTCGGAGGAGGCCTCCACGAACGTTGAACCCACGGATGAGCGCCGCATTTGCCTGTGCCCGCTTCGAGAGCCGACGCTTGAACCACGCGCAGCACCCGCTGGAGAAGGCACGCAGCACCCGGCAGAGGTGATTGGAGCTGCAAAGATGTGGCCAGGTCGATGAAGCCGTCGCAGGTACTCGGGAACAAAACAGCCTAGTTGGCCATCACGAACTCGAAGAGTCGGGCAGCAGCGAGCCAGTCTCCCGAGCGAACCAGGCCGCAGCTTTTGCCAGGATCTCTCGCTCCATCCGGAGCCGCTTGTTCTCCCGGCGCAGGCGCTTCACTTCCTCGCGCTCCCGCGTGGTCAGACCGTCCTCACGACGGCCCTCATCCAGGTCGGCCTGCCGGATCCAGTTGCGGATCGTTTGCCCCGAGGGCTCGAATTCGCGGGCCAGTTCCTCCGATGATCGTCCCGCCCGCACCAGCTCGACCATCTGTCACCGGAACTCCGGTCGGAACGGCGGGGGGGCCGGAGGGGCGACACTACTGGATACCGCTGAGTTCTCTGGCCTAGCGTCTGGGAGATGCTCTGCGGCAGCAAGGGGATCATGCTTCCACGGGCTCGCAGTGGACTCTCTCCCTAAGCTTGTTTCTTGACCCTTGCTGTGATCAGTGCTGCCAACAGACATCCCCATCCAGCCAAGTTTGCGAGGTTCAACCAGTGATCGATATCCCTCAGGCGGCCGAGCCCCCAGAAGTTCCGGTGAAGCTCGTAGATGATCCCTGTTGCTGCCCACACGCCGAAGGCAATGGCGCCCAGTACGGCGCTTGGCGAGCCGCGGAATCGTGCAATGATGACAATACCACACGCGATTGGGCCCAGAATGTACCCGAAGTTAATTAGTGTGTCGAGCATCTAGAGCCTCCGTTAGAGATGCGCGTTCGATCAACCCCCGTTCCACAACACCTGACAATTACTCACCGCCCGATAGACGGTCAATTAGGATAATCCCTGCCCTGCCTCTCTCGATCCTTTGATAGCACCATGAACCTCCGTCGCAGCTCCAGACGCCAAGCGAGCCAATTACTGACGAACGTGCCTGTTGGCAACTGACCGGCTCTGTGCTCGGCTGACGAGCGCGGTCTCACTTTCGGTTCCTGATGCACCGCACTCGCAACGTGCCCTCGCTGATGTTATACGTCGTCCCCTTATCTATCAGTCCACGCTGGCCGCCGTCGTGAGAGTCTCGGAAACTCAGTACCCACACGTAAGAGCCAGAGGTTTCCGTGGAACTCCAGTACACGGCATCTGCCAAACCCGGGACAGCTTGCCTGCAATCGTACAGCACTGCCAACTCTTCGATTGACGGCAGCTCCCAATCATCGTACCCGTGACCGCTTAAATGCTTGCATGCATCAACGGCCGCGTACCAATGGGACGGAGCCAAGTCGGTCGGGTAGACGTCAAATACCACGGGCCCATCGCTCAGTGTGGTAATCGTGGGTCGACTTGGTTCGCCGGGCCAATCGGGCCGATCGACACGGGTCGGTCGGCGCCTCAGTCGTCGCATCCCTATACCCATGCTCCACACAGAATACCCACCGGCGTGGCGAGCCCTAACATAATTGTGCTCATCGATCGTCACAGGTGCGCCATCAGAATAGTAATCGCTGTAGTGTCGCTGTTTGACTGCATCAATGATCACTTTATCGGTGAGAGGTCCGTACGGCTGTGACGAGAGCGGGATCCATATTGCAACCAATTCCGCATTGTCCAAAATCTCCCCCTCCTCGATCACGCGTTGCCATTGTTCACGCATTGGTGTTCGGACTGTAATCGTAAGAGGTGCGTACCGAGTAAGGTCGTAGCTCTCCCGAAAAATGATTACAGCTAACCCCTCTTGGTCGGTAGATATGCTGGCGATACGTCGATCCACATAGTCCCCGACGACAACCTCGGCTGCACGGACAGGACTTCCATCGTCTGGATCGACCACTTGAAAGCGGATTAGGAGATATGCATCACCTTCAAGCCGATCATCCCCCAGCACCAAACTGGACCTGCTGAGATCGGCATTTTGCGCAGAGACGGTGTCCACCGTTAATGACGAACTGATAATCACTGCGAGGAAAATGGATGATGCTGATAAGATAGAGCACACGAATTCTCTGGTGTTGGTTTTCAGTCTTGATGGCACCTGCAGGATAGCTTTCCCATCATGCCTGCAGCACTCCATAGTCATATAAGATTCCTGCGGGTTCATATCAATCCGATCTGATGTCGACTGCATACCTCTTGTCCCCTACTTGAACGGTCACCTCAATCACTTTCAGCCTGATCACACGGGCGCCGTGATGAGTGTATCCATATCGAATGAAGCTTCTTCGTCGTGTACCTTCATATTCGCACTTGATCCGAACTTGCAGGTCTGTCTCAGCCTGCCTGACGCGCCGGGCCTCGTCTCTGTTAGCGATCCTCAGTGTGAGGTTGAACTGCTTTGCCAGAGAGACTACTAGTCCTGATGCTCCACGATGAACTGTGCGAACGTCGAGATCCTCGGCCGTGATACTCCAGCGGTCACTTTCGATGAACAGGCCCCCGCTGGCTTCATGTAAGGACTTCGGTCGAGTGCCCCCATTATACACTTCTAATCTGATGGGGAATCCTTCGTCCTCGAAGGAATATTGGCCCAGCGTTGGGCGTAGAGTCAGTAGAACCATTCTCGGCGCCGAACGGAGTAACGAGTCGTACGCCTGAACGCGCTGTTCGAATTCCCCGCTTGTCTCAAACTCGCCACGAGTCGGTCGCGGCAGTAGTTTTCTTGGTTCGGCGCGAAGCGACAAGCACTCAAGCAACAAACCGCCGAACCAGTAGACCTCACCATTCAATTCGAACTGGCAATCAGCCTGGAGAAGATTGTCGGTATGTATAGGTTGTCTCATGCGAGTGCCGACGAAGGGGATAGCCTTCGAGGGGGGAAGTTGCAATCTTCGTGTAGCTTCTAGGAGACCCGAGTCTGGATAGTCTCGTAGATATTCGAACAGGTAAAAGATTTCGTCTTCGCTGAGTCCCGTGAGGAAAATGCCGCGCAAATCCTCATCAACGACTTGTGCGGCAATAGCGATTCCGTCCCACGGATCTAGACTAACCACCCAATCGTCCCCGCCTTGTGTCAGGCCGGGTCCGAAGTCCGTTTCTAGACCACCTGGTCTTGAAACAGAAGTTATCAGCGAAGGGCTCTCTCGATGCAAACGAACTTCATTAACCCGGATTTGTCCTCGCCAACTCTGCAGTTGCGTCAGCTCAGGGGGCTGAGGACGTCTTCTCAGACTCTCCAGGTCAACAGAAATGCCCCATTGACCGATTATCGGGACTCTCTCCCAAATGGGAGAGGACGATCCCCAAGTAGCGGCCCAACCAACTGGGGCGTCACTAGAAAGTGCTGCTGTTGCCGGACCACGAGTTAGCTGCCACGCCACACGGTCTGTTTCACGTGTGCGAGGCTGACTTGTAACGAAATAGACTTGGCCGCCCGGTGCATCGCCCAGCGCCACGAGTTTCTCGTCAGTGAGGAGTTCTTGTGGAACCCACTCGGTGGTCGCGAGTATGACTCCGCGCACAACTTGATCCTCAAGAGCGCCCTGCAAACTCACGATCATGTCGTCCACGCTTGCCCACCCATAAAAGTGAGGCCCTTCGACTTTCAACTCACTGAAGTTGAGCTGCCGTGACCTTCCATCGGGCTCTGTGGCCGTGAGCGATCCGCCGATTGCGCCATCGGCTAGTTCGTAAGTGGAGAAAGCCCACTCCCAGTCTAGGAAAAGGGCTACATCACCGCTGTCCATGACTGTCGAAGGCATGTACTCGGCCAAAAACTCAGATATTCTTTCAAAATCCACGCGTAGTGTCCACGAACCATCCGCGAAGTGAGACTTGAAATCCGATTCTGGAGCGATCGGAGGCTCAAGCAGTGTGTCTTGCGCAGGCAACGTATCGGCTTGCATGGGTGAATGCGTAACGGATAGTTGACCGCCGGCCTGACGGGATTCGCCGCAGCAAAAAATGGCCGAAGCCACGCCTACGAGGCATAGACCCCTCGTGATGGGACGGGTACGGACGATGGCGTTCCGTTTATCGGGACGCCAAGCTCTTGCTTTATTCAACATCTCTATTTATCTCCAGCACCTGAGCGGAAACCAACAAGACAGCGAATGTGTTGACTGTCGGCCTATGCCCTGGAGGCTCAGCCGTGGAAATGTGCGGCGAGGGGCGGGAATTGATGGTTTGAGTCTTACTATATATTACGAAACGCCGGTGGCTGAGACAAGCACATCTGACTGCGGCGAGCTAGTCAGGACGTTAGGCAGTGTCGGCCGTGCAAACGCCATACGCCTCCCCCGAGCACCCCGTGATCCAAAGGTCGTCGCAGCTTGCCAAACCGATCACGACGTAGCCCGTCTCGATGTCGTAGCACAACTTTCACGACGGAGCTAAGCCGAGACAGTTGGCAGCGGCGCCGCCGTTCGCCGCAACCCAAGGGGCGGGACTGGTCGGCCAGCGGACAGTCAGTCCGTTGCCCGGTGCTCTGCTTCGCTTTCGAAAACCGGTTCGGTCCAATACGCAAGGGATTTTGAGTGCGACTGATACCGATCACCATAGCACACCACCACCAACCACCGCCAGATGAACCCACACGACAACACGCCTTTCGGTGATCTCTACCACCGGCGGCCAGGGGGCACACTTGGCCGTTTCTGGTGCTGGCGGGGGCAGACAGGGGGCACACTCAAGGTAACGGGGATTGATCCGAACCGATGCGCATGGAAGGACGACCAGGCATCGTTCGATGTAACGCGGTTCCTTTGCCATCAGTCGTCGTGGGGACTAGCTTTCGGGGTACGCCCGCACTTACAGTGACCGTTGTTGGTCAGCCAAATCCCAACAGAACTGCTTTCCATGCTAGTTGTTCTGGACGCTAACACGCTGGTCGCGGATTTCCGTCTTCAGGGTACACACTTCGGACTCCTCCTAGATACCAAGAAGCGGTTGGGTATGAAACTGTGTGTCCCCGAAGTGGTCCTTGAGGAAACTGTCAACAAGTTCCGCGAGCGCGTTGAAGACCATCTGCAAGCCGTGGCGCGGAATGTAGGCGAACTTGGGAAGCTGGTTTCCCTTGAGTCGAAGGGGTTGGTTGGGGATCTCCCCGACTCGGACCAAGTCGTGAAGGATTACCGCCTGCAATTGCAAGAATTGTTCAAGACCCATTCGATCAAGGTCTTGCCTGTGCCACAAGTTGAACATTCGGACATCATCGCTCGTGACCTACTCCGAAAGAAACCATTCGGGGGGCGTTCAGGATATCGCGACTATCTGATCTGGGAAAGCATTCTCCAGCTACTGCGTCTTGCGCGCGACGACTTGGTCTATGTCACCGAGAACAAGAAGGACTTTGCCAAAGAGGGGGAGATCCATCCCGACCTCATAGCAGACCTCGAAGCGAGACAGCTGCAATCTCACCGTGTATCCCTCTCAGTAGGGCTAAGAGCGTTCAACGAACGATATGTAATCCCATACCTGACAAGAGTGGAAGACTTGAAGGAAGAACTGGATCAGCGAGGTGTTGGGCCGTTGGACCTGCACGAATGGGTTAGCCGAAATTGTGAGGAGCTACTCGATCGGGAGGATCTACTGGTGGTAGGGGTAGGTGTTCCACCAGGCGTGGGCTCGGCCGGCCCGCCACGTCTTCGGCAAGCCCCTGAGATTCAAGTCCAGGATGTCTATGAAGTGGAGCCGGGTTCCTACCTGGCGCGCCTGGAAGTCATCCTCGATGTCGAATTCTCGATAGATTTTGACTGGGAAGACTATGAGAGCTCAGAAGAGGTACGGGCGTTCCTCGGACCGGCAGATGAGCCCTTTAGTAGCGCATTTTCCGATTTTGACAATGAGTTCAAGCTCGAGTTAGAACTCCGAATCGAGGGTCGGCCACCTTCGGCAACGGCCTACGAGATCCACAAGATCTCGGCGCGTTACCTCTACTTATCTTGACTCAGTCCCCGTATTCGAACCCCAAGATGTCGAGGGAAACAGCTAACCAGCGGGGTACAGGGTAAGCTCCGACGGGGCTTGGGTCCGGATAGTCGTAATCCGCCTCCCACTCGGCAAAATCGTACACAATGTCTGCAGCTTCGTCCGCCGTGGGCACCACTACGAGCGTATGCTTCGGGTCAAGGTTTAGCGCCTGCGCCTTGATGCGCCATTCCCTCTCCCAGGAATGGTCAATACCCTGCTCGGGATCATATGGGACGAAACGATACCTGAGCGATTCGGGATACTCATCGAGCGCGTCCGGTTTGTCATAGATAACAGGCCTGCCGCCCTGACTAAACAACCACTCCTTGTTCACGGCGATGCCATACGGCTCGTACCGGGGCCGCTCATCCTTGGAAGCGGCAAGCTCATTCAGCCGGAAGACGGTACTGAACTCGTGCAGCGGTGCCTCTGTGAAGCACACGCAATCTTCGCCCGAGCGAATCCAAGCCGACGTCCCGATGAGTTTCGCCTCGTGCAGGATCTTCCTTAGGACGCCCGCGGCCGTCCCCTGCCAGGAACTTGTGCCGCCGCCTGGCAACGAGACGGTCACGAAAGCGTCCTCTGACGGCCGAGTGAAATGGAATAACAGGTTGCCGATGTCCCGGCGAACTAAGCGAATCCTGCGGGCAAGCTCCTGAGGTAGGTCAGGCAGTCGATTTGATTCCATTGCCTAAGAATGGTACCTCGCTCACCCGTCAACAACCAGGGGCTGGTGCGCGACATTTCCCCTGGATCGCCCCTACTAGCTGTCGGCCAAATCCGCTAAGGCATTCCGCTTCCTCAACTTAGGGCTCGCCTTATCCGCGGATCGAGGCAAGAGTGCTCTCCCCGCCGGCCCTCACCGATCTCGTCGATCGTTGTACATACGAGCCTTGGATGAGGGGCGAAGCCACAAACGTGAACCACAACCAGGAGGGCACAATGGAACGCAAACGGACCGCCAAGAAGGGCGCCGCCAAGCGGTCGAGGAAGGGGAACGCGAAAGGCGCCAGCTCGAAGCGGTTGAAGAAGGCCACGTGCGCGAAGCGGCGACCTGACATTGCACCGCGCAGGCGAGAGCGCGGTGAGGCCGCGCTGGCCCTTCGCAAGAAGGGGATGTCGTGGGCGGCCCTAGGCGCCAAGTTGGGCGTCAGCGGGTCCTACGCCAGGAACACCGCCGCCCACATCGTCGGGGGGACGGCCAACCTGCCGCCGCTCGCCAACTGAACCAACACACCCATCGAACTGGGGCTACGGGGGTCGTCACCGCATGTGTGCGGTGCGACCCCCGGCGCCAGCCCGGGGCAACCTGCTTTCTCCTAGGTTCTCGCCCAAGCGCTAGCACCACCACCATCTGTGCGTTGACCCCCGAGCCATAGGCGTAGATCTTTTCACTAGCGTACGTGGGAATGGGGTAATAGCATCGCCGACAGAAGAACGGCGACAGTAGACATGGAGCCAAGATGCCTAGGTTCAGCAGAGAGGTGGAGCGGCTGGACAACAGTTGGCAAGGTGGTGACTGGCCAAAGTGGTTGGACTGGATCGAAATAGAGGGTTTACGCGGTTGGGACCGCCAGCGGCTCGACTTTCGGTTTCCTCTAACCGCTCTCGTTGGTGAGAATGGAAGTGGAAAGAGTACGGTTCTCCAGGCAGTGGCCTCGGTTTTCCGGGCTCCACAGGGTACACGATCCTATTATGCGTCTGTCTTCTGCCCGTCAACCGCGTGGGAGGATGTAAGTGGGGTCGTACTTCGTTATTCAGTTCGCCAAGGAAACGACACCATCGTGGGCAGTGTGCGAAAACCAACGGCACGGTGGCGTGGAAACCCGGACCGACCGGTACGGCATGTACAATATATCGACCTTCGGCGAACCCAGCCGCTAATTGCCAAGGTAGGTTACTCGAAACTCACGAAAAGCGGCGTGCACGAAGTTGAGGTCCGAGATTTTGATGACGATCAACTTCAACGATTGTCCAGCGTGCTGGGACGCAGGTACGCGACTGCAGGGCATTCTCGCACGAATGTAGATCAGCGGAGGTGGGTTCCTGTAACCGAGACCGATGGCAGAAAGTACTCGGGGTTCCATCAGGGAGCGGGCGAGACTGCAGTTGTTGACCTCTTGCGTGTTCCCGTGCCTGATACTGCTCTCGTGCTAATAGATGAGATCGAAACGTCACTTCACCCGAGGGCTCAGCGGCGCCTTATCCGAGATCTCGCGTCTCTAGCACGGCGGAAACAGCTCCAAGTCATTCTGACCACGCACTCGCCGTATGTCCTGGAGGAACTGCCCCCACAAGCTCGAATGCAGATTCTCCTATCTAGCGGGGGGCGGGAGGTGGTGACTGGAGTGAGCGCGGAGTTCGCGATGACCAGGATGGATGTGGAACCACATCCCGAACTTGAAATCTACGTAGAGGACGAGATGTCCAAGCTCTGGCTGGTGGAAATTGTAGCCAGGCACTGTCCCGGCGACCTACGCCGCATCGAGATCACTCCCTACGGAAGCGCGCAAGTGGGTAAAGCACTCGGTAGTATGGTTGCCCAAGCTCGCTTTGCCAGGCCGACACTCGTGCTGCTCGACGGAGACCAGGATCCTGCTGACGGCTGCTTTCTCCTGCCCGGCAATGAAGCGCCTGAGCGTGTGGTATTCACAGAGCTTAGCGGCGCTAACTGGCCCAATGTTGCCGATCACCTTAGCCGTTCGCACGCAGAGTTGGTGAATGCTTGCCAGCGGGCGATGACGAACCACCATCACCACGACTGGGTCCGCGAGGTAGGTGATGCAATGCTTGTCGGTGGCCACGATCTCTGGCGCGCTATGGTGATCTCCTGGGTTGAGGCATGCGGGGATTCCGTGGATTTTCAACCCTTGATCGACGCCATCCAAGAGAAACTCGCGGGCGACTGAGGCGCCTTATGAGCTACGCGAGGAACTGCGCTGCCGACTACGCCGGCGGGAAGTCGAAGCTGCCGCCGCTCAAGACCAAGTGAGCTAACGGCTCACCATCGGGGCGGCACGGGCCGCGGGTCCTCCGACTCGCGGCCCGTTCGTTTGTCGGGGTTGTTGAATGGCCGCGGTGCTTTCCCCCCACGGCCACTAAGCTTCCCAGCACGGGGATGCTCGACGGAGCCAAACAGAACGTGATGCGCTGGGCTGCCGTGATCGGCTCGACAGTGAAGCAACAGTCGGCCCGCGTGTGGGCCTCCATTCAGCGGTTTGTGGGCGAGTACGTCGAGAACGTGCGGCGCAAGTGCGCCGAGTTCGGCCACGTAAAGGTCATACAGGACGGCATACTCTACACGCTCTTGCGACGCACCTTCGGGGCCCTTTCCATTCTGCCCATTCTGGTTCACGAACTCTTCAAACTGCTCGTCCGACGAGTAGCAGGCCGGTCCCGATGGATTCGGCGGCTTCTCGTTTTCAACGGTGACGCAAGCGACGAGACGATAAAGTACGTGGCGATTGAGTGGTACGTGATCCTATTCGCCTTGGCAAACTGGCTCGTGCTGAGACGTTTGGCCGGTCCGTTATCTACTCCCGGCTTGGTGGCACTCACCCTTGTTCCCATTTTCCGTCTGGGTGACACTCTCCATTTCTTGTTTGAGCGCCATCTCCCGCACGTCCGCCAGAAGCTCTCGGTGGGCCGGTCGTTGGTGTTGTTGGGCGTGAACTATCTCGAAATCCTCTTGATCTTCGCATCCTTGTACATCGCGAACTCTCGCATACCCTGCGGCCACTCCGTAGGGCGAATCCCCCAGCCGCTTGAAGCGTTCGTGGCGAGCGCGGGTGTTGTGGTTGGCAAGTTCGACCACGATCCATCGAGGAGAGCCGTAGTGCCGAACGGATTGCTCGTCGGCATCGAGTTCGCGGTGGGGCTGTTCGTTCTGATAGTCGTACTCGTGCGAATCCTCGAGTTTCGGAAATCAACCGAACTCACCTGGAGCACGTGGCTCGCGTGGGACGAGCTGGCAACTGCCACAGTCCCTAAGGGACCGGGGGTCTATGAGGTCAGGCGTGCTGACGCCGAGGAGCGGCTAACCATCGAGAAGGCGACGAACCTCCGGCGCAGGATCGTGCGCGGGCTGGTGATGGGCAAGCTCCCCCACAGCGCCGGTAAGCGAATCCGGGCCGACGAGCGCGTCGGCGAGTACGTGGTCCGGTGGGCCGAAACGGATCGACCCGCGGCCGCAGAGGAAGAGCTGCACCGCCGGCACGTCCAGCACTTCGGCAGCCTGCCGCAGTACACCCAGCGCACCTGACGGAGTCAGAGTAAGAGGGCAAGCAACAAACCGCCAATCACCGTCACAACAACGCCGACGACGATCGGCCTACCATACCGATCCCAAAAACCGAGTTCAGCGTTCGCTTTTGGGAGACTGCCGGGTAAACCCGTCTCATTCTGGCGTTCTTGCGATGGTTCGGGCAACACCTCATCTAGGTGCGCCTCCTTTTCCGCTTTCGAGTGTGGCGTTTCCTGCCATTCTCTCGCAACAACTCGTAGCGCACTCAATGCCAGCTCTCTTGATTTGTAGAAGTCATCGGCAATATCTCCGACAATCTCGAGATGCCTCGCCTCCTTGATCAGGTCCAGGGCCTTCGACTGCGGCTTTGCGAACGTTTGCACGGCCATCTCTGCTTTGGTCAACCACTCAATCCACTTCTCCTTCGAGTACTCGAAGGTGGGGTCATCGTCATAGTGCGCCCTGGCTCGCCGGTAGGTGAAGTCCTGACCGGCAGCGATCAGTTCGTCCAGGTAACCAAGGTCTCCGTCCATTGGGCGCAAAATAGCAAATCGACTTCTACTCGCTTTGCCGACGCAATGTCGGACAGGCCAGCCTTTGCCCTTCCCGCCCCTCGATCCCTGCTCAAACTGGCCCACGTCGCCATTCTCGCCGCGGTTTGCTAGTCCAACGTGCCCCCGAAACCGACGCCACTGGTGGCCTTTCGGCCCGCTGGGCCCCCGATGTGCCCCCTCAAATGGCCGCCCAAATCCGGTGCATGCCGAGGTGGCAAGAAGTAGAACTCATAGCAACGGGAGGATCCGGAATCAGGGGGCAATGGTATGAGCGCAGCAGCGGACTCGGAGTCCGCTGCCATGGAAGGGTGATCCCCTCTCTCTTCCAGAAGCCAAACCAAGATGTAGGCGGCTGCACAGGTGGCTCGGAACTCCTGCCGCTCCTTTTCACCAGCGGCGCCAACGTCCCTGAGGTCCCGTCTCATCCATCCGTCCTCGCTGAATTCTCTTATCCGGGTCTGCACAGCCGCGCTCGCTCATGCCGACCAGCTCCTCGACCGCGGCCTGAGCCTTGGCCATCGGGACCTCCTAAAGTACTTCGCCCAGGGTCGGACCTTGCCGAGCGATCAAATTGGCTATGGGCCGTCAGTCCAAGCACATCCTCGATCTGGCCCGCTGCCCGCATCACTCGGTACACGTCGATCTGATCGATACACGTGTGCGCATTCACGAAGTCAGACAAGTACGAATGCGACTTTGACTTCACACCGTTTCGTTCGCACACGAGGTAGGCAACCGACTCGGCCTCCAGCTCTTGCTGCGGATATGCAAGGCCAGGTCGATTAGGGACTTTGAGCTTTCTGTCTGGCCCGAGGTGTCCGAGAAAAAGGTGCCCTAGTTCATGCGCGAGCGTGGCGAACTTCACGGCTGGATCATGGTTGCGGTTAATGTGCACCCGATATTCGGCGCCCTCCTCGTTGCTCTTCGCAGGCCTAACCACGCGGATGTAACCCGCCCTGTTGTCGCCCGCATCGACCCAATGCCAATCGATGTTCTTCTTCTTTAGCAGCCGTTCGAATGATCTCAGCCTGGCCTCGTCGATCTCACCGCGGGCAAAGAAGCTCCTCACATCTTCAGGAAGTGGCTTGCCCTTCGTGTCCATGACATCATAGACCAGTGCGACCGGCCCAAATGGCCAGAGGATCAATAGCGGCCGCGCCCCTTCCCTAGGCCAACGGCCGAACCGCTCGCGCCAGTCGCGCAGCGAGGCGGCGTAGCTCAGGCCAGGCTTCTGTAGCTGGAGCAGCATCGCGTTGAACGGCGCGAAGTTGCGCAGGCGAACAACAAAATCGAGCAGGTCCTTGTAGTCCTTGCTCGTCGTGTACAGCCGCGAGTCCGCTAGGAGCCGATCCAGCAAGGACCGAGCGGCTTCGGTCTCAAATAGGTCCTGCTGACTTGCTGCATAGTCGGCTGTGTGGTCGCTCACGAGGCACGCTCCTTTGGTGATCGATGAACACCACGGGTCCGCAGCGCTGCCGTTGATCCACGAGGGTGGTGAAGTATCGATCGACCATGAGGGACTAAGGCTCGATTGCCGGTGCCCTTTTCGACATGAGAGAAAGAATAGTCCAGATAACTGATGTACCGATAGACGGTAGTATTTCAGCTTCCTCGCAATGCCCCCGGAATTCTCTCGGGGTCCCACATCGAATGTGTACCTCCAGCCGGTGTGCTGAAGTGTCTGCCGGCTATTGCCCGCTCTGTGAGCGAGGCACTACTCTTCGCCAAAGTAATCTGAGTCGACGCGCTTCACGGCATAGCTGGCCGTTGGGGTCACACCGATTCCGTGCTCGTACATCAGCGCAGCCAGTTGCTCGCCGTCGATGAGCACAATGCGCTTGTCGATCCGCTCTACGTAGTCGCGCGCCTCGCCGGAAAACGTGGAGGTGGTCAGGAAGACCCCCTTCCGAGCACGCACGCCCTCAAGGCTCCCGGCAAAGGATTGAACTTCGGGGCGGCCGACGGTCCTGTCGGTCCATCGTTTCGCCTGCACGTGAATCGCGTCGAGACCAAGACGGTCTTCCTTGATGATCCCGTCAATACCTTCGTCCCCAGACCTTCCGATCGCTTGTCCAGCATCCTTCAGTGAACCGCCATATCCCATACTGACGAGGAGCTCAACTACTAGCCGCTCGAAGAACTCCGGTGGCGCGGATCTCACCTGCTCAAGCAGGTCCGCCTCGATCGCGGACCTGAGCCTCCGGAAGGCGGTTTCCAAGGACTCCTCTGGAGTCTCTATGCTTCTCTCTTCCTCTTCTTCTTCTCTTGTGCGCTCGGCCGAGGTGGCGCCTGACCGATCAAGGAAGTCACGGAACTCCTGAAACTGCTCAAGAACCGAGTTGTCGACTCGATCAGGGTGGTTCTGCAGTAGAGATTGTCCGCGGGCAGTGATCTCATAGATCCCGCGCTTGGGCCTGTCGAGGGCGCCAGCATGCTTCAGGTATGTTAAGGCCCAGCTCACCCTATCATGGAAAAGCGGCTTCTGGCCACTAGGCACCAATTCGCGAAGGTCTTCAGTGGAGAGTTGCAGGTTCTCGGCAACACGGTCTCTGATCTCACGTACTGCGTGGGCTTGCCCGTCGCTCAACGCGATAAGTACTGGTCGCATGAGGGACTGATAGTCAGGGATGGTCATACAACGACACCAGCGTTAAAGGAACGCTTGTCAGGGCCCAATGGCATCTTTCGTGCGGCACAGGGCTTGCCCTATCGAGGATTGCTGCGCTCCGGGCTATTCCCTGTCATCCGTACCGGCATGCTCATCTGTGGGTGTCTCGGCGGCATCTAGCCGAATCGAGTCGCCGCTAGGGTACTTGACCGAAGCTGCAGGACTTTCGTCGAACCACGAACTGTCGTCCGCCAGCGCTCGAGCTTTCTCTTTCCCCTCCAGAACACGCGCCAATCGCCGGAAATGCCTGATCATCTCGTCCCGATCCGCCAGATGACTCGCTGGAATCTCGATAACGAAGTAACCGCGGCTGCGAAGCTCGTCGCGGATCGTGCGGTCTCTGCGTTGGGTCTTCTCGTTGCCGTGGATATGCCTACTAAGGCCATCGAGATAAAGGCAGACGCCGGGATCGTCCTCATCGTCGCCAGCGAAGAAAACATCGGGCGTCGTCGATCCCAACGGTCGGCCGAGCTGGATCTGCTGCTGCCACTTCCCGGAAGGTAGGGCTGCAGCGTGCAGTAACCGCCTGAGACGTTCCTCCGCCTCGTTGACGGGCATCTCGTCGCCCCGTGGCCGTTCCTGTGGAAGTTTCTCTAGGATACTGTGGGCGAACGTCAGCGCGCTTCCCCACTCCCGCAGGCGCCCGATCGCACGGTGACGATTGAGGAAGCGGTGGACATAGGCATTGCGATAGGTCTGCAGACAGTCGATGCAGGAGCGCTCGCACGCGGACTCGCACTGCTCCAGGAGTTCGAGGGCGGCCGCGATCACTTCGCCCCAGCGGTCGCAGAGCTGCTCCAGGAGGCCGGAGCCGCCCGGCATCGGGTCGTAGAGAAGTGCGTCAGCCTCGTCACTGCCAGCGTAGCCGATCACGAGCGTCTCGAGATCCTCCCGGTCCATCTCCAAGACGTGATTCATCCCAACGCGCAGCGCCTCTAGCAGCGAGTGCGCCTCCTCACGGTCTGCGCAACGCGGGATCGATAGGGCGTCGGCGACGATATCGGTGTAGAATCCGACCCATTGGATAGGCTTGCCGGTGCGCTCAAGCTGGGTCTGCTCAAAGTTCTCCAACTCTGCCCTGCTGGCCAGCGGTGAGCGACTCTGCCCAGTGACCAGGCTCATGGGGTAGCCTAAGGTCCCCTCACCCACTTTGTAGGCCGTTCCGAGATTGACTAGCCGGAGATGGACTCCGCGGCGGAAGATCAGGTCACGGCCGCCCCAGTCGAAGCGGTTCCCCTCTCCGTGTCGCTCCAGTTCGTAGCCCTCGATGGCCACCGGGAGCTGGAAGCGGTAGTCCTCGTCGTCGGTGATCCGAGAGACGTGGGTTAGGTCCACGTCGGTGATTGCCACGGCGGTGAGATCGGACGCGCTGAGCGTCGCGATTCCCTCTTCGTTAGCCGCACCGATCTCTGATAGCGCACCCTTCTCAAGGTCGACGCGCAGCTGTATCGGCTCGCTACGACTTTCCTCCACATCGAAATGGAAGTAGCGGGTGACGAACCGGTGCCCATTGGCGTAGATCAGATTCCCAGGCACGTATTCGCGCAGTGCCGTGGACGGCGCCCGCGGAAGCGTGAAGTCCGAGCCACCATCCAGGTGTCGCGGCATATGAGCCGTGGCCACCACCGCCCCCACTTCGAGACCGTAGCCCGGGAGGAAGCCCTCGACCGCCAAGACGCCGAAGGTGTTGGTCTCATCGTATCCCTCGGCCTCGTGCCGACCACGACGCTCCTGTCCTTTTAGCCGCCGCACGAGTCGATCGCAGCGGTGAAACAATTGCTCCTCATCAGGCTCCAGGACGCCACGTTCGCTCCGCTCCCGACTTAGACGGTTAATCTGGTTCATCGCCCAGTCGAGGCGGCGCTTAAGCGTGCGAATAACCTCTTCCAGGCGCGAGGCCGTTTCTAGCACAGTCTGGCGTAGACGCTCAGCGTCAACGACCGCAACATCCTCTGCTGGCCAGTCACGAGTGAACGTACGGGTGACGTAGCCAATCAAATCGGGCTCGTGCTTCCTGATCAGCAGTGCCAGCGGGGACACGTCGAACACCTCAGACCGCAAGCGCCCGTCGTCGTCGAACAGATAGTCCCGCACCCGGCGCGGGAAGACCATTTCGAGCGTATCGTCGATCTCCTGTCTGTCGAACTCGCTAAGCGGGCTGTTCGCAGCCGCAAGCTGGTGGAGGCGCGTGAGCACGGTAGCGCGCACATGCTTCTGCAGCATCACCTCGTTCTTAAGGTTGAAGCGGGGAGGCTCGACCCGCCCCCCAAGCAGCTTCAACGGCTCGGCGAAGTAGGCGCGATCGTGGGAGGTCGGGCGAGCATAGGTCAGGTTCACCGCCAAACGGTGGCGCCGGCCGGCGCGTCCGACACGCTGCCAGTAGTTGGCAGGTAGCGGCGGCACGTTCCGAAGCAGGACGGTATCGAGCCCCCCAATGTCTACACCCAATTCCAGCGTAGGAGTGCACACAAGCGTGTTGACCGCGTCCGAGTCGCCTTTGAAAAGCTGCTCCAGTCGCTCCCTCTCATGGCCGGGGACCTGCGCCGAGTGCTCCGCCGGCTTGATCATGCTGAAGCCCTGTTCCAGAGTGCGGAGATCGTAATCGTCCGGATCGTCGCGCTCGAAGCTCAACGTTCCATCACAAAGCCAGGCGATACACGCATCGTTCGGCATGGGGCGGACTTGGGTTCGGCGGCATCTGCCGCAACGCCAACGGCCCTCGTGAGGCGTAATCCGCAGCTTGTCGGAATCGATCTGTCTCACACCCGCGCAGTTAGGCAGCGCGTTGCCTCGGGCGCCGGTCAGCGTAACTGGCACTAGGATCTCCAACTCCCTTGCCAGCAGGTACCACAGCTCCTCCAAGAACGCTGGGACGAAGTCCTTCTCGACCCCAAAAGCCACAGCTGCCTTACGCTCGACGGTCTGCCCGCGCTCGCTCAGCCACTGCTTCACCCACCTGTGGTCGTCGGTCGCGCCTCGCTGCAACTTCAGGCCCTTGGGCACACCGGGAAGCTTGGGCAGATACCCGCGCTGTATCTCGCGATCACCCTCCATCCAGTAGTGCGAGAAAACCTGTCCCTCGCGGTCTAGCACGAAGAACTTGCGGCGATGCACGTCCAGGAGCGCCGCGATCCCATCCGTCAGTCTTTCCGGCGTCGTTCCGATCCGCTCCGACCACTGGTGAACGAACGGTAGATCCGGAACCAGGCCTAGGTACTCCATCCGCATCCGGCCCCAAGGCTCTAAACCCACCCGTTGCTTCACGCCCGTGGTGATTTCACGGAGCGTCAGGACGCGGAGAAAGTAGCGACGCTCCTCCGCGTGCACAGTGCCCGCGTCCTCGCGCCGCGCTACCGCCCAGACCTCGGGAACCAAAGCCCTCGACAGAGACTCGTCACTCTCAAGGATGCGATCCAAATGTGCGGCAAGGTCACCTACCGAGACCGGCCCCTGCCGGATCCGGTCATACATAAGGGAACGGAGCCTGAAGCGCCGAGAATGATCCCGCATCCACCCGGCCTGGAACGCCGCTTCCTGCCGGTTATCCGTGAAGACAAGCAATCGTTTCCGGTCGGCGTAGTGCACCATGTTCTGGGCAAGCACGTGGACGTCCGAGACGGAGACGGCGCGCACCCGCCGGGCAGGCTCGCGGTAATAGCCGCCGCGGCTAGCGCCCGGTGCCCGACAGGACAGGCACGACGTGAGGTAGCCTGGGTGCTTCTCATGGCGCCGGATCGCCAGCAAACGGACCAGCGGGCTGGCCCGACCGCAGGCGTCGCACCTCTCGAGCATCTGCGGGTGCAGACCTCCGCAGTATCGACAGAAGAAGACCGGAAGCGTTCGGGCAGGCTCTTCTGATTCTTCCTCATCATCCTCCGCGGAGACCAGTTGATCGAGCAAGATCAAACGGACACCGCCTTCCGCTGCCTCCAGCGATCGCCACACACGTCGTTCGCCTACAGCGTCACCGCCCTCGAGTCCTGAAGCTCCGAAGTGCAGGTCGGCGAGATAGTGTATGAAGTAGTGTTGCCCGCACGTCGTACAGGTGGCCACCTCCAGATCGAATAGCCCGTCCTCGCCTTCGGCCGCCGCCTCTTCGCGGCCGGAAAGCCACAGGCGCGGCCCGTCCTGGTCCTCCGGGAAAGAGACCACCGCAGAGCCGACACCCGACACGAATCCGTGGACAACCGATCTCATCAACGGGCGGTCGCCCCGCCGCGCGGCAACGCCGAGCGCGAGCCAGGTGAGTGTCTCGGCTTCGCTGACCGGACGGCCCATACCCTCGGAAACGCGATCCGCTAGTACGCGCAGCGGCACCGGATCCCGAAGCTCCCGAGCAAGCTGGTAGCAAAGCTCGTTGTGGCTGAGAGCCTCGTACAGGTCTTCTTGCCACGAGGAAGTGTCGATAGACAGGCCGGCGAAACCCTCGACCGCCCCCCTTAAGGTCGTCGCATCCTCGGGCGCGCTGTCGAGCGCTTCGAGGATTTGGTCGAGATGCTCGACACTCGAGCCCGCGGGCTCCGAAGGTGTTGCCCGATCCGAGGGCCACGTTTCTTCTTCGAACTCCTCTGTCACAAGCTCCACGTTGTCCGCATTCACTCCGAAGAAGCGCCCCGCGAAGTCCTTCGCGCTCTCACCGCTTCCCAACTCGTCGACCAGCGTTGCAGACGTTCCAATGCAGACCGTGTCCGCTGCTTCCTTATCGCAGTACGCTCGAAGACGCCGAATGAGACACGCGGTCTCCGCGCCGTCCGCGCCGCCGTAGGTGTGGGCCTCGTCGAAGACGATGAATCGGAGGTTCGCCCCAGCGAACAGGCTGGCGTCCACCTGGCGCGTGAGCAGAAGCTCAAGCTGCTTCACGTTCGTCAAGAGAATGCGGGGCTGTTCGCCAGCCGTCCGCATCTGTTCCCGCGATACGCGTTCCTCGGGCGGATCCACCGATGTGCCGCGCTTCTCTTCACGAGCGCGGCGGAAGGCTGCTTCGTAGTCCGCTTTCGAGGCCCCCGGCCTCAGCCGTTCGCCCGTAACATCGGCCGTTCGTTCCGGGGTTTTCCCCACATACATGCCGAAGGGAATGCCGGTGCCAGCCAGGAGCGAGCGGAGCCTTCCAAGCTGGTCCTCGGCCAAGGCGTTCATGGGATAGACGAAGACAGCAACGATGCCTGCTGACGCGTTCTCGTCGCGGAGGCGCAGGCATTGGCTGATGGCTGGATAGAGAAAGCACTCGGTCTTTCCGGAACCGGTTCCGGTGGACATCAGGGTGGTCCGGCCAGAGACGATCGCTCGAATCGCTCGTTCCTGGTGACCCCAGAGAGCTGGGAACGGGGCGACGTTCTCCATAAAGGGATGCAGAGACCCGTCAGCGACGAGATCGGCTATCTTTGCGCCCGCACGGAATGGGCGCGACAGGCTGATGTACGGACCTTTCAGAAGTGGGGTACGGCGAGTCTCGCTGAGCGAGAGAAGGTCGCGCATCTGCCGCAGCAGACGTTCGTCGGCGAATGGATAGGCCGTCACTTGGTACCTGAGGAAATCTCCGACGACGCGCTCAGTATATGTGATTGGGTTAAGTGACATAATGACTAGCCAACCGTGCAATTCCGAGGACTGTTTAGCCGATTCACTCTGGTGTGATGCTCACGACTCGAATAGCTCACCTTGCTCAGCATTCGTCGGCTCGGCTCTGGAGCCGTAGCCTTCCCGGGGACCTTCGGCCACTTTAGGAAGGTAGGAAAGTCTGTCAGAATGCTCCTCAAATGACAGTCGTACGTAGTCGGGTGAGATAGAACCCGCATCCGCCCAAGCCTGGTGCCATCCATCCTCGGGAGACCACGAAATCCGCGCCGATGGCGAAAGCGTCTCCGACCGCACACCCTCACGGAATGCGTCCGAGAAACCCGCCATTCCATGCTGGTGAAGTGCCCGGTAAGCTTCAACAGCGAGTTGAGGTGCCCGAGAGGAATGAGGCGCATCCGAGTCGACGCGCCAAAATCCTATTGGGTCTGTGGGGTCATCCCTTAGTATGAACTCGAGTGCTTCTATGTCTACATCAAACACAAGGGCGGCGAGAGCATCAATCTCAGCACGAATCAAAGCTCGGTCTCTTGTTTCAAGCGCCCAAACGGAAGAGCCAATGGCCTCCGGCCCCAAGAAGGGCCCAGTCAAAGACTCGACTCTCTTCTCAATTGATTGGATGACATTCACGTCAACTCGGGGGAGAGGAAGCAACTCGTAGCATGTCGACAGATGACCGTTGCCCCGCATCCGGGTAACGTAGTCGAACACGAGACTGTTCAGAACACCGATCAACCAGAGAGGGATGCCGGCCTTCTCATCAATAGCCCGAAGCGTATAGGTCGTCAGAGAGGCGGATGGAAGAACCGTCGAAATCATGCTTCTTTCGTTAGTGGGCGCGGCTATTTCCCTGAAGACGATGCGAGGCCTTAGAAACGCAGCGGGATCGACTTGTCCGCCTCGTCCACCTTTCTTCTCAAACCACTTCTTAATATTGTCACCCGTCATTACGATTTGCGGTTCCGCCCAAGTGTTGTCGTACAGATGTACATTCTTCCCTTCAATAACGGGGTGAAGATCGCGCACAAACAGCCAAGCACGGGTTCGCGGGTCTCGGAAGTCAGGCTTAGGTGCTTCTGCGCGCAGGCCATTCACATCCTTTTTCGACAGGAAATAGGAGGAATCGTTCGTCTTATCGACTTCCCTGAGAACCGCTCTAGAATCGCTGGCACAGAAATCACCGAGCGTGGTACCGCCACTGTACATTGAGAGAGCGAATCGCCTATCGGTGGAGCTACGTATCTCCAAAAACGTGAGAACCTCACGACTAAATACCCTTAGATCCTTGAGGTGGATCTGGTTCACGTGCTGTTCGGCATCCTCCCAATCCGACAGGGCACGACGCATAAACGTGGCCCTGAGCGCTTCCGTGTGGCCTGCGCCCTTCTCCACGATGACGGGACAGAACTTGAACGAACGGTGAATGTCGAAGATTGCCTCCCGATTCTCGAAACCGAATAGCCATTCCCAGCGACAACGTTCAAGCAGTAACCTCCGTAGCTCCACAGTGCCTTTATCCGTATATAGTCCGGAAGGGATTATTAATCCCAAGCGGCCGCTGCTGCTCAGCAGCGCGTGTGCCTGCTCCAGGAAAAGCTTGTAGGTGTTGATGTCCGCAGAGCCTTGGTTGCGGAAGGGATGCTCGGGATCCCCGAACGTTCGCCGGCCCCGCCTTCGCCGTCGCCACTCGTCATGCAGTTGGTTGTTTGCCTTTCCGCGCTTAATAGAAAAGTCACCACCCTCGCCAGTGGGATCTCCGAAGGGCCACGCCACATGCTTGAGGAAGTTTGACAGCGCCTTGAACCGAGATTGGTAGCGAAGCCAAGCCTCTTCATCGCGCCGGCTGCTCTCGAAAAGCTCCGTCTGCTTCCGCAGCGCTTCCTGTTTCCCGTATGTTCTGTAAAGCGGATCGAGGTTCGAAAAGAATTCCTTGGAGTTCGGTTTTTGGATGTCCCACGGTGGATTGCCCACGATTGCATCGAAGCCGGATCGCTCACTGATGAAGACGTCAGGGAACTCCAGCTCCCAGTGGAAGAAGCGTTCTTCGCCCTGCAAGCGCATTACGACCCCAAGCGTATCACTGCTCGCATTTGCCAGATCCGCCGGCAACGGCGCCGCCTCCAGCTCGTCGGGTGGCCAGAACCAAACAGCACACCAGGTGTCGAAGGCCTGTTTCAGCCGATCGAGGGCCGGGCTGCCAAGTATCTTGTGTTCATAAACCCTGCGACGTTCTTCAGCCTGGTCCGGTCGCAGTGCGTGCATGTTCTCGAGCGCCACCATCGCCTCGTCATGAATATTCTCGGGTGCCTCGCCCTCCACCTGCTCCAGCAACTGCCCCTGACCAGCGATCCACTCCGCCAGCTTCTCTTTGAGTGGACCGTTCCTGAAGCTCTTGAGGCGACCGGTCCAATCGCCCTTCTCGAAGTGGACCCCGTTGGAGTGACCTTTATCTCCGCCCTCACGCTCGAAGGCGAGTGCTGGATAGTCACGGAAGCGATCGAACCAGCAGCCGACGAGAGAGTTACCACACTTGATCTTGTGGTCGAGAAAGGAGAACGGCAGCTCGCGATCCATGGTCTCGACCCAGAGCGAAAGTCGGCAGAGCTCAACCGCGAGGGGGTCCAGGTCGACGCCGTAGATGCAGCGCTCGACGACGTAGCGCTTGAGCCGTGCACGGAGCCGTTCTTCGAACTCGTCCGAGTCGACGGGACACGGTAGCACTTCCTCCGCCAATGTGTCTCCGCCAGGGTCGCCCAATGCCAGAGTGACCAGCGTGCTAGCGCCTTGCGCAGCTATGCGATCATGGGCATGCAGGCTCTCGGCGAGGGCCTCAGTAAGGAATCTGAGGGCCGCGACCAGAAACGATCCTGACCCGCAGGCGGGATCGCATACCTGCAGCGCCAGAATCTCCTCTGGCTGTCGGACAGACCACACCACAGGGCCGACAGCTGCTTCAGAGCCTTTCTTCTCCTCTTCATCAGCCCTTTCGTACGCCAGCGGTCTCAGGGTACGCTGGGCTGTGGGGACGGCCAGCCCCGGCCGTGTGTAGAAGGTCCCAGAACCCTTTCGAGTTCCTCCGTAGCGAACGAGATACCACTCGCCGGGCAAGAAGACCCGGTCGACGAGCCGCCTTGCATTGACGTCTACCTCTGCCTCGAAGCCCTGGAGCTTCTCCTTAGACTTTGAGCGCGGCTTGCTGACCAGCTTCCCGGCGACTACCGCGCGGCGGGCCCACTCGCTCGCTCGTGCGCGGGCAACCTGGCGAGCGTCTTCCTCCTCTTCAACATCGGTCGGTGGCTCTTCCTCAACCTCCTCCGCTTCGTCATCCGCCAAATCCGACAGTTCTTCCTCAACTTCCTCGTCGTCCTCTTTCTCTTCTTCACCTGCATCCTCGGTCAGGGTCGGACCCTTCGAGCGCGTCTTGAACTTGTCTAACAGCTTCTCGACGTCCTTGTCCTCCATCGCCTCGAGCCGAGAAACCGGGAGTGCAGGCTGATCGCCCAGATTCAAGAAAACCACCGTCTCGCCCTCCGGCACGCGCCGGAGCTGGTAATCGAGAAGCCCCTCGTACAGAATGCCGATGTACTCGGATGAGAGGTCCGAGAAGTCCACGGGGGCGTCCACCCAAGTCGAGGCCCGACCATGACGGACCCGGACTTTGCTCTGAGTCAGGCGGCGTAGGATTTCGTAGATCGCATGATCGGAGGGCGCCTTCTCCCGGTTCTCGAACACCATCAGTGCCCGGCGAACGGGATCTTCCGACTCGACAGACCCGGGCTCGAAGAGTCCGCCGCCGTAGCGGTGGACCGGTAGCGACGGGTGCGGAGAACCGAAGTAGACTAGACGAAAGAGGCCGAGAATCCTGGGCCAGGCGCCGAAGCGGTGCCGGAGCCGTTCCGCGCCGGATCCACCGCCTATGCGATCGAGCTCTTCCCGCAGACCCTGTAAACCATAAGAGCCGTGGTAGACAGGATTGTCCCGGGGAAGAAGGTCACGAGCCTCGGAAAACAGGATCACCACCATGCGCATGATGATCCGCGTCGCGGCCAGATAGATGTGGTTCGGCTCGACACCCTGATCGAGTCCCTCGAGGGCACTGCCATGCTCGCGAATGAGACGTTCCACGGCCAGCCGTACGTTCTCGCCGAGTACCGACGAGAGCTCGGCCTGACCCTTTCGCGAGGCTTCGATGGCGTCCAGTAGCTTTGAGCGCACGTCTGCGCTCGGCGGCTCCACGGCATCCCGCGATAGAAGGGCGCGCAGTGCAGTCACCTGTGGGCCCGGCTCGCCTTCCTCGAACCAGAGGGCCGTGTCCCACTCGGCGAAGGAACTGTGGTCGAGGCCGGCGTAGATCAGCCGCCACTGTTGACCGTTGGTTAGTAAGGCGATCTTGCGGTCGGCGTTGCGGAGCCACTCGACGACTCGAGCTGCGCGACGTCGGCTGCGCCCGATGCCGAGGCGCTTGTAGGTGTCAAAGAAGACCGGCAGCTCTGCGCCCTGGGCACCGAGCCAAACCCGGCGAGGCCGTATCGCCTCACCAGTGATCGCCCGGCGAGTCCATTCTGTTGAGACATCGCTCGCCTTGAGCCAGCGGCCGGTTTCGGGGTCGAGCGGTTTCCCCAAGCCGAGGACCCGCTCGAGCACGGTGTCCATTAGGGCGGAGACTTCGTCTCCATCGCCGGCCGCCGAACGCGTCACATCACGCCGCAGACGAACAGCTAGGTGGTGAGGTAGAGGGTCGAGGCGCTCGGGGAAATGCTCGCGCAGGCGAGACGGTGCGATAAGCATCCCGCCATGCTTTAGAGAGGCCCACCAATCGTAGCTGCCGTTAACACTCATAGTCGAAGTTAAGCTTCAGATCCGCTTGGTCAGTCCACCGCGTTCGGCAAACGCAGCTCGACAGCCACTGGGAATACCTGGACGTCGCCGCGAAGCGCGTATCGTCGCGGCAGGATATGCTGCAGCACGCGCTGCCGTTCGATATTGAGCTGCCCGCGCAGCTCCTCGTAGTGCGAGGTCCGTCGACGAATCTCCGCCTCCCTTTCGGCGATGGAGCGCTCTAGCTCCTCCAGGTGACGGCCGGGGTCGAACAGGACACCCTGCTCCGCCTCCACCTTCAGCGACTGGATCTCGCGCTCCAGCCGCTTGATAGTATTGGTCTGGATCAAAGTCGAAAGCTCCCCGTGGCGCGCCTGGTAGCGTTCCTGCTCTTCTTTCTGGGCCGCCGTTTTCTCCTTCTCCAAGAGCGTTTCGATCTGTTCTGTGAGCGATTCCTTCATCGAGCTCAGAAGCTCGCGAATATCGACCGCGACGCCATCCCACACCTCCCGAGCACGCTCGATCTGATCGCGTGTCGGCATTCCGGAACTCTCCGCCCGCAACCGGTGCGAGGGCACATGCGGAAGCGGTTCCTTGAGAGTGCCATCGACAATCGGGATGCGGATCGTGCGTACCCAGTGGTGGAAGGTTTCGCGGAGTTGGTTCACCGCAAGTTGCTCGACGGTCAGCAGAAGGAGCGCGTCCCAACCCGGCGTCACATCGCCGGCTTTGACGCACCAGCGGGTCGCGTGGAATCCACCGCCGTCGCCTGGAAATCTGGCTCGGGCGAACAGGTTGAGGGCGCGATGGAAGAGCGGATGGCCAAGGTGGAGCAGGCGAGTGTCAGGCAGCGGCCGGAAAACCGGCCGGCCGTTAATGTCGTTCACCAACTTGGCGGCATCGAATAGGACGAGCGGCAATGCCCCGAGACCTGCACCGTTACCGACCCGAAGTGTGTCGTCTATCAGGCTGTTCCACTCGGGCGGGATGGGCTGCCGTAATCGGAAGCGACCACGGGCGTCGGGTCCCTCGAGCCGCGGCCGTCCGTGCCCAAGGCCGAGCGCGACGTCGAGGGCCGTGCGCAACGCTTCGGGATCCAAGTCCACCTCGTCCGCTAGTGCCCTCAACTTCTGTTCCTCGTCCTTTCCGAGTGGCACATCCTGTTGCGTCGGTAGCTCGGCTCGGCCCCGAGCGCGCTCGATCCCCTCCTCCAGCTCCTTCTTCACGGCGCCCTCGTCCTCACCGCTGATCAGCCGCCGCTCGACGGCGCGGTCGAACACGTCGCCCATCGAGCCAAGGTCCTCGCGAATCGTGTTCACTTTGCCGGCCACATAACTCAAGAACGAGAGATCGGCATCATCGCCGGTGTCGAAGTGATGAACGACCACATCCCGGGCCTGACCGTGGCGATCGAGTCGACCGTTCCGCTGCTCCAGCCGTGCTGGATTCCAGGGAATGTCGAAGTGGAAAACGAAACGGGCCGTCTCCTGAAGGTTCAGGCCCTCGGATGCAGCATCGGTGGCAACCAGAATACGAACGGGATCGGCAGGATCGTTAAACGCTCGCTTGATCTCATCTCGTTCCGGATCGTCCATGCCACCGAAGAGGACCTTGATGGCACCTTCCTCGGGATACGACTCCTTCAGTCTGGTCTCGACATAGTCCAGAGTTGTCTTGTACTCCGTGAACACCACCAAACGCTCGTCATCTCTAAACGCGCCGCCCTTTCGCAGGATCTTTTCTACGGTCTCGCGAAGCTTCTCAAGGCGAGAATCTTCGGAGGGCCTGCGCTCCGCCGAAGCCTCGGCTGCGTCATTCAGGCTGAGTGATTCTAGGGAACGCTCAATGGCCGCGATCTCGGATTGCAGCTCTGAGAGGAGCGGCTTCAGCCACGCTCCTACGGTGCGCGCAGCATGAGCAGTGCGACCCTCGGCTTCAAGGTCGTCGTCGAGCTCTTCCTTGGCAGCTCGTTCCGCGGCCGAGACCTCCTGCGTGCTGGCGTCCTCCTCCGTGCGTGTGCCCTCCATGTAGCGATGCCAAGAATCGGCGAAGGCCACCGGGCACGACAGGAGGCGCTTACCCAGAATCTCCACCGCAAACGATCCAGCCCGTTCCTCCGACTTGCCTCTTGCCGCTACTAGCGATCGAACCTTGCGCCGAAAATCACTGAAGGCGGCCGAGAGGACCTGCTCCGCCACACCCAGTGTCAGCGGCTCCGCCTGGAGGAATCGCTCGGAGAAACGCGGCGGCTCAGCAGCCGCGTTGATCTCGCGTTTGAGCCGCCGCACTACGATCTGCTCGACACGGCTGCGCTCCGCTGATGTGAGAGCTTCGCTCTTCCTTGAGAAGCGAACCGGGTCCAGCATCTCAAGGAGACCGGTGAAGCTTCGGGTATGACCGTTGTGAGGCGTGGCAGTCAGGAAGAGCCGGTGCTCGAAGATCGGCGCGATCTGACCCAGCATCTGACAGAGGTCGCTATCATCGCCGAAGGTACCGGGGGCGAGGTTGTGCGCCTCGTCCACGATCAGCAGGTCCCACGGTAGGTGCGGCGAGTCCGGTTTAGCAGGCGACGCTGCCAGGAACTGCTCAAGTACGTCAGCCTGCTTCAGGTAGTAGTAAGACGTGATAATTCTGGGATACGTGCGCCATGGGTTGGCGTCGAAGCCTAGCCGCTTTTGAAGCGCGTGCGTGGAGGCGCGATCTACCACGTCGAAGTTCAGCGAGAACTTTCGCCGCATCTCGTCCTGCCACTGCGTTCGCAGCGCCGCAGGGCAGGCTATGAGCACGCGTCGCACGCGCCGGCGCAGCAGCAACTCGGACAGGATCAGGCCTGCCTCGATCGTCTTTCCCAGCCCGACGTCGTCTGCCAACAGCAGCGAGACGCGCGGCATGCGTAGCGCCTTCAGCAACGGCACCAGCTGGTAGTCCTCGACCTGGATTGCGCCGTGGAACGGCGCCGACATGGGGAGCCGATCAAGTGGTCCTGCCTCATCCGGGTCCAGAAACGGCTGAAGCGCAGACCAGCGCGCCGCCCGCACCATGGCGTCAAACTCTTCGGGATCCATGGGGTCGGTGCGATCCGGGGCGGGTAGCGCGGTCGGCTCGAGAAGCCTGGCGTCCGCCTCGCGCTCCCAGACGAGGATGTCCTGTCCGGAGCCGTCGGCGTCCAGATACTCGACCTCTACGACGTGGACACGGCCTTCGTCGGCTCCGTCGTGCGGCTCAACAGACGTAATGAGCCCGCGCCGGTTACGGACCGTGGCCAACATTCCGGGGCGAGGTGGTAAGGTCGACATTTCGGTGCGGTGTTCCCTCACAAGGCTTCTACTATTTGACCTATTGGACTGAATAGCCATGCACTAGCTGATAGCGAGGCGAAGATCGTGGCATAGTATGATCACAGCATAGGCGGGCGGAAACTGACCCGCGACGTGCTTTCCAAGGCCCCTCTTCCGTGAGCCTTCACAGACAGTCGACTCTCTCGATCTATGAGACCGGACCGGTGTGTCAGGACGCCGGCCTCTAAGCTGCAAACTACGGAGCGGCACCGACACTCGGGCTCCATTCCGATCGCGGGCTGGCGGCACTGGGTGGGGGGGAGGCTTCGCTTGATCTCGCCGGATCTGTCACGACCTCGTGTCCGGGGCAAACCTCTGTTCATGATAGGACCTGTGTGCAAGATTGTAAACTCGGTCGCGCCCATCACGATGCAGCAGGTTCCCAGCGACAGGAGTTCCTGACCTTTTCCCAAGCCATTTCCCGAGCGTAGGTAGGCCGTCGCAGTCCAAATCCCGGGGTGAGCGCGGTAGCTGAGCCTCGCCACTAACGGAGTGTCGCTATGGGGGCGTTCGTCGACCCGCGGACAGAGCCAGCCCCGCCCCCGCGCAGGAGGCGGGCGGCAGCAACGGCGGACCCAGAATCGCTGGCGGAGCTCCACCAGCTCTGCCGGGAAGGCCGCGTCTACGATGTTGAACGGTGGATCAAGGCGGCGCGGCCACTTCAGATCGAGGAGGACGGTTCCCCGAAGAGCAGGCGTGCTACTTCGGCCCTCAGAATCGCCCTCGAAGCGCGGAGCCACTCCCTAGTACACCTTCTGCTATGCAACGGTTACGACCCGAACCTCGAGCCCAACTCCCCGCTCGACCTCGCCCTCCAGGCTCGGCGATGGGACCTCCTCGACCTGCTCCTGGAGTGGGGCACTGATCCACACCGCGTGGATCTGGAGGATCTCTTTGGCACCTATAACTCGAAGCTGTTCGAGCGGTTCCGAGCGCTGGGTGTCGACATGACCTCAGGCCATGCGTTGGGGGAGACCCTAGCATACCACACCAGCAACAAACCGCTCTTCGGATTCGCGAAGCGGCACCGCAGGAGCAACGCCCGGATCCAGGCACAGCTGAACACCGCCTTGGCATATCATGCCGGCGAGGGGAATGAGAAGGGCGTTGCGCTGTGTCTCTGGGCGGGTGCCGACGCCCATGCCCCGGCTCGCAGCCTGCGATTCGGCCGGGGCTACGAGGAGGAGGAGGACGACGACGAGGCCCAACGAGATGAGCACATTGGCTTCAGCGCGGTTTACGAGGCCTGCTTGCACGGCGACGCCAGCATTCTCGAACGCCTCGGTCCGGATCCGGCGCGAGATGACTACGAAGAGCTCTACTGTGCCTCCGGCAACGGCGTCGTGATCGAGGCGCTCGCCGCCCGGGCCCTTCCCCAAAACGTGGGGGCGGTGATCAGCTCCCACATTTCCTGGCTCTCCCTGAGACTCGGCGACGAGTGGCGGGCTCTTCACACCCTTGAGCGCCTATTTGAGGTTGGCGCACGCTGGGAGAGCGCTTCAGCCTACGAGATCGCTAGTATCCGCCGGCAGTTGGTCAAGACGTCCAACCGTGTCTTCATCGACGTCATGAAGCTGCTCGCGAAGGACGCGCATTGCTCCCCAGAAGTCTTGAAGGAGCTGGGCCGAACGCCGGCCATCCGCGCACGAATGAAGGAGGTCGGCTTCTTCCCTCGATCGCCTGAAGAGCAGCCCAGCAGGTTCGAGCGCCCCCGTCCCCGTCCGACTCGGTCGCGAGAGGTCCTAGCCAAGTTTGGTGTGGGGGTGCCCAAGCCGCCGAAGACGGCCAAGACGCCGCCTCCGCTTCCGCGCACGGTGCGTATAGGGGCCCGGCGCGCGGGCGGGCAGGAGATTCGGCTCGACCGAGCAGGCTTGTACGAGCGCGTTTGGTCCGAGCCGGTGGCAAAGGTGGCAGAAAAGTGGGGGCTGTCGGGGCCCGGTCTCGCGGAGGGTTGCCGTCGCCTGAAGATCCCGCTGCCGCCGCGCGGGTACTGGGCCAAGCTGGGGGCTGGGCGGCGCGTCCGCCGGCCGCCCTTGCCCAAACTACCATCAGGCGAAGCCGAGGAGATTGTCATTTGGGCGCCGGAGTGAGGCTCGGGGCCAGGGGCGCGGAGTGGGGTGAGCGATCCCCTGCACCTACGGCGAGACCCCTTCTCACGAATTTCTTCGCCAGAACATGGCACACAGCAGCTGCCAGATGGTCCAGAAGTGGCATTAGAAGCACACACAAGAGCGGGCGAAAGGAGCACTGCAGACGGTAGCCAGGGTCTGGGCCGCACCGATCGGAACGATGACCAGCAGCGGCTAGCCGGCGCGAACGACACCGAGAGAGACCACATCCTGATTCGGACGAAGGCAAACAGCTTGGATGTTCGGGCTGGGTTTGCAGAATCGACTGAGCAGCCCTCCTCAACCATGGAGCCGGACTCCTGTTCTCCTCTTACGTGCTCGTTCAGCCCTCTCTTTTTTGGGCGTTGAGAGGCTGTCCGACAAACCTCTGCCGGTTGTGAAAGATGGCGCATGCGGGGGAGCGGTGCTAGCTTGAAATAGCTGCGGGTGAGGAGTTCTCCTGTGAGGTGGGGGTGGGGACGATG
>Ga0180437_10000342_pt1 | contig 91634 bp, 114 predicted proteins | sample SS_ome_4_FD_132410 | JGI IMG/M metagenome (GOLD analysis project Ga0180437, IMG submission 132410) | Hypersaline lake sediment archaeal communities from the Salton Sea, California, USA - SS_3_D_1 metaG | ecosystem: Environmental > Aquatic > Non-marine Saline and Alkaline > Hypersaline >...
AGCTCCTCGTCGTCCAGCTTGTATTTGCCGGCGTCGTCAGCGGGCTCCTCTAGGATGAGGTTGGCCCAAGCGTCGAAGTCGGAAAACTCCTCGGACGACATGATTTCGGCGGTGAGCGTTTTCAGGTCCTCGTCCGACGTGGCGCCCTTCACCTGATTGCTTTCGAGCATCAAGTATTTCGCCAAATCCTCCGACATTTCGCCGAGGTTGACGACCGGGATCTCGTCGTAGCCTAGCTCGCTCGCTGCTCGCCAACGGTGCTCGCCATCGACAATCATATACGGCGCCGCTTGCGGATCGCTGGCGCGTTCCGGGTTTGGCCGCACTAAAATCGGAATGGTAAACCCTACTTTCGGATCAGCCATATTGGCCTTGAGCGCCGAAAAATAGGCATTGCCCATCTTGTTTTTATTGTATGGATTGGGGACAACCTCGCGCACCGAAACGAGACGACTCGTGCGGGCGCGAAGTATGTCCATGAGCTTGTTGCGATCGACCTTTGCGAGGTCAACCTTTGCAATTCGTTTGACCATTGTGTCCTAACTCGCTTACTCGCTGACGGTTGATGGCTTTTAGAGCTGACGAGTCATTTTGCCTTTGACGCTGCCAGCCTTCTTGGCGCCAGCCTTCTTGCTGGTAGCCTTCATTTTGCTGGTCGGCTTGCCCTTGGGCTTGCCGCCACGAGCCGCGATCGAGCTGACGCCGCCGCCCTTCTCAAAGGCGTGCTTGATCTTGTTCTTCTTCAGGTGAGCGGCAAGGTTTTGGGCCTTCTGGCGACCGGCTGCCGTGTCGCCTTTGTGCCCGACCTTGCGAATCCAGGACGCTCCCGCCCTGGTGCGCGCCTTACCGTACTTCTTGTGATGCCCGGCCGTTCCGCCCCATTGAAAAATCAGATCCATCTCTCAGTCCTCCTTGCAATAGGCCCAAGGCATGACGCCGTTGCCCGGCTCCGGCGCCGACCACTCGACCATGCCGTTAGGTGCGTTCTCTTCATTGTCCTCGAAAACATCGCTTTCGACAAAGGGCGCCAAAACGCGCACCACGTCGCCATTGTCATCGACCGCGACTGTTTCCACCTTGTTTTCGTGATCCACATCTTCGAGCATGAGCTTCACGTCGGCGTAGTTGGCAATGCCGCGTGTGTAGTCCATGTCATTCCACAGGTAGTGCATCACGTTGAGCAGGCTTGTGCGCTTGCCGAGTGCGTGCTTGGCATGGTGATAGCGGTCGTTGTCACGAGCGATTACTTGCAGGATTTCTTCCGTGCGAAAGACGTGCTTTAGGATGCTGAACTGGCCGTAAAACTTCTCGACCTCTGGCCAGGTGACAATCACCGGCTTTTGACCGTACTCGTCGAAGCAGTCCACGAGGTTGTCGTGCAGCCAGTGCGCGTCGCCCTCGAACTGCGGAAGCCGGCCGGTGTTGCCCTTGACGAACTCGTCGCCGAGCTTGCGGCCGTAGGTGAGCTTGAGCCCGTACTTGGCAGCCGCCTGCTCCATCAGATCCTTGTCGGCGTCGAAGCCCTCGTAGTCGTTGGCTTTGGCGATGTAGGGCTTAAACTTCTCGGCAATCGAGCGCGACTGGAGCTTGGTGAGGTGCAGGGTCTGCGTGCAGACACCCTTGGCGCCAGCGTCAGCGCACGCCTTGAAGAAGCCTTGAATGTCTGGCACCCAATCGCGCAGGTAGGGGTTGAGGCCCACCACGCAATCGACGCCAGCCTTGCTGAGAGATTCGATGCGGCGCAGGCGCTCAGCCGGCGGCGGCGCGTACTTCTCGGTTTCCTTGGCCACCTCGTCAAGCAGCGTCGTGATGGTGACGTAAACGACGATGTGCTCCTTGCAGGCGACTAGCAGGTCAAACAGCTCGGGCGTATAGACCTCCTTGGTCTGGATAAACACCGGCTGCTTGACCAGCGCCCACTCGCGCAGAAGCCGCTCGCTCACCTTATGCTTCTGCTCGGCGGCCGGATAGAACGGATCGACGTTGTTGCTGTAGATGGTGACATACCGATTGCGAATGAATGTCTCGACCATGCTAGTCGGATCGTAGCCCTGGCCGTGCGCCTTCTGGAGCTTGCGAATATAGGCATCGGTCGGGTCATCCTGCGATCCAACCGCCGTACCAAGCCCGACCTTGTTGAGATTGGCGAAGCAGTAAAAGCAGCTCTGAAAGCAGTAGCTGAACATCGACAAGTCGAGAACATAAGAATCGTTAAAGATGTCTCCAAAAAGTTTCAAAGGTGTGGAAACAAAAGTCACTCTTGCCACGTCTACTGCTCCTGTCTAACATCGCCGCCATGAATGCCGACGCAAGTAAGATCATCCATTGAAAATATACCTTATGCGGTTGCTGCACATGACGGCGCACGCGCCAATCACGTTCATCTTGCGGCACAGTGCCTCGAAGTGCTCGGCAGCCTCCAGGTCGGCTGGGCTTGCTTGTGGATGGCCTGCGGGGTGATTGTGGATAAGCAAACACTTCGCCGCGTTTCCAATCAGAGCCTCTAGCTTCTCGGTCGAAACCTTTGTCTTGTTCTCCACGTTCGCGTCGAGCACATGCACATAGGCGCGCCCGTCGTGGTCCTCGGTGACGAGAACGAGCCCTTCCTCGCCGTGCTCGGCAGCGCCGCGCATCATGAATCGCATAATGTTGATTGCTTGTTTCCACTTCATACCTCAAGAGTCTCCTGCAAATGCTTGCGCCGCTGCATTGGATTGAGTAAAACGAATAGCGAAATGTCTGATGATATAAAAAATGTCGTGCTCAGTGGAAGCGTTCACCCTGGGCTCTTGGAGCTGGCGCGGCGAGAAGCTTTCTGGCGAGGCATGACGTTCTCCCAGCTCCTAGACGAGCTGCTGCGCGGGCGCTATAGCTCATCCGAGCACCGCTATGCACCTAAGCCGCTTTTGCCAGGCGAGGAGCCCGATAATGATTGGAGCCAAGCCGAAATCGTCTACCGAAAAGAAGATGCCGCTCAGCATTCGAGTGACGCCGGCTGTGTACGAAGCTGTCAAGCTCCTAGCGGCTCATCGACATAGCGCCAGCGAGCTTGTAGACATGGCGCTGCGGCGCCTTTTTACAGAGGATCAAGACTTTGTTGAAGAACTCGCAGGACTTAGGGAGCGATACAAGGATCGAACTGGATGACCGTCGGGTCCTCAACCTTGAGCGAGGTTTGTTGCCCGCTGAAGCGCTGACCAAAAGGGATCGGCCGAAGAAGATGCGAGCCTACTCATTATCGAAGCGCAGCTACGCGATTCTCGCTCGATTGGTTGGGGATGATCGGCGAAAAACAGCGTTTTCTGACCAGTTGGAAATACTAGTGGCGAAATACGGCCCGATGGAGCTGGCGGCGAGAATTGAAGAGGCTGAGTCAAAAAAAACGGCGCCCTAAGCGCCGCTGCACGACGCCCTTATTCGGGCGCCGCCGCTATTGTTAGCGCTCGGTCAATCCAAGCTTCTCGGCAAGCCCTTGCTCGATGTACGCCGCTCGCGCCTTGACGTTGAAAATCCGCGCCGCTGCCTCGTCAGTGATTACCCACGAGCGCCCGGTCAGCACCGTGCGCCCTTCGTCGTCCTTCGTCGCTTCGACCAGTAGCACGCCGCCCTGCTTCATTGCGTCAGCGCAATCGTCGCAGGGGCTACGATCAGGCATGTGCCTTGGTGCTTGCTCATCGCTGGGGAGTTTGCCGAGTAGCCCTACTCCAGTTTCCCTGCCGCACAGCACGCACTGGAGAATGCTCGGATTTAAGCCGTGCTTCGGACTGATTTTGATGTTCATTTCTGCTCCGCTCGTTTAGGTCGTTTATTCCATGCAGCCCGCGCCTGCGTTATTTCGTCCATGGGACGGAGGTGATCGGCCCGTGAATCGCCCACCCAGGTTATGATTATGATCGGTCGCACAATACAATCATCATTCTGGCAGCCGATCCTCAGTACATTGCGGGCATTCGATCGCGTTCCGCCGCGCTCGACGTCGCCATACGCCTTTCCGCCGCAAAAAGGACACGGTGACAGCTTATCCGCCGCCCGACGCAAATCAGCCGAGGTCATGGCGCAAGGCTGGCATTTACCGCCCTTCATGCTCCGACCGCATTTTTTGCATGTGTTTTTGTGGAATTTGTCATACAGCCGTTCTCGGTTTTTGATCGCTGACATTTATTCCTCTCCGTTTTTATGATGACTACGCCGGTCAGGTGTTCGACTAGGTGCGTCATATTGATCGCTAAATACTGCTCAAAATAAGCTTCAAATTTTTCCTCATCACTCATAAGTAAAGGCTCCTGTTAGTGAAAGGCGCGCCCTTCGGGCGCGCCGCCTGGCTGGTGTTAGGCTCGTTTTGCGAACGCGCCGGGCTCGACAGGTCCTCGTTTCAACGCTGCACGCACGCGCCCTAGCGTGGCCGCGCCTTTCACGATGGGCCTCCCCGCAGCGACTTGTGCGCGCTGCCAAGCGATGAATTCAGCCCACGTCGTAATAGTGCTTCTTCCTTTCGGTGTGGCTTTCATTTTCGCCACCGGCCGAGCCACCGGCCGAGCCTTCGGCCGAGCCTTCGGCCGAGCCTTCGGCCGAGCCTTCGGCCGAGCCTTCGGCCGAGCCTTCGGCCGAGCCTTGGTCGCCTTCGGCCGCAGGCGAATCACTTCGGCGATCGATCCGTCCGGCAATTTCGCTCCACGTATATCCGTGTCAGGCATACCAGCGCGAGCTAAGCGTGCGATTGAGCCTGTGAGCGCTGCGGTGAGGTCAGCGCCGCGCAGGTCGGCGCAATATAGGCGAGCGCATCGCAAATCCGCCGTGTCGATCCGTGCGCCGCGCAAGTCCGCGCCGCTGAAATCGACGCCGGTAAGGTCGGCACCGCGGAAATCGGCACCGCGTAAGTCGGCACCCTTGAAGCTAGCGCATGACAAGTAAGCACCCGCAAAATAAGCGCTTTTCAGTGAAGCATAAGAAAAATCAATCCCGCGCATATCCTGTCCGTGCAGCCACCCGTCGTCCAAGTAATTGAAATTATTGAATTTTTGACCCCTGAAGCTTGCTTTCGTGCAAGCAAAACCCGACAATTTTGACACGTAACCGCTTGAAAGTACTGACATTTTCGCTGGTGTGGCGTTCATAAATCCCCCCGGTTGGTGGTTGTGTGGTCGTATATTCTTATCGGCACGAGCGCAAATCAACTTGAGCAATATTTTTAGTCCATTGTAATCATTGGGTTTTTTGGCCACAATTTTTTCTGTTGACGAAACCCTCGCGGTCCTGCACTGTCACGACTCAACAAACCGACCAAGAAAATGACAAAAAACTTGACAAGCTAATTCCGCTTTTGCGGCGCTGGCTTCCGAAGATGTGGGTTCAAGGATGGACTTAGCGGTGACGCTTGCCGTAGCGCGGCAAGCTGTGGACGAGCACGCGCAGCGCGATGGCGTGACAACGCTGCTCGCGCATTACTGGCAAGCTCGGCACGCCGGCCAGCCTGAGCCCTATCCCAACGCTGACGACGAAGCGTCTTTTCTAGGTGATCGACTGCGCCACGAATACGAGCCACACGAATAATAAGGAGCAGAAAGTGACACGATTCTACGCAAGCATAGATAGTGACATCGGAAAGACAACGCCAACACGGCGCGGAAAAGCAAGCATCTCCGCCCATGTGCGAGGCTGGGACATTGGCGGACGGGTGACTGTCTACGCTGATAAGGGTGGACGCGATCGAGTGGTGCTTACGCTCACGCACGGCAGCAACGGCGGCGGCAGTGAAATTTTTGTGGACGAGTTCATCCTGACACCAACCGGCATTGAGCGCGCCGCTGATATGCAGGACCAGCCAAGGTTGCCATGATTGGAGGAGTGAAATGTTTGCGATCATTGGATTTTATTGTGGCGAAAGCGAAGTAATCGATTTTGCCGACGACATGCCGACAGCTCGATATCTGGCTGCGGAATATCGAGTGGCGTTCGGCACCGGCTGGACTATTCGCATTCGTCGCAAGCGACCAGGTGACGACCTAATATGAAAATGAGTTTGCGCGCTCCATGCACTAATTGCCCCTTTCGCTCCGATAGGCCCGGATATTTGACGAAAGCTCGCATTCGCAAGCTACGAAGAGAGCTTGTCGATCTACAGCTATCGTTCTCGTGTCACAAAACCGACCGGGGTAAAGGGGCTGACCCCCAGCATTGCGCTGGAGCATTGATTCTGCTCGAAAAGCTCAACCGACCGAATCAATGGATGAGGATAGCCGAGCGGATCGGCATATACGACAGAACGAAAATAAACATGAACGCGCCGATTTTTGATTCGTTCGACGAAATGATCGAAGCGCAGATGAGGTGATTATGTCCGTTTATGAAGGTATCCCACTCAAGGGTCGCGCTTACCTGCTGTGGAAAGAGCTGTCGAAAGAAAAAACCTTTCCCGACTTGAGAGAGGCTTATAAGCACGCAATATTTCTCGCATCGAAGTGCCTTGAATACGGCAATTTCAAGGTGGATGAGTACGGCAATGTTATTGATGAGGAGCAGAAAAATGAAAGTCAAGGTTGATAAGAGCTGCTTGGCAAAATTGTCAGCGCTGGCTAAATCCGGAGCTGCAAAGGGGCTGGATTTTCTGTGGTTTGATGGACAGTGGCTTGTCGCAAGCAACGGCTACGCTTTATATGCGACGCGCAAGCATACGCTCGGCAGTGTGCTTGAGTCACCATCGGTGCTTGTCGCGTCGGCGCTCAAGGAAGGCAAGGTCGCGCTCGCTGTCGTCGAGAAAAACCTGCTAAAAAAATGGCGCGGGCTAGTGCCGTCGCTCGACGTGCGTGCTCGCGTAGCGATCCCGAGCTTCTTTGCTAAACGGGAGTATCAGCATTCGCCCGTCGCGATGGAGCTGGGCGACCGACGGCTTGTCTGGGAGCACGCAAGCAATCTGGCCCACGTAGCAGGCGAGACACTGACCCTTGGGCTCGACCTCGTAAACGATGGGGCTTTGATCGTCGCGGCCGACGAAGCCGACGACCCCTCTATCCTCGCATTGATTCAGGGTGGCTTGTGGGGCGAAGGGAATGTGGTAATGAGCTTTAAGGCTCAGGAAGCCAGCGGGCGGATCTGCCCCTTGGGCGAAGCGCCAGCGCAGCCAGTGACCAAGCCAGCTCCTCCCGAAAAACCTAGGCTAGTGGCGCCGACGCCCGAGCCTAAACCCAAGGCCGAGCCTAAACCCAAGCCCGAGCCTAAACCCAAGGCTGAGCCTAAACAGCTTGACGAAACACAGCCGAAGTTGAGCCCAAGAGAGGCCAAGGAAGCTCGTAGCTTGAAAGCTAAGGAGCGTGTCGCCAAGGCCAAGCGCAGCCAAGTGATTAATTTGCATCAATACCGCGCCAAGCGCCTCAGAGATGGCATTGACCGATCGACCTGCTGTGAGTGTGAACACAAGGTAAAGTGGCAGGAATGGATCGTAGCAGTGGACGTGCCATACCACCCTAAATGGCCGATGGGCTCGTGCGTGAGCGGATATCACATTTGTCCGAAGTGCGACGCCTTCCAAGAGCACACGATGTTCGATGGATTTATATACGTCGAGAACGGTGTTCTGAAATGCGAGCTGTCGATCGAAATGATGCGGCAAATGCTCGACAACATGAACGTACCGCCTGGTGGAACATTCAAGCTCGGGAACGCGATATTCAACGCTGTTCGCAATGAGATTGTCGCTGCGCTCGATGATTTTGCCGAGTGCCTGATTCCCGAAGACGTGTTCACGCTAGAACAACAGCGCCAAATTATGCGTGATGAGTTGCGCGAAGTGCAGGCCATGCTTGACGAGGATAAGAAGAATCAGCAGAAAATGCGGGCCGTCGCTGTAGGGGCTACCGTCAAAAAAATGATTGGAGAACAATAAAAATGAACAAAGAAATCGACCTGGCCAAGCTAGAGAGCCTTGTGGGCGGTTACGCAACCAAACCCGTCAACACCCTAATCGACGGAGTGCCTGACGTGATTTACCACGGCGGACCCGGAATATCGAATAGTGGCCTAAACGTGTTGGCACGTTCGCCGGCCCACTATCAGGAAGCACTGAGGCGCCAGCGCGAGCAGGCCGAGAAGAAGGCCAGCCGAGCGCTCGACCTCGGCACCGTCATGCACCTTGGCATCCTCCAACCCGAGCTTATGGACACCATGGTCGCCAAGCGCAAGAAAGTGGACGGCCGGACTAAGGAGGGAAAGGAGTACAACGCTGAATGGGAAGCCGAGCACGCAGGCAAAATAGGAATAACCAAGGATGAGCACGACAACATGATGTTTTGCGTCGATGCCGTGCGCTCACATCCGGTTGCAGGACCGCTTCTGCAAGATGGCTGGGCCGAGCAGTCAGCTTATTGGACTTGGAACGTGGACGTTGGTGAGGAGATTCCCGTGCTTGCGCGCGGGCGGCTCGACTGGCTGAGAAAGGACGGAACGATTGTAGACGTAAAAACCACCATTGATGCCGATCCTTCCGAATGGTCCAAGTCGGCTGCGAAGTTTGGATATCATCGCCAAAATGCCTGGTACAAGGGCGGGCTCAGCCAGATCCTCGGAGCCCCGGTGCCTGGATTCTTCTTTGTTTGCATCGAGAACAAGGAGCGACCGTTCGGTATTCGCGTCCTCCAGCTCGACGAACAAGCACTCATGACAGGACAGCAAGAACTTATGAGCTATTTAAGCGCATATGCACGTTGCGTCAAAAACAACGAGTGGCCAAATTATCCATCCGAGCCAAAGAGAATCAGCCTTCCACACTGGTATAAAGCCAAGATCACGTTCTAAAGGAGAGTGCAAATGAACAACTGGAACAATGCCCCGCAAGGTCAGAACGCACCAAGGCAACAGCCGCCGCCACCGCAAGCACCATTTGCCGGCGCTCAGCCAGCACCGCAGCCGACACGCTCGCTGGTCGGCTCGCTGACGGAGCAGCACCTTGCCAACATCCTTATCAAGGATGCCAAGATCGCCTTCGAGCTGAATTTTTTGAAGCTCCTGGCGAGAAAGCACGCCAACGTCGAGACGGCATTCTTTGTGGACTTTCTCTACAAGGCGCAGCTTTACGGCGCCGATCCGCGCCGCGACCAAATTTACCTTGTCACCTATAAGAAGAAGGAGAGGGGACCAGACGGCAGATGGGGCGAGCGTGAAGTCGCCAACGTCGTGTTCAGCTATCACTTCTATATGGCTAAAGCGGCTGCCAGCGGCTACCTGGCATCGACTCCGACCGTTCACACCGAAGTGATTGACTACTTCGACGTGAAGTCAGGGAGCTTTATTAAAACCATTGCGGCTTGCGCTCGCGTGAAGCGCCATGGCGCGACAAACGAGGCCGTCTATTGGGCACGCTTTCCAGAGTTTGCTAAAACCCGCCATGGCGAGAATGGACCTATCCTTGTCGGCCAATGGGCGGAAAAACCATACCTCATGCTTGAGAAGTGCGCGCTCGCCTGCGTGATGCGCCTGGCCTTCCCTGACGTGCTTGCCGGCATGTATGTGCAGGAGGAAATTACCGGCGAGGAGAGCCGCGACGGCGACGAGGGCATCGAGCTGGAGGCTAAGGAAGAACTCAGCATCGATGCGCCTCCGACCGGCCGTCAGCTTGCGCTCGATTCGGCGCCGGAATCGATCGACGTAATTGTCCAAGAGCCACGGTACGAGCCGGTTCGCCAAATCAGGAATGCCGCCGACATTCGGCAAGCCTTTAACGACATTCCGCCACCTGACAGCGGAGGGCGTTAATGGGCAAGTGCATACGATGCGGCAGGCACTTAAAAAATCCAGACAGATTGGTCGGGAGACTGTGCGGTATGGTGCTGGGCTTATCGGTCAAGAATCAGTTTCGATCAGAAAAAACTGACGTTCCGGAGCACTGGAAGGTTATGACCAACCTCGCCATGCGAGACATGCTCATGAAAGGCGAGGCGATCGACGTAAGCCAGTTCGATCGTACTCGACCCGAAGGCTTCTACGTGCTGCCGGACTTCAACGGCGACAAGGACTACTGCGACGCGCAGCGCGAGCTGTGGATCATGTCGATTGGACAGCACAAGAAAACTCGCCAGATCCTAGCCTCACCGACGACTGTCTTATTCCGACACCCTGACTACGAGTGTTTGTTTCTCCGCTAAACATTCCCGCCACACTTCCCACCGCCGAGGGCGTCCAGAAATGGGCGCCCTTTCTGTCAACTGTCACTGCTGACACCTGACGCACTCGTCAACTGACGGCTTGCCGCTATCGCTGCGATAGCGCCACCACTGCACCGATTCGATGCAGATCAAGACGAGCCAGTTTGCCATGAGTGGCCACAATGAGTAATGCCATGTGTAAACCAGCTTAACCACGCATCCGATCAGCCCAAGCAAATGCAGAAGCCCCCTATCCTTCACGAGAAAACTCGTGATGAAGATAGAGGTCCCCAGCCACCCCAAGGTTGTCCACATGGCCTCGGTCATTTTGAAAACACCACAACCCAATAGTTGTTTACGACCGCAGCGCCCATCGACCGATTTTGTGCGTCTAGCATGGCTGCGCGATGCCCTGGACTAGCAAGCCATCCGTTTACGGCTTCCCGAGGGTTTCTGTGACCACACGCAATGATTTCGCTGCCGCTCACCATCTGAAAGCCGCATGCCTCGACGCGATCGACGAAGCTGGAGCTGTCGCCGCCAGCATGGGAACACATCCTTCGAGGGCCTATGTCATCGGCATGTCTTTGAGACGCGCACGAGAGAGCTTCCTCGGTCGAAAGAATGGGGAGGCTTCTGGACGCTCGCTCGCCATTAATGAGGAGGTAAAGCTTTGCTATTTCCTCCGTTGGGATCGGTGGAAAGTCAGGAATGTCTGGCGGGATCTCAGGCGGCAGGTCTGGCTCCTGAGGCAGTTCTGGTGGAACGGGCCACACTGGCGGTGACTCGTCGGGAGTAGTTGGCTGCGGCGGCTGCGGCTCGTCCGAGTCGTCAGATGCACATCCGACTGTGGCCAATAGCAGTGAAAACAAGATTTTTTTCACCATGACTGTTCAAACTCCCTTAGCTTAGAGACAAACTCGTCGAGCGAATACACCACGGCCACCTTGCATCCAGCCGAAATCAATCGCTTATGCCAGTCCTTTTGATGCTTCTCGACACGGCCAGCAGGCAGGCTTTTGAACATGGTTTTTTGAGCGGGCGCCTTCAGCTCAAAGCCGTAGAGAGTTCCGGGACGGCTCCTCGAAATCACTACGATGTCGGGAAATCCGCGCATTGGATTGGCTGAAAACGACACCTTGGTTTTTCCACCACCCCTAACGATCGGCGACAGCGGCACGCGCCAATGCTCGAAACCGCTGTGCTCAAGCCAACCGAGCACTGCTTCGAGAACATAACCTTCACGAGTTTTTGCCATCTGCTTTCTCGTCTAGCCAAAGGACGACCGTTCGGCCGCCGTGCTCGTGAATGGCGATCAGGGTTTCAATGTCATCGTAGACGGCAACGCTGGTAAACCGCGTCAGCCAGTTGAGGGCGCATTTGCCGTTGGCGAATTGAACACCCTCGGCCACGATGCCAGTCCCGCTGACGCCGCTCACGTCCTCTTTGCGAGCCAGGTGAAACAACCTCACGTTGTCTCCTCCGCCTTACGGTTAGGACACTCAGGCTTCTCGCACGGCGGCTTGCCGGCGCAGCGGTTGCGTTTCCCGAGTTTCCCGACAACCCAAGGAAGGACAAAACCAACAATACGAATTATGTCCCAAAATTTGCCCATTAGAGGCTCCCGAACATCGCTGATTTTTCTTCAAGTTTCTTACGAAACTCTCGCATGCTTGTTGGCAGAACGCCACCCGGATCGTACTTTCGACCGAGTGGAAGCGCTGCCTCGTCGTGACCAGCGATATTCTGCGGATCAATCCCGAGGGCGATAAACCACAAGCAGACATGCTCAAGCATGGTCACTTGTTTATCGGTCGCTTTGTCCCACCACCACATCTTCCCGTCGATGTTGTCTTTACGATATTCGGCATCCAATGAATCGACAGGCTCGCCTGACCACGACGACAACGACCCGTCTTCTTTTGATTCGGTCAGCCACCCCCAGCTAACCAACGCGATAGCCACATGCCGTCGGTTTGGCGACACGCCGAGCCATGAAGCATTGCCGGCATGAGAAACTGCATTGTTTAGGTAAGCCGTCTGCGTGACCATCCCATCTCTGTCGATAATGAGGTGATACCGCAAGTTGTTTTTTTTCAACTCGCGGAACACCCTGGAAATGTCTCGGTCGGCTGTATAATGAATCGTGATGCCTTGCGGACCACTGCTACCGAAAGAGTTCTTGAGGCCGAGGCCCGGCTCCTCGATTCGACCAACGAATGGGTAAATTGGTGGGATCAATCCATTTTTGGTTTTCGCAGTCAACTTCCCTCCAAATACGCCAAGAGCTTCGTTTTGTATTCAACCGGCAGTGTTGCAGGCGACGGTGGCATGCGTCCACTTTCGATAGCCGCCTTCACCTTCGGCGTCTTAAACGACGATTTTTTTGATAGGTCGAGCGGTTGTTTGACTCCGTTGTGACATTTAACACACGATTCTTTGACAATTGGCTTGATCGCGTCCCATTCTGGATCGCCCATCTGTTGGGGGGACGGCTCGCTCGATTCGTCATGGCCGCAACCAGTCGCCAAAAACAAAGCCATAAATAACCAGCCAACAAGCCTGAACATCGTTTTTTTTCTCCTGTATTCATCGTGGATCTTCAAACAGTCTTAGGTCGGCGATCACCGCCTGCAACGCCGTTGCGAACGTCTCGAATGGAATTGTCCCACCTGCAAAAAGCTGACCCCATTGGCTTCTCGCTGTCTGACTCTGATTGAGAATGATCTGGCACTCGCTCTTTCGTAGCCACAAGGTCCCGCATACCTTCGCCATATCCCATGGCAGAAGGTGTGAATCAGAAGCTGCCGTCACGGGCTCGGTTTGCGCCGACGTGTCAAGAGTCGTAAACCCGAGTCCTTTGAGCGATTCAAAATAGTTGTCGTTCTCCAGTTTGATAAGCTCATTCACAACCGGCTGACTGTCGTACACGGCAAGAATCAGGTCGCGGTCATCCTTAAACTCCGAGCCATTCGCTGTGACGATAGCTCGTATTTGATCGGTGACTGGAAGGATGCCGGAAGCGTGACAACGGAAGCATGAGATGCCGGCCTGGATCTCTGACGACACAGGACTAACGAAATCACGCACGACGTTGACAGGAGCAACGTTCTGGAGCTGGTCGAGGTCGCTCCTGACAAAAACACCGTTGTTCACTGTCTGGCGAGCGTTGAACAAAGTGTAGCCTTGCAGTCCGTTCGGCAGCGTGTGGATGCACTCTCCCGCGATAAACTGCGCGTTGAGTTTGCCTCCAACGTCACCCAGTAATGGAAAGTTGGAAAATGTTTTTTCTGGCGTGTCTATCGGGCCGGTGTCGTAAGTACACCACAGGCTTCCGTCTCGTGAGTCGTGAACGCTCAACATGCGGTTGTGAGGCGACAGCGGTGAGCCGACAAAAGCAGCGAGCGTAGCCTCGCGCTGCTGAAGGTCCTTAGCGTAGTCCACGCCGATCTGCTGAATGAACTGATCGAAGTTGGCGGCCGTTTCCGTCAGGTTGTAGTAGACGGCAGCATTCCGAAACCCAGCGTCGATTAGTGAGCCGACGTGAAGCCACGGCTTCCGCGTGCCGGTGAGCAGCTTCAAAAGGTCGCCTTTTGAGGTCCTGCTCTCGATGTTCACCACGTCCGCGTTCTCGACCGCCTGCCATTCGCCGGCGTCGATCGCCACGTCGTCAAGGTCGAAGCGCCAAATGCCAGGGGCCACCTCGACCAGCTCGGCAAGCTCACGCTCAGTGCTCAGGCTATTGATGGCCTTCAGCGCCGCCTTCTCGTACAGCTCTAGCTGCTCGTCGGTGCCGCCGCTGTTGATAACGTCAGTCGCGACGAGGTATCGAGTCGTCACCCGGTTTTCAATACTTACCTTTGTCGTGTCCGTGATGTCCGCGATAATGGCCGCTTCCGACTCCTCGAAGGACTGAAAATCGAAGTCCCCCTCTCCATCACCCGGCTCAGCAGGCGACGGGCAAAGGCCGTCGATAATCCAATTCTCAAATGCCGAAATCTCATCGTCGGTGAGAGACGAATTTTTCGGCATGTGCTGCGGATCAGAAGGCGCGAGCCTGAAGCGCCTCAGGTACTCATCTGAGGAATTTTTGGCCTTCTCGAAGCTGTCGTAACCTCGATGGCACGAGCCAGTACAACTGCGCGTCAAAATCGGCTGCACGGTCGCAAAGGTCGTGTCGCCCGGAGCGCAATCTGGCGGTGGTTGTGTCTCGCAAGAATTCACCGCTTCTTTGTAGCCATCTGCCGTGCATACCAAAACAATGGTGCCGTCCTCACCCTCGCCGCAATCAAGCTCCTTGGTGCTGCCGATAGGATCGCTGTCGCACGACAACAAAGGCGCGGCGACCTGTACTTGCTCTTTCTCCGTCGAGCAGCCGGTCAACCTGTCGAGAAACACGGTCAATATCGAGGCGGTGATGAGAATTGTGGACAGTTTAAGCAAACGCCGAGCATCGCGAAGCTGTTGCTCTGTCATGGGGCACCTATTGTGTTGTTTATGAGAGAATTATACTGCACTTACAGGAAATAGTGAAACATCAGCGCGCCGCTGTTGGACGCTTCACCTTGCGAAAAGCTTCGCTTAGCTTGAGCGAGAAGCTCAAAGTGAGGGCGGGGAAACCATGAAGAAAATATTCCGAAACCGTAAAGATCGCCGTTCCTGTCCAATGTTGGGCCGAAGTGAACGCCTCGATAATACTCCCAACCTAACTTAGCAACCGCGAGGTCTGTCGCCTCTCCGAATTCAAAATTTCGATCGTACTCAGCCAAAAAATAAAGGCTTTCGTCGGCGGCGGTAATCACATGCGCTCCGAGCGCCGTCTGCTCCCCGAGCTTGAGAAGGCTGAAACCGACCTGTGTCCTGTCTCCGAGGTAAAACGCCGACCGCACGGTGCCGCCGCTGCGCTCGCCGGACACAACCACAAATCCGTCGCCATCCGTCCCGACAACCGAGGCTCTCTTCCCGTAAACGCCGGAAACGAGCACCTCACCCCATTTGGTGACGAGGGCCGCTTCTGCGTTGTATGTCTCGCTGCCCTGCCCGAGCCCTAGCCCAAAGCGCGTTGGCAGCGTGTGGTCGGGAAAGTTGACGCCATACGCCGGAATGAAACGACCAAACCTAAAGTAAACATTTTCAATCGGTTGCACTTTTAGGTAAGTACGGCGAAACTCCGAGTGACTGTCCCGCCCATAGAGGCCGACGGATCCAACCAGGGTAATCCCTTCAAATGGCATCACGGCGGCTTCGAGGTCCTTGTGCATCCAGAACGGCCGCCCTTCGTCAGGGACGATCCAGCGGCTGTCGCCGCCGACCTCTACCCACCCGGGCAAGCTGGCGCCGTGGATGACGTTCTCCTCGCCCTTGCGCGACCAAGTGGTCATGGTCCGGCTCGCGCCGCGTCCATAGGTCGTCAGGACGTTGCCGCCGACCGCGCCAGACACATGGCAGGAAATGCACGACGGATATCCGTGGCGCACGAACTCTGGAAACGCCACGGATATCGTCGAAAACATCGCGCCGCAAATCAGCGCCGCTATTTGAAGCAAAATCCTCACTTTGAGATGATCCCTCTGACGATCACCGTAACATCCTTGGCGACAGTGATTTTCCCGTATTGGGGGATGCCAATCGCCGGATAATCAGTCAACGACACGACAAACTCAGCCCACAGCTTGTTTCCCGACAAGCTCGCCAGTCCGCTGATTGGCTTCGTTTGTCCTTTCAGCGTCAGCTTCCCGGTCCAGGCAAATTTGTCTTTTGACACCTTCACCGGATCAAGAGCCAAGACCGCCTTCGGGTGAGCGGTCGTGTCAAGGTACTTGACCTTCATGTGGTCGTTTCGCAGCTCGTTTCCGGTGTCGAAGTCAGACAAATCGCACTCGAATGTTCCGCTGACCATTCCCTTCTCGTCAATTTTCCCGACCCCGGTCGCCTTGCCTCCTTTGCCGAATATTTTCACGACGCCAAGAGTGCTCTCGGCGCGCCATTCAACCTCGGCCCCTAGCTTCGCATCCGTTGCCGTCGCGAAGCTGGCTGAAAACCACGAGCACAGAATGAGAAGAATAAAACGAGACATTCGTCCCCTCACTTTTCGATGATTGCGCTGACAAGGGCCAGCACCGATTGCAAGGAACGCTCAGCCACTGCCGTCATCTCTTCGGGAGCGGCCGACCTAAACTCATCGTCGATTTTATCGCTTCCTTCAATCGCTAGACGAGCCGAAGCAATCAATGGAGCAAACTTCGGAATGTCCATCCAATTAATCACGCCGTCGGCCTTGGCAGCCTTGATGGACTTCGCCAGCTCATCCACGAGCGCCAGCATTTCCAGTGTCTCTTTCATCGCATACCCTCCTTAGAAAATTTGATGAGTAGCCAGACCTCTCAGAAGCAAATAATCAAGCGCCGGCCCGATCCTTGGGCGTTCATCGCTCTCCCATTTGCAACGCTGATGCCGATAAGAATATCCAGACGATTCAGGGGAATATTCAGCCAGCCACCTCTGCGCTGGCTCTCTTTCGCACCAGTATTCTATCATAGGAACGCCCGTTCCTCGTGTCGCCTGACACCAAGACAACCGCGAAAAACTTGAGACGGGCGAGTTGATGGCGTAGGCTGTAATCATCTGTAGCATGTTCAAATGCAGTGGATAGCACGGCTGTTTCGCAGCGACCGTTCCGCTTGCCGTTGCAATCATGTCTGTTTCAAACCTGTCTTTGGAAACTCGCGGCGCATCGCCAGTGATTCCGAAGAAATTGGCCACGCGATCCCAAAGCCACCACAGGCCGCCGTTGATCTGTTTGTCCTCGCCAGCTCCCGGATAAAGACGGCCATTGCCCAATCCAGTCACATAGTCGCGATGCAGGGACCACAACGCTGCAATCGCTTCCCTGTCCTCGGGGCATCGCCGCCAGCGCATCACCAGGCCGAAGGCGGTCCCAATCATGGCGTCACGGCTCGTGTCTACTCGATCAAGAGCTGGGTGGCGGTGAATCCGCCCGTCGTGGCTCGTGATGTTGTCGGCGACCGCTCGGAAAATACTGGCGCCGTCCTCGCACGACAGAACGCCAATTGCCAGGCCGCTGAATAGTGCGCTGTCGCCGCGCTCGTCTATTTCGTCGCCGTTCCTGGAGATGGGCATGCCTTCGTCGAGAAAGTCGCTGAGCAGCCTGGACACGAGGGCTTCATACTGATCGGGGACTGGAGCGTTCTCGGACGGCGGCAGGTCCGCTAGTGGGCTTGAAGGGGCGTCCTCATTTTTTCCTTGGCATCCAGCCAGAAGTAGAGCCGTTAGGAGCGCGCTTCCGATTCTTTTGTTCGCCGCCATAGCCATAAAGGCTTCTCCCCTCGATGATTTGAAGTCGATGGTCGTGTTCGTCGATTTCGTCCCGATTGGTCTGAAGCTGAGACACAACCTCAACCATTTTCAAATTCAAATCGTGAAGGCTGGCGCTCATGTCAGACAAGAATTTGACGCCGAAACTGCAAAGTCCGATTATGGCCGCGAGAAACAACTGGTAAACGTACTGCGACACGTCTTGAGGAGATGAAGACAATGGCAAACCCTCCTCATAAGTCCCTTCTTCTCTTTTCAAATCCCGATTTGAAAGGGACCGCCTCGTCGTAAAAAACCGGCTCAGGATCTTGGCTAGGAACGTCAATAATAAGCGGCTCAAGGTAATCGCCTTGCCCAAGGTAAACCGCCTCACTCAAGCATGAGTATTCAACGCTTTTGTCGTCGCCGCACTCTTTCAAGGAAAGACCGCAATCCTCTTGGAGGTATTTGTCGCAAATGATTACGTCACCTCCAATGGACCATATTTCCCTTTGCTTTACCGGCTTCCCAGAAGCCGAGCATGCGCCGATCCATGACGCGGCGCATACGACTAGGAAGTAAATGAGTGTATGGTGCATCGTCACACTCCTATTAGAACCGTCCCATCAAAATCCAACGGCTAAGCGTGCCGTTGTAGATAGCCATGACTGACCCGCGAATTCCGAACGCAATAGAGTTATTTTGTGTGCAGGCACTGCCGGCAGTTGTTGACCATTCGATCCTTGAAGACGAGCTGCCCTCGGATGACGAATTGCATACAATGCTCATCGTTTGCCCCGAGGCATTGTTGATGACCATCATGTGCCCATCCGACACGAAAGTGCCGATTCCGTGGACCGCGAATGGAGATGTCGCTGTTATGAAATTTATGTAACCAGTCGTCGGGTTTAAGTTGTTATGGTCCCAGTTTCCGGTTGAGGCTACGTTAACGTTGTAATTTTCTAGCCTCGTAGTTCCCAGACTTAGATAGGCTGTCCCCCTAATGACATGCTGAACTCCTCCGCCAGATGGCCCTAAAGTCCAAGCACCGGCCGGACTTGTTTCCCCGATATTTACGCCGTTTCCAGAGAAGGCGATCTGGTCAGCGCCAGGGCTGAAAATGCCTGTATTCAAGTCTCCTAGGATCGAGAAAGCCGGAGCTGATACCGAACCTCCAGCTGCTGCTACTTGCCCGTTGCCGTAGATGATGAACTTGTCAGTAGATGTGTTCGTCCTTACCTTCAACACCTCTTGAGAGACGCTGTTGGAGGCACTTGTTACTTGAAGACCGAAGCCTGTAGCTGAGGTGTTGAAGATCCGAGCGATCCAGTTGCCTGGTACGGACGAGCTTGCCTCTAACAAATAGGTTGGCGAGGTTGTCCCGATTCCGACATTCCCGCCACTGTCTATTCGCATGCGCTCAGTGTCGTTCGACCGAAGAACAAATGGGTGATTTGTTGTCGTTCCGACATACATCGTGGTGTCGGTGCCGTTGTAGCCAAACACCCCTTGAACGGTCGCATCTCCGCGTCTGACAATCAGGTTGTCATTGTCGCCGGCTGCTCCTGTCCCGGTAACGACCATCGTCGTTGTGGTGGACTGTCCCGTAATGTCAAGTCCAAGCAAGGCGTTGAGAGAGCCGGTCGCTCCATCAATCGACATCGCCTTCGTCGGCGTGCCGCTCGGTGACACGTAGAAATCCATATCCTGATCGGTCTTGGTTTCCTTGATCGTCCAAGCGCCGGCAAGCGAAGCAAGTCCAACCAAAAAACATGAAGCCACGATGGCGCGGCTTAACCTCTTCATAAAAACACCTCCATTCGCTTCGGATTATTCTTTGTCGCAGTCGATAATCATGTTGCTGTGATTGGCTCGATCGCCGTCTACGTCCCACAATACGACAACGCACTTGTGTCCAAGATAGTTTGTTCCGTACACCTGACTGGAAAAATTATTCCCATCGATTTTTCCAAGATGCTCTACGCCGCTTGGCTGCATTGTTGCACAACCGGAAGCGAGCATAATGCCAATGCTGAATACAACAAGTTTCATAGCGCCCTCGTCACGTTTTGATGATGTAGTTCACGGTCAGGAACGGGTACGGCCGTTCACGCTCGCTTGCACTGGTCATGCCGACCTCAATACTTGACGATATAGTTCACGACGACGGCTGGACCGACGTTGCTGAATGCAGTGCCACTTCCGGTTGTCCCGGTAACGCCTGTGTAATTTGGTAGGTCAACGCTATGCAGATGCGACGAACCTGGCCCGGAAGTCCCGCTGAAATTTGGCGGATCGATGCTGTGGCTGTGCGATCCGTCTGCTTCGGTCTGCTCGGTTGAGTCAGCGCCGACGCCAGTCACGCCTCGGATCAGAGATTGACTGCCGCCAGTTGAACGGCTTGTCGTAATGATGTGAGCATGAGGACCGTCGTTAGCTGATGAGAATGCTCCGTGGTCGTGACTAATGCTATGATTATGCCCACTCTCGGACGAAGAGTTCTGCGCAGCATGGTTGTGATCGTTCGTATGGTTGTGCGACGGCAAATTAGCTGTAGCGAGAGACGATGATTGCGATCCGCCTGACGCCCCGAGAGTCACACCGTCGACTCCAGATCCACCAGATGTGAGGCGATTCGCCGCAACGCCTCCCATATTGTCCTTTCCGAATGCAGCGCGCCCGCGCATATCGGGGATATTAAACGTAGTCGTTCCGTTCCCGGCACCGTAGGATGTCCCGATGGCAGCGAACAGAGCCGCGTAGGTCGTGCGTGACACGGCCGTGCCATCGGCCAGAAGCCATCCAGTCGGAGCAGACGAGCCCGCAAAGGGCATCAAGGCCCCAGGAGGGACGCCGCCTGATGACGCTGGAAGCGGCTCGGTCAACGAAACGACGCCGCTCGCGCCAGAGATGCTCATCACATCCTTGACGGTGCCGCCGCTGTTGACCCGGATGACGACGTTTCCGTTGTTGTCTGGATTGTAGATAACCCTGTCGCCTGCGAAGGCGGGTAGTGAGGAAACTCCAAGTCCGAAAAGTAGAGAAATGAGAAAACTTTTCATTACTTGCCTCTATGTATTACTGATAATTTGCACAAAGACACGCCCTGGTTCCAGAAGTCGTGGCGCAGCTCACACTGGTTGATGTGATTCTGACGGCGGCTATACAGATTACGCCGCTGCCAGAGTTCAAACATGCAGTGTCACAGGTGTCCCCTCCATTCGAGGCAGTAACTGCGAACATACTGACGGCTCCGATGGCCACTCCTGTCGTCACTCCGTAAGCGGGCACATAAAACTTTCCAGTCGTTCTGACCTCTTGTGAGCCAAAATCAGGAGATATTTTTGTACCGGCGATTGCTGCCGAAGCACTGACGTGAGTATTACTCACCGCGCTTGATGCCAATTCAGACGAGGTAATGGCGTTCGCGCCAATCTGTGTAGACGTCAAAGTGTCGTTAACGAGCTTGCCGCCAGTAATCGTGGTGTTGGCGATCTTGCCACCTGTGATCGTGGTGTTAGCGATATCACCGTCAGCGATCGTGCCGTCCAAAATGTTCGTACTGTTTATGATGCCCGTACCACCGATGGCGGACGAGAATGTCTTCGCTCCGCTGATCGTCTGCGTTCCCTGCTTCATTACGAAGTCTTGATCGGCTGTCGCCGAGCTTGGGAAGTTGACTGTGGTGCTTATTCCGGTGCCGCCGAGCGTCTTGGACAGAGGAGTCGTGAGGCCGGTGACTGTCGTGGTGCTCAGTCCATACGGTGCGGATATTGCGCCAGTCGATCCAGTGACCGTCAAGGCGTCCGTCTTTACTCCGTTGTCGTTGACGCGCAGAACTAGATCGCCGTCTACTGCCGGATTTTCGATAACCCGGCGTGTTCCAGTGTTGCTATCCGCGAGCGCGATGCTCGTCAAAAAAAACGCCAAAAAACAGACAAAATAAACTAGGCAAAACTTACGCATCAAATCGTACCTCCCCATACTTCGACGCTCCCCGCGACACCATCGTTGTCCACCAGATCGATATTCGTAATCGCCGCTGATCCGTTGGTTTTGTGAACATTCACCCTCACAAAAGCACGGTTGGCCGCAGCATCCACATAAACTGGGTCTGTGAACGTCTGCGCTGCATTCAGCTCAAGCAAGCACTGCTCAACCACACAGTTGACAGCCTCGACGCTGAGCCCGCGAGCCTGCGTGCCTGACGGTGTGAGCTGGAAGCGTGAGCGACCGAGCACCGCCACCCGCGCAGCCGTCAACCGCACGCCATTGGTGAGTGCTCCCGATAGCCGCACCTGCGCGTCCCTGGCAAAGACGATCTGGAGGCCGGCGACATTGATGTCGAGGTCCCCAGCCGGCTCATCGGTGTCCCGCTGTACGAGGATTTGGTCATTGATGCCGCTGGCCGCGATTGCATCCGTCAGCGTAGTGTAGGTTCCTGGACCTCTGCCGACCACCCGCGTCATGCCGCCCTGGTCGTATGGCACCGCCTGAAGCAGCGGACGGCCGCCGACGCAAATGCGATATGCTAGGGCATCACCCGAGCCCGCCTCGACGAATGGCACGCCCACCCAATCGAAATTGAAGTTGGTGTCGTCGAAGCTCTCGACGATCGCGCTGCGGTCGATGTTGCGAATGGCGCCCGTGACGAGGTTTTTCTCCTGCACCTCGTAGGAACGCACCAGCTCGTAGTCGGCAACCCCGTGAGCGACCGAAGCAGGGCCAGCAGCCGTGTACCAGCCGAATGGCCCGGTGTCTGTCGCGGGCGAGGCCACCGTCTTTAGATCCGGGTAGTAGTAGGCGACGACATACAGTGTGCGCCCACCGCCATATCCAGGTGAAGGCACGCTGTCAGGATTGATTTTGACCTGCGTCAAGCTTTTGGCGACGACGAAGTTGAGCCAGTCCTGTGGCTTGTTCTCCGTGCCGTCATACCAGTACGCTTCAAACCACTGCGGCTGCCCTGAGAGGTTGTGGCCAAGCGTCTGCTCGCCACCGGCTGCCGTGAAGCTGAACACCTTGCGCTCGACATAAGGGAAGAAGGACGCCACGGTGTCGTGAACGCGGCCAGGCTTTTGATAAACCTCGCTTCCAGTCCAGTCCACCCCGCCGACCGCCGTCTTGATCTGGTCAATATAGACGTAGCGGCGAGGATCAAGGTTTTCCGGGTCGTGCGTGGTGTGCGGGAAAAGGCGCAGGTTAGCCTCTCCCCACTGAAGGATTTTGCGCTTGGTGTCCGTCATGCGGACGGGATCGCTCAAGGTCGCGAGGTCGATCGCCAGCGTATAAAGCGTGTCAGCCGCAAAAACCAATCCGCTATTGGTAAGAATAGTCGCTGCGCTCACCGAGAGGTTGACGCCGGTTAGCGTCTTGGTGAGGCCCGCCGTGCCACTGGCAAGCACCCGGCTGTCGTCGAGCGGATAGAAGCCGCCTTTGATGGCCAGTGTGGTGCCGGCCGCGTTCGTCACCTTGTAGGTGCGGTCACTGCCGCCACCGCCGCCGCCGCCAGCGCCGAAGCGGTAGATGCGGATATCGCTTCCGACCTTGTTCTGGATCACCGACGAAGCCGAGCCCGCTGTCTTGAAGGCATTTGCAGCCGTCGCTTCAAGGTCGATCCATCCAAGCGGCAAGCCCTCCAACGCGCTGAAAAGGGCGCCTGGGTTTGCCGTCGTGTCAGCGTTGAGCGTGGTCATGTCGGCAAACGCCGAGCTAAATTTTGCAGCGAGGCTGCCGTCGCTCTGGAGCGCAAAGCAGCAGCGCCGCACCTGGCCGACGGTGGTCGTCGGCAAGGCAAAGGCTACGCCGTCCACCGTGACGACAACACCACCAGACACGACGCCGGTTTGAAAATTGATGGTGAAGCCGACCGGCGTGAATGGAACGATGTCGTCAACCGGAGGAACGGCCTTCCCGCTGCCGTCGCCAGCTTCGATGAGGGCCGAGGCGAAGTTGAGCAGGGCATCTGGAGTCGCACTCGCGAACATCCTGAGGGGTGACTCAAAATGTTTGTCAAGTCGCGGCAAAAACCCAGTTTCCAGGTTTTCGCCGGCTACAGCCCCTATCACCGACCTCGCCGCAAGCAGTTTAAGCTCGTCGGTGAAGCCTTTCTGAAGGTTGATTGTCATGAACTAACTCCTTGAGAAATCTTATGATACCTCAGACGTTCACCACGAGCACTTCGATACGAGAGGTGTTGTTCGGGACACTCGTAAAATCAACGCGAGCCGGTGACAAATTGCGGTTCCAAGCAACCGTTTCTGGTTGTTTGCGACCGTCCACCCACACCATCACCTTTGTGGTCGCGGTGATAGGCTGAGCCAGGGCAAACTGCGATGCAACGCCATCTGCGACAAAGGACTCCTCAGACAGCGGCACAAATCGGCGCCGATAAGCTGGCGCAAGGGCCAGGCTGTCCGTTGGGACGATTCGCCCGACAATAATCACCGGCTCATTGGTAAGGAAGCCCGCAAGGCTCTGAGTCACCCCACCAGGAGACGATCGGCTTAGGTAAGCATCTTCGCCGGTCGTGAGCGAAGAAAAACCAGGGACGATGGCACCGCGCCTGAACGTGACCCGCCCAGGATCGCCGTCGGCAATCGACTCCGCGGTTACTCCTAGTTCCTTCTTCTCGATGTCGGCTATTTGGGCGTGCGCCAGCTTGAAACTGCCATCGGTATGAATGTAGACAATCTTGCCGGCAGGCACCGTCTCACCTTCACTATTGATGAGCACAAGGTCGTCGTCACGTTGCACCTGGGTGCCGCCACCGCCCTTGATGCCACCGCCAGTGAGAAAAGTCGCCGTCGCGATCTTCTGCTCGGTAACGGCATTGTTTGCAAGCTTGCCGTTGTCAACGGCACCTGCTTGGATCGTCGCGGTGCCGCCAATAGCGATGAAAACGTCGCCGCTGATTGTGATTGCAACGGCATCGCCGCTACCGTTGCCCTGAATGAACTGACCAGCCGGAACGAAGGCGAGCGTAATATCGTTCAGAGTGCGTGTCAGAAAACCCGATGCGGTCACGTTCTCGAAGTTTTTCTTCGTCCATGTCGCGCCGCCGAAGAAATAAAATCCATCACTTTCGTCATCGGCGCTGACATACGTTCCGACGCGATTTGGCGTCCCAGGAAAGTCAGTGAATACCCACTGTGCGCCATCCCATTCGGCGATATCTCCGTCGTGACCGGCCCAATCGCCAACGGCGACAGCCGCGCCAGTGTCGAGGCCAATCAAGTAGCGGTCGCCGGTAGCTGGCGCGAGCGGTGATGGATCGGTCAGCCCCGTGTCGATCACGGAATCTTGCCACTCCGACGCATCGCCGGCCGCCGCCACGAGGTTGACGACAAAATCGCGCGTTGCGGCGTGATGCCCGAGAGTTGGTGCCCCGAGATTCGATATGACATAGCCGCCCATCGACAGGGCGCCTTCCATGGGCTCGGAGCCGTCCCTGGCAAGCCGCGTGTCGGCGTTCGCTTGCGCCGTGTTCGCTTGCGTCATGGCTTCGGCGAGCGCCGTCTCGACGTTCGCGCCGGCAAACAACGCGCCACTGTCGTCGATGAAAATTTGAACAGCGCGATGCTTTTCTAGGATATCGTTGGCAAGATGCAAGTCGAGGGAGTCGCCGTCGCCATCAGGATCACGACCATTGATGGTCGTGACGTTGACGAATGCTGACCCTAGAAAATCGAAGTCGCTTCCGGTTTCCTTGATGCGAAGACCGGTCCCGATGCCGATTTCAAGAAACCTTGGCTGAGTTTGGTCGGATCGCCTCTGGACGACTTGTACGCCTTCCAGGAGTGCTAAAATTACGTTTGCCGCTGCCATTAGTGCCTCCTTACGGCGCTGCCAAGATGATCTGATGCTTCATGATGAGGTCGGTCACTATCGTGCTCGCGATCCCCTCCGTGCAATCAGCCCAGCCAACGAAAACTATCTCGTCGTCGCCACCAGTAAATCCGGCAGAGTTGTTGACGTAGTTTCCGTTTTCGTCGATGTAAACCTTGTCTCCTGGAGCAAAACCGCTGCCAACAAGTACTCCTGGTATGTTCCGGCCGAACATCATGACTCGGCCACTTCCCGCTGATGCGATAGCTTCGAGCGCGATGCCAAACATGTTCTTGCCAGTCGAAGCGTCCGAATCGGCCGGGAAGATGCCGCCAGTGAGCTTGTCGATAGAAACGACCTTGCCAGCCGGAATCACGGCAACGTGGCCGTTAACCTTGATCTTGATATCGCTCAGGTTAGCCAGCGTTTCCCTGTAGACGAGTTTTCCAACCGTGAGCGTGTCGATGTGACCTTCGTTGAATCGATTCAGGGACGATCCGAGATTAAATCCAAGATCAGGTGGCAGGATGTTGCTGTCCACGGGATCGGACCACAAATTTCCAGCGCTCGGAGCAGCCGGTCCACCATAGGTGGTCCCTTCTTTGCGGATTTTTACAACGCTGCCAATACCTGGCGGACTAAAAAAATCGACCGTCGAAATGCTGATTTTTCGATAGTGCCGATCAGCAGCGAGCGCGCCTGTTTCTGATTGATTTTGACCACGCCCATCTACACTGACAATGTTGTCTTTCTTTGTGTTATCCGTGCTGAACGTGAAGCTGGACACCGTAAACTGCGTCGTCACGCCGTCGCCAGAAAAATATTCTTCTTTTGGCTCGTTGTTTTGTAGGGCGCCGACCTCGTTGTCGAGCTTGCTTATGGCTTCAGGGTACGTGTCCGCCGAGTCAATCACAGCGGTTGACGTGTATGCCTGATAGCTGTTTTCGCCGGTGATGCCGAGACGTGTCCGCAGAGCGCTTGGCAGGTCCTGGCCGATAACCGCTGTCTCACCGCTGTCCAGCTCGGGAATATCCATCGCACCGGCAATGCGGGTGCCCTTGCGGTAGAAGAGGACGACAATACGAGGCGAGTGGCCAACATCAGTTGGATTGACGGGAACGCTCGTCAACGGCGACACGACCGGCGCTAGCGGGCCAGGACCAGTCTCGGGGATATCGACGTAGACGCACTCGCCATCGAGCAGCGTCAGGCTGTCGGCCGGCACGAGGTAGTTCTGCGCTCGGCCTGCCATGGCGATTTCAATGTCAGAGGTCCACTCTAACGTGTCCGCTCCAGCCGTCCCTTCCCACTGCACAGGCGATCCTGGCAGGAACATCAGGTTTTGATATTCCCGAAGCAGCTTCAAGCTCGACCAGGGCATGCTTTCGATAGCCTGCCCCGTCCCCTTCACCTCGCCGACGATCGCGCCGAGAAAGTCGATAAAGAGCCGCAGGTCCTTTAGGTCGTCGAAAATATCGACCCGTGAGCTGGCGGCAGGCAGGGCGATTGCACGATTCTTCCACAGAAGGTCATCAGCAGGCGTGACGCTATCGATTGATCCGGCCGACGTGACGACAATAAACAGAGGGACAGCGCCTGGCGTAAACCCGGAGGTGTTCGATTGAACTGCGTCATCGAGACGACGACGAACATTGATGTCGTCGAAGTATTCTTCGCCGGTCAGTCCAATGTCAGTGTCCCAAAAAGCCCTTGTCTGTAAATCATCGGTAAATGAATCAACACGCACTTCGACGTAGTTGGTTGTGTTGTCGGCGAGCGTGGTGTCAAGCGTCGATCCCGGAGAATCGGGCGACTTGATGATCCACTCTTGGTTGCTGTCGTGGAATGCGCGATTTTCGTCCTTCTTTAGCTTGAAGACGAGGCCGGCATGTGTCCCCTGCTGGTAGCGTTTGACTACTCGGCGGGCGCCATTGTCGATGTATGTTTTGACAAGAAAACGAAAATCATCGAAAGCACGGTCGAGCATCGCCCGAAAATCAGGAATATCGACGCGAATATTGCCTTCAAAATTTCCCCGCTGCCGGTCAACAGTCATGTTCTACCTCTTGCCCTAAATGATGCTAAAGGTGATTCTTACGCCAGTGACCTTGACGCGCCGCAGCAGGTTGAAGAATTGATTTCTGAGCGAATCTGTATCGTTCAGAAAAAAGGCCCAATCCGTGCCATCAACATTTGGAGTTGTCTTGCGCGCCATAAGCTGAACTTTCTCGCCAACGGCGTGGTCTTCTTTGAAAACGTAATCAGGATCAATGACAATCTTAGTGTTGTCACCAAATTTACGCGAGCGAAACGGTATATCCTCGGCGTTGCCGAACGACACGTTGAGCTTAGCGGCGGCTTGATAGTCAAGCGGAAAATCAGCCGAGTTTGCCACAGTTAGCTCGGCAAACGAGCCGCCAGCGGCGATGTTCTGCCCGAGAGTAGTCATGGTCTTTCGAGTCATATTAGGAATCGACACCGACTCCCCTGACGAATGCGGATAGACGGTCACACCTTCCAGCGTGACGGTCGATCCAACGCGAGAAAACCCCTTCGTCTCGAAGGTCGCCCCTTCTGGATCGCCGATATACATGATTCCAATCTCTGGCACGTTCTCGTATGTCGAGCCCAAATCAAAAGACGACACCCCTGCCGCGTAGCTCCCCAGGATTTCCGATTTTTTCTGCGGGTAATACAAATATCCTGAAGGATAGTCGTCTGGATCTTGTGGACCCTCGACGGCCGCTCCAGCGGCATAGTCGTTTTTTGTTGGGCTAAAGAACGTGAGAATCGATCCGACCCTAGAAAACCCCTTAATCTCCGTCGGAGACAAAGTGATAAGCCCGCTTATTGGGACGTTCGTCGTGTCCGACAACGCGACCGACAGCGACCCCGCTAAAGCCGGTGCTGCCAGTGTGGTTGACCACGTTAGCGCGCCGAAGCCATCGAAGTGGCCAGTGTTCTCTTGGTGAAGGTAGGTTGTCCCGTAAAGCGAGCGGGACGAAGCGATAATCAATGCGTTCGATTTTATCTCAAGGACGATTTCATTTTTGCGGTACGAGTAAATATCGACCAGGCCAGAATCGAAAGCAGAGTCGCCAAAGAACAACTTGATGAGACGCTCGAAAATGTACTCGATGTTCTTTTGCGTGTTTGTGACGATTTTTATGAGTTCGCGATATTTCGCGTCACTCATGTTGTATCCACGCAGCCGGAATAAATCGACGTTTACTCCGTGGACCTGGAGGTATTTCCCGGCTGCCGTGGCGAGCAGGAACTGCTTCCGGTACTCCTTTACGTCGTCAGAGGCTTGATTCATTTCGTCGCCCGTTGTCTCCAACAGGATCGAAATGCCCTGGCCGCTTTTCAGTTGATAGAAAGGTCGCGGGAAATACCGCTCTAACGCTTTCTTCTTGTCGATAAAGTCAACCACGGATCACCTTCAGCTCAGGGTGATGTTAGCCAGCGAGGTCTTCGGAAGTATGCCGTCTGGAATAACAATGTCAGCCGCTGGCGTTGTCAATTGGAAGTCCTTGACGCCCCTTACGAACCCTAGAGCTACGATGCGGTTTTTGATGATAGAAACGCCAATGCCGAGGTTGTTAATGTAGTCGAGAATAGCCTGTTTGACTTCCGTCACAATTTCAGACAACGGCCTTGTGGTGTCGAGAATGAAGTTTCCAGCCACAGACACGTTCTGAATGGGCGGAACGCGAAGCTGCACCCAACTACCAAGCCCAACTACTCCACGGTATGTTTCGCGATCGAATCGGTCCCCGTAGAGATTATTGTTGGCTTCATGGATTAATCCAGTGTAGTAGGTCGCCTGCTCCAAAGTTATGGTGTCGCCTGCGGTCAGTGGCGAATTGAATTTTACAAGACCGTTGTCTGGCTGAACTCGGCATTGGGACAATCCGGTGCCTTGCGACATTACAACTGCGTTTTTCCGTATTTCGACGTTCGCATACACCATCGCGACATTTTCACCTGGCGACACAACGATTGGCAGGTATTGGAGAGGTATCCTCGCCTTTACTTCCCCGCCGTTGGCCGAAGCGATGAGCGTTACTGGTGCCGCCAGCGATTCTTGAGTCGGAGTGAAGCCCGATCCATCGTCAACGTAGAGGATTGACGGCAACGTAGGGTCATTGTCCTCGAAAAGCTGGACGAAGCGGATTCTTTGCCCTTCAAAACTTGTTCCGAGCAGTGACCGCACGATGGCGTCAATGTTTGCCGAGCTTAACGACTGGCGCTCGCGACGAATTCTTGCGCGATAGTCGGCGTCCGATTCCCTGTCGATGCCGTTGGAAATCTTGACGTTGTTGAGAACCTCGGCGTCGAGGAATGGCTTCGAGCCAATAAATTTGACGATCGATGCCGAGGCGGTGTTTCCGATCGACCCCAAGGCATCAGCCTTGATATCGACGATGCCGCTCTCTTCTCCGTCATAAATGACAATCGGCGACGTTGTTTGATATGTCTTAGCCGACTCAGTAGCGGTGGCCTGCGTGCTGACGGTGAATGGACCAGGAAACGATCGGTCGCCAACCGTCGAGAGAACGACATCCTCGCCAGCTCCGTGGTCGAACAAGATGTTGTCCGTCAGGCTTTGGAGCTGGTTTCCGACCTTGCTCGTGTAATCGAATGTCTCGAATACCGAACTGCCACGCAAGCCAACCAGGACCGATCCGGCGCTGGGAAAGCTGGTCGCATCGACCAAATTAAGAAAGTTGTCTCCGTTGTTAGATCCACCACCGGCAACGAAGTCCGCCACCTTAGTGATATTGGGATCGGTTACGGTGACGTTTCCAGTAGCTCGCTCAGCCGCGAAGCGTCCTTCTAGATCAGGAAATTCTGATCCCGCTTCGTCAAGGTCAGCTCCAATGGTCGTGTCAAGGCTCAACAGACCGAGAGCATTTTCCATCTCGACGTACAGCTCAAAAATTTGATCGGAAACCGCAAACAAGAAATTGTCTACGACTTCTCCGAGTGACGAGCTGGTCACAGGAGCCAATGCGAGGACATTCGCCGACATTTCGGCGTAAATTTGGCTTCTTTGCCTCGGATTGAAAACCATGGCGTTTAACCTACCTTTTGTGTCTGGATGATCGGATCTTGGAGATTTTTCACAAAAACAGCCATAGTCACAAGGAGTGCTCCCTCGGATTGTTGGGCCGAAATCACCTGGCTTGCAACAATGCGACCGTCTCCAATAAACAACCCGCGTCCTTCCGCTTTTATGACCGCCTCTGTCACACCATCAGAAAGACCAATGTAATTTGAAAACCCAATACGCCTTGACCTACGATAGGTCCCCTTCTTAGAAACCATCCGAAACCGAATGAACTGGCCGAGATTGAGTATCGAGTAGACGAGACGAATGTCGTCAGAAGTCCATTCGATATCGCCAGTTTGTTCGTTGATTAAGATGTCGTTGCCGAGCGAACGTTCAAATGGAGTCAGCGAAACAGACACGCCTGTCTCATTTCTGAAACGACGCTGCCCATCCTCGCCTGGAGGAGTGTCCTTCGGCACCGGATAGACAATCGGCTTGCCGTAAGCAATAACCGTGTCTTTTAACTCCGGGTGCGCGTCAATGTACGCCTGGTCAGCGACATACGGATATCGCAAGTTGTTAAGCAGCACCAGCTCGACCCAGCGACCAGGATCTCCGAGAAGCTTGGCTGCGATCGTTTGGATATCATCGTTCAAACCGACGACAGCCGTCCTGAAGTCGCTGTTAGCAGGATCGATATTTGCGAGCGTGATGCCTGCGCTGACCTCCCAATTGAACTGGCTAAGTGCCGTCGAAAACTCGGGCGCAATCAAGACAGCCGGATCAAAACTGCTCGACGGCGTAATGGCCACGGACGAGTTTGGATTTTCCTCGATGCTCGTTGCAGAGCCAACGCTGGTGTCAGACGTTTCCTGTGCTTTTGGCTTGTCGTCAGCAGCGGCGGCTTCCGAAGGCTTCGTGGTCGTGAGGCCGCCAGCGGCCTGTGCTTCGGTTGGATCGACCGGCCTGCCATCAGGCAAGCTCCACGCACTTTGTTGCCTTCGCCTTTTTTTGCGGATTTTCTTGGCGTAGTCGGAAGGCTGAATGTTGTAGAGCTTGTCCAGCTTCAGCGTAAAGACAACCGCCCGCTCAGCCTTTATGATTGCATTGACGAGGGCGCTTCCTGCTCCTGCTGCTTCCAGTGCAGCAGCAGTCGAACGCAGGTTGGCGATGATTGACTTAGTACTATCACGCTTGAAGTTGACAAGGTTCGGCAGGCGCCTGGCTTTAAGGTCAGCGTAGGATTGTGCCAACGAGTTAAGAGGTGCCAGTGTGTTATTGGCAAATCCATCGATAACGGCACTAATTTGACCAGCGACAAGGTTGACCCTATCCACTGTTTCCGAAAGTCGTTGAGTCACCGTGTCGAAAAGTTCAAATCCAGGAATTGACCCCATGATTTGTTCAACAAGGCTCTTTGAATCACTTCCATCGTATGGGTAGAGCGTTTCAAGAACAATTGTGTAAGAAAAACTGTTGTTGTGCTCGATAGCGTCTTCTCGCACAAACTGCTTGGGCTCGACCACCCAAGCATCCTCGGTGCGACGATTGACATACACAAGAGAAAGACCCTTCGACAAATTTCCGAATCGCTTCAGAAATTTGTATCGACGGAACAGCGTTTCGAGAAACTTGATGCTTTCTAATCCAGATCCGATGCCGCTGTCCGGCAGCCTTTCGCGCTTATTGTTTGGATAAAGCCCGCACTGTCCTTGAATCACGATGTCGTTCATGACACCGCCTTCCGAGTTAACGAGCTTGCCGCCACCCTGCGTCACATTAGTTGTGCTCGCATGAGGCTCCGTCACCGTCTCCCTCTGCGGGTTTATGTTGAACGGTATTTGCACAACGGTGTCGTTGTATTTCAGAAGGAAGAAGTAGTCGCGAGTGGACTTGTCGCGAGTGCCTTTCCACAAGCGCCGATCGGTCGGCGTCTCGCCATACTGCTTAAAGGTACTTTCCGTCTGCTTAAAGAGCTGGCTGAAGCGGTCCTGACCGAAAAGGCCGAGCACAGCGTCGGCCGTCTCGGGACTAAGGATGGCGCCGGCAGCTCCAACCGCCGTAGCGACGCCAGCCAATGCTTGAGTCGGTGTTCCTACTCCAATTGCCATTTCGCCATCTCCTCACACTGATTCTATATCAAGCTGTCACATTAACGAGCATCATTCGATGCTTGTTTCGATCACAATTTCTGGAAGCGGTAATCCTGGTATTTCCGGCAGCGTTGGCAGCGCGACTGAAGGCAAAGACGGGAGACTTGGAATCTCGATGCCGAGTGGAGGAGGAAAACCAATCGACGGCAACGCCAGGGTCGGAAGCGTCACGCCAGGTATGCTTGGAAGTGACGGCAGTGATGGCAGTTGAATGCCAATCGGAGGAGGAAATCCTATGCTCGGAAGCGCCAAGGTCGGCAACGTCACTCCGGGAATACTCGGCAAGCTTGGAAGAGATGGCAATTCGATGCCGAGCGGTGGCGGAAATGCGATGCCAGGAAGCGTCGGAATAGGTATGCGCTGCTCTAGCGAAAAGACAACGCGAGTAGCGTATTTGCCGGTAACTTTTGTGACGAGAACGCTCATTGAACGTCCGTTGTAAACATGAGCGGCGCTGGTGTTGGCGCAGAAGAATCGACGCCATCCAAATCAAACTTTAGCGCCAGGAATGCCTCGTACAGAAGGATTGGCATTTGCGGTGGGACGCGCACAATCGGTGGAACTGCTGTCGCGAATGGATCAGGCACTGGAGGCGTCAAAATATCGCCGTATGAGCTATTGGCAAGCGGAGCACTAAGCAATCCACTGAGAAGGTCCGCGTAAGCCGAATCAAGAGCGGCAGGATTGACGACCACTGCCGGCGGCGCCGAATAAAGGCTCGTCGGTGGGCTCGGCGGCGTCGTGATTGACGTGCCGGCAGGAATAACGAGGGTCCCGGCAAGGATGCCGGCCTTCCAGGCATCGGCCAGCTTAGTCCGGCCAGGCACTGGATCGCTCGATGCAGGAAAACCCGAGGATAGCACTGCTAGAGCTGCGGCCGTGCCAAACGTGAATATGGCCGTCCCTGGACCCGGCAAAAGGATTGGTGGCTGCTTGGGCTCAAGCTTGCCGGTCGAGTGGTCGCCCATGAAGTTGGCAATCGCCGCGCCGGCCGCCGTGCCGGTCGGATCAAGCGGCAGGTCGTCCCAATCAAGCTGGAAGGTGTCTTGAGGATCTAAGCTCATACGTTAGCCCTTAACAGCACGTACTCGGCCTTGACGGACGTTGCCGGCGATGCCTCGGCAAGCGCCAGCGTGCTAGGCGGCAGCGGCGGTCCGCTCGGTCCAACACCCGTAGCATGCGTGTGGCCGTCGAATACCGTCTTCAGATTCTCGTAAACTGTCGCATGAAAAACTGCTGCCGTGCCGAGGTTGACGGTGCCGCATTCGAGCGTGCAGCTCGGTGCTGAGACGATCACATTTTTACCGGCTGTGAGCTGAAGCGTGTCGTCCTTCAGGTTGATGATGTTGGCGCCAGTCTTATCGACCAGAACGATGTCGTCTTTGAGCGTGATGAGCGATCCCTGGCTTGACGCCACCGAAGCGGTTTTGTTGGCCGCGTCGAGGTAAACCGTGTCGCCTTCGCTGTCGGCAATCAGCACGTTGCCGTCCTTGTCCATCTTGACAAGCGACCCTTTAAGGTGAGTTATCGTCACTTCCTCGGCGCCATCGGTCATGTCAAAGACGAACAGGTGCCCGGCTTCGTCCTTATTGGTGAAGTTGAGCGCAAATTTCTTCGACCGCTTGACCTCGGATTTGTCCTGGCCGATCACGTCGGTCGTGTCAAAGATGACATTGCCGTCTTTGTCGATTGTGAGGTTGGTGCCGTTAATTCTGAGCTTGAATTGTTTTTTATCGTCCTTCTTAGGACGCGGTGATGGACACACCCCGGCGACACCGGCCTGAAAATGAGGATAAATCGCCGTGATGATGGGACGCGCAACGTCGCCCATAAGAAACTGCACCACTGCCGTGTCGCCGTTTGTGAGCTTCCGATCCTGAATCAACTCATCGAACTCTGAATCATCGACGTTTTTAGTGCCGTCGTGTATGGGGAAATGGATGTAGTTGTCGGCGCCGCCACACGCGACCATTACCGGCACGCGCTGAAGCGTGATTCCCATTTCCTCGACAAGTAGGTCACATAAAACACGCGACCCTTCGCGATTCTCCTCATCGTCGGTGTCGTAGACTTTTACTACTTGCGCCAGTACCGGATAATGAATGCGATAGGCGCCTTCACCAGAAGTGTCACGCGGCCTGAAAACCAGCCCATCTTGTCGGATTGTTCCATCGTTAAGAATATCATTCATGCGATTGTTCCAAATTGAGCGGAAATATCAGCAGCCGATTGCGCACTCGTGATTTCTTCCTCGTTAGACACCCCGGTGAGTTTGTACCTAATGCCGCGTACTACAGTCAGAGTAGTTCTGATCGGTTGTCCAATCGACCAATCATCGGCAACACCCTGCACGTAAAACAGCTCCAATTTTGGGTAAGGATTTTCTGGAGTGATGCGGGTTTCAAGGTACTTGCAGACTATTCCGAGCCGCGCCTCTTTCAAAAAGCGACAAACCAAGCGTCCGTTTAGAAACGCCGGATTCATGAAATACCAGTTGGCCAATGTCTTCCCGAACTCAACCGCGAAACGATCGGCACTTTCCGGTTGTTCTTTGTTAGGTGAAGGCTCGACGTAATTTGTAGACAGCTCGACCATGCGGAAACCGTAGGTTTTGGCGCTATCAACGTCGATATGGAAACCACCGAGAGAGGTTACAAGTAGTCGCCTGTCGTCGTTGGCGTCGTACTTTCCAATGACCATCCAGCCGTTCTGACGGTCAGCATTAGAAAGACCGACCTCATAATCAAGCAGCATCGGAGTGGCTTCGGTTTCGATGTACTTGTCGATATCAGATCCCGTGTCTGACTCAAACGTAGGAAAGGCCATGGGGCCGTACACCATAATGTCGTTGCCATCATCCATCAGCTCGAAATAGTCGGCGCCGAATTCTTCCTGCATTTCAGCCGATCCAGAAAAATCCGACAGTTTCGCGGCGTATGGCTTCACGTAGTCAGCGACGTTGAACATCATCTCTGAGGTGATGTCGAGTGGACGCTGGCGCATACAGAAACTCGGCGCTGGCAATCCGTCTCTTCCGTTTCTTCCGCCTTCAACATCGCCATTAGGGCAAAGGTCGAAGAAGAACTCGTTAAAGCCTGGATTTTGCAAGTTTCGGATCATATCGAACAGGCCGGATGTGGAGCTGTTCAGGAAATTTTTGAAAAAGTTTCCGCCGTATGTTTGGTAGAGGCTTCTTAAGGAAATGACTGACAACGGCGATTGATCGCTAATGCTGCCTGACTCCGCAGCCAATGCTTGAAGTTTTGAAAACGCACTGCCAGAAGGTGGCGTTTTGTTTCCGCGAGAACTGGCGATTTTCTTGTTAAACTCATCAAGCCTCTCTTGAGCCAGCTCAGTATTTTCTTGAAGCACTCCATCAAGGTCGAGGTCGTCGATGAGTTTTTGCGGCAGCTTCCATTGCGGGAATGGCACCGAGGTCAAGCAAATTACCAAAATTTGCTTCACGAGGTCGGTGGCTGATCCGATGAGTTTAAGGTCCGTGCCGGCGAAGATGCTGATTGCGTTCATGCCGTCAATGTATGGGTTATAGTAAAGCGAAATGTCTTGAATGATGGCTCCGAGGGAACGCCCGCTAACCTGGAAGCTGGCTGTATAGCCCTGGTCCTTGTTGCCGGGGGACTTCGTTCGAGAAATGCGATCGACCTTGCCGATGAAACGCTCCTGCATGACAAGGACGTTCATCTTGCGCCCCTGTCCAGGAATGGTGACGTTCCCACTCACTAACGGACCAAGGTTTGGCAACGGCACGAAGACTTTCCCGACATCGCCAGCGGGCTCTGTTGCGGCGATATCGCCACTTTCATTGGCCGATTGTTTCAGCGAACTGGTGGCGAAGTTGTATGCAAGCTCGCCGTCAGCGGACAACGTGGCGATTTGATCTCCCATGAATATCCGAACGAAGTCGTCCGGCTGTATTAGCTCGTCCCACGGCTCGCTGGCATTGAGGGTGAAGTTGAAGCTGCCGCCGACCTCGGTGATAGTGCGATCAGTCGTGCATGCGGTGACTTCCCAAAAGAGGTCGCGCACCTCGCGGCCGTCATTGCCGTTTGGGTAAAGGCGAATACCAACGCCAGCCTGCTGCTGGTAAACGTGTTTTGCGTGCGTGTTAGTTGGTTTTCCTGAAACACTAAACAGGCTACTGATGCCAGCCATTATCGAAGACTCCCTCCAGCATTCCCGCCGCGAGCAACCCTATTGCCGAGTGCTCCAGTGTTCCGATCGGTCGCCTCAGTGTTCACACGGATCGCTTCTGCCAAAGCCTTTAGAGCTTCTTCCGACATAAACGGACTTTCGCTAGCCTTCTTGTCCGCAGCGTCACCTTTTGACGCTGATTCTAGCGGTGCAATGCCGAGTTTTTTCATCGACGGAATTTGACCCGTCTCCTGGTATGCCTTTAGATATTTCTCGGCATCACTTCCGCGTCCTGATTCGTACAATTTGTCGGCAACATCACTAACGCGGGATTGTTCCATCGCTTTAGTCTTGCGAGCCCGTTTTTCTTCCTCGCTCCCGCCAACATCGAACGCTTGACCGACCATGGAGCCTAGTCCACCGCCCATCGCTTCGATCGCTTCTCCTGGGTGGGCCGCCCACTCTGCCCAACCCCTGTCGCCTGTCTTCTCAGACAAGCGCTCGAAGAACGCGGTCGGGTCCTTCTGCATCTCGGCCATATCCATGCCGGCGCCGGCTACAGCGCTTGCCAGGTAAGCGGCCGGTATGCGCCCGGCCATGCCGCCGCCAGCAGCCGCCGCGCCACCGCCAGCGCCAGCGGCACCAGCGGCGCCTGCCGCGCCGCGACCAAGCACCATCTTGAGAACGCCGGCTGCTCCGAGGCCAGCAGCGCCGATGCCGGCAGCGCCTGCCGCGATACCGCCCCAATCAGCATCGGTTTCCTTTGCGACACTCCCCTTGCCGAGGCCGAAAGTTTCAAGAGCCTTGGAAAGGGCAATAGCGGCACCTTTGGTGGCTTCTAGCATGGCGTTGTCGATGCCGGTGATAGCCTTGATGCCGTCTTTTGCTAGGCCAGCTAAAATCGCATTCGTTTGCCCCTGGATTTCGACAAGCTGCATCAAGGGATCTTTGTTTTCCTTGAGGATGTCTTTGATTTCCTTTTGGGCTCGCGTCTGGTCAACATCGCCTGATTGCATGCGGCGCATGATTTCAATCAGGTCCTTTGATTGCCCAGGACCAATGCCGGCCTCCTGGTAAAGGCGCATTTGCACTTCTTGCTTCGAGCGATCGAACTGCGCCTGCTCCTCTTCGGTTAGCTTGCCTTTCTTCTCAAACAGCCCTCGCGTGCCACCCGACTCCTGGAAAAGCTGACCGAGAATTTTTTGAATGTTCTCGACGCCGCCTTCTTTGCCGCCAAAGATGCCGCCTTCAGTTTTCTCCAGAAACTTGAGGTATCCGCCGATTCCTTCCTGCTCACCTTCGTTGCCGCCAAAAGCTCGGAACATGGTGCCGAGCATCGGACCTTGCAGCTTGCCGGCGCCTTTCATCATGCGGTCGAGCCCGCCGACGGCCTGCATCGCTGGCCCTCGGAAAAACTCCTCGCCGCGTCCGCTGGCACGCATGAGCTGGGAGAGGGCCTTGCTGATCGCTTGCGCGTTGTTCTCGCCGGTGGCCTGAAGAAGTTGACCCTGAATGTCAACCACGCGCGAAGTAAACTCAGTGATGCGGGCGCGGTCCATACCGCCCTTGACGCCTTCCATCATGATTTCTTCGAGCTTCTTACCGGCCTGCTCGGGCGCGGCTCCTCCAGCATGCTTCAGTGCGCCGGCCTGTGCTGCCACCTCTTCGCGGCCGAGCCCGAAGCGGAAGCTCGTGCGCGTCACGTCACGTAGGTTGTCGATGCCTGCCTTGCCGCCCACCTGCCGATTGAGCTGGCTAAGGAACTCCAGGTTTTCAGCGCCGCCGTAGCCGTACATATTGGCGGTCGCTGATCCGGCACGACCGACCGCGCCGCCCATCTGGCCAGAGAGCGTACGCGCCGTGGGAGCCATCCTGTGGGCCGTGTCGTAGGCGTCCTTTCCGACGCTGGCAGTGTAGCCGAGCCCGAGTGCTCCGACCCCGAGGGCTGCGCCGCCAAGCAATCCAGCGCCCCGTAAGAGTCCGCCACCGAGCCCGCCGAGTACGCCACCCGCTGCACCACCGCCACCGCCACCGCCCGACGGCATTAGGTCGCTCGTCATGCTGGCGTACTGCGCGACTCGCGACATTTGCGAGACGCCTGGAATATTCATGTCCGACAGCATCATGAGGCCGAGGTTGCCGCGACCCCCAAATCGACGGCCGCCGCGCTCGCCATCGGCAGCATCTTCTTCTGGAAACGCCCCTTTAACGCCCTTGCGTGACTGTTGCAGCGTCTTGAGGTTGGCTTGCGCCTCTTCCCGCTGTTTCCGAGTCGTTTTAAGGATTTCCTGACGAAGCCTTAGCTCCTTCTCAAGCTCGGGCAACGCGGCCTTGCCTAGCTGACGCAGCTCCTTGGCTGTCTTGAGCGGCTGATCCTTGAAACCAAGGGCCGATTGCATTTGTTCGCGAGCGCCGCGTTTTCTGAGCCCTGGTCCTTGTGGATCAAGGGCTTGCTCGATGGCCGACTTCTTCTTCGTCATCTCGCGAACTTCGCCGCGCTGCTGCTCCTCACGCGCCATCAATTCACCGGCGACATTCTCGCTGGCTTTTTCAAGACGGCTCGGCACCGACATGCCGCGCATGCTGTCCTTCACGTCAGCGGTGCGCTCAAAGGCACGAGCTGCCTGCTCGGCTTCAATACGCATCTGCTGAATAGCCAGCTTCTCGTCCTGGGTGAGGTCGCGCCCCTTTTGCAGAAGCTCATTGATGCTGCCAACGGCGTCCTTGGCGCGACTAAGCTCGCCCACAACGCGGGCGATTTCGTTGGCATCCATCACCGACAGCTTCTGAGCTAGGTCTTCTTCTTTAGCCATCTTGAGTCAGCCCCTGCTTGGTCGCAAACTTCTTCAGAAACTCGTCTTCCTCGAAGTTCTTGAGCCAGTCGTCGGAAGTAAAATCGGTGCCGTGGATTTTGCCGCCAGTCACCGGATTTATTTTCTCGCCTTTCTCATTCTCTTTCACCCCCTGAAAACCAACAACCGGCGCGACAGTGCTTCCCTCAGGCGCTGCAATGTTTTTCTTGTCATGCACAAAGACAGGGCGGCGCCAAATATCCGCTCCGTCCGGGCAAGCAAGAACGTCCATGTCTGGAAACTCACCTCTGCCAAAGGCTTCTTCGAGCTGGTCAAGCTCGGGATCGCCGGTGCGGTAGTATGTGAGGCCAGTTTTAGGATTTTTGCGCTTGAAAATGCCCGCAAGCTCGACGCTTTTGGGGTTTTCAAAATAGAACTGCTCCCAAAGTTCAAGAGCGGCCTCTTCTGGCGTGTAGTCGTCAAAACGATCGTAGCGTGGCTTCTTCCACCTGTGTTGCCACGCTACGCGAACGCTCGAATAGCCCCCTTGGACGTTTTCTCGCGCCTGTCTTTTGATTGACTCAAGCCATGCCGCTCCATCTTCTTCGCTGGTATCTGGCTTCGAGAATGGAAGCCGAGCACACTCAGGCGGAAGCGGCACCCTGGGCTTGAGGCTGAGCATCGGGGTTTAGCGTCCTCTTGAAGCTGTTTTGGTATGCAATCCAGCGGTTGTAGACGGCAAAGACCGCCTCCCGGCACTGGAGCACGTTTTCGATCCAGTTAGGATCGGTCAGCCCGACCGGCTCAACGGCGTTAGCCAGTGTGGCGACAGCTTCAAACCAAAGGTCGTCTTTGTCGCTGGCTGCTTTGAAGCCGGCAAGTAGCTGCGCCTTTGATTGCGCGATCATTGTCTCGATGTTGGGTGTTCTTCGTTTCACGGTGAGGCTCAATCGGATGGTCCCGATGTCCTCTGTGCCGGTATCAAACTCGAAGGGAATGACTTTCTCACGTTCCATTTTCATTCTCTCTAACTCCCTTACAAAACAGCCGGGAAAATTCCCGGCTTTTGAGTGGTCCAGGCCGGGCGCAAACCGGCATACTATCGCTTAGTAGGCGACTGCTCTATGCAATTGAGCTACTAGACCGTGGAAAATCATGCAGCATCTGCGATGACGCCGGTATTCTCACCTTCCTCGGCCATAATACGAGCGACGAAGTTGCAGTTTTCCGACACCATTGCTCCAGCGGCGATTTCCCACGCCTTCTGAGCGCACTTGACGCCAGAAATCGTGTAAAGGCTGCCTTTGGTGATTCGATCCTGAATCACCGCTGTTAATTCGCCAGACTGAAGGATTGGCGAACCGTCGTCAGCGAATGCCGGCATGATTTGCGCGCTCTCCGTGCCGCCTTCGATGTTCGCCGAAAGTGACGGGAAGGTGGCGGCCGTGTTGAGACGGGAAGCCGTCGCGACACGAGCCAACGATGCCGTAAACTCGACCGTGTAAGCCACCGGGACGTGCTCGACCACTTCCAGATGACCCAGCACGTTCAACGGCTGGTAGTTAATTCCGGTCGTGCCGGAACAGTTGATTGCGTAGCCGACTGGCTTGTTGCCGACCTTGAGGACGGCACGCGCACCAGTGAACACCGAAGAAGCTGACATGATCTACCCCCTTTATATCGTCAATGGTGCGTTAATTACGCTGCCTGACCTTCGCGAATGCCTACGACGATCGGCAGAATGAAACGAATACCTTCCCAGCCGATCACGGCGACCTCGTAGCGCAGCTCGCCGGCAGAGGTCTGGATCAGCTTAGTGAGCTTCTTGTCGAAGCCCTTGATCGACTTGATGGTGTCCTTCTCGGCTTGGACCGACTCGTCGATGGCGTCGAGAACGTCCTGTGGCGTAAAGACGCTGCGTCCCTGGAAGCGCGACTTCATGAAGGCGCGGTGGTTGAAGGCAAAGACGGCGAACGACTCCACCATCTCAATGTAAATGTTGGCATTGTTGGTGTCTGCCAACCAGCAGGTGTAGCCGCCTTTGATGCGGATCACGTTGTTCTCATCGGGTTGCGAGAACAAGGCACCGCCTTTGAGCATTTCTGCGGCGTCGGCCACGCTGTCCCAGCTCACGTCGGTTTCCGAGCCGCTCGACTGGATCTGGCGGTACTCAAGCGGCGTGCCGATCGGCGAGCCGGCCTGTGTCTGCGCGCAAACGACCGCAAAACCCCACTCGTCGTAAGTGATGTTTTCGCCGGCAATGTCCAGGTCGGTGATGCGCTCGCTCGTCACTGACAGCCAGCGCGACGAAAGGCGCGAGCACTCGTCGAGAAAAGCCTGCTTGTTGCCCTTGATCGAAACGAAGCCCTGACACTCACTTCGTCCGAGCAGAGAGCTGCGGTTTTCCAGGTGGTCTTTCACCTGGCTGTTGATCGAAGCGATCGAGACGGTCGAGCCATCCTGGTTGTCGGAGCTGAACAGCGGCACGAGGATGTTTGCACGCACCTTGAGCAGCGCATTGAGCGCCGCCTGGTGGTCCGAGTTAGAAGTGGTCCCGCGAGTGCCGCCCGTAAAGAGTGCGGTCGCGACAGAAGCCGGCAGCGCATCGCCAGCATTACCAGCGGCACGGGCGAAGGTGACGAGCCGGCTGGTCGATTCAGCCCACGAGGTAAGCTCATAAAGGCCGGCTCTGAAAGCCTTCGGACCGGCCGCCACAAGCTCAACCGAGCCGGCAGTCAAAATCAGGTCGAGATCCTTGGCCTTGACGCCGCCCTTGTTGTTTTTGATGGAAGCAGTGTAGCCGGTGCTTGCTGCGACGAGCTGCACGAGCTGGGCGATCGTCAACTCGCCAACGGTGATGTCGAGGCTTGCCGATCCGTCGGTCTGACCGACAAGGGCAACCTTCAGCTTGAGCACGCCAGTGTCGTACTCAAACGTCAAGGTCGCTGTCGCCGCGTCTCCCGTGTAGTCCATCTCGAAATAATCCGTCGATCCGAGGTTGGGGGACTTCTCGGCGATTCCAAGCTCGTCAGTGACGGTGACGACTTGCGAGCCAAGCACAGTGGCCAAGGCGCCGGTGTACTGCGCCGTGAATGCGCCGTATTGCTTGGTGGTCAGCGTGCCCTTGGTGGACAGCGGCAACGTCGATTGGGTGCTGTTGTTGGTCTTGTAGAAGAGGACGGTGCTAGCGCCGGCCTGCACGAGGTTGTCGCTGCCCGAGCGCAAGGCTAGGCGGCAAGCGTTTGCTCCGGGACCTGCCTTCAAGGATTGCTTGACGACTTCCGGCGACGTGCCGCCAGCAAAGAGGTGCAAGCCAGGCTTCCCGCCGTCCGCTTCGCCGGTCAAGGCGACAATGCCGATGCCTTGCGACGTTGGGGTGAGGAGACGATAAAGGTCGAGGTAGCTGTACGCATCGGGCGTAATGATTTCGACGCCCGCAAAGATGGTGCTACGTCCCATGGTTCAAAACTCCTTCTTTGGGGCCTCGTTTCCAAGACCTTAGTGTTTGAATATCAATAGCTTTTGAAAAGCTCTTGAAACTGTTTGTCGGTTGCAAACTCAAGCCCCTTCGCTTTTGCGAAGGCGCGCTTGCCGCCGCGTTCCCACAAAGGACACCCTGTCGAGTGCAGAAACAGCTCGACATGGATTTTCGACGGATCAGGAGAAACGGGAATCTGTTTCGGCGCTTCCAGTTTGGTTTCTGGAATTTTGACAACCTTGATTTCTTCTTTTTTCGGATCAACCATTTGCGTGCTCCCTTGCAAGCGTGTCTGTGGCGAGATACATTCCAATCAACTCTTTAGCACCAGTCTGAACAAGCCCCGCCGCAAACTTCTTCATGTCGTCATTCCCAAACCTTTGAACAAATGTTCGCATGTGTGGGTTGTCGGCCGACACAAAGCGCTTGGTCACTCGGTCGAATGTGATTTTACCGCGATCTTGCGCCGAGACGCCATATTTGCGACACAGCTCATCAACAAATGTGTTCCGATATTCTATGAACTGCTCCTGAAGCAGGGTTAGCTGCTCAGCCAAAGCATTGTGGGCCGTTTCTATGGCATAAAGTTTATCCCAAGCTCTGACCTCACCAGGAGTCAGCTCGAAATCATAAATTTTCTCGCTCCACTTCTCGTCAGACTGAGAATCGAGCTTCATCACAGCACCTCGTCGGGATCGACGACAGCCGCACCGTCCGCGACCGATCCGGGCAGCCCAACGATGCCGCCCATGACGAGGGTATCGAATCCACTTTCCTCAATCGGTACAGATTCCTGCTTGGTGCAGTCGATAATGCACACGCGGGTGTACGCAAAAATGCCTGCCTGAATCAAGGCTTCGTCCGGCTCAACGTCCATCCACGACACCTTTTGCTCAGCTATTCCGTAGCCCTCAAGATGAGGTCGATAGCGCAGCATGGCGTACTTGACTATGTAGTGCCAAAGGACCGTTTCGTCGAGGTTAGTGGTCACTATTGCGATGCGATATTGTGCTTGATTTTCAGTCCCAAGGTGAATGTACGACTTGCCTGTTTCTGTGTTTATAGTGCGATCTTTTATGTCGCCGAGGTATTGCCGCTCCGATTCACCGCCAAGCGTGATCGAAATGCAGGGCAAGTCCTGAGAGCTGCGCGGAAATCCATGCACAATGTGCATGTTGGCCGACTCCATTAGGCGCTGAATGTCCTCAATGGTTGGCACGGTGAGGCGAAAAATGCTGGTGTTTCCGGCCTCAGATTCTCGCCTTGGAATAGCATTCAGCCTGTCTTGAAACTCCTCAAAAACAAGCCGTTCGGTTGGTCCGCCGAGGTCACGACCGAGCCCGAGTCCTGGGTCGATGTTAAAAACCCTCGACAGAAGCTCGGGGTCCTTCTGGAGGTCGTCAAATCCTATGCGAATCGCAAACTCTAGCAATCTTTCCGCGTAGATGAAGCTCATTGCGTTCTACCTTGATAACGTGGTGCGTTTTTTTACCCCGACCGAGGACTTGCGCTGGTTCTCGGCCTTTGTCGCCTCGGCAATCGCCGCCTTGATGATGGGACCGGCCTCTTTCTGGATGCGCTTGGCCAAATACCGGCCAGGCACGGAAGGCGACATCCAGCGGCTCGGGTCCTCTCGGATGGACTTCTCGGAAATGACGAAAAACCCGCGCATAGCCTGGGCGCTGATGCGCCCCGGTCGAGCTGGGCGACTGAGGCGTCGATGGGCCTCATACTTCTTCATGCCGCCGTAGCGGGCGAGCGCCGACTTCACCATGCGCGGAACGCCCTTCTCGAAGGCTCTGGTGACGCTGGCGCCGACGCTCGGAGGTCGGAAGGTCGCCTTGGCCTTGGGCTCGACGTGGATCACCTTGTACTTGAAGCCGGCCTTGGAGCGCTTCACCTTGGCGCCCGACAGGATGGCCAGCCCGAGGTTGAAGGCGCGGTGGCCGTTTTCGACGTACTCGGCGTGCTTGGCGTAGTTGACGATCTTGATCTTGCCGCCCTGTACGCGCACGCTGCCGGCGGCGTAAAGCCCCCGCACGTAGGCGCCGCTGCCGGTTGGTGCGCGAGCTACCCACAGGTCACGGACGAAGAGGGCCAGATTCCACAGCATGCGTCGCGTGTTGTGGTTTCTGGCCAGCTCGGGGGCAAAATCAAACTCGACCGAAACCGGCATCACGCCGCTCCTGGAATGCCGCCTCGGCCAGGGCGACAGCCTTTTGCAGCGTGGTGCCCTTCTGGTTGGTCGGCTCCAGGCCGAACTTCATCTTGGGGTAGGTCTTCTTGAGCGCGACAAGGTGCTCCCTGGCGTCCGACGGATCGTCGTACACCTGATAGCGGATTTTCTTGCCGTGCGCGTCGATGCCGACGACCGTTACCGCCATGGATCACCTCTTGTTCTTCGCGAGCCACGCCTGCGTCTTCTTGAGCGCAGAAGAAGTGTCGGCTCGGCCGTCGTCGAGCGACTTCTTCATGTCCGGCCCGTCGTCGTCGGCGTAGCCCTCTTTGAAGGACTTGTCAGCCTTGTGGCCGGCAAAACCCTTCTTCTCCTTGTGGTGCTTCACCTTCGGATTGCCGTCGGTCGCCGCATCGCCAGCGTAGCTGATTTCGTCGTCGGCCTCGGAGCGGTAGTGGTCGATGTTGCGGCGCATCTTGTCGGCCATCGAGCCGTAGCGGCTTTTGTTCTTGCGGGCATGCTCCAAGGCATGGCGCAAAAACATAAACTCGTGCTGGCGCTCGGCCTTCTGATCGCCGGCCACCCGCGCCGCCTTAGCATGACATGCGTGGTGGTACATAGCATCTTGACACGACTTGATGAGCGGATCGGCATCGCCGAGCAGGTCGCCCACCCGTCCCATTGCTTTTGCAAGCCTGCTCATAGCATTCCTTTCAGGTAAAACGATTGCGGACGGTTTCGACGCGCTGGATGCGGACTAGGGTATTTCCGCCTCCGGTCGTTTCCTCAATGCCAGTTGTCTGATAGACGCCTGGCTCAAACTCCGCTGCCTCATCGAACACCTGAACGAAGCCGGCATCGACGCCTTGCTTGTGGTAGTCCTGGTAAGGCATCTTCATGAACTTCTCGGTGTTGACGACGGTGTGATTCACGCCGCGTCCTTCAAGAATGATGTTCTTCTCGCTGGGAAACGGCGACAGAATACGAATAAATGGCGTAGACATAGTAAACCTCCTTACGGGTTTGTCTCATTTTGACGAATATTCGAGAGAAGCTCGACGATGAGGAGTAGAAGCGCAATCACCGTTCGCTGTGGCGTGGTGGTCGATCCGTCAGCTTCGATGTCAGTAGCGCCGGAATGCTCGCCGGACTTCAATTGCACATACGGCCGCGCAATCCGCCTGGCTTCAGCAACGATCTCTGTCTTGGTCCTGGCTGCCATGGATAGCTCCTATCAGTCGCCCACAACAACAATCTTGCCCTTGGCGACCGTCGAAACGCTAGGGTTAGTGACTAACAGACCCGTAAATTCCATGTGCATGATCGACGGACGACCGCCGAGAAACTTCAGGGCCTGAGACGTGCCAGCATCATTGACTACTTTTAGCTCGATGTCTTGGTCCATATCGACGACAAGCATCTTGCCAAGAGCGACGGTCCCCATGGAGACGGCTACGTCAGCCGCTGCGGCTGCCAAGTTGATTCGGCCAGCCTCGTTCTCATTCATGGCGGTGTTTTCGTACTGGACGTTGAGCTTCTCGTAGTCCTTCTCGACGATCGCAGCGCCGGTGACGGTCGGGTTTTTTGCGACCGTGACGGAAGTGATTTGCTTGATAATCACGTCACCCATATCTCACCTCTTGGCATGATGTTTTGTGTGGTGGAAGTGAGCAGCATCGGCATGATCGGCCGCCAGCTTGGCGAACGCCCCAACGTGCTTACCCTTGCGCGACAAATGCTCCATCAAACTCAACACAGCACTTGCCCGTTTGTGGTGAGCGTGCATGGCGTCAGCATGATCCTCGCGGCTAAAGCCCTTGTGGTGCTCGGCGTGCTTGTGGCTGTGGCGGTGGATTTTCTTGCCGCTCTTTGTCTTGCCGACGTGTTCACGCGCCTTCTTCAGCTTAGCGCCAACGGCCAGGCCGAAGTGGTGATTCATTGCCTCGCGATGATGCGCGATGACATTTGGGTGCGTCTCGGAGCCAAGCTTGGAGATATGAGCAGCATGGGCGCGGTATGCGTCCATGTGGTCGTGGGTTGAAAAACCCACGTGAGCCGAGCTGGATGGGTGCGACATGATTCGCTTGCCCGAGCGTGTCTGCCCGAGCGCGTGCTCGCCCTGGCTTTTGCGAGGCCGCATGACGCTGGTGCCGAGAGCTTTTTTGAAGTGGTCGCCAGACATGATGTGAAACTGACGCTTGGCTTCTCTGTCTTGCGAGCTTTTGCTTGGCGACGACCCCAGCTTTATCCCATGCTCGTTGATGTGAGCCTTTATGCCGTTATTATGCGATTCAATCCCGCCAAGATCGGCGTGACTCCTTGCATGCGGCATGTTCTTGCCGTGAAGCAAATGCAAGCCAGCGGCATCAGCATGATCTTCTTTTGAAAACCCGGAGTATTCCCCCGGAGATTTTGCGCTGTAAACGTCCTTGCCGCTCCTGGTTGTCCCAAGTTTTTTTCCTAGACTTGATTTGCGAAGGAAAAATTTCACCGAAAAGGCCCTCGTCCCTGTGGGGAGTTGAACGTGGATTGCGTCGTGTGATCGACCGCGCCGCGCTGGCGCTGGACAATCGCCCGGTCAAGCCGCGTGGCAATCACATTGTAGGGAAACACAAGGTCAAGTCCAGTGCGCTGCGGATCTGGCAGATTGTCGTCATGACCAGTGCGATGCAATGGCTTTGCGGTTTCTCCGACAATCACGTACTCGGGACGGGCAAGGTAACGAACGCTGTACTTGGTGCCCTTTTGTAGCTTGGTTTCAATACGCCGAGCCGCCGCATTGAAGCTCCAGTCGTCGCTTCCAAGCTTCAGGATGGCTTGTGTCGTGGCGTCTTGGTAGAGTACCGTCTCAACGCAGCTTACATCGCGAAATCGCAGTGTTTCAGCGGTTGACCCGTCGGTCAACGTCGCTCCAGCCGTGTGATATTCGTTGTTAACGACTTCCACGTCAGCGCACATTTGAACGATATCACCGTCGGCCGGTATTACGCCCGGAAAGAGCGTCACCGACACCGATCCAGTGATTGCGCGCCCACCATCCTTGCGCTCGCTCCTGCCGCTGCGGCTATGGACCATGGCTCGCGCATACATGGGGTCGGTTTCTGCTTCGAGGTGAAACCAACCAAGGCCACGGCACTGGTGGCAAGAAATGCTCGGCTGACCAGACAAAGCATTGGTGCATGGGCATGAAACGGCCTTCCAATACTTGATCGCAACGGAGTAGTCAGAGATGAACTCCTTGACGCCGCTTAGGTCAAGTTGAGGGAATCGCGTAGCCCCCGGAGCGGGAGCTACGCCAATAGCCGCTGGCCTTAAAGAGAAGCCACCCATGAGGTCCCTTCTTTACACGCTCGCCTGAATGCCGGCCGTCTTCAATGCGGCAATTTCAGCATCGATCTTCGCTTGGAGATCGAGCAGACGGGCATCAACGTCAGTGGCGAGCGCCGCATCGCCGGCGCCGCCCGATCCATCGGTCGTGCCGACGGCCGCAAGCGCTCCGAGCGCGGCGACGTTAGCCGCTTGCGAGGCGGTCAATTTGGCGGCGAGCGCAGAAACAAGGCCCGACACCTTGCTTTGAGCGATCGAGGAGTCAGGCAGTCGCTGAGCTGCGAGAGCCTGATCGAGTGCTTTTGCCAGCTCGTCGTTCCCGGTGATGCTTCCTTGAGCGATTCGGAGAACTCGAACTTCGTCGTCCGTCAGAACGCTGTATCCCTTAGCTGCCGACATCTCTTTTCCTCCTTGGACTTGCGATATTTATTATCGCTCGTTCATTGCAAAAAAACCACTTAGGCAATCCAGGTCGGAAGTCCTCGATAGTTTGCCCGCATCGACGCGATGTTGTCTGGATCGAGGTCAACTTCGTAGCGCCGCGCCAAGGCTCCAAACTGAGTCATCTCCGCTGTCGCCAGCAGGTTAACCGAGCTGGATAGCCCGTCAACCCCGAACGAACGTGAGGCGATCCCGCGAGAAATCGCGATGCCAATTTCGTCAAGCAACACAACTGCGGCTTTTTTCATTACGATGTCGCAAACCTCTTTGGCGATTGCTCCATCCTCGGGGCCATAATCGTAATCGATCGCCCAAAAGCCTGGGACCATGTGATTGCCGACCGCTTCTAGCAGCGTCACGTCAAGAAACTGGCCGTTATTGTCGATGATAATATTGATTGCGCCGGCCGTTGTGGGACGAATATAAACCCATCCCATTTTCATTTCGTTGCCGACAACCCATTCGTTTGGAATGCGATAAACCGTCTTGCCGGCGTAAACCCCGCGCACATTTCTGACGCGAACAATGTTTGAGTGCGGCAAGCGAATAGCCGACCACATGAAGCTCTGTTGTTGCTGCCACGGCAACAAATGCCCGTCTTCGTCGTAGTCAACGCCTTTGACTGGCGGCGGTGCCTGGGTGTCAGCATACGGTTTGGTTAGAACGCGACGGCCGCGTAATGGCGTCCCAATCTGCCGCTCCATCCAAGTGATCGCTACATCAACATGATGCTGTATGGTGTTGTCTGGAAGGTAATACCCGTTCGCGAGAGCCTGCCATACAGGCCACAAGTAAAACTTTTTCAGCGTGCATGCTGTAAGGTCGCCGATCGTACAAGTGAGCAGCTCGTTGTAATTCGGAACACCGCCAGTGAGCATCGTCACGACATTGATGTCGAAGACGAGGTTGCGCTGCGAAGCGCCATTCAGCGGAATGATCTGCCACTGATCGTGATAAGTGCCACGCGCAGGGAAAAGCGATCCAGGCACCGTCACTTGATAGGTGCCAGTGCCAACATGCTCAACGCTTCCGCCAGGAATAACGGCGATTTGTTGGTACTGCTCATTCAGAATGATGACGTTCACAATCTGATAAGCATCCATCAGAATGCCATTGTAAACATGGCGCAAACCAAGCGTCACATCCTGCCCGACGAGCGTTTCTGCGCGTGTCCCCATCAGAACGGCTCCCCGCTGCTAAGCAGCGCAGCAGTGTCGGCCTTGATGGTCGCACGCTCCGCTTTTGCTGTGTCGTTGGCTGGCTTGAGGGCATCGGCTGTGTCCGTGAAGCCCACGCCCTTGATCTGATCCAGCGCAGCCAGGATTGGCGTCAGGTCGAGGTCGGCAGCGTCGATGGCGTCTTTGATCGCCTTCAAGCTGTCGGCCACCGACGTGAATCCCGAGCCCTTAATATCAGTCAGCGAGGCTTCCGTGGCGCGGCTGGAAATCGTCGCGTCCAGGTTGTTCAACCGCACGTCCGTCGCAAGCAGCGTATTGAGCGGGATCGCCGCAACCGCCGACGCCAAGCTGGAGAGGCCGGCCGCCGTAGCCAGCGTACCGACGACCGCCTGAACGGCAAGCAGCGTCGTTTGCTGAGCGCCACCAGAGATCGGGATCGCAGCGGCGAGGTCGGCAATGGCCTTGAGGCTGTGAAGGCTCGGGTTGTAGCCCACGCCGAACACATCAGCCAGCACCGCAGCCGCTGCTCGGCTTGAGACGCTGGCGTCGAGATAGGCCAGACGCGGGTCGCTCGCGAGCGCCGGATTGGTTGGAATGGCATTGACGCTTGTCTGAAGTGTGTTGACGCTCGCCTGGCTCGCACGGCTAGCGGCCGTGGCAGCGGCCGTAGCCGCCGAAGATGCCGCTGCATCAGCGCTTGTCTTGGCGGCATCCACCTTCGGCCTGAGGGCCGCGAGGCTGTCGGTGCCCGTGGCGAAGCCGGCGCCCTTGATGTCGGAGAGCTGCGCGAGCACCGGCGACAGGTCGGTGGGCGCTACGCTGTCTCGGATGGCCTCCAAGCTGTCGGTGACGGCATTGAAGCCGGCGCCTTTGATCGTCGTCAAGGTGGCTTCCTGAGCCCGACTCGACACCGTTGCGTCGAGGTTGGTCAGACGAGGATCTGTCGTGAGCACCGGGTTGGTCGGGACGGCGGATACCTGAGCCGAAAGGGACGTGACGCTCGCCTGGCTTGCCTTGGTGCCGATCGACGCCAGGATCGTCGCCTGATTGGCTGCCGTCGCATCGCCGGCCGAGGTTGGCAACGTGTTGATCTTGTCTCGGATGGCCTCCAGCGTGTCAGTGGCACCGCTGAAACCGCCGCCTTTGATGCTGTCGAGGCTTGCCTGAGTGGCGCGCTCGCTCACCTTGGCATCGAGCACCTCACCGAAGCTGCCCACGGCGACGTGACCCGCACGAGCCTCGTCCCACACCGCATCGGCAATCTGACCGGCTGTAGGCGCCGATGTCACGCCGTCGCTGATAGCCTTGCCGACCGTGCCAGCCGCCAGGTGGGCGGCGATCGGCTCGTCAAGCACGGCGTTTTTGATCTGAGCGGCGGTTGGCAGGGCCGCTATCGAGGCGGCCGATGCACGCGAGCTGATAGAAGCGTCAAGCAGGTCGAGCGCCGCTAGACGCGCTGGCGTCAATCCTGATTCTAGGTAGTTGGTGTCGGACAGAATATCGCCCGCCTGAGTCGAGCTGGCGCGGGTGCTGACCACCACGTCAAGTCGCGAAAGGTTGTCGATCAATGCCGCCCGGGCAGTCGAGATGACCCCCTGATTGGACTCGCCAAAGGTTCCGGCCGTGTTCTGGCCGGCACGAGCGGCGCCCCATATTGCATTTTGAAGGCTGCTTGGCGCTGTTTGAGCCACCGCCAACGAGGCGTCGGCCTCTGCCATGTCAACTTTTATCTCAACCACGGAAAGTTGAGCGGTCGTTGCAAGCGTGCTCAACGGCGTGTCAATGGCTTCACCAAAAGTGCCGACAACTACGTGCAAAGCTCTTGGCTCGTCCCACACGGCCGCAGCGATTGCTTCCGGCGACGAACCAGCACTCGCATCATTCAGGCGTTTTCCGGTCGTTCCGACGGTCAAGTGACCCGCGATAGGCTCGTTCCACACCTTGTCTGTGATGGCGTCCTCTTGAGAGGAAGCGATTACAGAATCGACACGACCGCCCGTAAAGACAAGCTGATCGGTTTTCACCTTGATTGCGGTTGTCTGAACAGCGATTCCATCGACAACGGTGTCAACCGTGTCAACGCTTGTCTGGCTAGCGCGGCTTGCCACCGTTGTCTGGAGAGCTTCGCCGAAAGACCCGCCCAATGCGCTCGCCGCTCGTGTGCGGTCCCAAACAGCCACAGCGACCTCGACAGCAGCGTCGTTGGCTAAAGCAGCCGCGTCGATTGCGTTGGCGGCAAATTTCGATGACGTGATTGCCGCAGTGTCAATTTTTGCGGCTGTTATGGTGTTCGACTGGACTTTTGCGGCACTAATTGCGCCGTCGGCAAGCTTGGCATTTGTGATCGCCGCATCGACGATCTTTGCTGCGCTGATAGCACTATCAGCCAGGCCAGTGTTGGTCACGCGCACCGTTTCGCCAAAGCTTCCGGCGACAACGTGCCCAGCTCGAAGCTCGTCCCACACCTTGTCTGCGATTGTGTCTTCGTTACCAGATGTGATGCTGTACCCGGTTTTGTCGCTGACGACTTGAGCGTTAGCGTTGACATTTCCTGCCGTAAAGGCGAGCTGGTCGGTCTTGGCCTTGATAGCGGAGCTGTCGGATTTTACCGAAGCGATATCGGCCGACACGCTCACGCCGGCTGGCGTTCCGAGCTTGGTGTCAATAGCCGTCACGCTTGCCTGCGTGGCTCGGCTCGCCACGGTGGCGTCGAGGTTGTCAAGATTGGCAGCACGGCCATTGGTCCACTGTACCGTGGACAGCGCCGTGGAAGCCGGCGCCCTGGAAGAAACCGTCGCGTCGAGGTTGTCGAGATTGGCCGCGCGCCCGTTCGTCCACACGGCCGTCGAAAGGGCCGTTGCCGATGGAGCGCGACTAGACACCGTTGCGTCAAGGTTGTCGAGGTTTCCTGCGCGCAGCGTTGTGTAATCCGTCCGCAATCCACTCGTGTCGGACTTGACTGATGCAACGTCGGCAGAAAGTGAGGCGCCGGTTGGCGTGCCGATCTTTGCTTGAATGTCATCAGTATCGGCGTTGACGAGCGCGATTGCCGCCTGTGTGGCGTCATGCTCGGCCTGGTTGGTAGCAGCACGGCTAGCGGCCGAAGCCTCCGATTGCCGACTTGACACCGTCGCGTCAAGGTTGTCGAGATTGGCGGCGCGAGTGTTCGTCAAACGAGTAAGCAACGTCGCCAAATCCTGATCGAGAGAACGAACCTCGATAATTTCGGCGTCTCGTTCGTACCTATTGTCTACTGAGGCAAATGTCCCATCAGTGTAAATCTCATAGCTAACGCTATACTGCCCTTCGACAGTCGGATTCCATCCCGTTCCAGAATAGTGTCCGCCTGTTCTGTGCGTCAGCGTAAATGGCGACCCTGAAACCTCCGCTCCAGCGCTGTTGAACACGCGAGCACGCACTCCGCGAGTAGCGTTTCCATCCCACAATGTAATCGACAGAAGGACGTTTCCGTTTACCTCTGTAGTGCGGCTCATGGTCTTACCTCAACCGAATTAGTTCAACTAACAGGATCGTCATGTCTGGAACAAACGATACAGTAGAGCCTTCAAGTGGAGATGCTTGAAGCTCAAAATAATCATTCGCGTTCATGTTCATGATAAACAATGCGTGCAGGTTGTTGTTTTCAGCATCGTTAGCGCGGTTTGATCCATCCTGTGAATGACTTCTTCCAACGTCGCCAGATCCGTTCAGTAGAATTCTCGTGGAAACTCCGCTGTTGTTCGCGGAGGGATCGATGCGACAACGGTAATAAACCCTGACCGAGCAATCCACTAAAGCACGAAATTGACTACTAGTTGGCTTGTCGAGATATCCGTTGTAAAAACTGTCCACATCAGAAGAAAAATCAACAGTCGTCCAAACCCCTGGTGTGTTCCCCAAATTCAATGGGGCCGTCATCTCGTGCTGTACCCATGCTACCGGATGTGGATTGCTTGCTTTTGGCATCGACCCCTCCTTTCAGAAACTCTTTACAGCATAGCTGAAAGCGCGGCGAAACCTTCGTCCAGAGACAATTCCTCGCCGTTAATGAGCATCAGCGTCGAATCGGCTCCATTGTTGACTGGAGCAGCAAAAATGATGCCTTTCTTGTTGACAAGAACGGGAGCATCGTCGGCCGTTAATTCGATGAATGGCTCTGCCGCCAGCGCCAGCTTAACATCCTCGTAAGACTCATCTGCCTGATAGCTGTTTCCGTCAATCATGGTGACGACTGAATCGTTGTCTTGAGCGGCGACTTTCAAAATCAAATCGCTGTTAAATTTGAGGGAATCGCCCTGAACGAAAAGACTGAAAAACATTTTTCACTCCTTTGATTTATTTCGAGCCGAGAATCGCACTTACTAGCTTGTCTTTTGGTTGATCGACGTTTGCGATGCCCAGGCTGGCAGCCAGCTTCTTCAACTCTTCCGGCTTCGCCGCGTCGAGCTGCTCCTTCGTAAATTTCTCACTAGTAGCCACCTGCTTGCCTTGGGCTGTCGATTGAGGTTGAGCTTGCTGAGTGACAACCGGAGCGACCGGCGCCTTGACAATTGGCGGCTGTCCAACTTCTGCTCGCCGCATTTGTAGCGATGGCGCATCAGGCGGAAGGGATGAGAGGTTCGGACCACCGGACGACGTATTTGAAAAAGCATCCTGGACTTCCGAAGGAGGAAGCTCCTCCCCAGCGAAACGCCACAAATGTCCCTTGAGGGCATGCGTGGCGGTCGTCTTATCACCACGAAGCAAATCTTCTGACTTCAGTCCGAGGGCTGGGAACGCAAACATGGGTGCTCTCCTAAGATGAAAGGCCGGGGGATCGTAGTCCCCCGGCCTGGTCTACCTAAATTACGACGTTAGGCCAGGTCAGGCTGGTCGATCAAGAAGAGGCTTCTTGATTTCGGTGCCGCCGACGTTGAGCCAAACCACGTTCACCCACGGACGCGGCACTTGCGGTGCCAGAACATGAGCGAACAGCTTGTTGGTATGCAGCCAACCAAGCTTGGCAAGGTCGAACTCGAAGAGGCCGGTGAGCTGGGCGAGCGCGACCGACGAGCGACCAACGGTGTACTCGTTGGTTGCCGAGGTCGGGACGCCGCCATCATCAATCGCTTGCGCGTTCGGCGAGTGGACATCAGATCCCCAAGCCCACGTCGTTCCCGGAATGTAGTCATCGCGATCGATGACGACGACCGGAGTCGTGTTGCCTGGAGCAATGCCGTTCGGGACCTCAAAAATGAAGACGGGATCGCGCAGGACCGGCTCCATAAAGGTGTCCGGCTGTGCAGGATCAGCAACGTATCCGCGATAGATGCGGAACGACTGCTCATCACCACGCGGGGTGATCGTGAACTCGATCGTCTTCCCTGCCTGCGCGTTGACGGCAGCGGACAGGTTGGAGGCGACCGATTCGCCGACTTCATTGACGGCGGTCATGTAATAGACCATGCCGGTCAAGCGCTCGCCAGAAGAGGCGAACTTGCCGGTGCCGGCGACGTTGACGGCCGGTTGAGTGACCGAGCCGGCGCCAGCGCCGCCAAAGGTGAATGCCGACGGTGCGCCCGGAATGGCGACCGTGTTCGGACCGCCCGTCCGCACGAGAGACGACAGAGCGTTCTCACGGCGGAAATAGACGATGTTTCCGTTGACCTTCACGCCATCGACCGATTGGCCGATGATGAGGCCCTTGGTATTCGCCGCCGCAATGTTGCCCATCAGCGTGAAGCGCGCTGCGGGATCGAGGTTGGCCTCGATGTTCTCGGTCACTTCAGGAGCGCAATAGATGCGCTTCAGAACGCCGTGGCGCTTGTTGAAGGCGGTCGCCTGCGAGCGAATGCCCTTGGTGCCGTCCATCAGAAGCGGCTTGCCGCGCATGTCGATGAAAATGTCCGTGTTCGCAAATGGCACGGTGGCCAGCGGCGAGCGCGTCAATTCGTCGATGAGCTGCCAAACGCCTTTGAAGATGTTCGGGTCGGTCGAGAAGCGAGTGTCCGACTGGAAAAGCTCGACGTTGAGCTGGTACATCATGAGCAGGCGAACGACGAGATCGTTCGATGCCGCGATGTCCGGCTGTCCGAGCAGCTTCACCGTGTTTTGCAGCACGGTGAGGCCCTGGACGGCCGTCGTCTTGCCGTAGAGCTTGAGCTGGACTTGCTTCTTGGTTCCCTCGATGTTCGCCGAAGGCGGCAGCGAGTTTGGCGCGAACGCCAGCTTCGTCTTGTGGTTGCCGTAGCGATCAACCTGAGTGAACTCGTGGTTGACCTGCTGCGCTTGCTGCTTCGGAAGATCCTTGAGCAGCGTCATTTCTTGCCGGTCAGTCTCGGAATAAAGCTGGAGGTACGCTTCGTCCTCCAGGTCTTCCTTCATGAACGGCTGGATGCTGGTGCCGGTCGCCGAATCGACCGACAGTGCTTTACGCACGAGGTCGAGAATCTGCGCGTCGGCCATGTTTGAAGAATTCAACATCGTAACCTTCCTCCTTACGCCATGGCTTTCGCGAGGACCGTTGCGTCGCCAGCACGGCCACGCTTCCACTCCTCGTGAGTGATTTTTCCTTCTGCCTTCGCCTTCATGAGTGCATTGCGCTGATCGCCAGTCACAATGCGCCCGAGTGCATCAGGCTGAGCAGAAACCTGGACTTGATCTTGCGACACCGCAGCGATTGCGGGCGCCATGCCGGCAACCTTCGGCATGCCAGGAAGTTGAGAAATCGACTTCATCAGAGAGGTGTGCTCTCCGAGCGACTTCTCAAGGCGGTTTTGCTTCTCGATGACCGCCGTCAGCCCCTTTTGCAGGGAAATCAGCAGACGATCGCGACGAGGATCGGCCAGCTCCGCGAGCAGCTCGCCGAAGGTGGCAACGCCAGAACGAAGCTCTCTGACGGACTTGCCGAGGTATTCCACGGCATCGCCCATGCCTTCGAGGAATTCGGTGGCATCGACGCCACCTTCGTCCGCATCGTCGTCATCGACGACCTGCTCGCTTTTCTTCATCTTCTTCTTGCCCTTGGACTTGCCACGGCTGAAGAAGGCCGGCATGCCATCATCATCATCATCGTCGTCGTCGTCATCGGCGTCATCGTCGCCCTTATTGACGATTTTCGAGGAGTCCTGATAGCCCTGTCCCGACTTCTTCGGGCTCTTGGCCGGGTCGTCCTCGGTGGCAATCACCTGGGAGCCGCTTCGTCCTTTGGCATCCAAGGTGTTGTCACTGCGCGGAGCGCCGTTGGCCTTGAAAAGAGCGCCGAGGCCCTCTTTCACGCCATCAACGATCGACTTGCGGATCAGGTCGGGAGTGACTTGCGCTCCAGCCTGATTTGCGTCCTGGCCGCCTTCGCCGCCAGTGTCACCTGCGGACTGATCCGCCGCAACTGCGGCGTCCATGTCCCGAATGGCTTTTTCAAGCAGATCCTCGTGGTCCATTTCTATAACCTCCTTGGGATATGGACGCTTATATCAGCCAAACTTGGAAGCGAGGTAATTTTGTACCCGCAACCGAGCTTGGTCATGATTGTCTCCGTACTTACTCATCGCGTGCTCGACAAGCCCGTCCTCAAGGCTTGTCGATGTCACCGAAGCGAGTGGCGAGAAGGCTTTCTCGTAAAACTCATCGCGACAAAGAACTGGCATCTGTTTCATGAGGGATTTGGCGAGAACTGACACGGTGCAATTTGGATTTACGGGCCGGAAGGTAAGAGCGATGTTGTAAACGACGGCCTTTTGAACGTAGCGCCCGCATGGACTACGCTCCATGACCTTTCCCTCGATGGACTGACACAATCCGCGATTCGTCCCTGCTTTTCTGAGCTGGGTGTGCTGCTGAATCACCATGTCTGTCGAGTAGCCTTCCCAGATCGGGAGGCCCTTGATGATTCGGCCTTCACTAAACCACTTGCCATCCTGAAACCAAGCCTTCTTTCCCCACGGAACACCAACGGTGGCGTGTGGAATATGGTTCCAGTTGAAATCGCCGTGCTCCATAAACGGCGAGAAGTCCAACCCCTTCTGGAGTATGACCTCTTTGTCCCGGTCTTTGTCTGGCGTCGAAGCAATACCCGTAAACGGATAGTATTTCGTGTCGCCTTGCTTTTGTTCGGACTTCAACATGAGCCCGTCGGGACAGAACGCAATGAAGGTCCCGTCACTCCTAACGTAAAGCCCATTGTCTTCGCCAACGTCGAACATTCAGTACCTACCTCTTGACCGGGACGAGCGATGCTTGATTCTAGCATCGAAATGCTCAAATAAATCCAAGCATAAAAAAAGAAATGCCCCCGAATTCATAATTCGAGGGCACTGGAGCAGAAAACTTATCCGCTTTCTTTAGAGCAATTTAGCCTTACCAAACCATCGGCGGCGTTGTCAAGCCCCGTGATATCGCGCAAGCATCTCGAAGTTTTTTTTGATTTGCTTTAATCGACTGTTTTGAAGCCACGAGGGCTGGTTAAGCGTCCCGCCTTCAGAGAAATACTGGTTCCAACTCTCCAGAGTGATGTCGGCCACGCTCATCGGCCCCCGGTAGCCGACACTGATGGATTTGAGCAGTGAGCTTGGTGTGGGAAACTTGATCTTGAAGCGCATAGACAAGGCCCTCCTCATTCGTCGTAGTCGATGGACGGTGGCTTTTTGTGAACGCGCATAGCATTTCGCATGTAGGACTCGACGCCAGCCATGTTGACCTCGCCATCGTTTTTAAGCGCCATGCGCCGCACGCAATAGTCAAACCACTTGGGGTGGTCACGGAAAAACGGCCGCGTGTGAGCCATCGATAGAGCTTTCCTGAGCGGCACCGTTGCGCCCTGCTTCTGCTCCATCATGGTGCGGAATGCCTGATTGAAGCGGTCTAGCGCCTCATGCTCCATGCCGGACGGGCCGTGCTCATAAGCCTTCTCAATGATCGCTCGGCAAAGGCCCTTAAAGCCAGTGCGCGGCACTTCATGCAACCTCTCGACATTGCCGAGGATTTTGCGACAAGCGTAAAGCAGGTGAGCGATGGGTTTTTTGGCGCGGCGAAACTGCTCGCCCACCCAAGCATCGCGATCGGTTTGCGACAGCCCCTTCGTCTCATTCCTGAGACGAGCCGCCCAAACCTCTCCAGCCTCGTGTTCCTTCTTGACCTTCTCCCACTTGCCCTTGCCGCGCTTGATATAAGTGCCGTCGGCGCGCTTTCTGACCGTGCCGACCGGCAGCGCCCTGGCCTTCTCGATCAGGTCGAGCTTCGAGTAGTAGTCAGGGTCCTCGGCAAGATGGTCCATGGCGATTTCGCGCGCCAACGCCCGATCCTTCGTGTGCTCCAGCTCGTGCTTGGTCCCTCGCGCAAGCTGGCCAGCGTCAAAGTCGCTCGGCTTACGCTTGTCGGCCTTGCCGCCTGGCAGGCGATCTTTATAGCCGGCCTTGAGTAAAAACCGCATTCAGTCCTCCTCGTCCAGGCCGAGCGCCTTCTTGAGTTTTTTTCCGCCAACCGCTGTCTCAATAAAGACAAGCTCGTCCATTGCGCGAGTGTAGGCGACGTACATAAGATTCTTCTCTTGCACTATCTCCCACGGCTTCTTTGCCATGCTAGACGGCATCAGGTGGTGGTTGAGGATAAACACACGCGGCGCCTCAAGCCCCTTGGCCTTATGCACCGAGGACAGGCGCAAAATGCTATCGCGTTTCTTGCCTTCGTCATCCTTGAACATCGATTCGATTTCACGCACGAGCCCGTCAACGTCCTTGGCCTGACTTTCCGCCATGAACACCGAAAGGGTTTCAAACTTGTCCTCAATCGCCGTTGTGTCGGCGTCGGGATCTTTGAGTTTGAGCTTGTTGATTTCCCGCTTACTCCACTCGACCAGCTTACCTCCGAGGTCGTCGAGGCTCTTTGGCTTGAGCTTCTTAATGAGTGAGGTCATGCCCAAACCGATGTCACGCCCCATCACCTTGCACGGCACGCGCTCGCGCAGCAGCTTGTAGGCCATGCTGACCAGCGGCGCGTTGTTGCGGCAGACAATCATATCGGTCTGCTTGAAGTCCTCGATCTTGAACTTGGTGCCGAGGTCTTTGATCTCGCCTGGCTGAGCATCGGGACGCGGCTTGATGCCTGGAACGATTGTCTGAGCCAGCTCGATGATTTTCTTGCCGCAGCGGTAGGAAATCGGCAGCTCGAACACCTTAGCGTTGAACTGCTTGCGGATCAGGTCGAGGCTCTCGGGGTTGGCACCACGGAAGCCGTAAATGGCCTGATGCGGGTCGCCGACCGCCACGACGCGCGTTTTGGTGTCGGTCGAACGCCGGATCGCCTCGCGCTGAATGTCGGACACGTCCTGCGCCTCGTCAACGAACAGAAAGTCGTACTTGGCCCAAGGCGTGTTGTAGATGATCGGCATATAGAACTGGTCGTCGAAGTCGATCACGTCCTTTTGCATAATGGACTTCTCAAGCGCCAGGCGCGACAGGCGGATAGCATGCTCGACCGTCTGCGGGTAGTCGATTTCAATCGAGAAGTGCTCGATGAGATTTTCCCACTGCTCCCTGGTGTCGGGCACGAGCCCCTTGATGCCGTGTGCGGCAAGCGAGGCTGGCGCCAGGCCCATCTGCTTGGCCTTGGATACCATGCTTTTCACCGTCCCGAAGTATGTCTTGTCCTCGGGACCTTGCAGCATGTCGCGTAGGATAGCGCTGGTCTTGGTGCCCTTCTCGACCTTGACCCGGTTGTAGCCGCCCATGAAACGCGCCCATGAGGCAAAGCCAAGCGCGTTGAGTGTCCGCACCGCCTTCTGATCGACAGCCCACTGCGGGACACGGCCGAGCAGCTCGTCGCGAGCCGAGGTGTTGAAGGCCAGGAAGATGATCGACTTGTCGCGTGGGATAACGTCGAGCGCCCGCACGATCGTGGCCGTCTTACCAGATCCGGCCTTAGCATCAATCATCGCGTTGCCGCTGCCCTTCTCGATCCAATCGAAAATCGCCTGCTGATATGGCGACGGCTTGAACGGTTTTTTTGGCTCATGTCCCGGAGCGTCTTTGGGCTCAGGATCGACCGGAACCTTGGGCTCGGGTTCTTGAGATGGCGGCGGCAAAACAACGGCGGGTTGCATGGTGGGAGCCTCCTGCTTAGGCGGCTCCTTCTTCGGAGCCGGTGGTTTTTCTGCGGGTTGTTTTACCGTGCCGGCCTCCTGTTGTCTACGCTTGGCCTTGGCCTTCAAAGCTTGCGTAACGAGGTCGTCAGGTTGTTTCTTCTTATCAAGCCTCTTGTCATCCCAAGCGACAGCTTCCTCGAACGTGACCTCGCGGCCGGCTTGTTTCATAAGCTTGGCCAGGTGACGCTTGGCCATCGCGATATTTTGCTGCTCCTCGCGCGGCGACGCCTCGCCGTCTCGTGACGTGCGCTCGGGCTCCAGCTCCAGGTGAGCGTGCCAAATTTTCTCCATCAGCTCATCGCTGATCTCTTCCTTCTTTGACTTAGCCTTTTTTGGCTCAGCCTTCTTCTTCGGCTCGGGCTTGGCGGTGGCCTCGACGCGCTTCTTACCCTGCTCGTGCAGCAGGTCGTGGTAGCGCATCACCGTTTCATGGATCTTGCCGGCGGTCTTTTCCCAGCCGCTGTTCTTCCAGTCGTCGTCGCCGAACATTTCCGAAAAATACTCATGGTGATCGTCGGGGGAGGTCGAGTGCGGGTGAATGTCTTTCTTGTGAAGGTGATTGGCCCAATGCTTGACACCGGCTGTGAACTCTTTCTTGATCGCAGCGTAGTCCTTGCGTTTCTTGTAGCCACCGGCCTCAAGCGTCTTCTCGGCAAGGCGCGGCAGGTGCTCTTTCTGCCACTTGTGGTCGTCCACCTTGACGTAGGTGCCGTCTGCCCACTTGCGGCGGGTGCCGACCGGCGCCTTCCTGGCCTTGAAGAAAAACCGCACGAGCCCGCCTCGCGGCTCGATAGCTGGCGGATCGACAAGCTTGATGCCGATCCGTGCGACGACAGCCTTCCTGATCTTGTCGTGCTTCAAAATGTACTCCATCAGCTCCGCGATGCGTTCTTTGTACTTCCAATCGGGAGCGTCCGCGTGTTTGGGGTCGTCCTTGGTGTAATAAAGCGCATGCGGCACGAAGTTGTCGATGTAGCTCTTGTCGATCTTGCCAGCGGCAATCAACTCCTCGGCCTTCACCAAGCCATACACCTCAAAGGCTCGCGCAAATACCTCGGTCGGCTTGTTCAAGTAAGCACTGAACGACTGTCCCATCATTTTGCCTTTGTGCGACCACTGGTAGTAGGGCGTCGAGCGCACTAGCTCCAGCATCTCTTTGTACTTGGCCTTCAGCTCAGGATCGCTGGCAATGGCGGCCGAGCGCGGCGTGCTGTCAGTTCCCTCGTGCATGGCATAGTCGATGGCGTGTCCAAGCTCATGGATCATCGACTTGGAGTCGCTCGTGAAGTCGTGGATCTCCACCGACAGCTTGCCATGCCAGTAGGTGGCAGCCGCACGGGAGGCGCGCTTGCCCAGCCGGGCGTTCACCCGGAAGTGCAGCGGCCGGATGAAACGCACCCCCATGTGATCCATGATGATGTTGGTCTGCTTAATCATTTGCAGGATGCGGAAGCGCTGATCCTTGTTCGTCTTGGCCAGATCAACGCTACGGATCATGTTGGTGCGCGCCTGCACGGCGTCGTTGACCTCGGGCGGTATTTCGCCCGACAGCAGCGGGTAGTCCTTCTTGGTGCCCTCTCCCAGCTCGTAGCCGGCCTGGTGCGCGGAGTAGGCCAGCGCTTGGTGGCGCAGCGCGTACTCCTTCTTGAGCCGCAACATCGCCTTGCGGCGGCGCTCATGCTCCTGCAAGGATGCGCCGCTTTCCGCCTGATCGCGCTCGAAGTGATCTCCGGCGCTCCTGGGCTGATCGTCGAGCCCGAAGGCGGCACGCACGTACCACTGATCCTTCTCGATGTGACGGATGACCGCCAGCATCTCGTCCACCCATTTTTTCTTGGGCATCAGGTGGGCGTTTACTTCGAGCTGGTTGTGCTTCAGCCACCACTTCTTGGCTTCCTTCGCCTCGGCCTCACTGCCGAACGAGCCGACCGTGTTTTTGCGGTCCCTGCCGATCGAAACCAAGTCGAAAATGCCAGGACGATCCTCGCCGCCGAGGCCGACGCCGCTATGGATTTCATACGTGCGCTCGCGCTCGGCCATGCCACCTCGCTTGAGGCCCTTGGCCCTCTTGTGGCCCTCGTGCTTCAAAAACCCGTAATAGTTTTTGACGATGGTATGCACGGTGTCGGCGGTCTTCTGCCAGCCGCTCTTATGCCACTCGGGGTCGTCGAACACCTCGGCCCAATGCTCATGGTGCTCATTTGGCTTGGTGTGCTCTGGGTGCTGGTCGTTGGCGTGCAGGTAGTCGGCCCAATCGGATGCTGCCCGCACAACTTCCTTTTGGATCTCTTTGAAATCCTCGCGCTTGGCGTGACCGTGGTCCTTGAGCGCCTTCACCGCTAGTTTCTTTACCGTCTCGCGATGCCAGTTGTGGTCATCGACCTTGACGTAAACCCCATCAGCCCAGGTGTGGCGCGTGCCGACCGGAACTTTCTTTGCTTTGAAGAGGAAGCGCACCGAGGCTTCTCCTTTCTTGAGGCTGCCTCGATGCTCCAGCTCGGCCTTGAGCGAAGCAAGCATAGCCTCGTGTGACTTAATGGCAAATTCGCTTTGCATGCCCTCGATCTTGGTGATCCGCTCCTTAATCGCCTGCTCGTCGAGGTGAGCATACTTGCGGCCGACGCCGCGCACGTCGAACAGCGTGCCGATCTCGATCTCAAAGTCTTCCTGGGCGTGCTTCTTGCCGTTGAGCGACTTGTCGTTGTATTTGCGGAAGCCGCCCATGTCGAGCAGCTTGAGGTTTCCATCGCCGTCGCGGGCAAATTGCAGCTTGTCCCACGGGTAATAGCCCTCCTTGCGGAAGATGCGCCACAGCTCGTCGCGCACCGCCTCGGGCTCGCCGCGCTTGAGGTCGCTCATTTCGATCGGCTTCAGGTGCTCACGCGCCAGAAACAGCTTCTTGCCCTTGCGCCACGTCGCGTAGTGCTTCGGAATGAGCGAGCTGCCGGCAAGATCCTTGAGCGCGTTGTGCTCCAGCATGAGGTCGTCGCGGGCACCCTTGGGCGTTTTCTTCGGAGCGTGACGCGCCTGGAAAGGCGCCTGCTTGGACACCTTGACGGCCACGTCGCCGATCGGCTCGACCTTGGCGTGAAAGACATGCCCTTGATGGCCATGGCCGATGTACTTCCATTTGCCGTTGGCGATCTTCTGCCAGTCGCCATGCACAGTGCCGATCGGCACGGCCTTAGCTTTCAACAGAAACATCATGACTCTTCGCTTTCATAATCCTGGAAAACCATCCTGCTTCCCTTCAGGTGATAAATTTTCCCGTCTTTATGAATGTAAATTTTTCCGCCAACATCCAAGGTCGCCGAAGGATGATCGCCGCCAACCATCCAGCGACCGCCCTCCTTGTGCGCGGTCGTCTCCGTCGATGTCCCATCTTTCCAGTAAATTTTCGCTCGATGCTTCCGAGGCTGCTTGTCTTTTGCGCCCTTCGTCCTCGACTTGAAAAAAAACTTCATAAAGACACCTTCCTGAGTGAGTTTTTAGACATGGCTTGCTTGACCGTCTCACGCACAGCGGCCCGCACGTTGCGCGACAGCGGCACAGTCGCCAGCACGTCCGAAGGCTCGCCGGGAATCAGCACCCACCAATCGGTCATCTGCTTGAAGCCCATAAACTCGGTCAGGTATTTGATGCCCGCACCTGTAGGCCAAAAATCAGGCATGCCGAGCACAATAGGCATCACTTCCAAAATTTTGGTGACGTATTCGTCGAAACTGCGGGCCTGACGAAAGCGCACCTCGCGCAGGTGCGGCACGTCAAGCGGCGAGCGGTCGTAGTAGCGCGCCCCGCGCACCTGGCCGGGGCTCAAGAGCTGGTAGAAGGGCTGGCTCACGCGGCCGTGTCCGTGACGCGCCAGCGTGTAGCCATCCTGCTCGTCAACGACGACAAGCGGCATCGCCATCAGGACCGCACGTATTACGGCGCGTCCCGTGACGCTGCTCGCGTCTACCCAAGCGGCGCCGGTGCTTACCTCTGGGCGATAGTCCGTTCCCTCCATGACACGCCGCACCCATCCGAAGGGCAGCACGCGCTCGGCCTTGGTCAGCTCGGGCAGCTTGTCACTCATCCACACCCCACACTTGCAGTTAGGATGCAGAGCGCCTTGCATCCACGGCTTTACCTGCTTCACGCGCCAACGGCGCGGGCGACCAGGAGGTCCGAATATTTTGGCGCAAGAATCGCAACAATCCGACGTACTGCGATAGACGATGCCATTCGGCCCTACAGCCGACGCCAATAGCTCGAAGCTGCTTTTACCGCGAGCATTGGTGATCTCGGTGCGAAGCACTCGCCCCCAATCGCGCTTGTCGGTTTTGGTGCCGGCCTGGCGCTTGAGCTGCTTTTCGGCGCCAAAGGGCGTCAGGTCGCGTCGAATAGCGTCCGAAACGATGCGGCGCACGCTGGCCAGCCGTTTCTTACCGATCTTGGTGATGAGGCCGCCGCCCTCCTCCTCGGCTTCAAGGGCAGCCAGCTTGGTTGCTATGGTCGGCATGACTCACTCCTCATCGCCTTCGATATGATGGCGAACGCCATTATACCCGCGCTGGTTTTCCTGGAACATCGCCGCCGCTGAAAGAAGCACCTTCTTTGTCTTGGCGCTTGCCTTCTCGCCTAGCTTTTTCTCAAGAGCCGGCCAGAAACTGTCGGCCTCCTTCGGATTTGCCACGTCGCCGTCGCCTAGGTGGTCGAGCTGGCGCGAGCCAAGGTGCTTCACCATGTCCTTCAGGTGCTCGCCCATGTGCTTTTTGATCTTGGCGTCGGACTTGATGCCGTGCGTGTTGAGGGCCGCCTCGACAGCCGACTCGTGGTCTTGGTCCTTGTGCGGAGTATGCGCCTTCCCTGAAGCCCAGCGATCCACCGTGTCGCGCATCGCCTTCTTGGTGCCATCTGTGAGCTTCTCTTTGTGCTTCTTCTCGTACTCGTTGACATACGAGCTGAAGAGAGCGTCAGTCACCTTCTTGCCCTTGCCCTTCGCTGCCTCGTGACGCGAAGCAAGCTCGACAATGTGCGGCATGATGCTTCCTTCGATGCCACGATCAAAAAGCAGGTGGTGGTCCTTCTTTCCACGCGAGCGCAAGTGATCGCGAAAGTGCCCAAGCAGGCCGTCTTTCTCAGAGTCCTCAACCGTGCCGCTGCCGACGACACCGCCAGCATACTGCTGATAGCCGGGCTGGCCGTGCATGGCCTGCGCCTGCTCGCCACCGATCGGCGCGGCCGTCGATCGCTTGTACTGCGGATCGCCGTCCTCGCCGGTGTACTTCTTCGCGTATGCCTTCCCTTCCTCGTGCTGGAACTGAAGGATCTTCTGCCCCAGCTCGTGGTACTTCGGAAGGATTTCAGACTTGCGCATTCCCCTGATGTTTTCGAGGTTAAGCGTGATCGCCGTCTCGGTGTCGGTGTCGTCCATGTCCGAAACGATCATCATGTTCGTGTGAAGCTTCGCCATGAGGCGCACGTACTTCGTCACGTCCATCGTGTCGTCAACAAGGCCCAAGTGAATGTTGACGGGCTTGTCTTGGCCGAAACGCCAGATTCGCGCGTAAGACTGCTCCTGCGTGCCAGGCGAGTAGTGGTGATCGTAACGGTACATGCCGTTGGCGATTTGCAGGTTGACGCCCTCCGTGACCGACTGATCGACGGCGACGATGATCTGCGGTCCCTTGGGGTCGTTCTGGAAGTCCTCAAGCTCCTTCTTGTGCGAGGCGTCGTAGTAAATCGCCTTGCTTTTCAGGTGCTCTGGCATGTGGTCGAGAACGTGCTGGGCGCTCATGCGGCGCTGGCAAAACACAATAAACTTGCCGTTCTTGGGGTCCTTGAAGTGCTCGTCGAGCTTCGCATAGAGGTCGGTCGCCTTGGGGCTGACCTTGCCCTTCAAGGCGCGGATCGCCTTGCGCGTGTCGGGTGACAGCTTCGACAGAAGGTCGATCGCCTCCTGCTTCTCGGCCTCAAGCTCGGCCGCCGCGTCCCCTCTTAGCTCTGCCTTGATCGCCCGCGCAGCGGCACGAGTCCCGCCGAGGGTGGATATCGCTTTCTCGACCGTCTCGGCCAGTGTGTCGGGATGGTCCGTGATGCCCATAAGCACGTTGAATTTGCTCATGAACGCCGGCTTCGCATCGCCTTCGCTGGGAAGGAAGTCCTCGCTCTCGTCCCCGACACCGCTCTCCTCCAAAATCTGGGAGATCACGTCGTCGAGCGCCGTCTCGTACACGCCCTGCGTCGTCGCGTCGTGCTTGACTACGGACATATGCTCGTTGCGCTGCGGCAGCTTGTCGATCCATGCCGAGCGCCGGATGCTCACAAGCCCCATGCGCTGCAAATCTTCGCGCAGCTTCTTCAGGCCGTCGCGGGACCACTTCACCGACTTCGGCCCGCGCCCCTTGCCCTTGTTGCCCTTGCCGCCGCCTACCACCGCCCCGAAAGCCGCGTTGCCTTCCAAGCCCTTCGCGGCGCCGCCCTCGTGCCCATAGGCTTCCTTGAACTGCTTTTCGGTCCAGTTGACGTAGGGGTGCAGAAACTTGAGCTGGCCGATGGCATCGAGCGGGTTGTTGGAGATGAACGTGCCAGACGCCACGCGCTTGTACTTGATGCCGCTAAGGTGCTGCACCGCCTTGAATCGTGACGTTTCCGTCGTCTTGATCCGGTGCGACTCGTCGAGGGCAACGTAGTCGAAACCCGAGGCGCTCAGGCGCTTGGCGTTGGCGTAGTCGTCGGAGCCCTTGGGCTTGTAGGAGACAAAATCGTAGCCGGCCATGAAGATGGTGTTGGGTGGAGCCTCGTCCATCGCCTGCATCATGGCTTCCAGATCGCCCTTGAAGTCATCCTTGAGCGTCTTGGCGCTCATTTTGAACACGTTGACGCGACCCTCGGTGTACTTCTCGGCCGTCAGCTTGGCGTTCTGGTCGAGCGTGTTGGTCGGCACGACGATCAGCGGCTTCTTGATCTTGCCTTTCGCCATGAGGTTGAGGGCATCGGCCGGCAGGATGAGCCCCTTGCCGCCGCCCATGTCCACGTCCACCATGGCGTTGGTCAGGCCGTCGAGCTTGGCGAGCGTCTCGGCTTGGTGCCCGAAAAACTTGATCGACGACGAAAGAGCTGGGATATGCGGGCAGTCCTTAGGGCCAAGGTGTGCGACCTTTCCAGCCTCGTCAAAAATCCTCTTCACGTCCTCGATGGCGTGCTCGGAGTGCTCGCCCATCAGCTTGCCGAGCGCCTGCTCGTGCGTCCCGCGCATCTCTGGATCGGACGCCACATCGTCAAAGAAATCACGCAGCACCGGGTCCTTGTGCGTGTACGCCTGGGCATACGTCGTCACGTCGCCGTGTGTGTCGTTCAGGTGCTTGGCAATCTTAGACACATGGTTTTTGTATATCCAGAAATCGGCTCCCAACTCGTTACGAAACCTTGGCGTCGGCGATTCTTTCTCCGCTTCGAGAATCTCGTCGAGGAAGGCGTCGTAGTCTTTGATGCCCTTGGAGCGCTGCCAAATTTCCCGCGCGTGCTCGTCGGGCCGGTAAACGCCGTTCAAAAACCGCGACTTCTCATCGTGGTTCATTTCGCCTTTGTGCTTGAACACGTCAGGCGCAACGGCCTTGCCCTTTGTCCTCAACGACTGCCATCTCTTCGGCATCACCGTCGTCGATTTGTCGTCGGAGTGAATCACCTTGCCGGCGAACGTGCCTGGGTCCTTCTTCGCCTGATCGCGCTTGTCCTGGTGCTGGTCGATGTAAACCAGGCTGCCGTTGGGAAGATGGCGGTAGTGCGCCTTGACGGCGCGCGACTTGATGAGCGCATTAGGTCCGAAATAAAGCCTCATTTCGGCTCCTCCCGGCTGACGTGCAGCATTCCGTCGTCTCCGACATAAAACCAGCCAAGGTCGGTGGCCTCGTCAACAAGGCTCGTGTAGTCCCACTCGGGATGCGCGGCCTTCATCTTATGCATCACCCACTCGAAGGCTTTAAGCTCGTCGCCGCTCATCGGCCTGCGCGCCTGGCGCAGCTCGAAAGGATGCAAGTGGTAGTCGGTGATGCCGCCTTGCAGCTCGTCGTTCTCGTCGATCGGCTGACGCTGGCCGCTGCCGTCGTCGTCCTGCGATTTATGAAACCAGTTTAGAATGCTCATCACGTCACCTCGATCGCGAGCGACTCAATTTGGTATGGCCACTTCAAGATGGTGTTGTCGGCAAATCGAACTACGAAACGACCATAAAACATTCCTTTGTCGGCCGTGTCGTTTGGATGCCACTGATAGCGCACAACGCCAGCCACAGCATCAATCACCTCGACCTGGCCGAAGACGCCCTTTTGATCGTGCGTGCGTGAGCAGGCGTTGAACAGCTCGAAGCTCACAACGGCGTCAGTAAGATCAACACCAGCGATAGCCGTGGTTTGGCAACCATAGGACTGTGACGGGAGCTGGACAGGCACCTGTCCCGTTGGCGTCAGCGTCACCTCAAGCGAGGGCTGCGTGGCGCCCTGCGGGATCATGAAATTGGCGATCATGCCGTCTCCTCCGAGATGCGCTTCACGTCCATCGCTACTGGCCCCTCGTGGTTTTTGCCGACGTAAAACTCCACCGCGTCCCCTTCGGCAAGCGACTTGAAGCCACGTTGAACAATAAATTTGAAATGCACGAAGAGGTCTTTGCCATTCAGCGCGCGCTGAAGCTCCAGGTCGTCGGGCTTGATATATCCGAAGCCGCGCTGCGCGTTAAACCACTGGACGCGGCCTTTAAGCCTTCTTCTTGCGTTGAAGTGAGGCAATTCTCTGGACGAACTCGTCGTCTGACTCATCTCTGCGCTGCGGTCCCCGTGCATTTGATTCTTCCTCGTCGTCCTGTTGCCCATCATCATCGCCGCCGCCGCCGTCGCCGCCGTCATCGTTGCCCTCATCGCCGCCTTGAGCTTGACCCTGAGCGCCTGGCTGAGCTGCTTGCGCCTGCATTTGTTGTTTCTGCATTTCCATCTGTTGCTTAGCCTGGAGCGCTTGCGCGACGATCGGATTGGAAACCACGTCGCCACCCTGCTCGGGCGGCAACGGATCAAGCCCCTGCTCCTGGCGCATCTCATTGACGGTCACAAATGTTGCCTTGGCCGTCGTGATTTGGATCGACTCCATTTCATTCTGGCCATAGTCCCACTCCATCGTCAGATCAGGATGGATGCGCTCAAGAATCGGGTCAAAAACCGTCGTCTTGTAGTGCTGAAGACAACTTTCGAGCCCTTGCTCCTGGCTCATCTCGATTTGCGTAGCCTGAGACGCCTGATTCAGCGATCCCCGGTTGTCTCCAGCTCGCGGCGCCTCGTTAATTTCGCTTGGGTGCATGCGAAAAACAGCGCAAGCCAGGTTCGTCAATTTCTGGATGTAGACATCGAACAGCATGTCGCGATGATTTTGTCTGGTAGGAATAACACTGAGGTCATCCTTACCATTCGGCAGCGCAACGACCGGCAATCTAAACATTCCCGCGATGCCGCTCATGTTGGTCGCGAGGATGTTCGTAAAGTCGGTAATGTGTTTGTCGTTCCACTGACCGCGAATGCCGATGATTGTCTCGGCCATGTTGCCAAACTCAAAAAACCTTTGGTTGGCTGTCATGGCGAGAATTTCGGCAAGGATCGTGAAGATGGACCGCTCAAGCATCGAGCGTGGATAGCCAGCCTTCGTCACGTCCGTTGTCGGCATGGTCGGCGCGACGATAATTTCGTCGTGCCTGAATGCGGCTGTTGGCCGCCCTTGTAGAATGTAAATGTACTGCGTCTTCTCATCGACGCTGATCTGGTACTTGTCGGCAATCATACCTAGCGTTGACTTCCAAGCAGCATAGTTCGTCGCGAAGTCTTTCGGAAACTCGCGATTCACGGTGCTGATATATTTCACCGCCGCAAATGTCGGGATCACATTTGCACCATCAATCGCTCCGAACGCCCGAGGCGTGCGGTTTGGATCAAGCCCAAGCTCAATACATGGGCGATTGATTACCAGAAGATCCTCAGTAATTTTCTGAAGGAAGCCCGACATATTTGGCTCGATTTCGTCGTAAACGACGCCCTCGCTCCAATAAACCTTCCACGGCTTCATCAAAAATTCTTCGACCTCTCGGCAGAAGACATTGAATTCTTCCGGGACCTTAAATTTAGAATCCGCATGACGTTTGTGGACAACCTTGAAGCCAACGTCGCCCTTCTTTGCGCCCTGCGAGCGCCGAGAAAAACGCTGCACTTGATGCAGGCGAGTGCTCACAATTGCACTAAGCAGCGGCGACCTCTCGCTAACTTGCCGAAGCGTGGCGAAGTTGAGCGTGCCTTTCTTCTGGCCAAGGTTGTTAGTGTAGCCCTTGGGATATCCGCCGAACATGGTGGCTGATCCAGTCATGTATTGTTCGGCTATCCGTGGCGCCTGCGGACCAAGACCAAAGGCAAGTAGCTTGATAACCTCATCAAGCGACGGCCCTTGTTGGCGAGACGGCGCCTGCTCCGTCTGCGGCACTCCTGGAATCATTCCCGCCATGCCCATACCAATAGGTACTAACCCTTGATGATCGTCATTATCTGCCATGATCTAGCCCTCAGTAGTCGCTTGTATTCTACCCTGTTCTTTCATTTGCTCCCACAACCGCCTGTAATGCTCGACTAATACCCGATCGGTCCCCGGCGGTATGAGCCGCATCAACTGATCGAGATTTTCCGGCATCGCTCCAGCGGAAGCGCCAGCCTTCACGCCATAAACACGAAATTCTCCACGTATTTTATATGCGAGTAAGCAATACACTTCAGCATGATAATAGTGGTCAGGATCGCCAAGATAGACATACCGTGGAGGATTGCTTTCTTGGTCCAAAATCCGCGTCGGTGTCTTGAGCATCTCGTAGTATTCCGAGCGGTCTAACGACTGTGCGTTAGCTGGGAGTAGTAGGCGCTTTTGCACAAACCACGCCTGCACCAAGTCCATCAGCATGGTCCGGTCAGCACTCACCACGCCGTAGCGGCGATTGTCCTTCTCCTCCTCACTGCTCCTGATCTCATTTATACCTTGGTGATATCGACAAATGTAACCTCGCCCAGGATGTTTGCACGCATAATCAATCGATTTGCGTGTCTCAGGCATCGCGTCAATCACATAAGAAACAATGTTGAAACGGGCAAAAAGGAAATCAAGCTCCTCGAACTCTCGGACGGTGCCGGCAAAAACAAGCGGCAATTTCTCGCCTTCCTGCACGATTTTTCTGACGACAACGTGCAACCGCTTGCCAACGTCAACACCCATCACGCACGGCTCGCGCTCGTCGGTGGGCATCAGGTAAAAATCTTTGCAGGCGTTTAGAATGTCGTCGGTGAGCTTGGCTCCCTTGCCAGCGTAGGTCAAGCCGAGCATTGAGTTGTAAAACACCTGTAGCTTGGTGTCGTCCTCGACAGCGAGCTTGAACTTCTCCCACATTGTTTTTATTTCGACGTAGCTACTGAGCATCTGATGGATCAAGTAACCGTGCTTGTCTTTTATGTTTGGATGCTTTGCCACCCACCCTGATTTGTGAGTGAAGCGATTCAGCGGCTTGTCGCACTTGACGCACAGAACGAAAATGTCTCGACCGCACCCGTCATGCCACGCGGCGTCCTTTAGACGGTAAAACCCATCATCTGTCTGATCGACCACGTTCTTAAACCAATCCATCACTTGCCAGAAGCCACAGCTCGGGCACTTGACGAAGAACTCCATCATGTTGGTAAGGCGATAACTGGCATTGATGCCGTATTTATCGACCGTCGGGTTTGACGCCTCGCGCTTGAGCTTGAAGGGAGATGCCGTCATGCGGTCATCGGCCTTCTCGTAGTTCACGAGGTCAAATCGGTCAGTCTCGTCAGCGACGATCATGTCGAGCGGCTTCTCGATAAACGTCGTCGCCGAGTTTGAGCCAGCGTAAAAAATCGATCCCTTGCCAAAATGCTTCAGGCCACGGCTGTCCTGCGTTCTAGCGGCGCTGCGAAGCTGCATCTTGTAGTAGGGGACTTTCTCGATCACAGTATCGACGCGGTTGGCGACGAACTGGTTTCTTAGCTGCTCGGTCGGAATAACGTACATCACTTGCAATCCGCGCTCGGCTCCCTCGAATGCGGTAATCATCAGGTATTCGGTCTTACCTGTCTGCACGCTCGATTGCATGACGACGACTTGCGCGCTGTCTTTGTAGATGGCGACAAGGTAGGGCTTGTCGTCGAAGCGCATGTTCTCGCCGCGAATGTTTCTGTGATGGAGGATGGCGTACTTTAATCGAGGATAGCGATTAAGTTCGTGGTCCAAGAGATAGAGGCGGGTCAGAAACTCCTGCTCAAGTGTCTCCCTCATTTTGGTCTATCCTGACGGCATAAGGAACGTCACCCGCTGGCGTAAAAACTCCACTCGGCACCTTCTTAAAGGCGTTAACGTCCTTTGTTTTTATTACACGACCACAACGATAACAATGAACAGCATCTTTGCTGCCCGTATAGCGAACAAGACAAAAGTCACAAACGCCAACGCGCTGTGGTATCACGACAAATGTGTCAATAACAGCATTTGACGAACTGTATTTTTTTTTGGCCTTACTACCGCCTTCTGTGCTTTTGCCTGCCATAAAACCTACTCATCTTGTGGTTGTGTTGGTGGCTCGCCGTCGAAGGTCCCTTCGATAATTTCTCTTCCATCGGGCCATGGCACGTCTTCTATGGGGTAGTTTTCGAGCGGCTCTTGTGTCTCTCCATCAAACTTTTTCCGGCTTTCGGCTTCCTGCTTCTTCTTCTCCTTGGCGGCACGCTGACGCTCCCAGCGTTTTTCTGCCGCTCGCTTGGCCTTCTCTTTGCTTGTCAGACCAACCTTTTCACCAGCCGCCTTTTCCATCATCGCCGCCGCCTTTGAAACTTCTTTGCCAGATTCCCACAACGGGCGCGCACTAACAGCGTTCTGCATGTGCTCAGCCGACTCGATAGTCCTCATCGCTGCCTGAAGCGCTGCACGGTCGATTGGATCGCGTAGGTCAAGCTCGATCGACACTCTGGTTGTATTGCTCACGTTGAATGCTCCCAGTCATCCTATCAGAACGACCCACGCTCACCAAAACCTAACCGCCTAGCTGCTTCTCAAGGCCGGCCACGATGTCACTCAGCCGGCGGTCCTTGTACGTCTTGGCCCTCAGACACGCCCGAATCACTGCCGCCAGAATCGCCGGCAACGCGGAGTCTGGCTGGATGCTGATCTGCTGAATCAATAGCTGGCTCGGCGCTGGCCTCACCTCCTCGGGATTTTTCCCCATGTCCATCCTCCTTTCGATTAATTCTCAGCGACAAGGTGCGTTGAGCATGCGCAAGCATGCCAAGAACAACACTTTCGATCAATTGCACTGGTACTTCACCGTTGAAATTAAGCTCGAAACGTTCGCCCAGCACCTGCACTCTCTCGTCAATTTGCAGAAACAATCCGATCCTCATGCGGCTTTGCCCTTTCAATAAGCGCCAGATAAGCTGGCGTGTGGATATGCTGTTGAAACAAAATGGCAATTTGATGCTTGTCGAGCCTGCGAGCGGCAGCCAGCCTCAGGATAGACTGTTGCACGTCTTTGAGAACGGTCGTCAGTCCCGAAGCGGCCATCGCCTGTGATTCCGGTAGGGCGAGCTTGTCGAGCGTGTCGGTGCCTTGAGCGACCAGCATGGCGTGGTATCCATAGAGGTGGCGCTCCAGGCGCTGCACGGCAGCATGACGCAGTGTCACCTTCATGCGTCCGATGTCTTTAGTTGTCGCTTTCATTTTTTTCCCTCAGGACGCAAAACACGATATTCATAATGCCCCAGCGCAGGGGCGCCGCGATGGCGTTTCTCAACGATATAAGAGCCGAATCGTGGCTTTCGCAAATGCCGCAGTTGAGCAGAAACCGATGCAGAAGCATACCCAGTAGCCGCTTCAATCTCGCGCAATGTTCGCCACACACCGTCAAGCATGAGTTCACGAATGCTTGCATGTTGCTTAGTGAGCCTTTCGCTGTCCGTGCCGTGGTCGTATGATGGACCGTTGAACCTCATAACAGCTCCAGATGGCGTCTGGCGACGTTCTCCCAACTATTCACGCGCAAAAACTCAGCCTGACGCCCTAATTGAGCCTTGCGCTCGTCCGCACTCGAAAACAAGCCGGTCAGTGCCTGCACAATCCCGGCTACGTCCGACACCCTCGGAGCGACGCCTTGCAGGTCGTGGAAATGGGGCTCTGTTGACGCCACGATAGGAATGCCATGGCTCATGGCGATCCGCGCCGCTCCCGAACAACCAAACACAGTATGGTCGGGTGCTGCACAGTAAGGAAACACCGCTGCCTGGTTAGTCCTCAGATAGCTCCCAAGCGTCTCGTCGGATTGAAACCCGCGCACAATGGCGACGTTCTCCTGGACGCCAAGCTCATCGACAAGCTCGTGCAAATCTTGCGCGTAAGCATCATGCTGTACTTTGGCATGAGGCGATTCGCTGAATAGCGCCGTAAAGAATACGTCGGGAAGGGTTTGCCGTAGCTCAGCCACGGCTCGAATGCACGACTCAAAACCCTTATAGCGGAAACCGAAACCAAACTGCATGAATGTGTGCTTGGATCTGTAAAGATTCCAGTATTTCTCACCGCTGTTGAACGAGTGACAGCCGTGCGGAATGACATGAACATCGCCCGGAACTTTCTTCTCGTTCTTTAGAACGTCGCGAGCCAGCTCAGTATGAACAATGATGTTCGGTACGGCTGCTTCGCAGATGGTCTTGTCCTTGTGATGGAATACGCTGTGCAAGGTGACAAACACCTTGTAGTCGCGCAACGCACTCAAAAACGCGAGCCAGTGCCTTGCGTCGGGAAACAGGCCGTACTCGTGCTGAATCATCACAACGTCAGGATCGAATTGCTTGATCTCGTTGACAAGTCGCATAAGCGGCTGGCCGCGCTTCCACGACGGCACGAGCATCGTCTTCTTCAGGTCCTCGTCGGCAAACCAATCAGGAGAACGCTCGACAGTACCCTCCTCGCAGAAGATGCGCGCCTCGGCCACGCCGGCTATTAGGTGCGGCCACAGTGCCTCGGCATAGGTGCTGATGCCGCAGCGCTCCTTGTAGACGCCGACCAGGGCCACGCGCAGCCGAGAAGGCTCGACGCGAGCGGCCGTGTCGATGAGCTGGCCTTGACGCACCACGAAACGCTCCATGAGCACACCGTCGGCAATCTCCTCAAGATGCGCCGGCACCTCCAGGACTTTCATGCCGCTGTCATCACTGTATTGAACATGATGGCTGCTTACAGCCCTAATTTGTCGGCCACGATAGGCACAATATCGAGCCACCTTTTTTTCACTCCCTTGGCATAGTCGGTATTGGGCAATTGGCTTCCAGACAGCAGATCAACGGTGTCGAGAAGCTGTCTGTCGGTAAAGCCGTAGTAGGGCACCGTCTCGATGCCACTGTCCATGGCAAAAGCATTCATTTTGTCGTGGCTATTGATAAGGATTGCATGACGGCCGAGGGCAGCCGAAAACACAGCGCCGTGCAGCCTTTGAGTAACGACCAGGTGCGAGCGCGCAATCGACGCCCGGCACTCGGCCTCATCCATGTAGCCCATGCGCGAGAAGTAGCTCATCGGATCGGAGTTCATCTTGCCCGTCACCGCCCACATCGGCCGCTCGTCCGATTCACGCGGATTGACGCACATGGCGTAGAAGCTGACGTGCAATCCGTCATCGATCATGCGATCGAGCGCCTTGGCCATCTCGCGGACAAACCACTCGTGCGCCTGATAGGCCCAAATCGGCGCGTCCCGGCGCGGCGTCAGATGGTCGCTGAGAAACACGGCCACCATCCTTGACGGCGGCTGCTCGCATAGCTGCCAATAAACATCGTCGCGGGCTAGAACAAGGTCGCCGGCGTAATGGACTTTATTACGGTCTATTTCATGTATACGAGTCAGCTTGTCGAACGACAAACGATCGCGCACGACGATCAGCTTGGCTTTTTTCAGCAGCTTGCTGTGGTCAGGATGCACCACGTCGCCGCAGCTCACCCCGAGATAGGCAATCGGCATGCCCTCAGGCAGGTGAATGTCAATGCTTCCGGCCACCGCCTGATCGAGAAAGCTGCCGCCGCCGAACACCACGGCGTCAAATCTTATCGCCAGTCGCTCCGGAAGCCTGTCGGCGAACGTGAAATCAACACCAGGGAAAAGCCCGGTAATCGCCGGACGAAAAGCCTCGTCACCCAAATTGCCGTGGCCGTACCAACCGTAAACAAGCACCTTCGCCATTGTGTCTACCTCTCTAACATTTATTTCTGACACACACTAACGCGCTAAGGTTGACGCTTTCCAGTGAATTCGGCGATGCCCGCTAACCGACCACGTTAAACGTACACCCCACCTTCCACCGAGCCAAACCTTCTCGATTCGGCAAATATCTGTCGGCGCAGGATTGCAGGGATCGGGCATCGGCTCGGGATCATCAAAGACGCATGATACTGAGGCGACTTGTCGGAGCTTGAGGCTAATCGTACACCCCGAGCTGGCCGAGACGTGCAGAACGCCTTCCTGCTCGTTCCTTGCATTAATTAAACGAAACAGCTCACGCAGCACCTTGAACATACCTTGCTCCCTGATTGTTTGGATTAAGGAGCCTCGAAACCGTCGAAGCTCTCGGCGCCAGTCCACGATCGAAGCTGCATCCTCCGCTTGCCATTCGGCGTGACGTTTTCGTCGTAACCAACATCGACAGCCACCTCGACGTGTTCAAACTGGTCGTCCACAATCGTTTCATTGGTATTCACATTGATGGCGATCACCCGGATCATCCTCTGACCTCCCATACGATTTTTCTCGTAGTGCTCGTTCTCCACGCGATTTTTAGCTTGAAATCGCTTCCTTCCCGCCACAACTGCGCTTCCAGGTAGTCAACGCTTTGAGCGCCGCATCCAGGAGGAATGCTCTCTGGATCTTCGGCATACTTGACGCTTGAGCTTTTGGGATCAGTCAGCGCGACAAGTATTTCAGCAGATCCAGTCCCAACAACACTAAGGTTGCCGACGACAAGCCTTCTCGACATATAAAAAACCCCCATTTGTTTTTAACAAGGGGGATTGTAATCATGATGGACTTAAATATCTATCCGTGGATGCGTTTGGATGGCGGGTCGCCAGTAAGGGCGGACAAGGCGTCGTCAAGGTCGAGCTGGGTGGCGTTGGCCACTGCCTTCCAGTCCACGCGGTAGCCATTCTTGTCCATCTCGCGTGCTGTCTTGATGCGCTGAATGGCGGCCACGGCGGTATTGACGAGCTGGCGAAGCGGCTCGTGGTCCATTGGGTTTTCGATCATTTGCGGCGCACCAGCTTGATCCACGAGACACGCGGCCGGTAAAGGCGTCCATCCTCTTCAAGCAGGTACGTGTCGTGCTCGGTCGCATTGCCGATGTTTTCATAATAAGTGTCCCCGCGCTTGACGCACGGCAGCTTGTTGGCCACCGTCTCGGGACGCTCGCCGGCCTTTACTTTGCAGGCGACATAGCCGACGTGCATTTTGCGAACACCGCGCCCGATGCCGACCCACCTCACCTTGTCACCGGAGCTGAAAGATTGGCTACTCGTCTTCGTCTTCACTAGAGAAACCCTTTCGTGTAAATTGAGGCGAACTTTCGTCATCAATGCGCATGATGTCAACCTCTTTTGGCGCATCAAACGCAAGCCGCACTTGCCCTGACCTTAGTTCTACAACGACGATTGTGATATCGCCATGGCTTGTCCTCATCACGATGCGCTCATTCTTCTTCCGAGTAAGACACAGCACCGCCCACCCCCCGTTTGCTAATGAACGAGATTGTCCGTTTTCTTTACTAAGCGTGGTGTTAATTTTTTGAAAGGGTAGTTTTTGATTATTGTTTGTAGCTCAGTGCCGCAAAACGGACAGAAATTCAAAACGACTAGAGAGTCCCCCCCCTTCAAAACAATCACAAGTGGGTGCTCGCTGTCCGTGTAGGCAAAAATGTTACCCTGCCTCAGGTTTTCCACCAGCGCTTCACATAAAGAATCTTCCGTGCAGCAGCTCATATCATGGGGCACCGACTCCGACTCCAATTCCGATTGGTCCTCGAAGCTTGTTGTATTGCGCCACGAGGAAAACTCCAAGAGCCAGTGGAGCGACGGCCATAATGATTGCCACAACCAAGCAAGCAACAAAATGACCATAGCCTCGATCATCGTCAAACCTCATCGGTCGGCTCCGGTACTGAAGTCAACGGTCGCAGAAGCAGTGCGCGAACAATCGCGTTAAACAGCTCGTCCTTCTGTCTTTGGCCGAGTGGAAGCTTGTCGTAAGTGATCAAGCACGGGTGCTCTTTCTTAGCAACGTCCTTGACCTCGCCATACCGCCAGCCGCTTGCAAGCTTCTCGATCATCCAATTTTCATGCAGGGCGCTTGGTGACGACAGTGGGTTTCTGATCTTGAACAAAATGCCGTTGCACGTTGTCTCCTTCATCCAGTCCTCGGCGTCGTCCCATGGTGGGCTGGCGGCCTCGCCGAGCGTTACCTGCAACGCTCGATTTGCCTCGTGACACACACGAGCACAAGCGAGTATGTGGCCTGTGAGCATGAGGATGCTCTTTCCCTTGAAGCGGTCCTGAACTCCTGGCGGAAATCCGTCGAGGTATCCTTCGTCAAGCATCTTTGCCATCACGGCCGCTGACAATTGAGCATCCAAAACAGTCATCGTTAGCCCCTCATATTTTTACAGTGTTTGTGAAGCGAGCGGGGTCGCCATAGGCCGCGATGCGACTTACCAAAAATGCTGCATCGCGCTCGACGTGCGGGTTGAACATTTGAAAATCGTCCATGTGACCGATCAACAGATGGCAGCGCCGACACAAGACAATCGCATTATCCCTGTCTAGTTCGCGATGAGGCGCCAAATGAAACGGCTCGATGTGATGGACCTCAAGACGCTTCTTTGACATGCAGGCTGAGCAGCTCCCGTATTTCTTGACGAGAGCCCGAGCGAAGCTTGCCCATTTAGGGCTTCGTCGCATGCCGCCTGGCAGCCTGCCGGTGGAAACGTCACGAACGTGCTCAACTGCGCCTTTGATGGCCTGAATAATCATCCTTCGTCACTCCGACTCCATGGGGAAGAATCATCAGCGATTACCCAGCACGCAGCGCACGGCCGCGTCCTTGGCTTCCAAAAGCTTTCTCAGCGCCACGGCCTGCTCCTCGGCATCGACGGCCGGCGTGTTGACGATGATCCTGGCAAGATCCTCGAAGTAGCGCGCCACCTCCCGCAGGTGCGGCGGCAGGTGACAGCTATTGAAGTAGCGCATGATAGGTAGTTCTTTACTAGACATCACATTTCTCCTTTATCACGTTATTCTCCGCGTCCTCGCGCCGCTTCTCCAGGTACCGCGTGTGTCGTGCGCGCGACTCGCTCCAAGTGCAAGCGCTATAGCCGCATCCCCGCTCGTCAGCGCCGAACGACGAGCACATACGAGGACGAATGTCGTAGATGGTGCAGTTTCCACCGACGTAGTGCTTGCACTTGTAGTGATAGACGGGATCGCTCGCCGATTCGAGCCCTGCTTCGCGTGTCCTCTCTCCGTCAGGGTGCTCGTGTGATTGCCTGATGTACGTCAACATAGGGTAAATCAGCTCAATGTCCTGATAAATCGGCAGCGACAGCTTGCCGCCGAGCCGGTGCCTATCGCGCCCTTGCATTTCAATCACCACCTGCTCGCGAAAGTCCTTGCTGCGAATAGCAAGCATGTATGAATCTCGCAGGTCACTTGGCGCCAGCGGCAGTCCGATGTTCTCGCAGCAGTGCCCGGTGCATCGTCCGCATTGTTCTTTCATGTAAAACCATTCTACTCGTTGTTGTCTTTACGTCGTGATTTGCCCCTCGGCCATCCCGGCCTTTTGACAGAAGCCTCCTCCGCTTCCGCAAGGCTCACGGCCGACGCGCCGTCGCTTACTTCCGTTTCAGATCCAGGATTCCTCCATGGCCTAACTGGTTCTTCGTCTATGCCCTTGCTTGTCATCCTTTCAAGCTTGCGCTTCAGGTACTCGCGCACCTCAAATAATTCCTTGATGAGGATGCGCTTGGCGTTCCCATTGTCCATCTCATTGATTTTCTTTTTGAGGCTTGCGATATGGGAACTAAGCTCAGGACCGCTCATCGTGCGGAAATTCATAGCTGGCGTCCACCGAGCTTATCCGGGTCGCGATCACACTCGACCTTGCGTCCGTCCCAAGGCGCGACGACCGGCAACGTGCTCACGTCGAACTCTTCAAAGTTGATTTTGACGTTGGCGCGAACATTGGCGGCAGCCTCCTCGATGGCCGCCGCCATGGCGGCCGCAGGATCGCGCCGCAGCGTGTCGGACTTGTAGCGGTCGATTCTGCCTCGCGGACCTGATGAGCAGGTGCCGCGATACCACAGCTCACCGCGATAGTTGACCGGCTGCACTTCAACGTGAATGACAAAACTCATTTCGCAACCTTTTCATTTTCTTTCGATTTTTTCGGTGGTTGAAACACTGGCGGGATTTGAAGCGGAAACCCATTAACCGCGTCGCGCCAAGTCAAAATTTCATCAAAGAAAAATTTGATAATTTTCGAGAGAGGAACTCTGGTTTCGGCGGCTCGAATGGCCGCCCAATACCCTTGTGCAAACCCTCGTCGATATGTGCCTTCGATCGATGGGTGCTTCTTTTCATTCTCGTCCACAAGCGCCTCCTTCACAGGGAATTCAAAAGGTCAGCAAGACCATTTTTGTTGGCATTTTTTAAGGCATTTGCCGCGCCGCCTTGCGCCCTTAACCAACAGCGTGCCGTGACGGAAATGCTAACTTTTGGGTCAAGGCTGTCTTCCAGCTCTTTGTTGTGAGCTGGACACAGCGAAGCCCATACCCTACCGAAGCTGTCCGCTTGGTCCTCGTGAGCCGCATTACAACAATCGACCCAGGTGCATTTTTTAACTTCGCTCAAGGTTTTCCATCCTCGATCTTCATCGTGACCTTGACCTTCACGTCGTCTCCCCACTCGATATCGTAATCATCTTCGAGAAAGCGAATGATGGCGCGACCTCGCACGCGCAAGCGGTCGCCCTTCTTGAAGTCGGGCATGTCACCGCTAAACGGGAAGCTCCAAATTCCCGTCTCGAAAAACCCCAGTATCTCACCCCAATCATCGCCCATCGGTGCCGGAATGTCGGTTTTGTCATACAGAAGCTTCCACGGAACGAGCTTGCTCGCCGTTCGGACATAAATGAAATCGATTTTCAGATTTACCATTCAATACTCCAAATCATGTTCTATTGGCTCAAATACCTGAAAACAAGACACGCCGCTGCCGTTCAGCACGTAGCAAACGCTCTCGCGATTTGAGCACCGCCACATATTCTGGCTAATGCTCATCGACACGATCGCGCACTGCATCGCGTGTTCTTGATCGATTAATTTTGATTTGGATTCTTTTAGCTCTTTGCACGAGCTACAGAAAAAACTGAGGACGAGGACGAGGATTTTCACTGATTGGCCTCCTGCCAAAAAATAAAAGCTGCGGTGGCACGACTCGAACATGCGACAGGTGGATTAACAGTCCATTGCTCTACCAACTGAGCTACACCGCATTGCTTTGCTCGAACGTATTCACAATCTGACACGCAATCAACACAAAAAAGTAGGGTGGGCGCCACGAGCTTCCCCAGCACTGCCCACCCTGTCAAAGCCTTCTCGTGGTGCTTATCAAAACGCCCGACACCATGCCGGGAACGTCCCGATCATTTGTAAAGGACCGCTGGCCTGACTGACTATCGCCGACCAGGCTGTAACCTCTTGCGCTTGTAGCAGCGGCCTTATCGTTCGCATGCCCGACTGGAGCCTCGGGCATACTTTCGATCAAAATGGAATATCATTCAAACCTGGCGGTGGCGTTCCGTATGCAGGAGCATTCTGCGGCTGCCCATACGGCTGCCCGTATTGCGGCTGCTGCGCTTGCGGCTGCTGCGCTTGCGGAGCTTGTGCAGCTTGTGCAGCTTGTGGCTGAGCGGCTCTTGGCTGCTGCCAAGCATTGGGATGCGGCTGCTGCGGAGCTTGCCCATAAGCCTGACCAGCGTACTGCGGCGCAGGCGCAGGCGCTGGCGGCGGCGCGTAGGCTTGACCATAGCCTTGCGCTTGCGGAGCATGCTGCTGCTGCTGCTGCTGCTGCTGCGCCTGACCTTGCATCGGATAGCGCGAAGGTCCAGGATGCAGAAACACCGCATTGGCGTTAATCACCGTCTTCCACTTCTTCTCGCCGCTGTTGTTATCAGTCCAGCTCTCGTTCTCGACGCCACCGAAGAAACAAATCGTCTGCCCTGGCTGAGCTTGCGCCAGCGATTCAGCGGCCGTCCCCCAGGCTTTAACATTGATTGTGTCGTGATGGATCGGGCGCTGACCGCCCTGGCTGTCGGCGCGACCGAGCCGGCAAATCTGCACTCGGGTGCTGGCGACCTTATTGCCGTTTTGCGTCTGATTAACGCGGGGGGCCTCGACAACGTGGCCGACGTATGGAGCGTCACCCTTGTAATGGTCAGGCGCACTGTAGTTCAGACGTGGATCTTGATTCGGATGTGACATTTGATACCTCGCTTACGTTGTCTTGGCCCCACGCATGGGACACGGTAAATCAGTTGAGCGTGAGCTGCTTCTTCTCGGTGAGCTTCAGCTCGCGTCCACCGACCGCGAAAATGACCTTCTCAAGCGCTGGCTCGGCGTTGAGCATCTTAATCAGCTCGCGGCGGGTCGAAGCTTCGATCAGCGTGATGCCGACCTCGCGCAGGCGCACAACGGCGTAGTAGCTCGGCCGGGCGCGAGCGGCCTTGGCCTCACCTTCTGCGGCTTCGTCTTCGGCCGGCTGTGCTGCCTCGGGCAGGCCCTCGGCGACAGGGAGCGCCTCTTGCGTAGCTTGGGCTTCTTGGGTTTCCATGACGATATCCTTCCATGTTGAAATCACCGCTGGATCGACACGCGCACCATGCGCGTTGTACCAGCGTCGATAGCTGTTTTTACTAGGTCCGATAAGATTCGCTCGCGTGAGCGCACAAAAAGGCTCACCGCACACCTCGCTGTGCCAAAAAATCGACCACTTCCCACCACAGCCTCTTGTGCCTCCTTAGGCACTCACGAGCCTTGGCTAGGTGGACATGCGGCTCAAGCTCGTAGCCGTCGAGCTGTCGCTCCAGCTCCGACACGGCCAGGTATTCACCTTGGAAGACGATCTTCATGCACTGCCAAAATGGTGAGCCTGGTGCCCGCTGATGCTTAGGAACAAGCTCTATCCACGCCTCATTTAGTGCGGTCATATACTTGTCACAATTTGACACAATTTCTGCTTGTCTTGGCGTCAAACTTGTCGCGTAGTTTTGTGTTTCTTCGCTCATTCTTTGTCAGCTCCAGCCGCCATATCTTGACCTGATAAATGACCTTTAGGCCAACGGCTTCTGTACGTTCGCGACTGTTTCTTTGTCGCAACAGGAGCACCTTCTGTCAACTCAGTTTCTTCGATTGAACGTGTTTTTTCGTCGAAGCGATAGAACACTTTTCCCTTACGTCCGAGGTATCGATTCTTCTGCACTTCGATGTAATTGTCGCCGTCGTCACCGCCCGGCTGTAGCAGCAAAACATTGTCAACATCTTGCGTTGCCTTGCCACTTCCGAATACCGCACTCAGGTCCATCGACGCGCCAAAGCCCCACTTCTTAGGGTGACTAATCAGCCAAAGGTGAACGCCAAGCTGGTTTACAAACACGCGCAGCTTGTGAATCGCCTCGTCTTGAACGTCAAATTTGTTGCTGCCTTTCGCTTGAACGGACAGCATAAACTGAAGGTTATCGATCATGATCTGCCGCACGCCCTGAACGCGCACGGCATACGTGCAGGCGTCGATTACCTCGTCAACATTGGTTGATCCCCAGAACGTCGTCAGCTCAATAGGTAGGGCTTCAATGAAGTCCAAAACCTTGTCGGCGTTCCCCTCTTTCGTCAGGTCGCCGTCTCCTCCAAGCTGGCGAGCCACGTCGGTTAGGAGCACGTCGTTAACGATCTCAAACGAGCACAGCAGCGTCGGAAGCTGATATTCCATGCAAAGGTTAAGCACCATTTGCCGCACGGTTGTCGTCTTTCCGAAGCCGGTTGGGCCAGTGACGAGCGTGATTTCTGTTGGCCTGTGGCCACCAAGTAGCTTCGTCAACCTCTCGAATCCAGGTATAGGAAGCCCTAGGTATTTGTCAGGATTTAGCAGCCTGTCTTTGACCTTCTCCCTGTACTTCGCTGGCGTCACGATCTCTTTGTGCGGCCTCAGTTTCGCGCTTGCGACGAGGCTTTTGATCGACAATCCGGCTAGCAAAGCGTCGTTCGCGTCCTTCGGTCCAACGCTAGTTCCGCCTCGCGTTTGTATGACATAACTGCGGTCCAAACCTATCTTCGGTATGTGTTTGTCGAGCGCTTCTCGGCCAGCCTTGTCGTCATCGAGCCACAGAAAAATGCGTCTAAAACGCTCCAGTTTTTTGACCAAATCAGGCATCAACGAATCTGTACCGTTAGGTAAACTGATAGCCACCATGCCGGTTTCCTGATGCACCGTGATGGCATCCAGCTCACCCTCAGTGAGCACAACCTCTTGCGTGTCTTCGGTTACGAGGTGCCACCCGAAGAACGAGTAGCCTCCCCCCTTCGGCTCAAGCGTCATGCACTTCTTGTCGTGAACGGATCGCAGCTTGGTGCGGACGGCAATCTCTCGACCATCCTGGTCGGTGTCGTACCACCCGAAGGTGACGCAGTTGTGCAGCAGGTCGCCGAACTGCTTGACCTCGGCTCCGAGTCGGTATGCCTTGGCACCGGCCTCGGTGATGCCTCGCGATGCCAGCCATTCCACCACCACGGTGTTGCCGTCAAGCCAGGATTGGGCTCTCTTGAGGCGCTCGGGATCGGCCTTGACGAAATTGCGGCGCTTGAAGCTCGGCCCATTCTGGCGCTCCAGCGCGTCGTCGAGGTCGCCTAGGTCGCGTCGAAGGTCCGCATGGCTGCCGGTGGCGCTGCATCGGTTGCAGCGAAACGCACCTGTGTCTTTTCGGACATAGAGCTTGTACTCGTTGTCGGACTTGCCTTTCGTAGGTGGGCAGAACGGGCAAACCTTGATAGTCCACTGGTCCTGGCTGTCGCGAAGCTCGAAACCCTTGGTGCCCAAGTAGCTGCGGAACTCTGACTGGTTGTATTCCAAGTAGCGGTTGCCATGTGCGCTCAAAAGCGGCCTCCTGCCTTGTCTCGCTTGGGTTTGTTAATATGGCTCGTTATCAAAACCGCACGGCTCACCGCCTTCATAGTACGGGTCATCTTGAGGCGGCGAACCTGCCGCACTGATTGGGTAAACTTGCTGATCGTTTTGGCTATAGTTATTTTCGCCGCTGTTGCGTTCTGGTGCCTCACCGTCCCCAAGGTCGGGCGAAGGGCTTTGCGTCAAGCAGGAGCGAAACTCGGCGATCCTTGACGGCACCTGGGGGGCGACTTGAGGTGCCGCCGAAACGATGGCGGCCTCGCCGCCCGGTGAGCTGGGCAGGGGGAGCACGATCTTCGCATCCTTGCCGATCCCATCCCGCTTGGGAGTAGGCACGCAGCCATCGTTAGGCACGAAACCCGGACACATCGCGGGGTCTAGCTCTGTGTTCTCCGCGCAATCCTTGTGGTGCATGGGCGACAAGGCGAGTAGCAGTTTGCGAAAATGCGCCGCCGACGGCGTTGCGCTCGGATCGAAACACTCGGCAGGCCACATTAAGCTCTTGTATTTCTTGCCCATCATCAAGTTATCCCAGCTTGGCTGCCAAAATTTTGGGCGTCCATCGTGTGCAAAAAGTAAGCTGGCGCCGATTTGAGCACTCATGAGGCGCATGGTCGTGGCCACCACGTTGCCACGAGTCCCACCGTTCTCGATCTCGATCAGCTTCGCCAGGCGCTCCAAAAGCTCGGGGTCCGCGTCCGAGTGGACAGGATCGTCGATGCCAGCGGTGATCGCGCACTGGACACGAGCCCACGCCAAAAGGCTCACGGCGCAGTCGGCAAGCTGCCCACGCCAGGTGGGACCGCACGACTCGACAACGCTCTTGAAGCCCCCCCATCCAACCGGCAGCACGGACCTAGCCGCCCTTTCGCCGATCGTCAGGTTTGCCGTCTCGCCCTGCTCCGCTCCGCTTCTGCTTGCAGGCTCGTCAGAGCCTTTAGCAGAAGCAGAAGAAGAAGAATAGGTTGGACGGTGGTTGGATTCGGTTGAACCGCTGTTGAGCCGCTGTTTACGTTTGTCGGCCTGTATTTCTTGGCTCCTCTTGCCCTTATTCGACTGCGATATCAGAAACTTAACCCTCTTGGACATGCCGTTGACGTAAAAGAACCCCGGTTCATTCCAACAGCGGTTCAACTCCGGTTGAACAACTGTTAAGCATTTGCTCACCTCATGTTTAGCATCGGCTAGAAGCTGTTCACAGGGGGTCACGAGCCCTGCATCTACCAGCGCCTGAACAACTCGGTCTTTTGCCGCGCATTCGCACGTATGCGCCAGCTCCAAAGCTGTCATGATTGGGCGCTTTTCTTTGTGGCAGCGCACCCAAATAGCCATCATGCGACCGATGGCCTCGAAGCGTTTCCAGTCCATAGCGTCAGCCAAAAGACCAAATCTGCCATCGCTGAACACGCCTTCATCGACGAGAATATTCACGGTATGTCACCCTTTCTTGCCGAGTAGTTTCTGTGCTTCTGCCACCGCCTCGACGGCACTTGCTATCCACACTTGCAGCAGCTCAGGACTGCGATGCGAGCGCATGGAGTAAACAAAATCTCTGAAGGCATCGCCCTCCAACCGCACCGGCGTTCCGTCGGGAAGCTCCACAACAAGGCGCGATCCTGTAACCTCAAAGACAGCCATCGTTGCCAAAACTGACACGCTGCTGCGAAGCTGCGGGCGCTCCTTGACGCTAATCGCCATCACCTCTCCCCCAAAATTTATGCAAGTTGACGCATGATTTTTCTCGTCGCGATCCCACCACGACCGCCTTGTCCCGGTCAACATAATTTTGTGTCGAGGAAAAATTATGTGGCGTCGTCCGACGTGCCTTCTTCTTGAGCACGCACCTCGGCTTCGATCGTTTCGGCTTGGGTAAGTTGATCGGACTGTACGAGCTGGCGCAGTGACTCCATCTTGGCCAGCTCGCCTTCGAGCTGCTCAGGGGTCATCGAGCCGAGCTTGGAGGCATAGCGCTTGAGCGTGACCGACATGCTGTCTGTTTCGCCCTGGCCGGCCTTCTGGGCTCCCTGCATCTGCTGGATGAGGATATTGACGTTGCCCGAGCCATCGACCATCCGACGCATGACCTCGGCGGCCATGGCAATGTCGCTTATGGTGGGCACCTTGAGCAGCTCGGTCGTGCCGTCGCCCGACTTGACGCGGCCTGTCTGGTTGTATTGCATGAGCTGGACGTTGGCCACCTTGAGCTGCTGGTACATCATCTTGTGCAGCTCGAAGTTGCGAACGGCTGCCGCCAGGCGCATTTCGTCCGGTATTACGTCAAAGGTGGCATAGACATGATTGAGCCGCTGGCCTCGCCAATCGTCGCGCTGCGACACGCGGCGAATCGACTGTTCGGTGATCGACTTGAACATGAGCGGGCGTCCCAATTTGTCGATGATCCCGAACTCGATCATCAGCGCCCTGAGGTTTGGCATCTCGCCAACTGGCGCGAGGATGTAGGCGTCGCGCACCTTCTCAATTAGCGCTTCTTCCTCGGTGACTGGCACGGCAATATGCACCTTGCGCTCCTCATGCACCTGAGCAAACTGCTTGGCTACCGGATGACTCAGCCGAGCGGTTGACTTGACGACCTTCTCTTTATCAATCGTGAACCTCTGTTCTGTTTTCTCTTTTTTGTTCTTGATAAGAATCGTGAAGCCTTCAGGCGACTGGCAGTTGAGAACGCGGCTTTTCCATTCTTTCCGCACCTCGATCGGCGCATTTGGAAACATCGCAAGGCATTCCTGCGCGATCAGTCCTTCGTCGTAGCGCTCGTAAATCCATGAGCTTGTTTTGCGAAGCGACCGCGCCAGCTCCTCTGCGGTAAACGCGCGATTGTGTAGGCTCGGATTGTCCTTTATCGCGTTTCGCAGAATGATGAGGTCTTGTTGTTTGATGGGCCGGCGTGATTTACTTGCTTTGTTTTTTTCACGATTGGAGGTCATGCCGTGGATTCTGCCTTTCTAACGTCCGCTGTCTCATTCAGTATCGGATTGGTCGCACTTCTAAACATCGTCATCCTTGCCAGGGAAATTGGCAACCTTCGACAAAAGGTCGCCAACTCAGACGAACGGCAAGCATCGATGCGGGCTCAACTCGACACGACCCGAGCCGCAATCACCGCAACGCGAAGGGTAATCGAAATTTTGGCCGACAGGTATAGGGATCTCCACAACGATGTCGGCGACATGGCCGACGAGCTTGCCAAGCTTGCAGGCATGATGCAGCCACAAAACGAGGCATACCAGCTTCCAGAAAATATTGTTGTTGATGAGGAGGCTTTTATGCGTAAGGAGCGCGGCGTGATAAAATCACAGCTAGACGACGCCGACGACGATGACTTCAGCGATGAAGCAACCAGAGAGGTTTTCGCTCAGGAGCATTGAATGTCTTTTGCATCGGATCGCAAGCTGCTTTCGTGTCCCACCTGCGCGGACAAAAAATGGCACCGGAAGCTGGAGCGGCTTGTTTATCGATGCACCGCCTGCGGCAACGCGCTGGACTTAGCCACGGTCAAACGTGACGAAAAACGACAGCGCGACACCGAGCGGCGATTCAAGCAAGAGCCGAAGCCACGCAAGAAACGACCCACCCGCAAAATACGCCTTATCGACAAGCCTTTTGTCGCATTCATTCACGACTGGCCTTGCATCGTTCCAGGATGCGAAAGGCCGTGGCCAGTGCATGCGCATCACTCCATACCGCGAGGAAGAGGTGGCAGCGACCGCACCTGCATTCCGCTATGTCACCGCCACCATGCCGACTATCACGACAAAATTGGCAGCATCGAAGCGGCTGAGAAAGAATGGGGGATTGACGTTGAAGCTGCTACAATAGCACTCAATGCGGCCTTTGATGCCGGACGGCAAGGGCCATACCACGGGATGGAGCCGTGAATCTTGAGGTCTACATCGTCTCGAACATTGTCTGCATCGCCAGCTTCCTGCTTGGTGTTTACCTGCGCCATTTCGCCATACGCCAAGTAGCGCACCTGCCTGTTTTCTTCCTAGCTATGCTTGTCAGCGCCATACTCCAGTTCTATGCGTTTTTCGGCTTTCTAGTTAACTGGCACGCATTTGTAACCGCACCCAATCTCCATGATATAATCAAGTAAATCAAAAATTCTGGAGGCTTCCGTGAAAAGGGTCCTACCGATCCTGTGCGCGGTATTGCTTGCGCTAAAAGCGGTCACGCCGACGCCGGTCGTCGTCCGCTATGATGACGCAATCAAGATGGTGCAATCGAAACCAGCCGTCGTCGATGTCACCATCACGAAGGAGGCGATCGAGTATGCGATTGACGATGGCTTGCCGTCGATAATGGCGTCGGCGTCGGTCGAGCCTGTCGTGGAGTTCGATCAGCAAATTGGCTATCGGCTGCTGACCGTCAATCCGGGCTCGATATGGGAGGCTCTAAATCTGAGGGCTGGCGACATTGTGCTTGAGGTCGAAGGCATACCACTTTCGAGCGAGGAAAGGACGAAATCGATCGTCTTCTTTGTCATCACGCAACGGACGTTCACCTACACTGTCAGACATAAAACGGGCAGAGTGTTTGAAGAGGTCTTGTACCAAGTCGTGGTCCAATAAAAAAGAAGGCCGCCTGTACCCCCGCATAGGTACAGGCGGCACAGCACCGCCAATCGCTCCCAATCCCCCCTCACGACACCCGAGAGCTTGATTATAAATCAGACATGCTCGAAGGAACAAATCCGATGGAAGAATTGATCGCCATGATCGTTAAAGGCGTCCTAGGTGCGTCGGCCATACTGACCTTTGTCGCCGCGTTTGTGTTGGGCGCCATCATAAGCTCCGTCTAGTCTTCGGGGAGTAAATCCGATTGCCGACGGTCGAGGGCCTCATCGCCGGTTTTCTCGCCGAAACCAGTTGAGCGCTCGAAGTGCTCGATGCAAATCATGACCGCCTCCTCCAACGGACAGCCATGCGAGAGGCGAAGCTGGCCAGTGATGCGACGGAAGGTGCCGACCTGCTCCTCGTCGAGGTAAAGACTGATGGGGTGCTTCAGCGTGCCCTCCGTCTCCAGCTCCTCGTCGTCCAGCTTGTATTTGCCGGCGTCGTCAGCGGGCTCCTCTAGGATGAGGTTGGCCCAAGCGTCGAAGTCGGAAAACTCCTCGGACGACATGATTTCGGCGGTGAGCGTTTTC
>Ga0180437_10000344_pt1 | contig 91282 bp, 75 predicted proteins | sample SS_ome_4_FD_132410 | JGI IMG/M metagenome (GOLD analysis project Ga0180437, IMG submission 132410) | Hypersaline lake sediment archaeal communities from the Salton Sea, California, USA - SS_3_D_1 metaG | ecosystem: Environmental > Aquatic > Non-marine Saline and Alkaline > Hypersaline >...
GTTTTGTCCCGCGGCGCCGACGGGACGTTCTTTGCGAAGGCGTACAACCTGCTTATTGAAGCATTGGCCCTTCACCCTCGGAAGGCGCTGTTGGGTGGATACGTTTGGCAGCTCGTGACGTACTCCTTACTGCACGGAGGGCTGTGGCACATTCTGTTCAACAAGCTTGCCCTGTACTGGTTTGGGACGGAGATGGAGGCGTTTCTGGGACGGAAGAGCTTCCTTGGATTGTATATCGTCGGTGCGTTCGTGGCGGGGTTGGTTCACTCGCTTGTATACGTCGGAGCTGTGCAACAGAGGCTAGGCATAGGAGCATCGGGGGCGGTTTTCGCGGTTCTAGTGCTTTTCGCGTGCTACTTCCCGAACCGTCACGTGCTGGTCTTCTTCTTTCTGCCTATGAAGGTGAAGTACTTCGTGGCGCTACTTATTGGGGCCAACCTGCTGATGTTTGGAGGAGGCGGCGGCCCGGATATTGCCGTGCTCGCTCACTTGGGAGGGGCGGCCTACGGGTTCCTTTACTACCGATACAGGTACGTGATAGAGTCGCTGCCGTCGGCGCTCATGGGACGAGGGGAATCTTTCGTGCAGGCGTGGCAAGGGCGGGAGATTGCGAAGCTCCGGAGGCTTTCTGAGAAGGCTGCGCGAGGAGGCTTGGACAGCCTGACGCCGAAGGAAAGGCAATTCCTACTGAAGATGTCGGACAAACTGAGAGGCGGAGGCAGGTGAAAAGAACATCACTAGTGCTGGCGTTGATTGCGGTCACCATGGTGTGGCCGGTGATAGGGGCGCTTGCGGCACAGGTTCCTCCTGACGGGACGATCTCGGAGCCCGCCGAGAACGAGGTAGCGTTGGCGAAGCTTGCAATGCAGGAGCTGGCTTACCGCGCCAGGATCGACGCGAGGCTCGCCAAGTACCGGACCTACCTAGTCGCACGGAACTATGAAATGGCGTACGAGGTGTACCTGGAGGTCGAGAGACTGAGGGACGAGATCAGCGCGAAGTACCTGCTGTACATAGCGGAACATCCCAAGAGCGCCGAAGCATACAACCTGCTGGGGCTGCTGAGCTTCGACCTCGGGCGGGGCCTCGACGCACGGGCTTACTGGGATAAGGCGATAGAGCTGAAGCCGGATTTCGCCGAGGCGCACAACAACCTGGCAACATTCTACGGCCATGCCGGCCAACCGAAGGAGGCCCTGAAAGAACTCAGGAAGGCTATCGAGCTCGACCCGAAGCAAGCAGTGTTTCACCTGAACCTCGCCACGGAGTACTACACTTCGCGACAACATGCAATGGAGCTTTACGGGTGGGATTTGCCCAAGGTGTTCCAGGAAGTGCTGAACGAGCACCGGATCGCCCGTGAACTCGAACCACACAACTATGATTATGCAAAGCAATATGCTGAGACATTCTACGGGGCGAAGTACTTCGAGACTAAGCCGGACTGGGAGGAGTCGATAAGAGACTGGAACCGCTGCCTCGAGACGGACCTGACAAAGGAGAACAGGGTGCACGTCTACTACCAGATCGCCAGAGCGCATCTGCAGATGAATGAGCAGGACAAGGCAAAAAAAATCCTGGAGGGTCTGGAGCCCTGGATGAAGGACTCAGCGCAATTCGCGATGCTGTGGAAACGGGCGACGCAGCCGGAACCTACTCAATCCCCTCATAAAGATTCCGGCGAATGATGAGGTCGACTATCCTCTTATCCAAATGGCCTGCGTCGGCCTCTTCTCTCAGAATATCAAGCGCCTTCTCGAGGGGGATGGGTGCTTTGTATGGTCGGTCCTTCGCGGTGAGCGCCTCGAATATGTCCGCGGCGGCTAGAATCCTGGCCTGAACGGGGATATCATCACCCTTGAGGCCCCTGGGATAGCCCTGTCCGGTGAGCTTTTCGTGATGGCTGGCGGCATAGAGGGGGACGTTGCGAAGCTCGCTGGTGAAGGGGATTTTCTCGACGATGCGCAGCGTCTGCTCGACGTGAGTCTGGACTTCGTTGTATTCCTCCACAGTCAGGTTGCCCCTGCCGACGGTAAGGTGCCTCACCTCGTCGGGCTGAAGGTATCGCCTGGGTGTCCCGTCAGACGCCGTGAAGGTCTTCTTGGCGACGGCGTTCACCCGGTCACGCTGCTCGTCTGATATCCAGTTCGCCTTGTTCACGGTCAGAATGAACTCCAGATCATCATCCACCTGCGAGAGCTGCTCGTTTATCTCCCGGTCAATGGAGACGAGGTCGGGCTCGGGATCGCCCCGCTGCAGCTTGTCGATCTTGCGCTGAGCACCGTCTGCGATGATGCCCTTCTTGATGGACTCGAACCGGTTCGTGATCACGTCGATTCGCGGGCCCATGAAGAGTCGTGCGGCCTTGTCGAGCACGTGCTCCTTGACACCTATCTTCCCGATGTCGTGAAGCCATGCGGCATAGTTGAGTTCTTCGATCTCCTCGTCGGAGAAATTCATATCCGCCAGCTCGCCGGTGGTCTCTTCGTTTATGGCTCGGGCCACGCGGAGCGAGATCTCCGCCACGCGTCTAGTGTGCCCCTCGGTGTAATGGCTTCTGGCATCTATTGCGGCTGCGGAATACCGAACGAAGGCACTGAAGAGTTCCCTTATGTGCTCGATCAGCCTCACGTTAGTGACTGCGACCGCGGCCTGGGAAGCAAGCGAGGTGACCAGTTTCTCGTACTGCCTTTGAAAGGGAACAATTCTGCCGGCAAGATCCTGCGAATTGATCAGTTGGAGCACACCTATCGTCTCCCCGCGATGGTCTCTCATGGGAACGGCGAGCGTCGATACGGTCTTGTACCCGGTTTGCTTGTCGAACTCCGGGTACCAGCGGTACTCGGCCTCGGGCGGTATGACGTAGACATCCTCGATATTGACGGGCTGTCCCGTGAGGGCTACGTAGCCGGCAATACTTTTCCGCGAGAGCGGAAGTTGGAAGTCAAATTCACCCTCGGGCTTTGCCTGTCTCTTGAGAGTTTCGTTCTGAGCGACTTTGAAGACCAGCGCCCCATCCTCGATCAGGTAGAGGCTCCCGGCGTCGGCGGAGGTGAATTTCCTGCCCTCGAGAACGATTCTGTGGAGAAGAGAATCGAGGTTGCGCTCGCTGGAGAGGGCAATGCCTATTTCGGTGAGCCGCTCGACGAGTTCGAGATTGCGGGACTCGGAATTGCGTTCGGGCAAGGCGCGATCCCCTGTAGGTGTATGGGCAGTCGGTTCTTGGAGGGGGTTTGGCCCCATTAGATTCTTATCGAAGGAAAGCGACGCAGAGCTTGAGGTCGGGAGAGTGCAACCTGCGGGTCAAGCGAAATCGGCCCAGTCGACGGCATCCGGCACCCGGCCTTCAACGACGGATACAAGGATGTCGGCCATGGCGAGAAGGTCGCGGGCATTGTGGGAGGCAATGGCCGTCATCTTGCGCGCGTCACCGGTTCTGGCATATTCGTGGTAAGCGCCGGGGATTTCCCATCCCGGAATGTCAGCGCCCCTGGGTGTCCCGCAAACGGCGGCCTCAAGCGTCTGAAGGCGGCAGTTGGGGAGTATGTTCTTCCACTGCCGCCTGGCCTCGTGGAGGAGGTCACAATGAGGCTTGCGCCAGCGGAAATCAACCCGGTGGTACCTGGCTCGCTCGTGGAGCGATGGCAGGTCGAAGGTCTTGCCGTTAAAGGTCACGAGCACTCCGGCGGTGGCCCCTTCCTGTTGGACGGATTCCATCACCGCGGCCTCTTCGGGGTAGTCGCGAGCGAAGAATTGCCGTATTACAAAACCGTCGCCGGTCCAGCGCATGATCCCCACCAGGAACACCATGGCCGCCTGGATTCCCGTGGTCTCGATGTCGAGAAAGAGCAGCCGCTCGAGCCCCGCCTGTAGACAGTCCCTCACCTCAGGATGGTACGTCGACTCAGGATGAGAGGTCGAAGCCTGCTCGAAGGCTCTGAGGTATCTTTGCTCAAGCTCGCGGACCCCGGAATGGACCTCGGTGGCTGGGCCTTCCACCAGCCACGCAACGCCGCGCTCGGCTTTCAGTAGCTTGCCCCGCAGGGCTTCCTCTATCGGAACAGGCCTGTGCGCTCGCTCGGCCTTTCGCCGAATCGCATCCAGCTCGCTCCCGGAGACTATGGTGTTCTCGGCGCTGCGCAGCTTCTCAAGTAACTTGCGGACCCTGTCGCTCTTCATCCGCTCATCGAACTCCATCAAGCTCCGGCCCATTCGAAGCATTCGAGAGGGCAAAGGTTGCCTTTGCTGTGAGACATTGTATCATACCGGTCGCGTATCAGGCTGGCTTCTGAGGCCCATCTCGCGGGAAAATCGAGCCATGAAGAAGAAGTACGACCAAGCAGCGGCTGAGGAGAAATGGGAGAGGTTCTGGCGAGAACGACGGCTGTTTGCGTTCGATCGCGATTCTGATAAGCCGGTGTACTCGATTGATACCCCGCCGCCGACCGTGTCGGGTTCGCTCCACATAGGGCACGTATTCAGCTACACGCATACGGACATCCAGGCGCGGTTCTGGCGAATGCGCGGCTACAACGTGTTCTACCCGATGGGGTTCGACGATAACGGGCTCCCGACCGAACTGCTGGCCGAAAAGGACTTGGGGATAAAGGGAGCGGACACTCCGCGGCGGGAATTCAGGGAGAAATGCCTTCATGTGTCCGAGAAATACGAGGAGGAGTTTCGGCGGCTTTGGTCGCGAATGGGGATAAGCGTCAACTGGGACCTCACCTACCGGACGATCGACGACCTCTGCAGACGAATCGCGCAGAGGTCGTTCCTGAACCTTTTCCGGAAAGGAAGGGCGTACCGCCGGAAGGAGCCGGTGCCTTGGTGCACGCAGTGCCGGACTGCAATCGCTCAGGCGGAACTGGAAGAGAAGCCGCTCGAGTCTACTTTCAGCGACGTGGTTTTCAGAGTGGAGGGCGATCCGCTAATAATCGCGACGACGCGGCCGGAATTGCTGCCTGCGTGCGTGGCGGTCTTTGTCCATCCTGACGACCCCAGGCACAAGGCTCTGGTCGGCCTAAGGGCGAAGACGCCACTGTTCGACATCGCAGTTCCCATCATGGCGGACGACCGAGTGGAAAGGGAAAAGGGAACGGGCGTAGTGATGTGCTGCACGTTCGGGGACCGGCAGGACGTGGAGTGGTGGCGCGAGAGGGACCTAGATACCCGCATCGTCATCGACGAGAGCGGGAGGATGAACGACCTCGCCGGCGAGTTTGCGGGGCTCGATATATCGGAGGCCAGGAAACGGATCACGGAAGCACTCGGGAACAAGGGGCTTCTCAAGTCGCAGCGGCCAATCTCACACGAGGTGAATACCCACGAGCGTTGCGGCACGGAGCAGCAGTTCCTGATATTGGAGCAGTGGTTCATCCGGGTGCTGGACATCAAGGCCGAACTGATCGCGCAGGCGGACAAGATAGACTGGTTCCCGCCGCACATGAAGAAGCGCTACGTGAACTGGGTGGAGAATCTCGCGTGGGATTGGGCGGTGTCCAGGCAGCGATTCTTCGGAGTGCCGTTCCCGGTGTGGTACTGCAAGAAGTGCGGCGAGACGATCACGGCTGAGGACTCGGAGCTGCCGGTTGATCCGCTCGATCGGCAGCCCTCGCGAAAGTGCAAGTGCGGTTCGGCCGAAGCGGAGCCCGACAGCGACGTGATGGACACGTGGGCCACATCGAGCATGACGCCTCACATCAACTACAGATGGGGGGAGCCGGGCGAGATAGCGGGCATTTATCCGATGTCGCTCCGGCCGCAGGCGCACGAGATAATCCGCACCTGGGCGTTCTACACGATTCTGAAGAGCCTGCTGCACAACGGAGAGATCCCGTGGAAGGACATAACTATCTCGGGGTTCATCACCGTGCAGAACGCAGACAGTTCGAGGTTCAAGGCCGAGAAGCTCTCCAAGTCGAAGCATGGAGAGCTAACGTCGCCGTTCAGCATGATTCGCGAGTATGGGGCGGATTCTCTGCGGCTGTGGGCGTCCAATGCACCGTTGGGTAGGGATATGCCGCTGAAGGCCGAGGACTTCGGGAAGGGAAGGCGAACCCTGACAAAGCTGTGGAACGCGTTCCGGTTCACCGGCATGCACCTGGAGGATTTCGACCCGTCAGATGGTGCCCCGGAGCCATGTCCTGTCGACAGGTGGCTGTTTGCGAAGGAGAGCCTGGCAATAGAAAGGGCCACCAGGCTTTTCGAATCCTACGATTTCCGAACGGCGCGTCTGGATATAGACAACCTGTTCTGGAGCATCTTCTGCGACAATTACCTCGAGATCGCAAAGGACCGCCTGTACAGCTCGGGAGGTGACAGGGCTGCGGAACGGCGCTCCGCGCAATATGCCCTCTTCCACGTTGGATTGGACATACTGCGGATGTACGCTCCGTTCGCCTCGTTCATTACTGAGGAGATCTATCAAGAAGTCTTCAGGGAACGCTGCGGGAAGGAATCGATACATAGCTGCGGGTGGCCGGAAGGTGCTGTGGCAACGTTGAACGAAGAGGCGCTTGCTGCGGGGGAGCTTCTGGTACACGTGCTGGGAAGCGTGCGCCGTTACAAGGCGGCTCGCAAGGTTTCCATGAAATCCGAGATCGAAGGCCTCGTCGTCGAAGCTTCGGGGGAGCGGGTGCGATTGCTGGAGATGGTCCGGGACGACCTCCAGCCAGTGACCCAAGCCCAGGAGGTGGGATTCCAGGAATCACCCGACGACGGGTCGATAACGGTCCGAATCAGAAGCGGCGACGAGTTCGAGGAAGAGATTCGGGTCGATTAGGCTTGGGCTTAGATCAGCAAGTCGAGCAATGCCCTTGCGGCGTTCTTGCTGGGGATGCGTTTTCCGGCGGAAAGATCGGGGTCTTGGTGGAGAGGGCGGGAAGGCATGATGAATCCCACGCAGGAAGGGCATCCGTCTTCACAAGGGCAATCGGCGATAACTTCCCTGCAGGCTGTGATTAGCTCCTCAGTTCTTTCGTAGGCTCTTTCGGTAAGCCCGAGCCCCCCGAGGTACCAATCGTAGATGAAGACCGCGGGAGAGCCCGCCTCCCGGAGGTTGACGGTGCCGCGAAGGTCGGACCTGTCGCACCCGCAGAGCACGGGTAGGAGAACCAGCAAGAGGTTCCTCACGGCCCATAGCCCTTCGGAGCAGGAGAGCGCTTCTGCGGCGACGCGCTCGAGAACTTCCCTGTCGGGGACTATCCAGAAGCCTTTCGTCTCCATATTCTGGGACGGCAGGTCCAGCTTGCCGTAGCCTATGGGATTGCCGGAGTAGAACTGGACCTTTTTGAAGCCCACGGTAGCCCAACGGACATCCACGTCGCCGAAGCAGACAGCGGAATTCTCCATGCGCCGCTGCTTCTCCGTGCTAAGCACTCTCACTGAGGAATCGAGAACGGGCTGGGTGTAGTAATCGACTTCCGCCTTCTCGATGTGCGCCACCTTGCCGTCGGTGTCCAGCTCTCGGACAAGGTAAGTTTCCCCCTGATGCATGTAAACCGCCTGGGGGTAAAGGAGTTCCGGGGCACTTATGGAGTCGACCTGGCCGAGTGTGGTGACCCCGGCGGGGGTCTTTTCGAGAATTGCGTAGCTGTCACCAGAGATGGTGCGGAGAGATATCTTCGAGGCGGGGAAATCGGCGGAAGACCAGTAGAAGCTGTCGCCCGATTTCTTGAAAGCGCCGGCTTCAGCGAGCGCATCGGCGATGGGCATGGTCATGTCGCCGAAGCGCTCTTGATCCGCCTCCGCCAGCGGGAGTTCGAAGGCGGCGCAGCCGAGGTGTGATGCAAGGATGTACTTGTTCTCCGGTTCGATGATCGCCTCCTCGACGCTCTCGCCGAACAGGTACCGCGGGTGCCTCATGAAGTACTGGTCGATGGGGTCGTCGTAGGCGACGAGCATCACGAGGCTCTCGTCTGAGCGCCGGCCAGCACGTCCGGCGCGCTGCCAAGTGCTGGCGATGGAGCCTGGGAAGCCGACCATCACACAGGCCTCGAGCGTGCCCACGTCGATCCCGAGTTCGAGCGCGGACGTGGTGGTGACGGCGAGGAGATCTCCCGAGAACAACTGCTCCTCGATCTCGCGCCTCTCGGAGGGCAGATATCCGCCGCGATAGGGACGGATCCGCTCGGCCAGCGAGGGCGCCTGGACTTTCAGATCTTCGTGCGCGTAGCGATAGATCAGCTCGGCAACCACGCGAGCATTCGTGAAGACGATTGTGGGGATCTTCTCCTTCACAAGCTCTACGAGAGCTTCCTTGGCTTCGACGTTGGAGCTCTTGCGGACGAAGCTCTGGCCGGGAAGGAGGGGAGGATTCCAGAGCGCAAAATACTTCTTGCCCTGGGGAGAACCGTCCTCGTCCACGAGTTGCATTTCCTTGCCTATCAAGCGCTCGGCGAGCTGCTTAGGGTTGGAGATGGTCGCGGAGCAGCAGACGAAGGTTGGCTTGGAGCCGGACCTGTCACATATCCGCCTCAGGCGTCTGAATACGTTGGCCACATGCGAGCCGAATATCCCGCGGTACTGGTGAATTTCGTCAACCACTACGTATGAGAGACCCTCAAGAAAATCGGCCCACTTGGCGTGATACGGGAGAATTCCCTGGTGGAGCATGTCGGGATTCGTGAGAACGATTCGCATATTCTGGCGGACCTTTTTGCGGCTTGCGCTGGGGGTGTCGCCGTCGTAGGTGCCGGCCATCAGCGCTTCGCCGAGAGGAGGGATATCCCTCGCGAAAACTCCGAGGGCTCTCAGCTGATCCTGCGCGAGCGCCTTCGTTGGGAAGATGTAGAGGGCGCGGGCGGACTCATCGGATACAAGCCGCTCGGCAACCGGGATGTTGTAACAGAGGGTCTTGCCACTCGCGGTGGACGTGGCAATTACGACATCCTGCTGCTCACGAGCCAGATTGATGGCTTTGGCCTGGTGGGCATAGAGCCTGCGGATTTCCATGCGGTCGAGCGCAACTTTGACTTCAGAAGGAAGGCGCTTGGTGAGGCTTCCGTACCGCGCTTTCCTGGGCGCGATCTCCTCGATATGAACGGCGCGGCCCCTCAATCCAGGGGCCTCTTCAAGGCAGCGGATGAAGTCTACGAAGCTCATCGCATATTCCTGAGCACTTCCAAGGCTCTGCCCTTCTCGAGGGTGCGCACCTGGACGGACTCGCTGGGAGAGCGGAAGTTGGACTGGGCAATGGAAACGAGGATTCCCTGGAGTGACGCGCCGCCCTGGAGACGGCTTCGTATCAGCTCGGAGTTTCCGGAGGCCTGCATGTAGGACTTTGTCTGCCTGTAGTCCATGAGAGTTATCGGCTGCTTCTTCACTTCGACGATGTAGAGCACGCGGGCCTTCTCGTCGAGGAAGAGCATGTCAATCACGCCCTGGGTTCCGTCTTCAAGTCGAAGCCTGTGCTGCCTGTCGAGAAGCGTAACCGGTTGCGGGAAGAGAAGGGAAGGCTCATTTTCGATCGCGTCTTCTATCTCGCGTTCGCTGTCTACATCCTCGTAGGGCGTGCTGAAGACATTGCGGATCGCCTCGGCCTTGGCCTCACCGATGCCCTTGACCTGAGCCAACTCGCCGGTGGAAGCGGAAGCTATCTTTTCTATAGTGCCGAACTTCTTGAGGAGTTCCCTGGCGATGACCAGACCGGCCCCGGGCAGCATCTCGACCACGCGGCGCTGAACATCAGGCACGTCAATCGCGCGCCTCTTGGGGTGGAGTGTGATCTCGGGTATGCCGTGCTGTTCCTGCTTCGCCATCATAAGGATCAGCTCTGCCGTTTCCTCCGGCGACTCACTGGAGATGACGGAAACGCCGTACTCAAGGACAAGAGCCGTGACGGCTCCCCGGACGGCATTGGGGTGGAATCCCCGGGCCTCGAGCAGGCTTGCCCCCTCGATGACAAACACCCCCACCCTATCGCTTTCCGCGCTCTCTGTGGCTTCGACGAAAAGCGTCCTGTCCTCGATGGAGGCAAGGAACGCATGTGTAGTCTTCCGGTGCACGATTGCGCGAGGGCTTGGGAGGTATGCTTCGGAATAGCCTTCGTCGAAAGGGAGAACGCGCGCCCCTTTCTCACGGAGGAGTTGGGCTACTTTTGAATCCGGCTTCGAGGCATGTATGAGCGCAAGATCGGCAGGCATAAGCATCCCTGAGATTACTAAGGGGATTCTAACGTTTAGGAGAGAGAAGTCAATCCGCACGGCGGCGAGAGCGAGTTCGTCTAGGGTCTGATCGTGCCCGCGGGGACGGGCCGGCAGGGTTGACTTGGCAAAGCCCCGAATGTAGTATTCGTGTAGAGAAAGGAAATGGGGATATAGCTCAGCTGGGAGAGCGCGGCACTCGCATTGCCGAGGTCGCGGGTTCGAATCCCGCTATCTCCACCTGGAGCCATCAGAGCCCTTCCAGTTCCGGCTTTCGTCGCCTTCGGAGAGCAACCGCAATTCGCGTATGGCGGCCGTTTGTGGTTATGGGAGGGGCAGGAGAGGATTTGCACCATGGTTGAACGGGTGGCGAAAAGCAAGCTCCCAACGCGGTTTGGCGAATTCACGGTCTACGGCTACAGGGGCTACAACAACGAGGAGTACCTGGTTCTGGTAACGGGCAAACCGAACGGGCAGACGCCGGCGTTGGTCAGGATCCACAGCGCGTGCCTAACCGGCGACGTCCTCAGTTCGATGAGATGCGACTGCGGGAAGCAGCTTGCGGCGAGCCTCGAGAAGATCAGCCAAGCGCCGGTGGGCGTGCTGATCTATGCATACAACCACGAAGGTCGTGGAGTGGGGCTTCTGAACAAGCTGCGGGCGTACGAACTGCAGGACGGCGGTCTGGATACAGTCGACGCGAACAAGGCGTTGGGGTTCGATAAGGACCACAGGGAATACACGCTTGCAGCCGAAATCCTTAAGGACCTGGGCATCTCGAAGGTGAAGCTGCTGACGAACAACCCCTCAAAGATCGAGTGCCTCAAGACGTCTGGGCTGGAGGTGGAGCGGGTGGCGCTGTGGGTGGATGAGCACGAACTCAACGCCGGGTATCTGCAGACGAAGCGGGCGAAACTGGGCCACCTTCGATAGAGAGCGGGCAAACGGGAGAGGCGGGTGCGAGGCTACTCAGAGCCCTTGGAGATCAATTCAGAGATTTGTTCCCGCGTTTGAGCGGCCATGATCGCCGCCCGCACTTCGTTGTTCTTCAGAAAGAGCGTGACTGCGGCGAGCGCTCGTATGTAGTCGTCCTGCTGGTTGGGAGCGGCGGCGATCATTACAACTATTCGAACACGCTCGTCGTCGATGGAGCCGTAATCGATGGGGGCCTCGGTCTTGGCTATGCCGGCAACAATATCGTCGACGGACGGCACCTTCGCATGGGGAACCGCTATCCCGAGACCTATGCCGGTGCTGAGGATCTCTTCGCGCTCGAGCACTGCACGATGCAGCGCCTCCGGATCCTCAATCAGCGGGGACGTCGCCAGGAGATCGACCATCTCGCGGATCACTTCTTGCTTCGAAGTGCCCTTGAGAATCGATACTCTTTCGGCGGGAAGGAGTTTTTCAAGCGGGACGATCGTAGCCCCCAGACAATTAGCCAGAGGTAAATGCTTTTGGGTCCTCCCATTGATAAGTCTACCCTATAATGACATATGCGGCAATATCAAGAGGGGCAGCTTGCGCTTCGTTGACGGTCCAGCAGTGGGTTGCTATAATTCGCCAGGTCGGAAAACGGCCAGTTCGATGAGAGCTGAAGTGTGAGCGTAAAAGCCGCGGTTTTCGACTTAGACGACACACTCTACGACTGCAGCGGGCTTTTGGTCGAGGCGGCACGCCGCCGCGCAGCGAAAGCCATGGTGCAGACCGGGCTTCCACTCTCGGAAGAAGAGGCCTACCAGAAGCAGATCGAGATCGTCGAGCGCTTCGGTCCCCGCGTCAACGCTTTCGATAAGATCGCGCAGATGTACGGCGTGGGCGAAGAGTTGGTTAGGGCTGCGCTGGAGGCTTACAACAGCGACGAGGTGCTGAAGATCACCCCCTTCCCCGACGTTGTCCCCACGTTGAGCAGGCTGCGAGAGGCCTCCATCATGACGTTCCTGGTGACGCGTGGGGTCCACGGCAGGCAGGAGAGAAAGGTCGACATGCTGGGCTTAAGGCCGTACTTCGACGATGTGATGATAAGCGACGAGGAGCGAGGCCCGACACAGGAAGAGTGCTACCTGGACATCATGCGAAGCTATTCGCTCCATCCCAGCGAGGTGATTTCCGTCGGAGACAGGATCCATTCCGAGATCACGATCTCCAACAGGCTGGGGATGATCACGGTGCAGATGAGGCACGGTCGTTTCAAGGATCTGCAGCCGCGTTCGGAGTTGGAGGATCCCCACTTTGAGATCGACCAAGTTTCCGAACTCATCGACTACATAAAGTTCATAAACAAGAGCAAGCGAGGACCGGACCCGAAGGTTGTGGCTGTCGGGGGGGGGACTGGGCTGCCGATTCTGCTTGAAGGGCTCAAGCACTACACGAGGGACCTAACCGCCGTGGTCGCTGTGACCGATTCGGGGCGGAGTTCGGGGAAGATCCGCAAAGACCTTGGTGTGCCACCTCCGGGAGACATCCGCAACTGCCTGGTTGCGCTGGCTGAATCCGAGGAGCTGGTACACAAGCTGTTCCAGTACCGGTTCGAGAACGGCTCTCTGGAAGGGATGACGATGGGGAACCTGTTCATCGCGGCCCTGGCGAAGGTCACGGGAAGCTTCGAGGAGGCGCTCAAGGAGACGAGCCGGATCCTGGCTATCAGGGGCAAGGTCCTGCCGTCAACCACTGTGGACACCCATATCTGCGCCGAACTGAGCGACGGGAGGATAGTGGAAGAAGAGCTGAACGTCCGCAAGCCCGATAAGCCCCGTATCAAACGGGCCTTCCTGAACATCAAGGACGTGCCCGCCAGCGAAGAGGCGGTTGAGGAGATCATGAAAGCCGACTATATAATCATCGGGCCCGGCAGCTTGTATACCAGCGTGATTAGCAATCTGCTCGTAGAAGGGATCGCGGACGCAATTCGGCTTTCGAAGGCCACGACCGCCTATGTGTGCAACATAGTGACTCAGCCCGGCCAGACGGACGGCTATTGTGCCTCGGATCACGTGGAAGCGATACTCGAGCAGGTGGGGGCGGAAGCACTCGATTGCGTGCTGGTCAACAACAAGGTGCCGCCGCCCGAGGTGCTGGAGGCGTATGCGCGCGCGGGAGCCGAACTGGTGAAGGTGGACGAGGAACTGTACCACCTGGGAGTGCAAGTGATAGAAGCGGACCTGCTTGAGAAGCTGAAGGGCGGCACACGTGTGCTGTGGGAGAAGCAAGACCTCCTGCGGCACGACCCGGATAAGCTGGCAAGGTTGATAATTGGCTTGAACTCAGGCGCACCATGACAGGGCGAGCACTTCCGCCCACCCACTCCAACACAGCAAGGGAGGAACAAACATAGCGGGAATAGAAGAAAAGATACGCAATCGAGAGGCAAGAGTCGCCGTTATTGGGTTGGGATACGCGGGACTTCCGCTGGCGGTGGAATTCGCCAGAGCCGGGTTCCGCGTGGCGGGAATCGAGAAGAATCCGGACCGCTGTGCGGCCGTGAATTCTGCGAAGTCCTATATAGAAGACATCTCGGATGATGACTTGAAGGAAGCGGTAGGGGACGGCGGGTTGGTGGCCACGACGTCAGCGGAAGAGCTTTCCTCTTGCGACGTTGCGCTGATATCCGTACCCACTCCGTTGAGGAAGACGAAGGACCCCGACATCTCCTACATCGTCGAGGCCGTGGAGTCGATCAAGGAGCACCTTCCCAACGGCTCTCTGGTGGTGCTGGAGAGTACGACGTATCCGGGAACGTGTGAGGAGATAATCCAGCCGGTGTTCGAGGAGCGAGGGCTGAAGATGGGGAAGGACATGTTCCTTGCGTTTTCGCCGGAGCGAGTCGACCCCGGCAACACCACTTACAGGACACAGAATATCCCTAAGGTTGTGGGGGGCGTGACTCCACGCTGCACGAAGGTGGCGGTCGAGCTGTACAGGACCATCGTTGAAGAGGTCGTCCCGGTGTCCTCGACGCGCGTCGCGGAGATGGTGAAGCTGCTGGAGAACACGTTCCGGACGGTTAACATCAGCCTGATAAACGAATTCGCCATGATGTGCGGCAAGATGGGGATAGACGTATGGGAGGTGATAGACGCCGCGGCCACGAAGCCGTTCGGGTTCATGGCATTCTACCCGGGACCGGGGTTGGGCGGGCATTGCCTGCCGGTGGACCCGCTGTACCTTTCGTGGAAGGCGCGCTTGATGGATATCGAGGCGGGCTTCATCGACCTGTCCACTCGAGTGAACTCAGCAATGCCCCAGTATGTGGTGTCGAAGGTGGTTGACGCACTCAATTCGGAGCAGAAGTGCGTCAACGGTTCGCGGATTCTTATCCTCGGTGTGTCATACAAGAAGAATGTGAGCGACACCAGGGAATCGCCGGCAGCGGAGATAATGCACCACCTGGAGGAGAAGGGAGCGGAGATTTCGTACTCCGATCCGTTGGTGCCGGAGTTCAGCTACGGCGAGAAGGTGCTGCAGGCTGAGCCGCTGACGGCTGAACTGCTTTCCAGGCATGATTGCGCGGTGATCGTGACAAATCACGACGCGATGGATACCAAGCTCGTGGTGGAGCACTCTCACATAGTGGTCGACACGAGGAATGCGACCAAGAACATCGACGGCAAGGCAAGGATAGTCAAGATCTAGCGACAGTAAGTGCTGAAAGAGGGTGCGCGTTGAGAGTTCCAGCGACAGATCTGGGAAAGCAGCACGCGAACCTCCGGCCTGAGCTCGAGAACGCCTTCGGGCAGGTGCTGGACAAGAGCGCGTTTGTTCTCGGTGAGTTTGTGGAGCGCTTCGAGAAGGAGTTTGCGGGCTACTGCGACGTCCAGTACGCGGTCGGGGTGAACTCGGGCACGTCGGCCCTCTACGTGGCGCTGAGGGCGTGCGGCGTTGCCGCAGGTGACGAGGTCATCACAAGCCCGTTCACCTTTGCCGCTAACGTTGAGGCTATATTGCTGGCAGGGGCCACTCCACGTTTCGTTGATGTGGAGACGGAGACGCTGAATCTGGATCCGGAGAAGTTGGGGGAGGTTCTGAGCGATAAGACCCGGGCTATCATGCCGGTACACCTGTACGGTCACCCCGCGGACCTGGACCCTATCATGAATCTGGCTGAAGAGCGCGGCATATGTGTGATAGAAGACGCGGCGCAGGCGAACGGGGCCCGATACAAGGGCAAGCGGGTGGGCGGAATTGGGGACATAGGGTGCTTCAGTTTCTACCCTCCGAAGAACCTGGGCGCATTCGGTGAAGGGGGGATGGTGGTGGCGAACAGAGAGGAAGTTGCGAAGAAGGCAAAGCTGATTCGCCATCACGGGGACGTTTCGCGCTACGAGCACTCTCTGTTGGGTTTCAACTTCCGCATGGAGGGGCTACAGGGAGCAATACTGTCGGTGAAGTTGAAGCACCTGGACGGGTGGGTGCAAAGGCGGCGCGAGCTGGCCGCTGTCTATAGGGAGAGACTCTCTGGCCTGCCCATTAGGTTGCCTGTTGAACAGCCATACGCATATCACTGCTACAACTATTACACAATCCGCGCCGCCGAGCGGGACGCGCTGCAACAGTGGCTGGCTGACAACGAGATCGAGTCTGCGGTGCACTATCCTATTACACTTCACCTGCAGCGCGTGTGCAAAGAACTGGGGTACAAGGAGGGTGATTTCCCCGTATCGGAAGCAGCTGCGAGAGAGGTGCTTTCCCTGCCGATATTCCCAGAGATGACCGACGGGCAGCTCGACTGCGTAGCGGAAACAATCGGTTCATTCTTCAGGGCGAAGCCCCGCCGATGACCTGCGGGTATGCCGTCAGTGCTCCTGGGTGAGTCTTGCCTCACCGCCGATCTGGTAGGATAGGTCAAGGGCCTGCCTGAAATCGTAGACGGCGTGGAAATCTTCCTTCGAATCAGTCTCGGACCTGCCGAGGAGACCTCTGTCCACGAGGTTGAACACGATCTCCCCGAAGTCGTCCGTGGTCTTCACTCCCCATCCCTCGAGAACGACCCTAGCCATGAACCCGAACTGCTGGAGAGCGTGACGTTTGATCCCCTCCAGGAGTTCTCGGCCTGTCACATGACGTTTCGACGGATCGCCACGTTCCTCGCTGCGTCCGAGCATGCGCAGCGTGAAGCCCAATGCTTCGAACAGGAAGGTGTAGGCGTTCAGGTCGTAGCGCGCGTCCTCGCGGACCACCTGCTTGAGTCGAGCGACGAAAGGTTCTTTGCGGTTCACGTTGTGTCCTTGCGTAGCTATTGAGAGAGTTCTATTTGAGGAAAGAGCGGCTCGCCCTTGTCAACTTTTGTGCCGGGACTGAGTAACCCCCATCTATCTTGCCCGACCGGAACGGTATCAGGTGTCACGTCGAGACCCAACTGCCTCCTCAACTCCGCAGAGGATTGGGGCATGAAGGGCCAAAGGCAGACGGAGATGAGACGAATCGACTCCAGCAGCGTATAGAGAACGGTATGGAGGCGACCCTCCTGCGAGGGGTCTTTCGCAAGGACCCACGGCTTGGATTCCTCGACGTACCTGTTTGCCTGTCGAATAACGTCCCATATCCGTTCGAGGGCCCGGTTGAAGCAGAGGGCATCGACCTCGGGTTCGAGGTTTTGCCTGAGGTCGGAGGAGGAGGCCCTGAGCGTCTCCCCTTCCCTACCGTCCAAGGGCTTGGGAACGACGCCCGCGGTGTAGCGCTCGACCATGGACAAGCTCCTGTGCAGGAGATTGCCGAGGTCGTTGGCAAGGTCGCGGTTATGGCGTTCGGCAAGCTTCCGCGTGGAGAATGAGATGTCCTGCGCGTAGGGGGCCTCGCGCATGAGGAAATAACGAAGGCTGTCCGCACCGAATTCATCGACGAGGAGCCCCGGATCGATGGCGGTACCCGCCGACTTAGAGATCTTGACGCCTTCGACGTTGACGAATCCGTGTATGAAGACTCTCTTCGGGAGAGGCAGGCCAGCGGAGATAAGCATGGCGGGCCAGTGGGTTGTGTGGAAGCGGATAATGTCCTTTCCGATGACGTGGAGGTCAGCGGGCCAGTAGTGGTTAAACATGTCATCGTTGGTGAGGAATCCGCAGCCGGTGAGGTAATTCACCAACGCATCGAACCATACGTAGAGCACGCGGGTCGGGTCGATGGGGACGGGGATGCCCCAGCCAAGTGATTCCCTGGTCACAAAGACGTCCTTCAGCCCTGGGAGCAAGTAGCTGTTCATGATCTCGTTTCGGCGGAAATCGGGCTCGATGAACTCGGGGTGCTGCTCGACGTGCTCGCGGACGGCATCTGTGTATTTGGAGAGGCGGAAGAAGTAGCCTTCTTCGGAGACCCATTCGAGGGTCTCATGCCCAACAGGACACTTTCCGTCAAGGATTTCGTCCTCGGATATGAAGTTCTCACATCCGACGCAATACGAGCCGGCGTAGGTTCCGGGGTAGATGTCGCCGGATTCGTGGACGCGCTTGAACAACTCGGTGACAACCTTGCGGTGTCTCGGCTCGGTGGTGCGAATGAAGTCATCGTAGGATATAAGGAGTCTCGCCCAAAGCTCCTTGAACTTCTCGGATATGTAGTCGATCAACTCCTGAGGTCCGAGGCCGCGCTCTTCTGCAGCCTTGACGGTCTTCTGGCTGTTCTCGTCCATGCCGGTGAGGAAGAAAACGTCGTATCCCGTCAGCCTCTTCCACCGCGCGACGACATCGGTGCCAATCGCCTCCAGGGCCGTGCCCAGGTGAGGCTCAGCGTTCGAGTAAGGAATGGCGGTGGTGATGTAGAACTTACCTGGACTTCCCACTGTTTGCCTCCCGCGGCGAATCGCCCTTCCCAATGATCTCCGAAAGGGGTATGACCATTCTCTTGTCCTTGTCGGTCTCGATCGTAACAAGCTGGGCGAGTATGTCGTAGTCGACGACCTCTCCCTTGCCGCGAGCGGTCACGACACGAGATCCTTTCTTTGGCAGCCTCCTCCGAAGGTCCTCGTAAGTTCTGTCTTCGAACCTGAGGCAGCACATGAGCCTGCCGCACCTCCCTGATATCTTAGTGGGGTCGAGCGTTGTCTTCTGACTCTTAGCCATTTTCATGGTGACTGGCTCGAGAGTCTTCATGAATACGCGGCAGCAGAGCTCCCTGCCGCAGTGTTCCATGTGCCCCAGGAGCCGGGCCTCATCGCGGACGCCTATTTGCTTCATTTCGATGCGGGTCCGGTACTTTTTCGCCAATTCTTTGACAAGCTGCCTGAAGTCGATGCGGCCTTCAGCAAGAAAGTAAAAGATGATCTTCTCGCCGCCGAGCAGGTGCTCCACGTCGGCCACCCTCATCGCGAGTTCGAGCTCCTGGACCTTCTGCTCGCAGAATTTTCTTTCTTGAGGTTCCTCGTCGCGGACTATTTTCAGCGCCTTGTCAAGGTCCGCTTCAGCGGCAAGCCTGAGAATAGTCCCGGAATATTTCTTCGGCCCGTTCTGCTCAGGCTCGTCGGCGGGACAAATGACTATGCCGAGTTCGGTTCCCCGGTTGGTTTGAACGACGGAGGTCAAGCCCGGCGAGAGGCCCTCCAAATCTGTCTGGAAAGTCTCTGCGTAGCGCATCTTTCCGTATCGAACGAAAAAAGCGGACTTCATGGTCTGTCTCTCCGGTTTACGCGGGGAGCCGGCTGCGCCTCTTCAGGCTGCGCCGGAAGAAATCGCCTAACACAAGCTCTACATCTACATTTTGGTCGATATAGGCTGCGGCTTCCAGGGCAAATCTGACGGCTTGCAGCGCTTCGTCGCAATTGAATTCGCCCGCCCACTTGCCAATAGCCTCTTTCCAGTCCTCTTCCGCGGCTTCAGTAACCTTACCCGTAGTGTGAAATCGGCAGATGTCGGTGAAAAAAGAAGCGACAAAAGCGAGGACATCCTTTGCCTTGCGCCTCACATACTCGCGGAGACGCTTCTTGCCGGTAACACCCTCGGCCGACCCCATTTCCGTGCACCGGCGCGCCACTTGGGTCGCGGCTTCCTCTTCATCGAGTCCGGGGCCTTGCCGGATGATGTCAAGCGCGAGGAGCCTGAGGTTCCGCCCCTGCTCACTCCCGATCCACAACGCCCTGCTAACACTTCCGTCGGAAGCTTCGGCGAGCCGTTCCGCACGCGCCTCGTCAATCCCGCAGCGTGTTTTGAGAATTGCGGCGACGTCGCGGGTCTCCAGGGCAGTCATTCTGATGAACTGACATCTGGAAACGATGGTTCCCAGGACGCTGTCTGGACGCGACGTGGTCAGGAACATGATCGTCGCAGGCGGGGGCTCTTCGAGAAACTTGAGAAGGGAATTGGCGGCCTCATCCGTGAGCATCTCGCACTCGGCCACAACAGCGACCTTGTACCGGGACTCGAAAGGCTTGAACTGCATCTTGCTCTGCAGGTCGAGCGCCTGTTCGAGCACGATGTTGCGCCCGCTGGAGTCTTCATCCGACGTCGAGCCGCCGGTGGCAACAGGCTCGATCCAGTGGAAGTCCGGGTGCTTCGCGTCGGGACGGTTGTCATCCTCTTTTCTGGAGCGGCCGCGCTTGGGCCGTGAGTCCTTGCGGAAACCTTTGTCGGTGGGTATCCTCCGGCAGGATGTGCAGACATTGCAGGCGTCGGTTCCGCCCTTCTTGCAGAGAAGGGCCCTCGCGGCTTCCTTGGCGAAGGTTCGCTTGCCGACCCCTTCGGGGCCCACGATCAGGTACGTGTGGGCCAGTTTATCTCTTGCCAGTGCGGTCTGGAACTTTTTGACGACCGCATCCTGACCGATCAGAACGTCAAAGGACACTATCGAGCACCTCTAGAACCATGCGGTGGACCTCGTCGATGGGCGCTTGCGCTGACACCACCCTGATCTTTCCCGGGTCGGCCTTCGCTTCCGCAAGGAATCCCTCCCTCACTTTGGCGTGGTAGGCCCTGCCCCTCTCTTCGATCCGGTCCGCGCGACCGCCGCGCCGAGACGCGCCGACTTCCGTGGGAACGTCAAGTACGATGGTGATATTGGGGGACAGGTCGCCGACGACCAGCTTGCCGATCTCCTTCACTCGCTGAGGGGGGATTCCGCCCGCATGTCCCTGGTATGCAACCGAGGAGAGCAGGAAGCGCTCGCAGACCACGGTGTCGCCGCGCTCCAGGGCAGGTCGTATCACCTCCGAACAGAGCTGGGCTCTGCTGGCCATGTAGAGCATCAGCTCAGCATCAATCGACATAGGCGGGGCGGAGTTGTCGAGGAGAAGGGCGCGTATGGCCTCGCCGAGCGGCGTTCCGCCAGGGTCTCTGGTTGTGACGACGGTGTAGCCACGGTCTTCGAGATGGTCTTTGAGAAGGGCGACTTGCAAAGACTTTCCGCCGCCGTCGGGACCGTCAAGTACGATGAATCTCGCCTGCTGCACCTGCTGCCCCCTGGCTAAGACTTCATATTCTCCACTGCGTCCCTAAGGGCACGGAGCGTTTGCTGCGACGCGTCCATAGGGATCGTGCAGCCCGCCCCCAAAGCCCACCCTTTGCCGCCAGTGCCTTCGAAGGCGTCTGCGGCCTCGCCGAGAGCCTTGTCCTGATTCCCGTCGGCAAAAGAGGCTTTATGATCCACTCCACCGATAATGCACTTGTCGGTGAGGTGACGAACTTTCGATATCGTGGGGTTGGTGGAGTCTGTCGCGTCCCAGTTGAACATGTGAACCGGGTAGTCAAGCAATTCCAGAAGCATGTTGTTGCCCTTGCAGACGTGAAGCAACAGCAACTCGGCTCTGCCCCTAATCGGGCGAAGGATCTCCAGGTCATAGGCGCGGCCGAACTCCTGATACTCGTCGTGGCCAAGCATGTTGGTGGTGGCCATCTGGGTGGTGGCAAGGAATATACCGTCGGCGCCGGCGCTGATAGATGCTTCGGCGAAATTGGCGAAGGTTTCGGTAATAATTTCCAGAGCGGTGTGGATCTCGGCGGGGCGTTCTCTCAGATCGGTGAGGAACTGCTCCTGACCAGAGCAGAGGGCCATGGCTATGGAAAGCGGGGTGAATATAGTCTGGATGAAATGAACATCGCCGGCAAGCTTCTCGCCGATCATCTCGAGCGCGCGGACATGGTCGCCAAGCACGCCTTCCCGCGGCGAAACGGGCCGCAGCTTGCTCCAGTCCGATCCCGTTTGCACTGCAGGTTCGGCGAGTTCGGTTTTCGTCCCCTGCTTGGGGAAAGCGTAGGTTGAGCCAAGCGCCTCGGCGTGGTAGGAGGCACGCGGGTTGACCTTCATGAAATCCCAGTCGAACTTGTCCTGGAACGTCAGCATCGCATTTGCCAATCCCTCAGGGGTGGTTTCGTCCGGGTAGAAATGCCTCCAGAAGCTAACAGGCGGCCTATCGACGGCCTCGCCCTTGAGGAAGGCGTTCATTCGTTCGCGTTTCGTCATAGCACTAGCCCCTTAATTGACCATAGATGATGAAGACACCGATGCCTATGAAGAGGATCCCGGCAGCCAGCTCGATGTAGTTCCTGGGGAGGGTCTTGGCAAAGATGGACCCCAGAACAGTGGCGAGGGCCGTCGCTGCCAGAAGAGCGGCCGCGGCTCCGAGAAATACGGCCAACGGGGATCCCGTTTTGGCGCTGAGAGTCATGACGGTTAGCTGCGTCTTGTCGCCGAGTTCGGCAAGAAACATGGCCCCGAAGCTAATGAGTAGAGTCTTCCACACTGCTTTCTCTCCACATGTTCATGCGAGTTTGAGGAATTTCATCACGTCGTCAGTGCCGGGCATCTGCGGCGTGCAGAAAAGCTCTCCGTACCTGAACCCAGCCTTGGAGCCGTTGTACCTGGCCGATGCTTCGACCCAATCGACAATGCGCTCGTAGTTCGGGCTCCCAGGCGCGAATTGGGTCTTGTACGCAAGTATGGCGTCCACTTTGGCCTCGTAGGTATCGGTTATGTCGACGATGAAATCGTTCTGAGGTATGCCAGGATCCCGCAATATGGTGGGCCAGTAAACCAAGGCGGGAACCGGGCAAGGTGGATACGGGTCGAAGTACTGTTCCCACTTGGTGAGCTTGCAGTAGAAGACGGCGGCTTCGATTATCAGCATCGCCTGGTAGTGATCGGGGGAGAATGTAACGGTCTTGCCGCCGATGGAGATCACCAGCCGGGGGCGGTATTTCCTCAGGGCCCTTGCGAGTTCCAGGCGGCTCTCGAAATCGTCGAACAGCTTGCGGTTAGGCAGCGAGAGGGTCTCCCGAAGGGTTACGCCAAGGATCTCCGAGGCCTTGCGGGCCTCTTCGAGGCGAACTTCGGGGGAGGGAGACCCCGGCGTGGGCTCACCGTCAGTGAGGTCAATTATCCCGACCTTGTATCCCTGAGCGGCCGCCTTGGCGAGCGTTCCGCCGCAGCCGATTTCGGTATCGTCCGGATGGGCAGACACGGCGACGATATCGAGCTCAACATCCCTTGGCATGTTTCACTATCCCCATCTCTTGGTGGTCACGCGGATCCTTGCGATTTCCCTGGGACGAATGCCCTGTAGTGGCTCACGGCCTCCCGGTAAGCATCGCCGCCGTAGATATCGATGGCAACAACCGCCGGGAAGTCCTCGACATCGAGCCGGTAAACCGCCTCCGGACCGAGGTCCGGGTAGGCTACGACCTCCGCACCCCTTATTGTAAGGGACAGGAGCGCTCCGAGACCACCGACCGCGGCGAAGTAAATGGCTTTCGCTTCTTGCAGCACCCTTGCCACGTCAGGGGAGCGGGCCCCTTTCCCTATGAAGGCTTTCACCCCTTGCGCCACCAGCGCCTCGACGTAGCAGTCCATCCTGGAGGACGTGGTCGGACCCGCAGAGCCGATCGGCTTGCCCCGTGGGGCAGGACTTGGGCCGCAGTAGTAGACGGTAGCTCCCTTCAGCTCGAAAGGAGGCGGCACGTCCTTGGCCAGCCCTTCCACCATTCGCTTGTGAGCGGCGTCGCGGGCAGTGTAGACGGTTCCGGCAAGGAGCACCCTATCCCCGGCCCGAAGGTCCGATATCGCCTGATCGTCGAGTGGGAGCTGTATCCTCTTCGCGTTCATTGCGCCCTCGAATCACAATTCCGCCGACGCTACGCGGTGAGCGTGACAGTCTATGTTGACGGCAACGGGGAGACTGGCGATGTGACACGGGTGGGTTTCCACATGTACCGCGAGGGCAGTCGTGTCGCCCCCCAGACCGGCCGGACCGATCCCGGTTGCATTCACCTCGCGGAGCAGCCTGGCTTCCAGGGCACGGTCAGCTTCCGTCGCCGACGGGGAACCCACCTTTCGGAACAGCGCCTTCTTGGCAAACCGCGCGGCCTTGTCCATGGTCCCACCCAGGCCAACGCCAATCACAAAGGGAGGGCATGCCGCCGCGCCCGCGCGTTTCACGGTGTCGACGACGAAGCGAACCACGCCGTCTTCACCGTCGGCGGGGGTGAGCATCCGAAGCGCACTGGCATTCTCGCAGCCCCCGCCCTTGGCCATGAAAAACAGCTTGAGTTTGTCGCCGGGGACATTTGTGACCATTATGACCGGAGGGGTGTTGTCGCCCGTGTTGACACGCTCCAAGGGGTGGGCGACGACGGATTTTCGCAAGCATCCTTCAGCGTAGCCCTTCCGAACACCCTCCTCAACTGCGCCTCGGAGCGTGCCGCCCTCGACGCTAACGCCATCGCCCTTTTCTATCATGATCACCGCGACGCCGGTGTCCTGGCAAATGGGGATCATGTCGCGCGAAGCAGTGTCGGCATTCTTGAGTATCAGCTGGAGGATTTCGCGGGCGGGCGGGTAACTCTCGCTCCGAGCAGCCGCTTCAAGGGCCGCTCTCATGTCCTCGCGCAGTTGGAAATTGGCATCCTGGCAGAGGGAGGCGGCCGCTTGGATCACTTCGTCCGCGGGAACGGCTCTCATTCAGCCCCCCAGAAACCCGTTGGACTCGAGCCAGTAAATGCTCTCTCTAACCTTATGGGCGGAGTCGGCAAGGGCCCTCTTCTCTTCGGGGGTAAGGGACAGTTCGATCCTTTCCATTATTCCGGAGCGACCCAATCTGACGGGGACGCCTAGGCTCACGTCTTCGAGGCCGTATTCGCCGCCGAGAAACACGGAGGCGACAACTACTGCGCCGTCGTCGTGAAGAATGCTACTGACCATTCTTGCAGCAGCGGCCGAAGGCGCATAGAAGGCACTGCCCGACTTGAGAAGGGCAACGATTTCCGCGCCTCCTGACTGCGTTCTTTCCACGATGGCCTGGATTCGTTGTGGCGGCAGCAGCTCGGCGATCGGCACCCCACCCACGGTCGAAAGGCGCGAGATCGGCACCATGAGGTCCCCGTGGCCGCCTAGGACCAGAACGTTGACCTGAGACGGGGGGACGCGAAGTTCGTGAGCGACGAAGAAGGCGAAACGCGCCGAGTCCAGGACTCCGGCCATTCCCATGACCTTCTCGGGGCTGAAACGGGTTCTCTTCAGCATGAGGTGGGTCATGACGTCGAGCGGGTTGGTGACTACAATCACCTTGGAGCCAGGAGCGTGTTTGGCAATGGCCTCGGCGATGCCGCTGACGATCTCGGCGTTCGCCTTCAGCAGGTCTTCCCTGGACATGCCGGGCTTCCGGGCCTTCCCGGCAGTCACGACCACCACTTCGCTTCCCTCCAGGAGGGCGAGGTCGGTGCCACCGACAACCTTTCGATCGATTCCCAATACGGGAGCCGACTCCATCATGTCCAGCGCTTTGCCTTCGGCAAGACCTTCGATGACATCTACGAGCACAACGTCTGCGAGACTGTTCTCAAGGATGCGCTGTGCCGTAGTAGCCCCCACCTGACCCGCGCCGATTACGGCCACTTTTTCTGCTGCCACCTTGCCGCTCTCCTATACCTGGAAGCCCCCGTGCTTGACTATGTACTCGACAAGCCCTCCTTCGGAGAGCACGTCCATCATGACTGGCGGCAGCGGAGCGAACTTGAGCTCCGTCCCCTTCGTCAGGTTGCGAACGACGCCCTCCTCGAGGCTAACTTCAAGCTCGTCCTGTTCATTGATCCCGTCCGTATCGCAGATTATGGCAGGCAGGCCGACGTTGATGGAATTGCGGAAGAATATTCTGGCGAAAGATTTGGCAAGGACCGCGCCGGCACCGGCCATTTTGATTATGGTGGGCGCGTGCTCCCGGCTGGACCCCTGTCCGAAGTTGCTGCCGCCCACGACAATGTCCCCAGGCTTAACGCCCGATGCGAAATCCTCGCGGGCATCCTCGAGCACGTGCTTAGTCAGCTCTGGTAGGTTGGATCGCAGATGGAAGTACCGGCCCGGGGCGATATGGTCGGTGCTTATGCCGTCCCCGAATTTCCAGGCCCTTCCTCTTATTGGTGCCATCAGCCAAGGCTCCTGGGATCTGTTATCTTTCCGGTAACTGCGCAGGCTGCCGCGGTTGCTGGAGAAGCGAGGTACACTTCGGCGTTGGGGTTGCCCATCCTTCCGAGGAAGTTGCGGTTGCTGGTCGACACGCACACCTCACCGTCGCCCAGAATACCCATGTGGACGCCGCAGCAGGGACCGCAGCCCGGCGGGAGCACTGCGGCGCCAAGCTCGACGAAGAACTCGGCCAGCCCCTTCTCGGCCAATTCCCGGTAGACGGCGGGGCTGGCTGGCTGGACGAGCAATCTAACTTCCGGGGAAAGCCTTTTGCCGCGCAGGACGGATACGGCGGCCTCGAAATCCTCAAATCGGGCATTGGTGCAGCTGCCCAAGTATACCTGGTTGACCTCGACATCGCCGCTTTCCGCCGCGGGGACGACATTGTCCACCGCATGCGGAGCGGCAACTACAGGAACGATTTCGTCCAGGTTCAAGTCTGTCTCTCCTGCGTAGGAGGCGTCGTCAGCGGCTAGAGAAGCAAAGTCCCCTGCCCTGCCCTGCGCTTTGAGGTAAAGCTGAGTCGCACCGTCCGAGGGAAATAGTCCCACCTTAGCGCCGCACTCATGCGCCATGTTGGAGATCGTCAACCTGTCCGCCAAATCCAGCGTCGCGATCCCGTCGCCGGAGAACTCAAGCGCCTGGTAATTGGCGCCGTCGGCTCCGAGCCGACCGATGAGCGTCAAGATGACGTCCTTTGCGAGAACACGTTCGTCAAGCCTGCCGGAAAGCGTCACCTTCAGAGACTCGGGCACGCGGAGCCAAGTCTGCCCGGCTGCGGCGGCGACCGCAACGTCGGTCGAGCCCATGCCCGTGGCGAAAGCCGCCAGCGCGCCGCCGGTGCAGGTATGCGAGTCGGATGCAACCACCAGCCACCCCGGCTTCAGGAATCGCTCCGAGACGACCTGATGGGAGACCCCCTCCCCCACGTCGAAGAGGTGAGCGCCCATTTCCCTCGCGAACTCGCGAAGCAGGAGATGGTCATTGGCAAGCTCCTTGTTGGGACAGGGGCCGGCGTGGTCAAGGAAGAAGGCCGTACGTTTGGGCGATTTGAGCCGGTCGGCTCCCAGCTTTCTGAACTGCCTGACCGCCAAAGGGCCGGTGCCGTCCTGGAAGTAGCAGAAGTCCACCATTACGACGACAAGTTCGCCCGGAACGACAGCTTTGCCGCAGTGATCGGATATGATTTTCTCGGCCAGGGTTCCGCCCAAGGCAACTCCTCCACGGGAGAAGGCCAACAGCGATCGACAGAAACGTACATGGAAGCATCCATTCTAGTGACCGCCTTATACTTTGTCAAAAGCAAGATGGCTTGACTTCGGTCTCTGCGCGGGGCTAACATTTGGAGCAGTGCTCCGGGAGGCGGTAATGGAAAGCAACGTTCGCAAGCCCTACCTCGACAGAACGAAACTGCTGGTCATCAAAGTCGGGACGAGCGTGCTCTCAGACAAGGAGGGACGGATCAGCTCCCGCGCGATTGCGGGACTGTGCCGCCAGGTTGCCGAAATCCGGGAGGACGGCAGGAAGGCCGTGCTGGTGAGTTCCGGGGCCATCGCCGCCGGGGTTGAGAAACTGGGTTTGAAGAAGAGGCCATCAAGACTTCCTGAACTCCAGGCGGCAGCGGCAGTGGGACAGGGCCACCTGATGGCATTCTACTCGCGCCGCCTTGCCAATCACGGGCTGAATTCGGCTCAACTCCTCCTGACCAGGGAGGACTTTGGCGAGCGACGCCGTTACCTGAACGCCCGAAATACTATTCTGTCTTTGCTCAGGATGGACACTGTGCCCGTGATAAATGAGAACGATACGGTATCGACGGAAGAGATAACCTTCGGGGAGAACGACACGCTGTCGGCGCTCGTTGGGGGTCTGGTGGAAGCACAGCTTCTAGTGCTTCTGACCGACGTGGAAGGATTAGTGCAGAAGGGTCGCGGCAAGGGTCACGAGGTCGTCAAGACGATCGAGAAGATAACGCAGGAAACATACAACTGCGTATGGGAGGAAAAGGCAAGTGACCTAACCGTCGGGGGGATGAGGAGCAAGTTGACGGCGGCGGAGATTGCCACGGAGGGAGGTCAGAGCGTGATAATCGCCGACGGCAACCAGCGTGATATAGTGCCTCGGCTGCTGAAGGGTGAGGAACTCGGAACATTTTTCCCGGGGAGAGAAGAACCCATCCGCAGCAGAAAGCGCTGGCTGGGTCGTGCCGCCATCTCGAAGGGCAAGATCACGGTTGACGACGGCGCGAGGGAGGCGCTGATTCAGCGCGGGAAGAGTCTGCTCCCAAGCGGAATCGTGGGGGTGAGCGGGAGCTTCGAGGCGGGAGAACTGGTTTCGATCTGCACGGCGAACGGCGAAGAGTTCGCTCGCGGCCTTTCCAATTACTCGTCAGCCGACCTGCTCAAGATCAAGGGCGTTCAGTGCTCGGACATCGAGCGCGCTCTAGGATACTGCGCGTACGACGAGGCGGTTCACAGGGACAACCTGCTGGTGTTGCGGGGCTGATCAGGCATCCGACACGAGTCAGACAGGGTTTTTCTGGTCGGCGGACAGCACTTCGTTCATGCTTCCGCTTCGGTAGCCCTGAAGATCGACGGTTACGTACGTGTAGCCGATGCCTTTGAGCTTCTCGACAACCTGAGGGCGCAACTCCGCAGATGTGAGTCTGTCGAGTTCTTCCGGGGCGACCTCGATTCTCGCCAGCGGGCCGTAATGCCTAGCCCTGACCGTGGAGAACCCCAGGTCTCTCAAAGATCGCTCGGCGTGAGCCACCATCCGTAGGCTATCCTTAGTGATCCTGCGCCCGTATGGGAACCTGGAGGCCAGGCATGCGACGGGAGGCTTGTCCCAAGTGGGGAGTCCAAGGTGCTTGCTTAGCGCCCTGATGTCGGCTTTGGCGAGGCCGGCTTCGGCCAGGGGAGAGCGAATCCCCAGCTCCTTGGCCGCGTCCATCCCGGGCCGGAAGTCGCCCGTGTCGTCGGCATTGGTGCCGTCGGCCACGTGCGCAAGTCCCTCTTCGCGGGCCACGTCGAGCAGTTTCGAGAACAGCTCATGCTTACAGTAGTAACACCTGCGAGGAGGGTTGTCGGCGAAGCCGCCTATGCCGAGTTCTTCCGTCTCTATGACCCTGTGACGTATCCCGATGTCTTGCGCGATTTGGCCGGCCATGGAGAACTCTTCGTCGGTGTAGGTCTCGGAGCGGGCGGTGACCGCCAGAGCCTTTGAGCCGAGGGTATCGACAGCTACTTTCGCCAGAAGAGTGCTGTCGACGCCGCCGGAGAACGCTATTACCACGCTGCCCATCGGCTTGAGGACGCCCTGAAGGCGTTCCAGTCGCGCATCAGCCAAATCGACCTCCCTTCCTCATTCCATTCTATGCGCGTATCCGCCGACGTGCAATCGCGGGAAGCGGCCACCGCCTTGCCTGCAAGGCGTGATAGGTATTAGAATAGCCGAACGCAGCTGGGAGGAGCGATGAAGAGAAAGCTTATTCCGAGCAAGCTGGACGAGTCCACGAAGGCCATAGACGAGATCGTGGCCGAGATAGAGCAGTTGGGTTACGACGCGGAGGAAGTCTTCGCAGTGAGGCTGGCGGCGGAGGAGGCCATCACAAACGCGGTCATCCACGGAAACAAGGAGGACCCGAGCAAGCAGGTGACAGTCGACTACGAGCTGACGCCGCGACAGGTGAAGATATGCGTTCAAGACGAGGGCGAGGGGTTCGATCCGTGCATGATTCCCGACCCAACGAATGAAGAGAACCTGCTCACCCCTTGCGGGCGCGGCGTGCTGCTGATGCACAAGTTCATGGATGATGTTTCCTACACTCCCAAGGGCAACTGCGTCACGCTCACTAAGAGACGATCGGCGAGCCTTTCCGGCGGAGTGATCCATAACGTCGAAGCGCGTGTGGTATCCAGCGTGCGATTTCTCGGGAGGTTCTGCCGGCTTCGGCTTAACGCCCCCGAGATCGCGGCAGGGATTCGTCCAGGGCAGTTTGTGAATGCTCTTCCCGGCAATGCACACGTTGGGAAGCGAAGCTTTGGGGGCTGGACCGAAGCGCGAGAAGCGCTTGGCCGGGACTACTCCGCGAAACAGCCGGTGCTTAGGAGGCCGTTCAGCCTGCACCGCTTGTACCGAAACGCTGAAGGCGAGCCCGATGGCACGTTCAGTATTGCGTTCGCCGTGCTCGGGCCCGGAACGGAGGCGCTCGCGGGGCTCAGTCCGGGAGACACGCTGGGGGTCCTGGGTCCTCTCGGGACGCCGCTGGAACTCGAAGGGCATAGGGGCCTTCCGGCGGCACTGGTAGCGGGAGGGATGGGGCTGGCGCCGATGCTGGCAGTGGCGGAGGAGCTTTCCCGTATAGGCAGGAGCACGACGCTACTGATAGGCGGCTCAGCTGAGGACCATATTCCCGCCCGTATTGCGGAGCCGGAAGACGACGGTGCGCCGACGCTGGATGAATTCAGGGAACTGGGAGTAGAGGTCAAGGTCGTCACCGAGGCAGACGACGGCGTCCGCACCGGGCTGGCGACCGACCTTCTGAGGGAGCACCTCGAGATCGGAGATGGCAAGCGCGAGGTAATCGCGTGTGGACCGCGGGAGATGCTTAGAGAAACCGCGGGACTGTGCCGGGCCTCGAAGGTTCCATGCCAAGTGCTGATGGAAGAGATGATGGGGTGCGGCTTCGGAGCCTGCATGTCGTGCAGCATCCTCACGAAAAAGGGCCTGGCACGGGTGTGCGTCGACGGGCCGGCCTTTGACGCCGAAGAGATACTCTGGGAGGACGAATGGGGAACGGGCGGCTAGAGGTCGAGATAGGGAGCCTTGCCCTGCACTCGCCCCTGATGATCGCATCGGGGACCTGCGCATACGGGCTGGAGCTGCTGGAGTTTACGGGGTTCGATTGGGGCGCAGTGGGCGCGATTGTGCTCAAGGGGACAACGCTGAAACCACGCAAGGGAAATCCTCCCCCCAGGATAGCTGAGGTGGCCAGCGGGGTGATCAACTCCATCGGGCTGGAGAACCCGGGGGTCGACAAGGTAGTCTCTGACATTCTGCCAAAGCTGGCAGACTTGCCTGTTGCTATAGTCGCGAACGTGGCGGGGTTCACCGTTGGGGAATACGTCGAGGTCAGCGTCAAGCTGAGCGCCGCGGAGAACGTATCCGCGATTGAGCTGAACGTTTCGTGCCCGAACGTGGAGAAAGGGTCGGCCGAATTCGGGCAGGATAGCGAGAGCCTTGCTGAACTGGTAAGGGCTGTGCGGAAGGTGACGGAGCTTCCTCTCATCGTCAAGCTGTCTCCCGACGTGCGGCCGCTGGCGGAACTAGCCAAGGCGGCGCTGGACAGCGGCGCAGATGCGCTGTCGCTGGTGAATACGGCGAGAGCGATGGCGATAGACATCCATTCGCGGAAGCCGCTCCTGGGAAACACCACCGGCGGCCTGTCGGGACCGGCGCTGAAAGCGATAGCGGTCGCAAGAGTGCACGAGGTATTCTCCGCCATTCCCGGAACCAAGATCGTGGGGATGGGGGGAATCCGCTCGGCTGAGGATGCGCTGGAATTCATCATCGCCGGGGCTTCGGCGGTGGCCGTAGGCACGAGCTTTCTGATAGATCCCGGCGTATGCCCGCGGATCACTACGGGGATTTCGGAGTACCTGGACGAGCACGGGCTGGACTCGCTTCAGCAGCTTGTGGGAACGCTGGGTACCGTCTAACGGGGAGTAGAGGAGGCGGAATGTGAGAAATGCCCTGGGCGTTATGATGGCTCTGTTCTTGCCGCTGGCGCTGTCGTTCGCAGCAGAAGCCCCCTCGAGGTTCGATATGGGACCGGGGGCATCCCCCGTGATGGAGGGATGCGTGGCCGTCACGGAGTCCAGCGTGTACAGGCCGGAAAGAGGATATGGCTGGCTGAAGGCGGCGTCGGATTCATTCAGCGCGGCGGAAGCTGTTTACAGACGCTACGCCAGTGTCTACCCGAGAGAGTCATCGACGGAGCCAGCCGACGATCTCCTGATAGACGGGGTTGCAGATTCTTCGGACATGGTTTTCCAAGTTGACCTTCCGAATGGCAAGTACTGGGTGTTCGCATACCTGGGAGATCTTTCGGGGGGACGCTACAAGCTGGGGCTTGACTGCAACGGACAAGCGATAACGGAGCGGGCCGATGCTTTCACGTACTACGAGCGAGGGTCGCCCGGCCCCCAAGCAGGAGGAGTAGGAGGAGTATACCGGGTCAGATTTGTGACGGACGTCAAGGACGACAAGCTGGCGGTGCGGTTTCGCAAAGCAAGGGGAAGGAAGCCAAGCGACAACGTGTTCGGCGACTACGGGGGGTTGAAGGGGGGAGCCGCCAACCAACGGAGCAGCAAGTTTCCGGCGGACGCATCGCAGGTGACGGAAACCGAGCCCTTCAGCAAGAATTCGGTGCTGGGCCTGGAGGTGTATCCGTACAAGCCGCTCCCGCTGAAACTGGCGGGGGGCAGGCTAGAGACGGAACTCAGACTCAACCGGACGATGTCCGGGGCGATAGAGGAATACAACCTGGGGCACTACGAGGCCGCGGACACGCAGGCAAGCGCACTTGTGGATAAGCTGTTCGCTCCGACGCAGAGGGGGGAAACTGCGCTTTCGCTTTCGGGAGAGGAGCGCCTGGCTCTAGCAGAGCTGCTGCTGGCGCTGGCCGGAAGACCGGAGACGTATGACGAGCTTGCCCTCACGCAGAAAGCGGGAGCGGTGCTTTCGGAGTATCTAACCCACGTTCCTGAGGACCCGGCGGCACTATACCTCTCGACCAGCGTGTACCTGATGGAGACGGCGATCAGGCTCCGGAACCAGGACTTCGAGGCGCTGGGAGTGGTCATGCGGAGCTCCGAAGGGCAGTGGGCGGCCGAGTCGATGCTGAGGCAAATCTCGCCTGAGGATCCGCTGTATCTTAAGAGCCTGATCTACATCGCGCGAATGAACTGCGGCTCGGACCCGATGGGGTCGAGCCCTGCGGCGTCGTACCGAGGCTACAAGATATGGTTCGACCTGAAGGAACGGTTCCCCGACAACAAGTACGTGAACATATATCTGCGAGGCGTAGATTCGATTGCCGACAGGGATGTGTACGCGCGCCTGAAAACGGTGAAGACGCAAGAAGAGACGGAAAGGCTCTTTCAGGAGCAGCTTCCGAAGCATCCCCCCCGAAGATACGACTGGGGGTACGAGGGAGCGCCCGACTGGGCGTGCGCGCTGCGGGACGGACTTGGCTGGGTGACGGATATTGCAGAATGGTGGATGCTCAATCGCCAGAGAGCGGATGGCTCGATGAACGCCTACGGGTGGTCGGATGACGTCGAATTGCTGAGGAGCTGGTCCAAGCTGGCGACCATAGGCCACAGTGACATCGTGGGAGCGGGCGTGACGAAGCTGGCCGAGGGGGCGTGGAATTCCGCGAGCATGGACAGGCAATGGGGAATAGAGAGCGGGAGGGCGGATGTCGAGCACATAACAGAGATGGTGGCCGATACGCTGCCCCATATGATTTATCTGGACTACGGAAATCCGGCGTACATAGAGAGGTCCATGGCGACGGTCAAGTCTATCCGCGACTTCTTCACGAAGAAGAACGAGAGAGGCTGGCGGCTGTTCCGGTCGGTCAACGTGGGACCGAACTGGATAGACCCCGATCCGCATGAGGCGGTGGATTCGGTCTATGCGCATCGGCTGGGGCAGGTGGGGCTGGGGTTAATGTGGTACAGCGAGAACCCCGAAGCGGTCAGGACGTTCGCAGAATGGGCCGACGCATGGGTGGAAGCGGCGAAGCTCTCGGAGAAAGGGAAGCCTGCGGGGTTCCTCCCGGTCGGTATAGCGTTCGAGACCGGAGATCCGGGGTACCCCGACGGCGCGCAATGGTACGACGCGCCCTACAACCGTGCGCCGGACTACACGCAGTGCTTCATCCGACAGAACCTGGCCTATAATATGCTCCAGTCGGTGTATCGGATTACTGGCAACCCGCAGTACCTTGAGCCGATAGATGCGGCCTTCGCCTTGGCCGAGGCTTACCGGCAGGATCCGAAGCAGAGCGCCGAGATGGGCTCCGCGGGCTGGGTGGCCAAGAATCTGGCGACGGGGGCGGACTTCTCATCCGTGCTGGCGAAGACGAGGATGTATACGGGAACTGACGCGTACGATGAGTTTCTACGCGGCGAGGGGTTGGCTGCCACAAGGACCATCTTCTACGATCGGCTGCTGCACTTCGGGGAGGCGTCGTACCTGCGCTATCTCATGTCGGGCAACAAGGACTGCATAACTTTCAGCGCTGATACTATCGGCTACCTTATCGACAAACGCGGGATAGAGATGGTGACGACGGAGTGCGTGATGACTGATCGCGTCGGACTGGGGGGCACGATCGAGAATTGCTTGTATGGACCGTTCACCGGCGGAATCGCCGGTTGGGGCGGGATCGGCATGCCCAATTTCGCCGTCAGGTGGGAGAACCTGGGAAGACACGTAGCGGTGCTGGTGCAGGAATCCGGGAGGGATGAGCTCAGGCTTCTGGCCTACAACTTCGGGCCGGAAGACAGGCTAGTGGGAATGCGCCTGTGGCAGCTCGCGCCAGGAGGGAAGTATCTCTTGACGCAGGGCCCGGACGCAGACGGGGACGATGTGGCCGACTCAATTGCGCTCCAGGAATCGTTCGAGCTCGAACATCGCGGTGACATTCGCAATCTCGAACTGCCCGTCGGGGAGGTGCAAGTGATCGCCATTAAGCAGACCGCCGAGCCCACAGGGGCCTTGCCCATGGTGGATGTGGGGGTATCGTCGGCGGACATCGGCTACGAGAGCGGCGTCCTGACCGTGGACGTGCACAATCTGGGCAACGAGCCGGTTCAGGACTTGCGAGTGCTAATTTACGATGGCCCGCCCGCGGCAGGAGAATTGATCGCGGAGCAGGTTATCGCCAATCTGAAGGCTCCCGTGGAGCTTATCCCCCGGACGGCAACGCTGGGCTTCGAGTGGCTGCCGGAGGATCGCAGACATGTGATATCGGTGGTGCTCGATCCGGATAACGAATTGGCGGAGATCACAGAGAGCAACAACGTCGTAACGCACCTAGTTCCCTCCAAGCTCCCGGAATGGAAGCGCCCGAAGGACCGCAGCGAGGGATTCAGACGGCCGCAGGAATAGCGGGTCGAAGGGAGGCAACGTTTGCGAGCCCTAGCCCTTGTGGACCGGGAGAAGTTTGAGATAATTGACGCTCCCGAGCCAGAACGGTCGGCGGGCGAGGTGCTGCTGGCGCCGAAACACGTGGGAATCTGCGGCACGGACGTTCACGTCTACATGGGCGAGTTCGAGCAGCGAATCCCCTATCCGGCCATAATGGGGCATGAGTTCGCGGGCGAAATTGTGGAAGTCCCGGAAGAGGCGTCGGAAAGACTCCTGCCCGGAATGCCGGCAGCGTTCGATCCTGTACTTCCATGCGGCGGCTGCCGGCTTTGCCAAGCTGGGAAGCTGAACCAGTGCCTAAGCGTTAAGACCTTCGGGCTGGACACTGACGGGGCTATGGCGGAGCTAGTCAGCTTGCCCTCGGATCGCGTGTACGCTCTGCCGAAGAGCGTGTTCCCACGCCAGGCTCCGATGCTGGAGCTTTATACGGTGGCGCTCCACGCTCTGGGCAGGGCGAGGTTGCAGCCGGCCGAGAGCGTGGTCGTGCTGGGGGCGGGCAGGTTGGGTCTGTCGCTCGTCGATCTCGTTGCCGGGAGCAGCCCTCTCTTGCTGGTTGCAGTGGACGTGGCTTCGAACAGGCTGAAACTGGCAACGAAGCTCGGTGCGACGCACGTGCTTGACGCTAGGGAAGCCAACATCGCAAGCAAGGTGAAGCAGCTTACGGACGGGCTTGGCGCTGACCTTGTGATCGAGGCTGTGGGCGACCCTGAGGCAATCGCGGAGCAGCCTCCCCCCGTACACCAAGCCGTACAGATGCTGAGGCCGGCGGGACGGATCCTTGTCATGGGTCAGGGTGAGAAGCAACACGAGTTCCCTTGGAGGGAGCTTGTGCTGAAGGAGGGGACGGTGGTCACATCGCGCACTTCTCTCGGGGAGATGCCACGGGCGCTGAAGCTGATGGAGAAGGGCATGCTGAACCCGGACGTGATAATCACACACGAGTTCGGCATCGAGGAAGGGCCCGAGGTCTTCGCAAAACTCGCCTCGGGTGACAAGTCCATGGTCAAGGTCGTGCTGAACGTCTCAGGTTGGCACGAGAGCTGACTTCGCGATCATGCTGCCGCCGTCAATCCCTGTTCAGGTGTTGCGGCACGATCTCGCTTATCCGCTTCAAATCGTCTTCGGACAGCGGACCGGCATCGGAGGCGGAAGCGTTGTCCTCTATCTGGCTGGGCCTCCTCGAGCCCGGTATGACGATGCTCACAGCGGGCTGGCTGAGGACGAACCGTAGCGCCGCCTGGGCCATGGTCTTGGAGCCCGTTCCCAGAAGGAACTTCAGCCTCTCCACGAGTTCCAGGGCTTTGCCGAATCGCTCGCCCTTGAAGCGATACTTGCGGAAGTCGTGGGGGTGAAACTCCCAGTCCGCGTTCCACTTGGCAGCCAGCAGGCCGGACCGGAGCGGCTCGCGCGCGATTATCCCCACGTCCTTCTCCTGCGCCAAGGGGAACACGTCATCGGCCATCTCCTGCTGAATCATATTATAAACGACTTGAACGGTATCGGCCCGTCCGCCGTTAATGCAATCCAGCGCATCTTTGACTGATTTGACGGAGACCCCTATGAAGCGAACCTTCCCCTGCTCCTTCATCTTCTCCAACACATCAAAGGCCTCTGTCTGCTCGGCGCCGGGGGCTCGCGTGGCGTGGAGCTGTATCAGGTCGACGTAGTCGGTCCCCAAGCGTGCCAGGCTCTTCTCCACGGCGGAGGCCGTATAGTCTGCGGAGAAATCCGGTCTGATTTCGTACTTCCCTTGGAGTTTGCCGTAGAAATCGTTTCCGAACTTGGTTGCCACGATGACCTTGTCGCGGCTTCCCTTGATTGCCTGCCCTATGATCTCTTCGCTGTGCCCTCCCCCGTAGACGTCGGCGGTATCGACGAAGGTGACTCCAATCTCGAATGCGCGCTTGAGAGCCGCAAGCGACTCGTTGTCATCAGTGGGCCCCCAACCGTGTCCACCAATGGCCCAAGCACCGAATCCCACCTCGGACACCATGAGTTCGGTTCTTCCCAGCCTTCTGTAATTCATGTTCTGCTCCCGTGGTGAAAGGTTCGCTCCTGCGCCAGGATCCGCCGCGAAAGGGCAAGTGTGACGAATACTTCATTCTATCGAGCTGGTCGCGCGGAGGCAACCAGGGAGGGCGAAGCTTTCGGGGTCATTCCCACTCGATAGTGCTGGGTGGCTTGGTGCTGATGTCGTAAACGACCCTATTGACGCCGCGGACTTCGTTAACGATCCTGCTGGCCATTCGGCCCAGCACGTCGTGCTCGATCCGGGCCCAGTCGGCGGTCATGGCGTCGGTGCTCTCGACGGCCCTTATCGCAACGACGTTCTCGTAGGTCCTTTCGTCGCCCATCACTCCTGTGCTGGAGACGGGAAGGAGTATGGCACCCCAGAGCCAGAGCTTTCGCTCGAGTCCCGCTATCCTGACTTCCTCAAGGACGATGGCGTCTGCCTGCTGAACGATGCGGATGCGTTCGGGTGTGACGTCGCCGATGACGCGGATGGCAAGCCCGGGGCCCGGGAAAGGCTGGCGCCAGACGATCTCATCGGGAAGGCCCATCTCTTCGCCTATGGCCCTGACTTCATCCTTGAAGAGATCGCGGAGCGGCTCGACCAGTTCGAACCCAAGCTCTTCAGGAAGCCCACCCACATTGTGGTGAGATTTGATCGTCACCGAGGGGCCGCCCCTGGGCGAGGTGCTTTCGATTACGTCGGGAAAGAGCGTCCCCTGGGCGAGGAACTTGACTCCCTGAAGCCTCGCCGCCTCCTGCTTGAATACTTCAATGAACTCGTGACCGATGATGCGGCGCTTCTCTTCCGGGTCGACCACCCCGGCGAGCTTCGAGAGAAAACGCTCGACCGCATCGACGACCACAAGCTTCATGGCGAAATGCTCGCGGAAGGTACTTTCGACCTGCTCTCGCTCGCCAAGTCTGAGAAGGCCGTGGTCCACAAAGATGCAGGTCAACTGGTCGCCGACGGCCCGGTGGGCGAGAGTGGCGGTCACCGAGGAATCAACCCCGCCGGAGAGGCCGCATATCACACCTTCACTACCGACAGCGTCCCTTATCTTGTCGGTGGCTTCTTCGATAAAGGAGGCAACCTGCCAATCGCCCCGGCAGCCGCATATCTTGAAGAGGAAATTGTGGAACATGTCCCGCCCGCGAGGTGTATGGTAAACCTCCGGGTGAAACTGCACCCCGTAGAAGGGCTGCTGGCGGTGCCTGACGGCGGCGTAGCGACAGCCTTCGGTATGGGCGATGGACTCGAAATCCTCCGAGACCTGCTCCACCACGTCGCCGTGGCTCATCCAGACGGTGGTCACCTCGTTCAGCCCCTGGAAAAGGTCAGAAGAGGTGTCGAGAGTGCAGGTAGTCCTCCCGTACTCCCTGGTCTTGCCGGGCTCTACCTTTCCACCGAGCAGGAAACACCCTAGCTGCATTCCGTAGCAGATGCCGAGTACCGGGATGCCGAGGCGAAAGATTCGCGGGTCACACCGCGGGGCGTCGGGAGCGTAGACGTTTGCCGGCCCCCCCGACATGACGATACCTTTGGGGGAAAGAGACATCAGCTCGTCGGCGGATATGGTATGAGGGATGAAGTCGCAGTAGACGCTGTTCTCCCTTACGCGGCGGGCGATCAACTGGGCATACTGCGATCCCAGGTCCATGATTGCGACGAACTCGTGGGCGCGCTTGTCGCCAGAGGTCATGACTCGGCTCTGTAGTTGGGAGCCTCTTTGGTGATGAATATGTCGTGTGGATGACTCTCGCGAAGGGAGGCCTGTGAGACCCTTATGAACTGGGCTTTGGAGCGCAGTTCCTCTATGGTGCGAAGACCGCAATACCCCATGCCGGAGCGCAGGCCGCCGACGAGTTGATAGAGGAAGTCAGCGAGCGGACCTTTGTACGCCACGCGCCCTTCGACGCCCTCGGGCACCAGCTTGTCCATCCTGGAGACCCCCTCTTGGGCGTACCTGTCGCGGCTTTGGCCTTCCATCATCGCGCCGAGGGAGCCCATGGCGCGGTAAGCCTTGAAGCTCCTACCCCGGTATATCACTATCTCGCCAGGGCTCTCGTCGACGCCGGCAAAGAGGGCCCCGATCATCACGCAGTGAGCGCCAGCCGCGATTGCCTTTGCGATGTCGCCGGAATGCCTAATGCCTCCGTCGGCGACTATCGGCACGTCGTGTTTGTCAGCCACCTCGGCACACCAATTGATTGCGCTTATCTGAGGCACGCCGACGCCGGCGATGACGCGGGTGGTGCAGATCGAGCCGGGGCCCACGCCGACCTTTACCGCGTCTGCGCCTGCCTTTATCAGGTCGGCGGTCCCCTCTCTGGTGACAACATTTCCCGCCACAACGTCGATTTCGTAGCGACCTTTGATCTGCTCGACCGTCTCCAGGACGCGCTTGGAGTGCCCATGGGCGGTGTCTACGACGATCGCGTCAACTCCGGCATCAACCAGCGCCGCCACGCGCTCCTTATCAAACACGCCTACCGCGGCGGCGACCCGTAACCTGCCGTTCTCGTCCTTGCACGCGTTTGGGAACTGGAGCGTCTTGTTGATGTCTTTGATGGTGATGAGCCCTTTGAGGGCCATGTTCTCATCCACGAGTAGCAGCTTCTCGACCTTGTTCTGCTGAAGAATCTCCTTGGCCTCGTCTAAGGAGGTGGCAGCGGGGGCCGTAACGAGTCGACGGGTCATCACGTTCTTTATTCTCTCGTCCATCTGCTTGTGAAAGCGCAGGTCCCTGATCGTCAGAATACCGACGACTTTCCTGTCCTGTTCCACTATCGGCACGCCGGAGATGTGGTTCTCGGCCATCAATCTCCTTGCTGTGTCGATGGTCTCGTCGGGGCTGAGAGTGATGGGGTCGGTGATGACGCCGCTGGCCGATCTCTTGACCTTCGTCACTTCCCTTGCCTGCTCTGCGGCGGTGAGGTTCCTGTGAATGACGCCGATGCCCCCCTCCTGTGCAAGCGCGATGGCGAAGCCGGACTCTGTAACGCTGTCCATGGCGGCGGAGCATATTGGGATATTCACAGCGATGGACTTGGAGAAATGGCTGCGCGTGTCGGCTTCGCGCGGGATGACGTCCGACTTGGCCACGAGAAGGAGAACATCGTCGAACGTTATCGCTTCGTCGACTATCCTAAGCGGCATTGCTTCGGCCTCCCTTCGTTAGTCAGGTAATTCCGTTGCGAGTATGGAGTTCTCCCGTCGGGGAATTCTCGGGAATCCTTTTGCCCTCGCCTCAGTGCGACTCCCCGGTAGGGAGCCACAAGAACCGTAATGGCGAGAGTTTACCACCACGGACGGGGAAGTCAAGACCGCCAATCAGAGATCGGGAATCTTGACATGCGAGATAGAAAGAACTACCATTTCAAGCTTGAGGTCACGACACGACTGGGAATGGAGCGAACCAAATGAACTCGAGGGACCTGCAGAGGTTCAGGAAGCTCCTCTTGGAGAAGCGCGCAGACCTGCTGGCTAACGTCACGAAGATCGAGAGCGAGACGCTGGGGAAGTCGCGCATGGAGTCCGGGGGCGAGACGTCCTCGTACCCGGAGCATCTAGCCGATCTTGCCTCTGACACATACGAGCACGACTTTTCATTGGGTTTGCTGGAAAGCGAGAAGGTGGAGCTACAGGAGATTGAGGAGTCACTCGCTCGGATCGAGGACAAGACCTTCGGCAAGTGCGAGATGTGCGCTGAGACCATAGACAAGGCGCGGCTCCGGGCAATTCCTTACGCGAGAATGTGCATAGACTGCCAGCGCAAACACGAGGCAGGGCTGGAGGAATAACCGATTGGCAGGCTGAAGTGGCTCAAGGCGGAAACAGCGATCTTCGCCGCAGTTGTAGGTCTTGGGCTCGCAGTCGACCAGTTGACTAAGTGGCAGGCGTTCAACTGGCTTTCCAAGGAACCTTCCAGTCAAGCCTCTATCCTTCCCAATTTCCTCAGCCTTGCGGCGGCAAGGCATGACGGTGCCGCTTTTGGCCTGCTTCAAGGACAGTATGTCATCCTTGTCACAATCTCAGCGCTCGCCTTGGTCGTAGTCACTTTGATGGCAGCGACTACTAGCGGCAAGACTCAGGCGATCGGGCTGGGGCTGATTGGTGCGGGAGCGCTGGGGAACTTCGTTGACCGCATATTCCTCGGCCACGTCCGAGACTTCATTGACTTCTCATTCTGGCCGACCTTCAATGCCGCCGACTCGCTGATTACTATCGGCGTGATATTGCTGATCTGGCAGGCGCTGTTCCGCAGGCCCCGCCGGAAAAAGTCGCCATTCCAGGCCAGGGCAACCTCCGAATGAGTTCTCCTCCGCCTACGTGGATCGAGATCGATCTCGAAGCAATCCAGTCGAACTTCCGCGCGATCAGGAGTCTTGTCTCGCCCGCGAAGGTAATCTCGATAGTGAAGGCGGACGCGTACGGCCACGGCGCAATCCCCGTGGCAAAGGCTCTCCGGCAGGCGGGGACGGAGTTTCTGGGCGTGGCTTCGCTGGACGAGGCTCTGGAACTCAGGGATTCCGGGCTCGACGTTCCCGTTCTGATAGTCGGGCCGCTGCTGGGAACCGAGGTCGAGGAGGCGGTCAGTGCGGGATTCCGGATAACCGTCTACTGCGAGAGCATTGCGGTGGAAGCCGGAAAGGCCGCGCAGAAGCTCGGCAGAATCGCGCTCGCGCACGTGAAGATCGACACAGGGATGGGAAGGATCGGTGTGCCCGTCGAAGAAGGGGAAGAGTTTGTTCGGCTGGTGCAGAGTCAGCCGCAGGTGACCGTGGAGGGAATTCTGACACACTTCGCGTCGGCGGACTGCGACCAGGCGTTTACTGTCGAGCAGTTCAGCAAGTTCAAGCATCTGCTGCAAAGGCTGTCTGATTCCGGAGTGAACGTCCCTCTGGCGCATGCGGCGAACTCGGCCGCGATATTCAACCTTCCCGAGAGCCACCTGCAAGCTGTGCGCCCGGGCCTAGCCCTCTACGGCGTATCGCCGTCACCCGAGCGCCCACCGGTGGAACTGAGGCCCGCATTGAGCCTCAGGACGACTGTGGTGCTGATCAAGTCCGTGCCCGCCGGCTTCTCCGTGAGCTACGGCCGCATGCATAGGACGAGCAGGCCGACACGCCTGGCAACGCTTCCGCTCGGATACAGGCACGGGCTTCATCGCTCGCTCTCGAACCTTGGGGAGGTGCTGATACGAGGCAGTCGAGCGCCGATGGTTGGAAGGATATGCATGGACCAAATGATGGTCGACGCGGGAGAGGTCCCGGAGGCCAGGGTCGGCGACGTTGTGACGGTTTACGGCAGCGACGGGGATGAGAGGGTCGGGGTGGAGGAAGTATCCCAAAGGGCGCAGACCATTCCCTACGAGCTTCTGTGCGCGCTCGACAAGAGGATACAGCGCGTCTACCTGCCGCGGTGAGAATTGCCGGTGAAGCTTGCGGGCAAGCCGCTAAGGGCAGCCCTCTTCGAGTCTCCGACCAGGTCCAGTGTCCACCTACAGTCCCGGCGTATGGTTGCATTGTGTCGGAGGAAGAAGTAAGAATAGAGTCCCAACTTCCCGTTGGAACTAGATGGAACAGCGCTCGTTCCCTGCGGGAAGAGGGTTGGGGGGATACCTGCAAGCGACAATTGAGGGTGACAGAATGAAAGTGTGCATCGCGCCTGATTCCTTCAAGGAGTCGCTTTCGGCGGCTGAGGCGGCCGCAGCCATAGAGCGGGGAGTGCTGAACGCGGTACCGGAAGCCCAGACCGTGGTCGTCCCCATGGCCGACGGAGGCGAAGGCACGGTCCAAGCGCTGGTGGACGCCACCGCCGGAGAGGTGGTGCAGGATACGGTCACCGGCCCCTTGGGCGAGAAGGTGCAGGCCGGTTACGGGATACTGGGAGACGGCGTAACAGCAGTAATAGAAATGGCGGCCGCGTCTGGACTGCCGCTGGTGCCGCCCGGCAAACGCAACCCGATGCTGACGACTACGTTCGGCACCGGCGAGCTGATAAGGTCCGCGCTGGGCCGCGGGGTGAAGCACGTAATCGTGGGCATTGGCGGGAGCGCGACCGTTGACGGCGGCGCTGGGATGGCTCAGGCCCTTGGGGCGAGACTCCTGGACAAGAATGGGGAAGAACTTGGCTTCGGTGGCGGGGAGCTGGGAACGCTCAAGAGAATCGACCTGTCGGAGCTTGCGCCGCAGATGGTGGGTGTGGAGGTCGAGGTGGCGTGCGATGTGACCAATCCCCTCACGGGCCCAGAAGGGGCGGCAAGGATCTACGGTCCGCAGAAGGGCGCAACGCCGGAGATGGTGGAAACCCTCGAGAGCAATCTCGCCCACCTTGCGCGTGTTGTCGCAAAGGACCTGAACAAAGACGTGGAGAAGCTTGCAGGTTCGGGAGCGGCCGGGGGGCTCGGTGCTGGACTGGTGGCGTTCTTGGGGGCGAGGCTGAGGCCGGGCGTTGAGATCGTCATCGAAGCTTCGAAACTTCGCGAGAAGATGAAGGGGTGCAACCTAGTGATAACAGGGGAAGGGCGACTTGACGGACAGTCAGCGTTTGGGAAGACGATCGACGGAGTGGCGGGAGTTGCGAGAGACTTGGGTGTTCCGGCGGTCGCGATAACGGGCTCCCTGGGAGAGGGCTGCGAGAAGGTGCTCCAACGAGGGGTGGCCGCGTATTTCTCCTTGGTCCCTGGTCCGGCAAGTCTGGATGAAGCGCTGACGAAGGCGGACGAGTTCCTGGCGAGGACCGCCGAGCAGGTGATGCGCCTGGCGCAGGTGATACTCCATGACCGCTAACGCGCCCGAGGTCGTGCTGGCATCGGCCTCCCCGCGGAGAAAGGCGCTCATGGCAAAGCTCTTCCGCGATTTCCGCGTTGTTGTTCCAGAGGTGGACGAGAGAATCTCGCGCGGGGTCGCTCCCGCGCTGGTGGCAGAGGAACTGGCCAGACGAAAAGCGAGCACAGTCTCCCCGGACGCGCCAGAGGCGCTGGTGATCGGGGCTGATACGATCACCGTCCTCGGGGATGAAATCATAGGGAAGCCATCGTCCCCCAGCCATGCAAGAGAGATACTGCAGCGGCTCAGCGGGACGGAGCACTCGGTGATTACGGGAGTCTCCTTGATTTACGCTGGTCATGGACTGGAGAAAGCCGGGCACGAAGAAACCGTAATAACAATGCGGGAACTGACCGGTGCCGAGATAGACGAATATGTGGATTCGGGAGAGGCGATGGGAAAGGCGGGAGCGTATGCGATCCAGGAGAAGGGCGACAGGTTCGTTGCCGGATACTCAGGCAGCTTCTCCAACATAGTCGGCCTGCCGCTGGAGCTGGTGAGGAGACTTGCGGGGGAGATCGAGGAAGAAGCGGGAATTCGACTGCCGATGTCGGAGGCGGCGAATGGGGGTTAGAGTCGCGCAATTCGCGGGCTTCTGCATGGGTGTGCGGCGCGCGCTGAATATTGCGCTCAACGCGGCGCACCGGCGTCGCTCGGGAGTTTACACGCTCGGTCCTCTTATCCACAACCCCCAGGTGATCGACCTGCTCAAGAGACGTGGCATTTGCCCGATCGAGATCAAAGACGTGCAGCCGGGGGAGACAGTGGTGATTCGCGCGCACGGTATTGCGCCGGAGGAGCGCTCTGCGCTCGAGGCCGCCGGAGGGGTAATCTGCGATGCGACCTGCCCGCGGGTGATGAGGGTGCAGAGGACCATAGAGAGATGGGTGGGGCGCGGGTACGAGGTGGTGGTTGTGGGTGATCGCGGGCATGCAGAGGTTGTGGGGCTCCTGGGTTTCTCCCGAGGCCACGGAACGGTAGTGGAGAGCCCGGAAGAGGCGCGGGAGCTTCGCCGGCACGAGAAGCTGTGCGTCGTCGCGCAGACCACCCAGAACCGGGAAGTGTTCAGCCAGACGGTAGAAGAGCTTCGCAAAAGGGCGGAGGAGATCGAGGTATTCGACACTTTGTGCGATTCCACCTCCCGGCGCCAGAGAGAGGTGTTGGACCTTGCGAAGTCCTCCGACGCCGTGGTGGTGGTCGGCGGTCGCGCCAGCGCCAATACCCGGCGACTTGCGGAGATATGCGAGGCCACCGGCACGCCTACCTTTCATATAGAGACTGAGGAGGAGTTGGATCCGAATGCTCTGAAGGGGTTCTCGCAGATAGCGGTAACAGCGGGGGCCTCCACGCCCAACTGGATGATCAACAGAGCGGTGGGAAGGATAGAGGAAATTCTGGGGATAGAGCCATCAGTCCCAGGGAAGTTCGTAAGGTGGGCGACCAATCTGAACTTGCAGCTTGGGCTCGGGGCGGCGTGCCTGACCGTTTTCGGCGCATTGATCCAGCGGTTCGTTCCGCGTGTTGAGCACGTGTTAGTGTCGGTGCTGTACGTACTGGCGATGCACACGATCAACACACTGACCGATGTCGAATCGCTGGAACTGAACGAGCCACGGCGCGCGAGATTCTACGTCCGGTATAGAAAGGGCCTGCTCGTCCTTGCGTCGGCGTGCGGTGTCGGGGCGCTACTGGCTGCGTCCAGACTCGGCTGGCTGCCCCTCGCAATCGTCGCCGTGTCATCGCTTGCGGGGCTGATTTACAACCTGAGCATATTCCCTCCGGCCTTTGCCAGACTGACGGGATACAGAAGGCTGCGGGATATCCCCGGGTCGCGGGATCTCTTCACCGCTCTGGCATGGAGTATTATGACGGCGGTCGTGCCAGCCCTATCTGCAGGTGCCCTCAAACTGGGGTTCCCGGCCGCGTTGGCGCTTCTACTGCCCTTCACCATTGCTTTCATCAGGTCGGTAACTCTGGACCTTCGGGATATCGAGGGGGACCGCATGGTGGGAAACGAGACGATCCCAGTAGCGCTGGGCAGAAGGTGGACGAAAGCTCTGGTGCTCGTCGTCGTATCGGGCAGCCTGGCGCTGGCGGCTGTGTCGGCAGCATTCGGGTGGGCCCCCGGCGCTGCCTACTGCGCGGTGCCGCCGCTGCTCTTCGTCTACGTCTACCTGTATCTCTACCACATTCGCGCGGTCGCGACGGGGCCCTTCCTGGATTGGCTTGTGGATAGCAACTTTGTTGTGGTTGCGCTGTCTCTCGCAGCGTGTCTGCTTCTCGGCAGAAGCTGACCGGCGCAGAATGTGGTTCCTTGAATCGCAAAAAGGATGGAGGTAGGTTGCTCCAATAGTCCAACGGATAGAGAGGTGTTCTGTGAGTAATGTGATTGCGTTTGATGAGTTTAAGAAGGTGGAGCTGCAGATAGGGGAGATCGAGGAAGTGAAGGCGCACCCCAATGCCGACAAGCTGTACGTTCTGACTGTCGGGTTTGGGAACAATAAGAGACAGCTTGTAGCGGGACTTAGGGGGTACTACGAGCCGGAGGAGATGCTGGGGAAGAAGATCGTGGTCGTCACAAACCTGCAGCCTGCTTCGCTGCGGGGGGTCGAAAGCCAGGGAATGCTACTTGCGGCCCAGTCGGGAGAGGTGGTGTCGCTGCTGACCGTGGATAAGGATGTCCCGCCTGGAAGCAAGATACTTTAGCTAAAGGCCGCATTTCGGCACTGTCGAAAAAGATGTTGGCCAGCGTGGCAACACGCGGGGAGAAAGCACACCCTCGGAGGGGCAGAAGACGCGTGTTTCCGCGGTGAGGCGAGTCCTGAGCGACATTGCAGCGGCACAGGCGGCCAGCCCCAGCAGGGCTCGCACGGCGAATCTCCGAGGACGAGCGGCCGGTTGAGCAAGCGCCACCCCTGGCGCAGTGGGGTCGGGAGGAGTTGAGTGGATATCGCAATGCTTTTCCAGGACATGGTTTACGTTCCCACTGCAATTCCTTTCAAGACGGAGCCTGTGCTCGAGAGAATGGCTCACACTGCCGCATATTCAGTGGAAACGGGCCCCGCATAGGAGGGCTTTGCGGGCGATATTCTCGAAGCTGGCACCCTCGGGCGCAGGTGACAACAGCCCTGCGCCGGGCAGAGCCGGAGGACGGATGAAGGCTGGTTCCTTCAAAGCAACCCTCCATGAGTGCTTGAGGGTCTTGTTCCACCGGATGGACTGCATAGCGGCGTGCATGGTCCTCTCCGTGGGAGGGGCGGCCATCTATGCCTTCTTTCTGGCGGACGAGGAGTATACTGCCACCAATGAAATATATATAACCGAGGTACCCGGGGAAGATTCGCAGGCGGAGGCCGCCGGAACGTCGCTGATCGACCCTCTGACGCTTCTGGTCCATCAAATGAAGAGTGAATCCGCCGTGGAAAGCCTCATCGCGAGGTTCTGGGATGTCGCAAAGCAGTTCCCGGGCCAGGCTCACATCCAGGAGGAGAGCCTTGCACATCTGACAGCGCAATTGGAGGCAAATCCCGGCGAGAAGTCGGTCGCACGGGCCGTGGAAGAGGCCCGGGAGAACCTACAACAGATAGAGGAAAGGGATAAGCAGCTCGCGGGGATCGAGGCGATGCTTGAGAAGGGCCCGGACAACAGGGAGGCCCGCGACAAGCGCAAAGCTATCCTGAAGAGGATACGGCAGGAGCAGTGGCGACTCGAGGAAGCTGTCCAGTCGTTCAGGGAGAGCATGAGCATTCAACTCAGCCATCGCAGGCTCGAAGTCAGCTACCGGTCGACCTCCCCTGAACTCGCAAAGGCCGTCACCGACGAGATAGTCAACCAGATAATCGAGCGGCACAACCAGTCGCAGTCCGCCGAGACCAGCGCCGCCGAGGAGGTGTATGAGGAACAGATTCAGTACTACATCGAACAGGCTGATGCTGCGAGAGCGGCCCTCGAGCGGTACGCCAAGGAGTATCCCGAGGAGTACATTATTCCGATCGAGCTGCCGCCTGACCCGGAGAGCATCTGGAAGGATCTTGACGTCTATCTGACGCAGAAGAACGAGGCGCTGGACAAACACGAGGATATCAAGCAGGCGATTGCCGATGTTCAGGAAGCGATGGCAGAGAGTTCCGAACGGATAGGGTCGATAGCAGACGAACTGCTGAACACCGAAGAAACGCTGGTTCTGGAAAGCACCGACGAGCCGCCACCCGAGGCGAACAGGGCGAGGGATCAGATCGCAGAATTGGAGCAGGAGCTTTCGGAGCTGCTGGTCAAGGTGCCCGAGGATGACCCCCTCGTGAAACGGACTAGACAGAAGATACACCTCATTGACGCCTACTTGAGTAAGCTCATTGGGCCGCCGGAAACAATTCCGAATCCCAGGTGGGAGCAGATGGCGGGAGAGCTCCGGCAGGAAAAGGCAGAGTTGGTGGAGCTGCGCGGCCGGGAGGAGCAATTGAGGGAGGAGCTGCTGAGTTCCGAGGAGACGCTCGGTGAGATTCCTGCGCGCTTGCTGGAGCTGGAGGAGCTAAGGGATGACTACCTGCAGAAGAAAGAGGCGCTGGAAACGTACCGCGCTCGCCTTGACGACGCTCGTGTTGGACGTCAGCTTCGGCAGGAAGAGATGAAAAGCAGCCTGAGCGTGCAGGGCGGCGCCAGGCTCCGCTACAAGCCTCACCGCCCGGGCAAGAGCCTGGCCATGGCTATTGGTCTCTTGGTCGGAGTTCTCGCATCGATTGTGACCGTGTCCCTCGTGGAGCAAGCGGACCACACGATAAGAAGCGCCGAGAGCGCGCGCAGGCATCTGGGCGTCCACGTGTTGGGCACCATACCGGAATTCAGACCGGTCGCCGAGGCACCGGCAGCGGCACGCCAGGTTGACCGGCGGTTTGTATGGCTCAACATCATACTTGCAGCCGGAATAGTGGTGGCGGCGGTCGTTGGCATTAAGGGGCGCGACTTCCTGGCCGTATTCACGGCGGGGCGGGAGGCTTCGGCACCAGAGGCCGCTGAGCCAGCGCCGGAAGAGAAACCGTCGAGTCCGTCCCCCACCCCCGCCCCAACTGTGCGGCCAGACTACATAATCCTTCCAGAAGCGGAGTCCGCGACGGGCAGTCCGGCGGAGTCGACAGCACCCTCCCCTACCCAGTATCCGAGTGTGACGCTGCTCAACTACATAATTATCGAGAAGCTTCCCGGAGACACCGGATGAGTATGCTCGAAGAGATATTCGGCGATAGAGTGAAGAAGCCGGCAGGGCCTCCTCCATCCCAGCCGAGGACCAAGAGGCCGCCGCCTCCCAGAGTCCGTGCACGCGACCTCGTGTCTGAAGCGCGGAACGTGGGCAGCTTCGAGCTAGCCGGAGGCCTGAGGGCGATAATTGAGGAGAGTGCAGCCGACGCGTTTCGTGCGCTGGCAGCGAATTTGACCGCCCAAGCCCAAGCGCAGGGACTCCGGTCAGTTGTGCTTTCGAGCTGTTACCGCGGGGAGGGAAGAACCACTACAGCGATTGGCCTGGGGCTGAGCATGGCCCAGAGCCCCGGCACGAGCGTTCTGCTGCTGGAGGGGGACCTCCGCCACCCGAAGATGAAGGAGTACCTCTCTCTGCCCGTTCGAGCCGGCCTGGACGATGTGCTCGCAGGCAAAGCGGACGTGGCTGAGGCCATGGTCTTCTGCGAGGATGACAATCTCGCCGTGCTGCCGGTAAGGTACGCGCGGTCAAAAGCTGCTAACATTCTCGACTCGCCCGCCATGAAAGAGCTTGCGCCGCTGCTGCTGGCGTCGTTCGACCACGTCATTTGCGACAGTACGCCAGCGCTGTCCACGAGAGATCCGTCCGTGCTGGGAAAGCAGATGGGAGGGGTGGCACTTGTGGTGCAGGCGGCGGCCACTCGACGGGAGTCCGCCGGGCGGGCGATGTCGGTTTTCAAGCAGGCGGGTGTGCCGTTGCTGGGACTGATCCTCAATCATACGCGTTTCTACGTCCCTCGTTGTTTCAGATCCGCCGAGAACTCCGCCAACGATGATTCGCGAAAGCCCCAGCAGGCATGAATGGCACCCTCCGGCTCCCCCGGAGGTCCCCCTTCCGGTTCCCTGGCACTTGTCATATACTGTGCCTTTGCAGTTGCGGAGGAAGCAGTGAGTACTGGGACCTCTGAAGACAGGGAAGTCGGCATCATTTTCGGTACTCGACCGGAGGTCATCAAGCTGTTCCCGGTTATTGAAGAACTGCGCGCCGCGAAAGGGCTGCGGCCTGTCGTGATCTTCACGGGGCAGCATCGCGAATTGGCCTCTCAGGCGATGGAAGAGCTGGGAATCTCTCCCGACTTCGATCTCGGTCTGATGGAACCCAACCAGCAGCCGTGGGAGTTTCTGGCAAGGGCGACGACCACCATTTCCGGGTTGCTGTCGGAGGGGCGCCTCGATTTCGTGCTCGTGCAGGGGGACACCACTTCCACCCTAGCGGGCGCTCTGGGAGCGTACTACTGCAAGATTCCCGCCGGTCACGTGGAAGCCGGTCTGAGAACAGCCGACAAGCACTCGCCCTTCCCGGAGGAGATGAACAGGCGTCTGGTCAGCACGATTGTCGACCTCCACTTCGCACCAACCGAGAGAGCGAGAAAGAACCTTCTGAAAGAGGGCGTCGATGAGAGCACAGTGTTCGTCACTGGAAACACGGTCGTCGATGCGCTGCAGAGGGCGATGAATCTCCCCGGCTGCGAGGCCGCTCTGGGGAACCTGCCGATCGGTTCGGGGCGACTGGTGGTCGTCACACTTCACAGGAGGGAGACGTTCGGGGAGCCGCTGCGGGGACTGCTCACGGCCCTCAAGGAAGTGCTGGAAGAAAGAGGCGACGTTGAGATGGTATTTCCGGTTCACCCCAATCCGGAGGTCAAAGGGAACGCGACGAAGATTTTGGGCAATGTGGAGCGCGTCCACCTGATCGACCCGCTCCCCTACCCCGCCTTCTTGCGGCTGCTGAACCAGTCGTACATGGTCGTCACGGATTCGGGAGGCATCCAGGAGGAAGCGCCCGTGCTGGGCAAGCCCGTTGTAGTGGTTCGGCAGGTGACGGAACGAGGAGAAGCCGTAGAGGCGGGGGCTGCGATTCTCGCAGGGACAGATGGCGAGAGTCTGAAGGCGGAGGTGTTTCGGCTGCTGGACGACGGTACGCTGCACGAGCAAATGGGGCTCCGGAGATCGCTATTCGGGGACGGAAGGAGTGCCGCGCGCATTGTAGCGGAAGTAACCAGAATGGTGCTTGAAGGATCGGGAGGGAGAGATGGCTGAGCAGAAGATCAGTTTCGATTGCCGCCACTATCTCGGGGATCGCCCGTGTGCTCCTCACAAGGCCGAAGGCGTCCACTGCGAGTCCTGTTCGCACTATGACCCGGCGGACTCGCAGTTGCTTCTGATAAAGCTTGACGCGCCGGGAGACGTGCTCCGGACCACATCGCTGTTGCCAGCGATCAGGAAAGCCTATCCGCAGGCGTTTGTTAGCTGGATCACGAAGCGGGAGGCGGAGCCGCTTCTTGCGCACAACCCTTACGTCGACAGAATCATCCCGTGGGACGCGACGGCTTCGGGGCTTCTTGCGGCATGCGAATTCTCGCTGGCGATCAACCTTGACACGTCCCTGCCTAGCTGCGCGCTCGCCGCTTCTGCGAGAGCTGAGAAAAAGCTGGGCTTCACGCTGAACCAATTCGGTCAGGTGATTGCGGCTACGCCGGAGGCCAGACACTGGCTTGAGATGAGCGTTTTCGACGACGTGAAGAAGGCGAACACGCTTTCGTATCAGGCGCACATGTACCAAATTGCAGGGCTCCCGGGCGAGATTCACCCTCCGCAACTTGTGCTAGAGGAAAAGGAAAGGGAGTATGCGTCGCGGGTGGCGGCGCGACTTGGGATCACTTCGGACCGCCCAGTGGTCGGAATCAACACGGGATGTGGTCAGAGATGGCCGCTGAAGAGGTGGACGAACCAAGGGTACGCGGAGCTGGCGAAGCGGGTCCATGAGGAACTGGGTGCTGCGGTGATCCTTCTGGGCGGCCCGCTCGAGGCGGAAGAAAACCGGCGCCTTGAAAATGAGACCAAGGGCATCGCCAGGGACTCGGGGCAGCACTCGCTGCGCGACTTCTGCGGGGTCGTGAACCTGTGCGACCTGGTCGTGACCGGCGACACGCTGGCGCTTCACATCGCGGTGGCTTTGCGGAAGAAGGTGGTGAGTCTGTTCGGGCCGACGTCTGCCTCGGAGATCGATTTGTTCGGCAACGGGAAGAAGATCGTCGCTCCCGTGGATTGCGTTTGCTGCTACAATTCCGACTGCGATAGGGCACCCAGTTGCATGGACGTGATAAAGCCCGACGAGGTCTTCTCTGCTGTGAGAGCGCTCCTGGAATCGTAACAGTTGAGGGTGCACGTGGGCGAAAGAGGCGTCGATACCGACGTGAGGTGGGAAGAGAAGTGAAGCTTTCAATAGTGGTTCCGGTTTACGACGAGCGTGGGACGATCGAGCAGGTGTTGAACCGCCTGTTGGAGGTGCCCTACGAGAAGGAGATCATCGCAGTTGACGACGGGTCTACCGACGGCACCTCCGAGGTCCTGGATCGTTTTTCACATCCGGAGATGAAGATTCTCCGGCACGAGAAGAACATGGGCAAGGGCGCGGCTTTGAGAACCGGATTCGCCGAGGTCTCGGGCGACATAGTCATTATTCAGGACGCGGATCTCGAATATGACCCGGACGACTATCCCAAGCTTCTCGGCCCGATCCTCGACAATCACGCAGACGTCGTCTACGGGTCGAGATTCCTGGGCGGGCCGCACCGGGTGCTGTTGTTCTGGCATTACGCCGGCAACAAGCTGATTACTCTGCTGTCGAACATAATGACGAATCTGAACCTGACGGACATGGAGACCGGGTACAAGGTGTTCCGCGCGGAAGTGGTGAAGGGACTGAACCTGAAGGCCGAACGGTTCGGCTGCGAGCCCGAGATAACGGCGAAGGTGGCTAAGCGCGGGTACAGGATATACGAGGTACCGATATCGTATTACGGGCGGACGCCAAACGAGGGGAAGAAGATCACCTGGAAGGACGGGATCGCCGCGCTGCTCCACATAATCCGGTTCAGACTGTTCGACTGAGATATCTTCAAAGCCACCCAACTGCGGCAGCAAGCCCAAAGCAGCCCACAAGCATCATGTCGCCATAGGGAGATGCGGCGTAGTAGCCGCATTCGAGGCCCATTGACCTCCGGGGTCCCGTTATCGAAACCAACTCGAAGCGGGCTTCGCCGACGCCCCCCGAGAGAACACACCCGTGGCCCCCGTCAGCGAACACTTCTTCGCCGCTCAGGTCTCCTTCGCGGAACCTTACGATGAGTGACTCGAGTTTTTCAGGGGTCAGCATACCGGTGTGATGCTCCATGATCCCCAGAAGCGTCCTCCCAGCTATGAGCGCAGCCGTGGCATGTTGATTTCCCAGGTTGATCACTACCACGCCGCGATCGGATTGGCGTCCAACAACGGGGTCCTGAAGAGCGCCGAGGAAAGCAGCCGCTGCGGTGTCCATCATGTAAGAGCCGGGGAGGTCTTCCTGAACGGCCCTCATCCTGGTCAGTTCGGGAGGCGCCTGTTCGAAAGCCATGTCTCCGAGATCCGCTTCCCTCTCGACGAGCCGTTCCCAAAGCTTGAATCGGAAGCGGCGGTTGCTTTCTTTTGGAGAGAAGCCGTGGTCGAGCACGGCGGCCGCAAACGCGTCCGGCATATCCAGCCCTGCAAGCTCCAGGATCGCCTTGAGCTTTGCGGGTCTCACGTCGGCGAGATCGACGGTAACGGCCGCTTGCGGTGCCTCGTCGACTAGCTTGACACCCATTGCGGTCACTCTTTCGAGGTCGTCGTGGAACGTTGCCGCAGCTTTGGGTGTAGCGTAGGCAGCCAGGCCCGCCTGCAAGTGCTTCTTGAGGGCCCCGACGGAGGCTCCACCTCCCATGACATTGCCACGAAGAAACACGGGCTTCCTCTGGAACGTGGCTTGCTCGATCTTCCTCGCGACAATCTGAGTCTCCGAAGGGAGGATCATCTTGAAGCTTGAGGCGGGGTCCTGACCTTTCACGCAGCAAAGAATGTCCTGCGTCACGCTCCCGACGTCTATGGCAAGGAGACTGCGTGCGCGCATCAGCTCCCCAAATCCTTCTGGATCCTGAGGATTTCCCTTAGGACGTGGGCGGCGCGTGGGAAGCGGTACCCTGGGGCAGGATCGATCATCTTGTAGATGAGCCGAATCAGTCGAACGGGTGTGCCTTCCGGCAGCTTATCTCCTTCCAGGAGAGCTTCCTGCAGCTTCGTCGGGTCTCCCCCTTCCGGCATGTAGGTCCTGAAGAACTCGCTGCCGGTGAGGAACAGGCACAGGATCAATCCCATCGAGTAGATGTCGGACCTGGGGTCGCTGAGCTGCTTTTTGGCGAGTACCTCCGGAGCGGAGAATCTCCGCCGGTGAGAGGCGAGAACGGTGTCCTCCGCCTGCGTCATCATCAAAGTACTCGGCAAGCCGGCGTCGGCCAACCTCACGACACCGTCCTCTGCTATGAAAATCTTCTCGGGCCTGATCTCGCCGTGGACCACGCGCTCCTTGTGGACTACCTCCAGAGCAGCGGTCACCTGGAAGACGATGTCGATGAGCTTCTGCATTCGTTGCCTGTCACGCTCTTGACCTAGTGAGAGCGACTCCTTTTGTGACAAGTCCGCAACAGTTTTCTCCCCTGCGAACTCCATAGGCAGGAATGCTTCGTTCTGGGTGAGTTCGATCGGCATGACGCTGACCAGATTGGGATGCTTGAGCCTGAGCGCGGAGAACATGGCAGCTTCGAGCCGCTCGACCAGCTTGCGATTACGGTTGCTCCTATCGGGGACTATCTTCAGGGCCAGCACTTCACCGTTAGACAGTTGGGTGGCCCTGTAGACCTTCCCAATGCTCCCCTTGCCCAGCACGCCTTCAATGCGGTAGCTGCTTCGGAACTTGTTTGTCATCATAACCGCACCAATGACGGGGTCAGCTTCGCTGCACCTTCGGCAATACGTCCTGCCGCCCGCCTGAGTGGCGATTCCCTTGATGACGTCCTCGGGGGGGACAACTTCCTCGCAACGCTCGCAGAAAACGACATCGTCAAGCAGGCCCGGCTCGACGGAGATGCCTTTCCGTGCCTTAGCCCCACGTGCGGCCGCAATCGCCTCCTCGCCGATGGTGAGCCCACCGAGTTCCATAACAACCTTGCCGTCGGCCTGAAGGGCAATCTGGCCGACTTTGCCGCCCAGCAGAGCCAAGCTGGGCTGTCCCTTCACCTGGCCGGAGGTTTCGGCCTGCAGCAAGCCATCGAACTCACCCCGGAGGCGGGAGAGCTGCTCGTCGGTGACAAGCTTCCTCTCGAGCATCACTTCTCCGGCGGTCACCTGCGTGCCCTGCGCCTCGCGGCGGACCACCTCATCCAGAACCGCTCCCTGGTCGGTCGGGGTAAGAAACCCTTTCTTCACAGCCAGCGCGGCCATGTCCGCTGCGTCGTCATTGCGCGGCTCGATCTGGCACTTGAGCTGGATCTTCTGCAGAGAGATTTCGTCGCCCGACCGAACCTCCTGCCCTTTTGCCTTCCGACCGTTCACGAGCACGCGGACGCCCGGCACAGCCGAAAGGTAGAGCCTGAGTCCGTCATTGACGAGGGTACAGTAGCGTTGCGGCCGCCCCTTTTCCCGGACTTCGAGCAGGTACTTCCTTCGTCTGTCTATCAGGATTCTGCTGCCCTGGTGTTTTCCGCGCATGATCTCGAGAGCGGCGTTGAGGCCGAGGGGTTCCCCCGCGCGTGTCGAAGGAGCGCCCTCCTTTTCAGCGCGTTCCAGCGCCCGCAGGAAAGCGCCGGCCGACGTGAAGCGGCCCTCGGGAGACTTCGCCATCGCTTTGCAGATAACCTTCTCCAGAAGACGGGAGACGGAAGGCATGTATCTTCGCGGCGGCACCAGTTCGGACATACGCTTCTTGAAGGCGACTGCTCCCGGCGTTTCTCCACTGAAAGGAACGTGTCCGGTGACCATTTGGTAGACGATGGCACCAAGGGCGTAAACGTCGGCAGGCGCCACCTTCTCTTCCGCCGACATTCCCTCAGGCGGGAGATAGTAGGTTCCGTCGGAAAGCTTGCCCGAGTCGGTTATCCTGGAGTGTCTCCTGTCAATCCTGGCGATACAGAAATCGCTTACCTTGACGGAGCCGTCGTCGGCTAACAGCACGTTGCTTGGCTTCAGGCGGCGATGCGTGATGCCGACCCGGTGGGCGGCTTCCAGCGCGCCAGCCACGGCTGCACCTACCCTGACGGCTTCCCGTGACGACAGCACGCCTCGCTGCGAAAGTATATCCGCGAGGCTTCTCCCGGGCACGTACTCTCGGGCAACAAAGGACGTTCCCTCGGCCGAAGCGACATGGAGCTCCGATACGATGTTAGGATGCTTGAGCGCGACGAGAGCCTTAGCCCCCTTGACGAAAGGTTTGATGTAATTGTAGCCCTGTTGAGCGACGAAAGCGGAAAGGACTTTGATGGCAACGGTCCGTCCGGATCGGTCGTCTGTTGCCCTGTAGACCGTTCCAATGGGCCCCCGCCCCACTTCCTCGAGGAGCGTGTAGTTGCCAAGTTTGCGTTCTTCCATTCTGAGTACCGATTCCGCCTCTAATCCCCGGTGAGATGTTACCCCTCGTAGGGCCCGGCCGCAAGCCTGTGCCAGGTTTGACGGTCTGCAGGGGCAAACCTATAATGGGTGGGGTTCAGGAGCGCACTCTTCACGCCGGAGGCTCCCTTGGCAGGTACCTTTACACTCAAGTCTGACTTCAAGCTTTCCGGAGATCAGCCGCAGGCGGTGGAGACGCTCGTGGCCAACGTTGCCGCGGGCCGGAAGTACCAGACCTTGCTCGGAGTGACGGGCTCTGGTAAGACGTTCGCGATGGCGAACCTGTTGGCCGCTTTTGATAAGCCGGCACTGGTGATCTCGCCCAACAAGACCCTTTCCGCCCAGCTCTACAGCGAGTTCAAGGAGTTCTTTCCCGATGCCGCCGTCCACTACTTCGTGAGCTACTACGATTACTACCAGCCCGAAGCGTATATCCCCGAGATGGACATCTATATAGAGAAGGATGCTCGAATAAACGACGAGATTGATCGACTGCGGCTGGCGGCAACCAGCGCCCTGATGTCCAGACGGGACGTGATAATAGCCGCCAGCGTCTCGTGCATCTACGGCCTGGGCTCTCCCGCCGAATACAAGAAGCTGCTGGTCCAACTGGGGTGCGGGCAGAAGATTGAGCGGCAGCACATTCTGGCCAGACTCGTGGGAATCCAGTACGTTCGGAACGAGATGAACCTGGCAAGGGGGACTTTTCGCGCTCGCGGGGACGTGGTGGAGGTCTTTCCGGCTTACGAGCAGTTCGCGTACCGGATAGAACTCTTCGACGATCAGATCGAGCGGATAAGCTCATTCAGTCCTGCCACGGGCGAGGTGTTCGGGGAGCACGAATTGATCTTCATCTACCCCGCCAGGCACTTCGTAGCCGAAGAAGGGACTATCGAGCGAGCCATAGGCCCGATTGAGGATGAGTTGGCCGAGCGCCTGGCGGCGCTGAAAGAACAGGGGAAGCTCCTTGAAGCGCAGAGGCTGGAATCGCGTACGCGCTACGACCTGGAGATGCTGCAAGAGGTGGGCTACTGCCGGGGAATCGAGAATTACTCGCGGCACCTGGCTGGACGGCCGCCCGGTTCGAGGCCGTACACGCTTGTGGATTTCTTCCCTCCTGACTACCTGCTTATCGTCGACGAGTCGCACGTTACCGTGCCGCAGATACGAGGGATGTATCACGGTGATCGCTCGCGGAAGGAGGTGCTGGTCGAGCACGGTTTCCGCCTGCCGTCGGCGCTGGACAACCGGCCGATGAACTTCGAAGAGTGGGAGGCCTCGGTCAACCAGGTTATCTTCGTGTCGGCGACGCCCGGCCCCTACGAACTGGAGAAATGCGGCGGGGAGGTAGTCGAACAGATAATCCGCCCGACCGGACTTGTCGACCCCCTCATCCACGTCCGACCAGCGCGAGGGCAGGTCCAGGATCTTCTGAAGGAGATAAGGAAGCGGATCGAGCGGCACGAGCGGGTGCTAGTGACCACGCTCACCAAGCGCCTAGCTGAAGAGCTTAGCGAGTACATTGACGAGGCGGGCTACCGGTGCCGCTACCTGCATTCCGAAATTGACACGATCGAGCGCGTGGAGATTCTCCGGGACCTGCGCAAGGGGGAGTTCGACGTGCTGGTCGGGATAAACCTGCTTCGCGAGGGGCTGGACCTCCCGGAGGTGTCGCTGGTGACGATTCTGGATGCGGACAAGGAGGGCTTTCTACGATCTCAGACGTCGCTCATACAGACGGTCGGTCGAGCGGCCAGAAATGTCAACGCGGAGGTCATTCTATACGCGGACACGACGACGAGCGCAATGACGGAAGCAATCGAGGAGACGAACCGCCGCCGCGAGATACAGCTCGCCTACAACCGCGAGCACGACATCACACCCGAGACGATTCGCAAAGAGATACGCAAGGGTATCGAGGAGGAGATATCCGGGCGGGACGTCGCCCGGACGGCGGTGCGGGAGACGGAGGCGGAGTACGTGTCGCAGGAGGCGCTGCGGGAGCTGGAGGTGGAAATGCGGGAGGCTGCCGAGTCGCTGGAATTCGAGCGCGCGGCCGAGATCAGAGACCGCATTATGGATATCGTCGACCGGATTGGGGGGAAGATATCGGCGAACGTTCTCGCAGGCAACCGGTTCAGGCGCAGACGTCCGCGCAGGGAACGCACGGTGTAATCCTCGCGCCGGCCAGGCGCGAACAGGGAAGGGGCTTGGGTCGCACTCAGATTCCGAGTGGTGAGGACAGCAGTCGGACCAGCCTGTGGGTTGGCGTGTGACGATGGGAGGGGCAGGCCGTTCCCAAGTCCCCGCCTGGCAAAAGGATATGGCCAGGAAAATTTTGTGTCGCGTCGCAAAAAATGGTTGCAATATGGCTTGGAGTAGGGTTAAATTCTTACGGACTCAAGTGGCTCAGGTTTGAGTCGCCGCATTGCCGTTTTTGCGTGGAATGAGCGAGACGGTAGAGGCTGAAGGGGGAATTGAAGGCCAGCCTTGCCGTTTTGGGGGTACGAGAAGGGTGAAATCCTTCGGCTCAATGCAAAGACGCGTTCGGGAAGTCCAAACTTCCCGTTTCCTTCTCGGCTCGTATGCTTTCCCTTTGCCGTTTTACATGGACTGAGAACGCGGTAGGAGTACGTTTTTACAACTCAGAAGGTGAAATGCAGGCCCACCTATCCCAATTATAGTTGAGATTCATAGGGCCTGCTCACAGCCAGCGCTGCACGCGTATAAGACCATGCCCGGTTCCGCATTGCGCCCCAGCGCTGGCTTTTTTTGCGCTGCTACAGGCCTCTCATGGCGCTTAGTGCGCACATCCGGGGAAGTCCGAGGGAAGGACCCCGTCATCGAAGGCTGCTTGGGATATTCCGCGACGCCAATCTCACATGCGGTGGTGCAGATCGCGAAGGCTCGGATAGATGTCCTTGTATAGCTGGAACCTATCCTCGTACCGCGCGTTGGCATCGGGGGCAGGCTCGAACACGCGAACCACTTCGATCATACCCTCGAGGGCATCTGCGATGGACGAATACTCTCCGGTAGCGGCCCCTGCAAGCGCGGCGCAGCCCAGGCAGCCGGCTTCGTTAACGTTCAAGGAAGCGACGGGCCTTCCGTATATGTCTGCCTTTATTTGAAGCCACCTGGCAGACTTCGACCCGCCGCCGGTCGCCCGGAGTTCCCTTATGTCCACGCCGTTGGAGGCAAGGTTCTCTATGTTGTTCTTTATCTCAAAGGTGACACCTTCGAGGATCGCCTTTATGAAGTCTCCCTTGGTGGTTTCTGCGGTCAGGCCGATGACAGCGCCTTTTGCCTTTACGTCGAAGTAGGGCGTTCCGCTGGTGGTGAAGTGGGGAAGGAGCAGGATGGGCGACGGCCCTTCCGAAGCCGCCTCGATCAGAACGTCATAGACGTCCCTGCCCTCTTCCTCTGCTTGCCGTTTCTCCTCAGAGCCGAAGTTGTCCCGGTACCATTTGAGAAGCGACCCGCCGGTGAAGTTGAAAGCGACGGTGCAGTAGAGACCGGGTGCGGTGTGCGGGTAGATGCAGTAGTTCTGATCCAGCATTGACTTCGTGAGGAGGGGCTTGTCAAAGGCGGGAGTGATGCACTCCACAGTCCCTATGCCGTCGACGGCGATGCCCGACTGGACGATGCCAGCTCCGAGAGCCGTGCTGGGTTGGTCGTGCCCGCCCGTGACGACTTTGACGTTCTTTTGGAAACCGAGTTCCGCAGCGACTTTCGGATCAACCTCTCCTATCACCGTCCCCGAGGGAGCGGTCTTTGGAAACAACGAGGGTTCGAGCCCGGCAAGGCCTATCATCTCGTCGGACCACTCCTTCTTGGTCACGTCGAAGGCCATTGTTCTTGCGGCAAGTGAGTAGTCGATGACGGGCTCGACACCCAGTTTGTGGTAAACGAAGTCCTCGAAACACAAACATTTCCGCAGCTTCGAGAAGGCCTCCGGCCTCTCGTCCCGAATCCACATGATCTTGTTGATGCTGTGGATGAAGTAGAGTGGCATCCCCGTGATCTGAAAAACCTTTTCCTTCCCCACTTGCTCTTCCCACCACTCGGCCTGGGGGATGGTGCGGCTGTCGAAGTTGAGTATGGCGTTGTGAACCTGCTTGCCGTTCTCGTCCAGGAACACCATCGACTCGCCCATTGCGGAAGCGGCCAACGCGGTCACCGGATTCCCCTTGGCCTTCTGATTGGCCTCCTTGATGATCTCCGAGATCATCACCCACGCTTCATCCGCATCCAGTTCCTGCCAGCCCGGGTTGGGAGACTCGGGCCGATACTCGCGGTAGCACTCGGCTATGGTGTTTCCCTCGCGGTCGAAAACGACCGCCTTCGCCCCCGTGCTTCCAATGTCCATTCCCATAAGGCTCATGAAATGCCTCCTTCCAGCTTCGTTCGGCTACTCGCTCGCGCGTCGCCTGCCGGCGACTCTCTTCCTCGACGGCAAGATCCCACGGAGAAATTTCCCCGTGTGCGACTTCCTGCTGCGCGCAATCTGCTCCGGCGTTCCCCGGGCGACCACCTCCCCGCCCTTCTCGCCACCCTCGGGACCCAGGTCAATAATGTAGTCCGCCATCTTTATCACGTCCAGATGGTGCTCGATGACGATCACCGTGTTGCCCATGTCGGCCAGGCGATTGAGCACATCGACCAGCCGCTTTATATCGGCAAAATGAAGGCCCGTGGTCGGCTCGTCCAGAATGTACAGAGTCTTCCCCGTGGCAACTTTGCCTAGCTCCGAGGCAAGCTTCACCCTCTGCGCTTCGCCCCCCGAGAGAGTGGTGCTGGACTGGCCCAGTCTGATGTACCCGAGGCCGACGTCGTTGAGGGAGCGAAGGAGCCTGACGACTTTGGGGAAGTTCCCGAAATGAGCCAGAGCTTCCTCAACGGTCATATCCAGGACTTCGGCTATGTTCTTCCCTTTGAATTTCACCTCGAGGGTCTCGCGGTTGAAACGGGTTCCCTTGCATTCCTCGCACACGACATAGACGTCGGGAAGAAAGTGCATTTCGATCTTCTTGGTCCCCTGCCCTTCACAGGCCTCGCACCGTCCTCCTTTGACGTTGAAGCTAAATCTGCCCGGCTTGTACCCGCGGATCCTGGCCTCTCTGCTTTCGGCGAAGAGTCCCCGTATGTGCGAGAAAACCTTGGTGTAGGTGGCGGGATTCGACCGCGGGGTTCTGCCGATGGGCGACTGGTCGATCACGATGACCTTGTCTATCTTGGCCGCGCCTGCGATGGAATCGTGAGAGCCCGGCTTCTGTCCGCTGCCATAGAGCCTTCTGGCAAGGGCCTTCCTGAGGATCTCGTCTACAAGAGTGCTCTTGCCCGAGCCGGAGACGCCGGTCACGCATAGGAAACCTCCCAGCGGGAAACCGACGTCGATATTCTTAAGGTTGTTTGCGCGAGCGCCCTTGACGGTAATCGCGTTGCCCTCGCTCAGCGGCCTTCGGTCGGAGGGCAGCTCGATCGAAAGCTCTCCGCGGAGATATTGGGAGGTGAGGGAGTCGGCGGACTTGAGCAGCTCTTCCAGGTCCCCTTGGGCGACCACGTAGCCCCCGTGAGCGCCTGCGCCGGGCCCGAGATCTACCACATGGTCGGCGCTGCGAATGGTTGTCTCGTCATGCTCGACGACGATCACGGTGTTGCCGAGGTCGCGCAGGTTCTTGAGGGTAGCGATGAGCTTGCGGTTGTCCCGCTGGTGGAGGCCGATGGACGGCTCGTCCAGCGCGTAGCAGACACCGACGAGGCCGGAGCCCACCTGTGTGGCAAGCCGTATGCGCTGTGCCTCGCCGCCCGACAGAGTCGCGCTGCGCCTATCCAAGGTGATGTAGGAGAGGCCGACGTTGATCAAGAACGACAGCCGCTCCCTTATCTCCTTGAGAACCAAACGGGCTATCTGCGCCTTTTCCTTCGATAGGGAGACATTCCTGAAGAACTTCCACGCCTCCTCTATGGACATGCAGGACAGCGCATGGATCGTCTTCTCGTCAACCGTCACCGCCATGGATTCAGGGCGGAGCCTGGACCCCCCGCAGGAGGGGCAAGGAAGCTCGCTCATGTACGAATGGAGGCGCCTCTTTATGTGTTCGCTTTCTGTTTTCCTGAACCTCCGCGTGAGATCCGGGATCACGCCCGCGAACTTGGCGCCAAACTTCCTCACGTCCTTTTCGTCAGTGCCGTAGATGAGGATTCTCTTGAGGCGCTTGGAGAGCCGGCGGTAGGGCACATCACCGTCGGCCCCGAAATCCTTGCAAAACCGTCTGACCACATGCCAGTACCACCGAGCCATTTGTATGCCCGTCCGCCGCCACGCTTCCACCGCGCCATCAAAGAGCGAGAGGCTCTTGTCGGACACTATCAGGTCCGGGTCGAACTCCAACTTGGTCCCGAGTCCGTCGCAAGCGGGGCAGGCACCGTAGGGGCTGTTAAATGAAAACATCCGCGGGGACAGCTCGGGCAGGCTCACTCCACAGAGGGGACATGCATAGAGCTCGCTGAAGAGGTGATCCTTCCATTCGCCATCTTCATCAACGGACACTACGAGCAACCCCTCCCCCACCTTCAGGGCTAGCTCGACCGAATCCGCCAACCTTGCCCGAATGCCCTCTTTGACCACGAGCCTGTCTACGACAACCTCGATCTCGTGCTTCTTGTTCTTGTCAAGCGACGGCACGCGCCCGATATCAACGATGTCGCCATTGACCCGTAGTCGAACGAAGCCCTGACGCTTCGCCGAGTCGATCGCTTCCTTATGCTCGCCCTTCCGTCCGCGGATGACGGGAGCGAGAATCATCGCCCTGGTGCCTTTGCTGAACTCGAGTATCCTGTTGACGATCTGCTCGGGGGATTGCTGGGTGATTGGTCTTCCGCACTTGTAGCAGTGCGGCTCACCCACTCTGGCGAAAAGGAGCCTCAGGTAGTCGAATATCTCCGTCGTCGTAGCCACGGTGGATCGAGGGTTGGACACGCCGCTTCTTTGCTCTATTGATATGGTGGGAGGAAGCCCTTCGATGTAGTCTACGTCGGGCTTCTGCATCTGCTCGAGGAACTGCCTGGCATAGGCCGAGAGGCTCTCGACGTAGCGGCGCTGTCCCTCGGCATAGATCGTGTCGAAGGCTAGGCTGGACTTGCCCGAGCCGCTTATGCCGGTCACGACGACGAGCTTGTCGCGAGGGATCTCCACGTGTATGTTCTTGAGGTTGTGCTCTCTGGCACCATGGACAATGATGCTGCGCTTGCTCATGGGCTATGTCCTCGGCACAAGGGATCGCCAATCCTGTATTTTACCGGGGCGCTATCGGACGAGCAAGCGCCGCCCGCTCCTGCCACATTGGCAGGAAAAGGGGCTCGCAGGTAGGTGCCAACGTGTGGAGGGAATGGTATAATAGGTGTTTTGCAGGCGCAGTCAGCGACGCGGGGTTTCCGGCACAGGATTTGCAAAATAACCCTCGTCAAATGTGGTTTCAGTGTGCCCTCGTTCAAACGACTGCGCTCCATGAATGCTCGATGAAAGGAGAAGCCGATGGCCAAGCAGGTTGCTTTTGACACCGAAGCCCAGAAAGCGATGACGCAGGGCGTGACGAAGCTTGCCAAAGCGGTCAGCGTTACACTGGGTCCTCGTGGGCGAAGCGTGGTGATCGACAAGAGTTGGGGAGGTCCGAACATAACGCAGGACGGGGAAAGCGTGGCAGAGCAGATCGAGCTGAAGAACCCTTACGAGAACATGGCGGCGCAGCTGCTGCGAGAGGCGGCGACCAAAACCAGTGACGATGCAGGCGACGGAACGACGACCGCTACGGTACTCGCAGAGAAGATCTATCACGAGGGGCTGAGGGCATTGGTCAGCGGAGCCGCCCCGGCGGAGGTACAGGAGGGCATACGTAAGAGCGTCGATGCCGTCATTGATCAGATAGGGAAAAAGGCGCGGCCGATTTCAGGCTCCGGTGAGATAGCCAGCATCGCCACGGTGAGCGCCAACGGAGATAGGTCGGTCGGGAAGATGATAGCGGATGCTCTGGATAAGGTCGGGCGGGACGGGGTCATCACCGTCGAGGAGGGAAAATCGCTCGAGACATCCGTAGACATTGTGCAAGGAATGCAGTTCGACCGTGGATACCTTTCCCCCCACTTCGTGACCGACCAAGAGAGCCTTGAAGCCGAGCTTGAGAACCCGTTTGTGCTGGTGCACGAGGAGAAGATAACGTCGGCGAGCGATCTGATCCCTCTGATGGAAATGGTCTCGAAGACGAAGCGGCCGCTTCTGGTCATCGCCGAGAACGTGGAGGGCGAGGCCCTGGCGGCGCTTGTCTTGAACAAGCTGCGAGGGGTAGTCCAATCCGCGGCTGTGAAAGCGCCCGGGTACGGGGACCGAAGGAAGTCGATGCTCCAGGACATAGCGATACTCACGGGCGGGAAGCCCATGTTCAAGGACTTGGGGATCAAGCTCGAGAACGTGACTCTGGAAGACCTCGGACAGGCGAAGAAGATAATTATCGACTCGGAGAAGACCACAATCGTGGAAGGTGCCGGCAGTCGCGCGGAGATAGATGCGCGAGCCGAGCAGATTCGCCAGCAGATCGAGGCAACGACGTCGGACTACGACAGGGAGAAGCTGCAAGAGCGGCTGGCGAAGCTGGCCGGAGGAATCGCACAGCTCAATGTGGGAGCCGCGACCGAGACGGAGATGAAAAGGAAGAAGGCGTTGGTGGAGAACGCGTTGAATTCCACTCGCGCGGCGCTGGAGGAGGGAATCCTGCCGGGTGGGGGCGTTGCTCTGCTGCGAGCGGCCGGTGCCATAGACGCCGCCAAGCTTGTGAGAGATGAGCGAATGGGCGGCCTGGCAGTCAAGCGCGCGCTGGAAGCGCCCATCCGGCAGATAGTGGAGAACGCGGGGGCCGATGCTGCGGTCATCATCAAGAAGGTGAGCGCTGCCAAGAAGTACGGCTACGGGTTCGACGCGGAGCGGCAGGAATACTGCGACATGCTCGAATCGGGCATCATCGATGCAGCCAAGGTGACCAGGGCAGCTCTCAGGAACGCCGCCAGCGTGGCAACGCTGCTGCTGTCCGCCGATTGCCTTGTGAGCAAGGTTCCTGAGAAGAAGAAAGCACCCGCGCACGCACATCCGCACATGCACTGAAATTAGTCGACGAAAATCTGTGACCAGGGAGGACAGGACATGCCTGCGAAGCAACTTCTCTTCACGGACGACGCGAGGAAGCGCCTGCTGGAAGGCGCGGAGTCGCTGGCAAAGGCGGTGAAGGTCACCCTCGGCCCTACGGGGAAGAACGTGATCCTCGAGAAGGGTTTCGGCGCGCCTGTGTTCACTAAAGACGGCGTCACCGTTGCTAAGGAAATCGAACTCGAGGAACCATTTCTCAACATGGGCGCCAGGCTAGTATCGGAGGTGGCCTCGAAGACCAGCAAGGTGGCCGGTGACGGGACCACGACGGCCACCGTGCTTGCCGAAGCAGTATTCCGGAACGGCCTGAAGCAGGTTGCCGCCGGCGCAAACCCCGAGGCGCTTAAGCGCGGAATCGATAAGGCGGTCGCCGCGGCGGTGGAGAAGCTGGAGGCAATGAGCAGGAAGATCAAGGGTAAGGAAGAGGTGGCGCAGGTGGCCGCCATCTCGGCGAACAACGATGCCGCGATAGGAAAGCTCCTGGCGAATGCCCTGGATAAGGTCGGCGAGGACGGCGTCATCACGGTCGAGGAAGGTCGGACGACGGAGACCGACCTGGAGCTTGTGGATGGGCTGCGCTTCGATAAGGGTTACATATCGCCGTATTTCCTGACCGACCCGGAGCGACTGGAGGCGGTGCTCGAAAACCCTTCCATCCTCATTTACGAGAAGAAGCTGTCGAACGTGCAAGAGCTTATCCCGGTGCTGGAACAAGTCGTACGCGCGGGGAGGCCGCTGCTGGTGATTGCCGAGGATGTGGAAGGCGAGGCATTGGCCGCTCTCGTGCTGAACAAGCTGCGAGGCGTCATCCGTTGCGTGGCTGTAAAGGCCCCGGGGTTCGGCGACCGGCGCAAGGCGATGCTCCAGGACATGGCGATTCTCACAGGAGGGAAGTTCGTTTCCGAAGATCTGGGCACCAAGGTTGAGGCCCTCACGCTGGACGACCTCGGGACGGCTCGAAGGGTGGTGGTGGACAAGGACAACACCACCATTGTCGAGGGTAAGGGAGCCAAGGCGGGTATCCAGGCCCGGATTTCGCAGCTCCGCACGCAGATCGAGCAGACGACTTCCGAATACGACCGGGAGAAGCTTACCGAAAGACTCGCGAAGCTGGTGGGAGGAGTCGCGATAGTCAGGGTGGGAGGAGCTACCGAGGCGGAGGCCAAGGAAAGAAAAGCGCGAATAGAGGACGCAGTTCATTCTGCCAGAGCCGCCGTCAAGGAGGGCATACTCCCGGGCGGCGGGACCGCACTGCTTAGGACCATACCCTCGGTAATCGAGTCCCGGAAGAGCCTGCGCGGGGACGAGAAGCTGGGAGCGGAGATCGTGGCAGCCGCGCTCGAAGCCCCGATCCGGCAAATAATCTCAAACTGCGGACTTGAGCCATCAACCATTGTGGACGAAGTAAGGGCAGCGAAGACGAACGTGGGATTCGACGCCGTCCGTGCGAAGCTGGTTGACCTGCTCGACGCCGGTATCATCGACGCAACGATGGTGGTTAGAACGGCCCTGCAGAACGCGGCAAGCATCGCCGGGCTTATGCTGACCACAGAGGCGCTCGTGGCGGAACTCAAGGATGAGGAGGAGCCCGCCGAAGGCGCTGTGGTCTAACCGTGGGCGCAGATGCTCCTGGACAGGGCAAATCGGGGCTGCTTATAATGCTTGGAGAGCCGGACCCATTTACGGCGTCTTCCCGTGATCCTTTTCCGAGCTACCGGCTATGAGCGTTACCCAACGTGACTACTACGATATCCTCGGAGTTCCCAGGAACGCGTCCCCCGAGGAGCTGAAACGGGCCTATCGGAAGAAGGCACTCAAGTACCACCCGGACAGAAACCCCGGGGACTCCGACGCGGAGCACAAGTTCAAGGAAGCAGCGGAAGCCTTCGAGGTGCTGACAGATGCGGAGAAGCGTCAACTCTACGACGCGTACGGCCACGAGGGGCTCAAGGGCGTCCGGATGCGGGGATTCAGGACGTTCGAGGACATCTTCTCTACGTTCGGCGATATTTTCGGCGATTCGATTTTCTCCGATCTGTTCGGGTTCGGTGGCATGCGGCAACCGAGGCAGGGCCGCTCGCTGCGGTGCAGTGTAGACGTCACGCTCGAGGATGTGCTTAACGGTACGTCCAAGACCATTGTGCTGAGGCGCAACGAGAGGTGCGACGTCTGCAAGGGCACGGGTGCGCGCCCGGGGACCAAGGCGAAGGTCTGTGGGCGATGCAACGGCGAGGGGGAGCTGAGGCAGTCTCAGGGGTTCTTCATGATGCGGACGACCTGCCCCGTGTGCCGGGGGAGCGGAAAAGTGATAGAAAAACCTTGCTCGCAATGCAGGGGGACCGGAATTCACCCCCGCGAGGTCGAGGTTACTGCGCGGATACCGCCGGGGATTGAGGATGGGATGCAGTTGAGAGTAAGCGGCCAAGGGGAGGCGGGTGAAAAGGGGGCACCGAGAGGGGACCTGCTGTGCACCGTGCACGTGCAAGAGCACCCGGTGTTCAAGCGTCATGCCGCGGACATCTTCTGCGAAGTGCCTGCCAGGTTCGCGCAACTGGCTCTGGGCGACAAGATACGGATTCCCACTTTGAACGGCGAACAGGACCTCCGCATTCCCAAGGGCACAGACCCGGGCCATATCTTCACGCTGAAAGGCAAGGGGCTGCCGTACCTGGGGACGAACGCTCGCGGCGACGAGATGGTCAAGGTAGCAGTAAGCACGCCGAAGCGTCTGACACCGGAGCAGGCACGTCTGCTGAAGGAGTTCGACGAGACCGAGAAGAGTCCTCGGCGGAAGACACTGTTTGAGAAGATAAGGCCGTGAGAATACGTATGTGCGAGTGGCGAGAATGAGTTCGAAGGAAAGCAAGAAGAGCAAGAGAAGAGGTGAAGCGATGCCGGGGGAGCAAGGACCCCGGACGCAGGTCGATGCTACCAAGAGACCTGTTACCGAGATGGCGGAAGTACACGCTGCCGAACTCGAGGAATTGAGACGGCTGCGCGAGGACTACCACCAGCTAATGGACCGTCTGAAGAGAGTGTCGGCGGATTTTGACAACTATCGTAAGCGTATCGAGAAGCAGCGTGAGGCTTGGTCGCATGACGCAATCGAGGCGTTCGTGCTCGACCTGCTTACGGTCTTCGACGATCTCGATCGGGCGGTGGAGGCCGTCAAGACGGCCACATCGCCCGAGGACATTGTCTCGGGCATAAAGATCATAGAGTCCCATCTCACGAAGGTGCTGGAGAACCACGGGGTCGAGCGCATTCATTGCCTCCGCGAGCCTTTCGACCCCAGTTGTCACGAGGCGGTCGAGGTTGACGAGTCGGAGAAGCATCCGGATCCGCTCGTGCTTAAGGAATACCAGAGGGGTTACCGGTTCGGGGGCAAGGTGGTCAAGCCGGCAGCGGTAAGAGTTTCAGGCAAAGCGTCGCCAGAATCACGACGCGATGGGCCGGAAGAGGAAGCCGCAGGTGAGGATTCATCCGGGGAAGGCAAGGAGAACGAGAATGCCGACGTATGAATACGAGTGCGGGCACTGCCAGCACAGGTTCGAAGCGTTCCAGAGCATAAGTGCCAAGGCGTTGCGGAAGTGTCCCGAGTGCGGGAAAATGAAACTGAAAAGGCTGATCGGGACCGGATCGGCTCTGCTATTCAAGGGCTCAGGGTTCTACGCAACTGACTACCGCAGCAGCGAATATCATAAGAAGGCGAAGGCCGAATCGGAAGCGGCGACCAAAAGCTCGAGCGACTCGGGCAAGAAGGATGATTAGGCTTGCCTGCCCCATTTGCGGAAAGGAATTTGGCGTCAAGTCCGCGAAAGATTCTCCGAATTTCCCCTTCTGCAGCAACCGCTGCAGGCTAATAGACCTCGACAACTGGCTCGAAGGGCGTTATCGTATTGGCGGAAGTCCGGAAGACCATAGCGACGAGGGCTTGAAAGGAGAGGCGCCGAATGACTGAAGGCAAACGTGATTGGCGTGCTATATTCGAGGGTTTCCGCATAGCGCTGGACGTGCGCAAGATAGGACTTGCGTTCTGTGCCTGGCTCATCACCATTATCGCCTTCTGCATCATCACCGGGATTTTTGGTTACGGCAGGCAGACTAGTGTGGCAGTCCGCACGCTGTCCCATCTCTCGGGGGTAGAGGCCCTCATGCCGCCTCCGGGAAAGGCGGTGGAGACGGCTAAGGCGATCACGGCGGATAGAACACTAGAATTCATCCGCGACGTGCTGGGCTCCTATGCGGTCAAGGACGTCATTATGGGGGTCGTCCTTGTTCTCGTATCGCTCGTGATATGGGCGTATTTCGGAGGAGCGATAAGCAGGATAGCTGCGGTCGAGTTTGTGACAGGTGACCGCATCGAGGTGACTGAGGCCACCCGATTCGCGTGGCAAAGGAAGTGGAGCTACTTGTGGGCACCCCTGACGGTGTTCCTTGCCGTTATCGCTTTCGGCCTGTGTAACTTCGTCGGAGGGCTTGTCGCCGGCGCCTTCTATTACGTCCTCGGGGTGGTGGGAGGCGCGGCTCTCCTCGCCTACCTTCTAATCCTCTTCAAGGACAAGCTATTCGGAGGCAAGTTCCACCCGGGCGCTATACTCCTGAGCGTGCTGGGCCTGGGAGTTTTCGTCGTAGTCTATTACTTCTTCGGGAAGGTCTTCCCGAAGGACTTCTACATCCCCTGGATAGGTGAGATCGTAGCCGCTCTGCTCTCGGTGTTTGCGTTTATTGCTGCGTTCTTCATTACGATGCTCGCCATCGGCGGCGGCTTCGGATTCGGGATGATGTGGCCCACCATAAGCGTGGAGGGGACGGACAGCTTCGATGCCATTTCCCGAGCATTCAGTTACGTCTTCTCTAAACCCTGGCGGTTCATCTTCTATTGCATAGTCACGCTGGCGTACGGTGCGGTCTGTTTCCTGTTCTTCGCGGCGGTCGCGGGCGTTACGTCCCGGCTCGGCGTGAAGCTCGGAGGCATCGCTCTGGGAGGCCGCGTTGACGTCCTGTTGGCCGCGCTGAAATGGGAGATTCCCCTCGGCAAGGCAGGCATCCTGGCAATGCTGGTGGTGTTCCTCCGCATATGGCTTGGGTTTATCCGGATGGTGGTGCTAGGCTTCGGCGGTTCGCTCGCCATCACCGGAGCAACGATCATCTACTTCCTGATGAGAAAGGCCGTCGACGGAACGGAACTCTCCGAGGTCTACGCCGAAGAGGGGCCCGCTGAGGAGGCTCCGGCTGAGGAAGAGGTGGGAGAACAACAGGAAGAGCCTTCCGAAGAAGCGGGCGCCGAGGAGGAGCCGGAGATAGATCTGTCCGCGCCCCCGCCTGCCGAGGAAGAGCCAAACGACAAACCAGGGCCCGACTGAAGAGTTGCTGCTCCGCAATGGAATTTCCCGTCGTCTCAATAGTCGGCAGGCCGAATGTCGGCAAGTCTTCGCTGCTGAATAGGCTGGTCAGCCGAAGAATCTCTATAGTGGACCCGGAAGCCGGGGTCACACGGGACAGAGTGTCCGCCGTCGTGAAGTGGAAGGACACTGAGTTCGAGCTCGTGGACACTGGCGGGATGACCTTTGATCGCTCTCGGGACCCCATGGCGGAAAAGGTCCGCCGACAGATCGAATTGGCAATCGTGCAAGCGGACCTCATCCTCTTCGTCGTCGATGCAAAGGACGGCATCTCCCCCTCCGACCAGGATATCGCGAATCTGCTTCGCGGCCAGGAGAAGCCGCTGCTGCTCGTGGCCAACAAGGCTGATAATGACGCGCTGGAACTGGCCGCAACCGAGTTTCACAGGGTCGGGCTTGGGGAGCCGATTGCGGTCTCGGCACTACACGGCATTGGGCGAACAGCTCTCCTGGACCGCATAGCGGAGCACTTACCGAAAGTCTCTTCTGCGCCGAGCGAACCAGTGCTCAAGCTCGCTTTGGTGGGCCGCCAGAACTCGGGGAAATCCACCCTGATAAACACGCTGGCGCGCGAGGAGCGAGCGATCGTGTCTGAAGTGCCCGGCACGACGCGGGATTCATATGACGTGCGAATGAAGTGGAAGGAGCGCGAGCTTCTCGCAATCGACACGGCGGGGTTGAAGAAGCGCTCGAGCATCAAGTCGTCAGTCGACTTCTACAGCTCCCACCGAAGCCAGCGTTCGATCCGTCGCGCCGATGTCGTTCTTTTGATCATCGACGCTACCCAGGAGATCTCGAGCGTTGACAAGAAGACCGCTGCGTACATCCGGGAGCAATTCAAGCCCTGCATCGTCACGGTGAACAAATGGGATCTGGTCGAAGAAGTGCCTACCGGGAAGTACGTTGCGTACATCGAGGATCGTCTTCCAGGCCTTGCGCGCTCCCCAATATCTTTCATCTCCGCCAAGACGGGGTTCAACGCGTGGCAGACGGTCGATCTCGCATTCTCGCTCTTCGAGCAGTGGAAAACGCGGGTCTCAACGGGTCAGTTGAACGGAGTTGTGCAGGGGTTGGTCAAGAAGAAAGCGCCCCGTCATTCGAAGAATAGAACGGCGAAGCTCTACTACGCGACGCAGGTGTCGGTATCTCCTCCCGCCATAGTGCTGTTCGTGAACTACCCCTCGCTCTTCCCCGAATCGTACCTGCGCTACTTGGAGAGCGGACTGCAGGAGGCGTTCCCCTTTGCGGAGGTGCCGCTTAAATTGATCGTGCGGAAGCGGACAGGCCGACAAAGGGCGCCCGCAGCAGGCAAGGAGCCCTCTGCATGAAGGTATACAAGTCGCCTGCCTTTGTGCCGTGCATACTCACCTGGGGGGTGTTCGACGGGGTCCATCGCGGCCACCAGCGTGTTCTCGGGGAGACTATTTCGTGGGCGCGGGAGAGGCAGCTTCCTTCGGTTGTCTTCACTTTCGAGCAACATCCCGACAGCGTGATCCGCGGCTCATCACCGCCCCTAGTCACATCGCTGGAGCACCGGCTGCTGCTGATCGAAAAGTTTGGGCTTGATGCGGCAATCGTGGTCGAGTTCGACCAGCAACTCGCCGAGACCCCGCCCGAAAAATTCGTGGAGGACATTCTGATCGACAAGATAGGGGCCGAAGGTCTGGTGTTGGGATTCAACTGCAACTTCGGCAAGAACGCTGCCGGGGACTATCGCGTGCTCGAGGGAATCGCCTCGGCACACAACGTGCCAACCCGCGAGGTGCAACCAGCATATTGCAGGGGACAGGCGATATCGAGTACCGCGATCAGGGCGGCCGTCATAGGCGGGGACCTGGAGCTTGCCTCGGAGATGCTGGGGCGGCCGGTTTCTCTGTTCGGCACCGTGGTAGAGGGCGCGGGACGGGGAAAGGAGCTGGGTTTCGCTACAGCTAACCTGGAACTCCACCACGAGGCACATCCGCCATCAGGCGTTTATCTCTGCTACGCTTACGTGCAGGGAAACCGCCTGCCCGCGCTTGCGAGCATCAGCACCAGGCCGACGTTCGACGACGGCGTCGCCTCCCCAGTGGTCGAGGTTCATGTCATCGACTTCTCCGGGGATCTGTACGGAAGTAACCTCGAGGTCGAGGTGATAGAGAAACTGCGGGACCAGATCAAGTTCGGTTCCGCGGAGGAGCTTTCGCGACAGATCGCCGCCGACGTGGCCTTCGCACGGCGGAAATTGGGTCGGCAATCTTGACCGAGAGAGACGGTCAAAATATAATCTCTTATCTAGGCGGCACTTACGGGCAGGTAGCTCAGTTGGTAGAGCACGGGACTGAAAATCCCGGTGTCGGCGGTTCAAATCCGCCCCTGCCCACCTTGCAGGGGGAGATGGTGTCTGCACGAATCAAAGCCCCCGAGGCGGGGTCAGCTCCCGAGCGCCTCAAGCCAGATTGGCCTGTTCCCGTCCTGTCATTGCTGCTCTGCCGGCCCTCGATGGGCCTGTGGAGAACGAGAGGGCGTTTTCCGACGACCTCTGCGCCGGAAGCCTGTTTGCCGAACACCACTAACGGAGCCAAGAAATGAAGTCGCGAAGACTGCTGCCGACCCTCATCGTGCTGTTCTCAGTGAGCCTGTCTCTGCTCGCTTTCGCCAACGAAAAAGATGAGGAGTACTACAGGTACTACGACCTCTTCGTCCGCGTGCTTGAGGAGATCCAGGATAAGTACTACGGCGACCCGCCCGATCTGGACAAGCTGTTCTACGGGGCGATGGAGGGGATGACGTCGAGCCTGGACATCTACAGTCAGTTCGAGCCTCCCGATGTGCACGCGCAGGTGGAGATCGAAACGACGGGCAAGTTCGGCGGGCTCGGCATAGAGATCACGATTGACATTGCCACCAAGTACATCAGGGTAGTCACCCCCATTGAGGGGACACCTGCGTTCCGCGCAGGGCTCAGGCCCGATGATTTGATCGTGAAGATCGAAGGAGAGTCCACGCGGGGGATGAGTTCCGGGCGCGCCGCGAGCCTCATGAGAGGTCCGAGAGGCACCGCGGTGACCATATCGATAGTCCACAAGGGCGAAAGCAAACCCATAGATGTGACCATCACGCGGGACATCGTGGAGCTGGAAAGCATAAAGGGATTTGAGCGGAACCCCGACGGCGGGTGGAGATTCGTGGTCGACCCCTACGCAGGCATCGGCTACATTCGCATCGTTCAATTCCAGGAGACCACGGCGGAGGAACTGAAAGAGAAGATCAAGGAGTTGCTGGACCAGGGGATGAAGGGACTCGTTCTCGACCTGCGATTCAATCCAGGCGGCCTGTTCTCCTCATCGGTGCAGATCAGCGAACTATTCCTTTCAAGCGGAAGAATAGTGTCGATCAGGGGAAAACTTGCTGAGGAGAGCAAGGATTTCGAGGCGCACAAGTCAGGCACCTTCCCCGAGTTCCCTCTGGCCGTGCTGGTTAACCAGTTCAGCGCGAGCGCCAGCGAGATCGTTGCCGGGGCACTGCAGGACAACAAGCGTGCGATCGTAGTCGGCCAGCAGACGTTCGGCAAGGGAAAGGTCCAGACGCTCGTCCCGCTAGAGGACGGGCGCTCAGCGATAAGATTGACTACCGCCGAGTACCTCACTCCTTCCGGAAGATCAATAGCACGCCCGTCCGAGGATATTGAGGAGGGAGATTGGGGTATCCTGCCGGACATAAAGGTCGAACTCACGGACGACCAGCTCACTGAGCTTCTGGAGTACCGGCGCAACGTACACATACTGCAGAACCCCTCCCCTTCTCCATCGGCGGAGCCCCTTCCTGAGGAGGAAGAGGGCAGCGAGAGGCCCTTCGTTGACACTCAACTGGAGACGGCCGTTTCCGCCGTCAAAGGCGCACTTCTCTACAAAGAAACTCTGAACATCCCGTAGGCTGCATTCATGCTAATCCTAGGGCTCGAGACCTCCTGTGACGAGACTTCAGCCGCTTTCGTGGAAGATGGAGAGCGCGTGCTGAGCAACATAGTTGCGTCCCAGGTGGATCTCCACAGCGTCTATGGCGGGGTCGTGCCGGAGATCGCCTGCCGGGCGCATATCGAATGCGTAACCGGGGTGATAGAGGAGGCGCGCCGAGAGGCGGGGGTCGAGCTGGCGGATATCGACGGCATAGCCGTGACGAACGGCCCCGGGTTGATAGGAGCGTTGCTGATCGGAGTCTCGGCGGCCAAGGCATTGGCCCTGACGCTATCGAAGCCGCTGGTCGGCGTGAATCACATCGAGGCGCACCTGTATGCGGCTGATTTCGACAAGCCCGTTCGCTTTCCTGCTGTCGGGCTGGTGGCCTCGGGCGGACACACAAGCCTTTTCGAAATGACGAAGTGGACGGAAATGCGGCTGCTGGGCTCGACGACAGATGACGCCGCCGGCGAGGCCTTCGACAAGGTGGCCAAGATACTGGGGCTTGGATATCCCGGGGGGCCTGCGATCCAGGAAGCAGCACGACGGGGCAACGGGAAAGCGGCGCATTTTCCGCGTACGTTCCTGGACGAGCATCCTCTCGACTTCAGCTTCAGCGGGATCAAGACCGCTGTCCTCTACCGGTGCCAGGGGCACAGCCGCGGACGTGACTTGGACAGCATCTCACTCAGCGACCAAGAAAGGGCTGACATTGCCGCCGGATTCCAGGAGGCAATGGTGGATATGATTGTGGCGAATGCCACACGCGCGTTGGAGGAGACAGGCGCACAGACCCTCGTGGTCGGAGGTGGGGTCTCGGCCAATCTTCTTCTCAGAGAATGCCTCGAAGTTGCTTGCCAAGAGCGAGCAGTTGAGCTATTCCTGTCGCCGATTGGTCTCTGCGTCGACAACGGGGCCATGATAGCAGGGCTCGGATACCGCTTATTGGCTGAAGGCATCGAGTCGGACCTTTATCTTGACGCGTACCCGCGAATGAGGGCCTGAGCATATGGATCCTGAATCGCTGAAAGAGCTGTTGGAGAAACTCAGACGGGGCGAGGTGTCTGTGGATGAGGTGCTGGAGGCGATCCGGCGCTTGCCCTTCGAGGATTTGGGATTTGCGAAGGTCGATTCGCACCGGGCGATCAGATGTGGTGGCCCAGAGGTGATATTCTGCCAGAACAAGACGCCGGAGCAGGTTGCGCTGATTGCCAAGAAGATCGTATCTGGAGGTTCGAACCTTCTGGCCACCAGGGCAACGCCGGAGCATTTTGCGGCGGTGAAAGATAAACTGCCGGATGCGGAGTATCACGCGGCTGCACGGATAGTGAGTCTCGTCCAATGCGAGACCCTCAAGGGCAAGGGAACCATCGGCATAGTCACGGCGGGTACGTCGGACATTCCCGTTGCGGAGGAAGCGCGTGTGACCGCCGAAGCGCTCGGGAATCCCGTGACCGTGTTCTACGATGTGGGAGTTGCCGGGATACACCGCGTCCTGGCCCATTTCGACGAGCTGCACCGGTGCAACGTTCTGATAGTGGTGGCAGGAATGGAGGGGGCACTCGCCAGCGTCGTCGGGGGTCTGGTCAGCAAGCCGGTCATCGGCGTTCCTACGAGCGTGGGATACGGGGCCTCGTTCGGCGGGATCGCGCCGTTGCTGACGATGCTCAACAGTTGCGCCACGGGTGTCGCCGTTATGAACATAGACAACGGCTTCGGTGCCGCGTACTTCGCTTCGCTCATAAACCACATGTCCGGCGAGGAGGACGAGTGCAAGCCAAGCCCCCAAAAATGAGTGATATCCCTGCGATCCGGCCCCGGGCACTGGACTCGCACAAGGGAGACTACGGGAGGGCGCTGATAATCGCCGGGTCGGAGGGAATGACGGGCGCGGCGGGGTTGGCGGCTACGGCGGCACTGCGCTCCGGTTCCGGCCTCGTCATGCTGGCGGTTCCGCGCAGCGTGTATCCTATCGTCGCCGGGCCGCTCGCGTGTTACATCACCAAGCCTCTGCCGGAAACGCAAGAGGGAACTATAGCTGCGGATGCAGCGCCGGCTCTGGGCGAGATTCTCGAACGCGTTAACGCAGTAGGAATGGGGCCCGGCCTTTCAAGGAACTCCGAAACTCAGAAGTTCGTGCTGAGCCTGGTATCGGCGCTTGAGCAACCGGCAGTGATCGATGCCGACGGCCTTAACTTGCTCGCGGGAAACCTTGAGCTGCTCAAGGAGGCGCGTCCGAGTCTGGTCATCACGCCGCACCCCGGCGAAGCGGCAACTCTTCTAGGAACGACGGTGGGCGCAGTTCAGGGAGACAGGGTTGGGGCTGCAGTTCGGTTGAACGAACTCACTGGGGCCACGGTCGTCCTTAAGGGCTACAAGAGTGTCGTCACGGACGCGGATAAGTACTATGAGAACGAGACAGGTAACCCCGGGATGGCGACTGCGGGCTCAGGGGATGTGCTCTTGGGCGCAATCGTGGCGCTGATCGGCCAGGGATACAGCCCGTTCGAGGCCGCGCAGCTTGGCGTTTATGTGCACGGAATGGCGGGGGACATTGCGAGAGAAAGTGTCGGGGAGATCTCAATGACTGCAAGGGACATCCTGGAGGCACTTCCTGCAGCTTTCAGGAGGTTGGCCCGAGGAGAAGGGGAAGAACGAACATGAAGGCGGCTTTGCTGAGGGAAGTCGGGAGCATGGAGATAACGGATGTCGCGGTGCCGGAATGCCCGGCGGCGGGGCTCCTCGTACGCGTGCATGCGTGCGCCGTGTGTGGAACGGACGTGAAGGTCTACAGGCACGGCCATCGGCTGATAGTCCCCCCACGAATTACGGGGCACGAGCTGGCGGGGGAGATCGTTGAGGTCGGAAAGGAATTGGAAGACTACGAAGTGGGCCAGCGCGTGGCGGTGGCGCCGGCGGTTCCCTGCGGCAAGTGCAGGTACTGCCGCCGCGGCATCCAGAGCATGTGCGACAACCTTACCGCCATCGGGTACATGTACGACGGCGGCTTTGCGGAGTTCATGTCCGTGCCGCCCGTCGCGGTAGCCAACGGGTGCGTGAACCTGCTGCCGGACAATGTGACGTACGAAGAGGCATCACTGACCGAACCACTGGCCTGCTGCATAAACGCTCACGAGCTGGCGTGGGTCGGGCTGGGGCACACCGTAGTGGTGATAGGAGCCGGCCCCATCGGCTGCCTGAACGTCCAACTCGCCAGAGCCCGAGGCGCGACGCGGGTCATACTTGCGGACATATCGGACCGTCGCCTCGAGCTTTCAGCGCGCGTGAGTGCGGACTTGTACATCAATTCGTCGAAAGACAACGCAACCGAGAGGATAGTGGATGAGACGGACGGAGTCGGGGCCGACGTCGTTATCGTCGCGTGCTCGTCGGGTGCGGCCCAAGAGCAGGCGCTCGAGATGGTAGCGAAGCGCGGCGTGGTGAACTTCTTCGGCGGCCTTCCAAAGGATGACCCCTACATAAAATTTGACAGCAACCTTATGCACTACCGGGAGTTCTATGCCGTTGGCAATCACGGCTCGACGCCAAGACAGAACGCGCAGGCTTTGGACCTCATAGGCGCAGGGAAGATAGACGCCCGGTCGCTTATCACGCATCGCCTAGGCATTTCCCGCACCATTGAAGGGATCGAGCTAACCGAGCGGGGCGAAGGCCTGAAGGTGCTTATCGGCGCGGATTACGAATAGCAGGAGGTGTCCATTTGCCCGTCAAGTTGACCAAGAAAAAGAAGATTCACATGCTGAAGCAGATGCTCCAGATCCGGCATTTCGAAGACAAGGTTTTCGAACTCCTCGCCCGGGATCTGATCAAGGGAGCGTCGCACGTTTACGCCGGCCAGGAAGCGGTAGCGGTCGGCGCCTGTGCCGCCATCGGTCCGGAAGATTACATCACCAGCACTCACCGGGGTCACGGCCACTGCCTGGCGCGAGGGGGAGAGCTGAAGCTCATGCTGGCGGAACTCTGCGGGAAGGCGACCGGCTACTGCAAGGGGCGCGGCGGCTCGATGCACATAGCCGACGTCAAGGTTGGGAATCTGGGCGCTACGGGCATAGTGGGCGGCAACATTCCCGTTGCGACGGGCGCGGGGCTGGCGTGCAAGATGCTGGGAAAAAGGCAGGTTGTGCTGTGCTTCTTTGGCGACGGAGCTTCTAACAACGGCGTTTTCCACGAATCGCTGAATCTCGCATCGCTTTGGGACCTGCCGGTGGTCTATATATGCGAGAACAACTTGTACGGGATGTCGGTCTCCGTGCTTCGAGCCTGCTCAACGAAGGACATCGCTCATCGGGCCGATGCATACTGCATGCCGGGCAAGGTTGTCGACGGGATGGACGTCCTCGACGTGCTCGAGGCGGTGGATGAAGCCGCCGAGCACGCCCGGAAGGGCAAGGGACCTTCGCTGGTCGAATGCAAAACATATCGTTACAGAGGTCACTCGCGAAGCGACCCGCGGAAGTACAGGACCAAGGAGGAGGAGCAATACTGGCGCGACCGGGACCCGATCAACAAGTTCCGCGACGTTCTGGTATCGGAGACCATGATCACCGCAGATGAATTCAAGGCTCTGGACGCCAAGGTGGCCGAGGAGATGGCAGAGGCGGAGGAGTTCGCCCTTAACGAAAGCCCGTACCCTTCGCCCGACGACCTCTACGACGACGTGTTCACGGGCTACATACAGGGGGAGATGGGGCTCGAGAGAACAACTGCAAGTTGACTTCGTAGGAGGATACGATGGCGGAGAAGTTCTACTGGGAAGCGATACGCGACGCGCTGCGAGAGGAAATGCTGCGGGACGAGCGCGTGTTCGTGATGGGGGAGGACGTTGCTATTTACGGCGGCGCGTACGGCGCAACGCGCGACCTATACGAGGAGTTTGGAGAGGACCGGGTGCGCGACACGCCAATATCCGAAGCCGCAATCGCCGGCGCGGCAGTCGGTGCCGCCATGGTGGGCTTGAGGCCCGTCGCAGAAATAATGTACATGGATTTCATGACCATCGCGATGGACCAGTTCGTCAACCAGGGCGGGAAGAACCGGTACATGTTCGGCGGGAAGACGACGGTGCCGATGGTGCTGCGGACGCAGGGCGGTGCAGGACGCGGCATCGCCGCGCAGCACTCGCAGAGCCTCGAGGCTTGGTTCGTCCATGCGCCCGGTGTCCTGGTGGTTACACCTTCCACGCCGTACGATGCGAAGGGGCTGCTGAAGGCATCAATCCGGGATAACAACCCCGTGCTGTTCATCGAACACAAGATGCTGTACAAGACACAAGGCGAGGTGCCCGACGAAGACTACGAGATCCCGCTGGGCCAGGCCAACGTAATGCGCGAAGGGAAGGACGTGACGGTGGTCTCGTATTCGGCGACTGCGCTGAAGGCTCTCGAAGCGTGCAACAAGGCCGAAGAGGAAGGCATCGATGCGGAGATGATAGACATTCGGTGCCTCAAGCCGATGGACATCCAGAGCGTGATAGAATCAGTCAAGAAGACGGGTCGGCTGGTGCTTTGCTCGGAGGGATACAAGAACGGGAACGCGGTCAACGAGATCGCGATGCGCGTAAATGAGTTCGGGTTTGATTACCTTGATGCGCCCATGGTGCGGGTCTGCGCGGCGGATGTGCCTATTCCGATGAGCCCGGTGCTCGAAGACGCCGCGATTCCCAACCCAGCGCGCATCCTCGAGGGGATAAAGAGGGCTTTGAGGTATTAGGACGGAGGCGGAGCGGTGATACAGAAGGTTTTCTTGCCCAAGCTCGGGCAGACCATGGAAGAGGCTACCATCGAGAAGTGGGTAAAGAAGGAGGGGGATCAGGTCGACCGGGGGGACGTGCTGCTAGAAATAACAACGGACAAGGCCACGCTGGAGGTCGAGTCGTACGTGAACGGGGTGCTCAGGAAAATAATGGCGAAAGAGGGCGAGGTGCTTCCCGTGAACGCGGTCATCGCTCTTGTGGGTGAGGCGGACGACGAGATGCCTTCCGACGAGGAGATCGCGGAGATGGCCCGGAAGCGGGAGGAAGCCGCTCCGACTGCGGCCGAGGAGGAGAAGGCGGAAGCGGCTCCGGTTAAGGAAGCGGTTTCCGTGAGTACGCCATCGGGCCGGCGCTTTGCATCCCCCCGGGCGAGACGCTTGGCGAAGCGGAACAAGGTGAACCTGAGCCTCGTCTCGGGAACCGGCGACGGCGGCAGGATCGTCGAGAAAGACGTTCAGGCCTGTCTCGCACGGCTCGAAGGGATAAAGGTAACGCCGACGGCTAAGACCATAGCGTACGAACGTGGCGTGGACCTCACCACCGTGAAAGGGACGGGGCCGGGAGGGAAGATCACGAAGGCGGACGTTCTCAAAGCCGCCCCCGGTGTCGCAGTTGCCGCCACCAGGCGCGTGGAACTCACCGCCATGCGCAGTATCGTGGCGGAACGGATGACATACAGCAAGACACACATTCCGCATTACTATCTCAACATCGCGGTAGACATGACCGAGTGCGTCGCGCTGCGCCAGGAGTTGAATGAAGCCGCTCCGGCGAAGATATCGTACAACGATTTCCTTACCCGGGCAGTTTCCATTTCCATGCACAATCACCCGGAGGTGAACGTCGTGTGGAAGGACGACCATATCGAGCAGAACGCCGAAATAAACGTGGGCATAGCCGTGGCTCTTGAGGACGGGCTCATCGTCCCCGTCATAAGAAACGCGGACCGCCTGTCGCTGAAGGACACTGCGGTCGCGTCGCGCGGCCTCATTGACAAGGCACGCGGCAAGCGGCTTACGCCCGACGAATACACGGGCGGGTGCATCACTATATCGAACCTCGGCATGTTCGACGTCGACAGCTTCGTTCCGGTCATAAATCCCGGAGAGAGCATGATCCTGGGTGTTGGGGGGATTCACGACGCGCCGGTGGTGATAGACGGAGGAATCCACATCCGCGCCATCATGAACCTGACGCTTTCCGGCGACCATCGGGCAGTCGACGGCGCGGTCGGCGCCGCATTCCTCAGGGACGTCAAGGTTCTTCTGGAGAAGCCCCAGGAACTTATTTGAGAATCCAGCCGATGATAGACAAGCTGGGCCGAAGAATTACCTGTCTGCGCATTTCGGTCACCGACCGGTGTAACCTTCGCTGCACTTACTGCATGCCCGAGGAGGGAGTTCCTCTCCTGCCACATTCCGAGATACTCACGTACGAGGAAATCGAACGCATCGCACGGTCGGCAGTGTCGCTGGGGATATGCAACCTGAAGGTAACGGGTGGCGAGCCCCTCGTTCGCAAGGACGTGGCGCGACTTATCGAGAAGCTGGTACTGATCCCCGGAGTCGGTGACGTTTCCCTGACTACGAATGGGACGCTTCTCGGCAGTCACGCTGAGGAGCTTTTCGCAGCGGGGCTGCGCCGGCTAACGGTGAGTCTGGACACACTGGACGAGGACAGATTCCGCGAACTCACGCGAGGCGGCGAATTGAGGTTGGTTCTCGACGGGATCCGCTCGGCGAGACGCGCGGGGTTTGAGCTCGTGAAGATCAACACCGTTGTGATGAGGGGGATAAACGATCAGGAAGTGGGCGATCTCGCCCGATGGGCCGTGAGTCGCGGGCTTCCCATTCGTTTCATCGAGTTCATGCCCCGGGGGGAATGGCAGAGCGCTCCCGAGGAACTGGTTGTGCGCACGGAAGAGACCTTTCGCCGCCTGTCGGCCGTGGAGCGGCTCGTGCCCAAGCCACGCTCACAGAACGACACGGGGCCCGTGTCAACATATGCCTTCGAGAAGTCAGGAGGGTCGATCGGGTTCATTTCGGCGGTGAGCGAGCCGTTTTGCCCGCGATGCAACAGGCTGCGCCTGACCGCGAACGGCCTGATCAAGCCCTGCCTTCTGGGCGAAGGAAGTATTGCGCTGAGGGAGCTTCTCCGGAGCGGCGGGTCGGACGCAGACATAGCGGCCGCGATCCGGAAAGCCGTCGACATGAAGCCGGACGGACACCAGCAGCGCCGATGCATCTCCATGAGCGAGGTTGGAGGGTAGAGAAGAGAATGGTCGAACAGAAACCTCCGCGGATGATCGACGTGTCCGGCAAGGAAGTGACGCTCCGGACGGCGACGGCGACGGCGACGGTCAAGATGAAGCCCGAGGTGCTCACGCTTCTTCTTGAAGGCAGGCTCCCAAAGGGAGATGCTTTTCAGGTTGCCCGTATCGGCGCGATCTTGGGAGCCAAGGAAGCACGCCGGCTGATACCCATGTGCCACGTCATTCCGCTGCACCACATCGACGTAGACTTCCACCCCTCCCCGCCTGACAAGATCAAGATCATAACGAGCGTTAGAGCGACGGCCAGAACGGGGGCCGAGATGGAAGCCATGATTGCGGCGGCAGCGGCTGCGCTGAACATCTACGACATGTGCAAGGGTGTCGACCGCGAGATAGTCATTGGTGACGTCAAGCTCCTGCGCAAGACCGGCGGGAAGTCAGGGGATTTCACGGCTGGACCGGGGAAGTAGCGGTCACTCCTTCCAAGTGAGCAACACGGCCCCTTCGAAGAAGAGTTCCTTCCCCTCGTAGATCCACTTGTGCTCCACGAACTCACCCATCTCGCGCGTAACGACCGCTTGCGGCTTTCCGAGGGTGGCTCGAACTTGCTCTGGCGTCATACCATGGATCAGCTCACCTAGGAAGACCGCTCGCCTGATTTCCGACGGCAGTTCGGTGTCGCTGACGTACGCCCACCGTCTGATCTGAGCGTCTTTGAACGACACCTCGTATCCCTGGAAGGTCCCGCGCCCCCAGATCTCTTCGCGGAAGCCGTCTTCCTCCGTAGGCTCCAGGCTAATTTCGACTGACTCATTCAGCGCGAGCCTGACACCTACCGCGCGGAATCCCGCCTTATGCATGACCACGGTAGCCGGAGCGTTTATCGTGATCGTCTGGGGGGTCAACCCCACGACCACGAGTCGCTTTGGCTCGCCTTCGCGGGAAGACCAGACCATCAGCTTTGCGCCCTCCGGCTTCGTAGAAACCGTCACGTCATGAGGGAACAGGCCTTTTCGCGTATTCCTGTCTGTGGCGCATCCGGTCAGCGTGATGGCAGATAAACAGGCAGCTACCACTACCGTTGCGAAGCATCCCGCGGGCCGCGACCTCGTTCTCAACGTGGCTCACTCCCTTCGGACGAACATCTTGCCTGCAAGCTGTCTGACCAGTCCCTTGAGTTCGAGCATCATGAGAGCGCTGTTGACGTTCTGAGGGCTCATTCCGCTCGCAGTGATCACGTCCTCGATGTTCACGGGCTTCCTGCCGAGTGCGTTCCAGACTTTGCGCTCCTCGCCGGTGATCCGAAGAGGGGTACCCTCCTCTGCCATCGTGTCCCCACCTGAAAGCTTCTCCTGGATGTCCGGGAACTCTTCGAGAACGTCTTCCACCCCCTCGACCAGTTTCGCGCCCGTTCGTATTAGTTGGTTCGTGCCTTTGCTGAGATGGCTGCCGGCCTCGCCGGGCACTGCGAAGACCTCCTTGCCCTGTTCGAGCGCCCAGTTTGCGGTGATGAGTGCCCCGCTGCGCCGACCGGCTTCCACGATGATGACACCGAGGGAGAGCCCGCTGATGAGCCGGTTGCGCCTGGGGAAATTTGTCGCCTCCGGCGCGGCACGCATGGGGAATTCGCTGATGATCGCGCCCTGCTCACACACCTCTTCCGCCAGCGGCACGTTGTGCTTCGGATATATCCTTGCCAAGCCCGACCCCAGGACGGCGATGGTTCTTCCGCCGGCCTTGAGACAGGCGCGGTGCGCGGCGGAATCTATCCCCGCCGCGAGACCGCTTACCACGGTTATGCCTCTCATAGCAAGAGCGGCGGCCAGCCGCTCGGCTTGAGAGCGTCCGTAATAGCTGCACCGCCGAGAGCCCACGATGGCGAACGCCAGCAGATCCTCCCTGGTCCATTCCCCCTTCATGTATAACATGATCGGAGGATCGTGAAGGTATTTGAGCCCCTCGGGGTATTCGGGGCTCTCGATGGAGAGCAGGTGGACGCCCGTTTCTTCAGCAAGCCCTATCTCGCGCGAAGCAGCGTCGCTGGCTCTGACATTGACGATCTCGGCTGCGAGCTTCGGACCCACCCTCGGAACCCTAGCCAGTTCCGCCCGCGAGGCCCTCATTACCGCCTCGATCGAACCAAACCGTTCCACGAGAGCTGAAGCTGTCTGCGGCCCTATCCCCTTAACCAACGCCAGATTCAGATAGCCCAGTTCACGGGATTCCAACGCGTCGGAACTCCTAAGCGTCGCCGCCCCCCAAGAGCTCCTGCACGATTTCGTCAGCGACCTCGCAGCCGATCCGGACGTCCCCGATTCCCTTGGGGAGCACCCAGCGGAGCTTTCCCGCTTGCGCCTTCTTGTCACGACGCATCGTCTCGATGATTTCCTGCGGTGCGACGCCCTCGGGCAATTCCGTAGGCAGCCCGATCCTCTCAAGCAGGCGCTTCGGCCGCGCGAGAGTCTCCTCTTCACACATGCCCATTCTCATGCCCAGCCGGCAGGCGAAGACCATACCTATGGCAACACCCTCCCCGTGCCTGAGCCCTGCATACTTGTGAACGGACTCCAGCGCGTGACCCAGGGTGTGCCCAAAATTCAGTATGGCCCTGAGGCCTGATTCCTGTTCGTCCCGTTCGACCACGCTTGCCTTGAGCCGGCAATTCCAAGCGACGAGCTTGCTCAGCAGCTCCGGCTGAAGCTTCAGCAGCCCCTCGCAATGCTCCTCAACGAAGTCGAACAGCGCCGCGTCCATTATCATCCCGTGCTTGACGACTTCCGCCATCCCGGATATGAGCTCGGTCCGCGGAAGCGTGGAAAGCGTCGAAACGTCCGCAATCACCGCGCGAGGCTGGTGGAACGCGCCAACCAGATTCTTTCCCTGCTTCAGATTGACCGCGACCTTACCGCCGACGCTGCTGTCGATCTGGGCGACGAGGCTTGTGGGAGCCTGCACGTAGTTGATGCCTCTCATGAAGGTTGCGGCGGCGAAGCCTGCCAGATCCCCGACGACCCCTCCCCCAAGAGCCACCACTGCCGAGTGGCGGTCCATCTGGAGGTCGAGGAAATCGCCAAATAGGTGCTCGGCCATCTGGAGGGACTTGCTGCCCTCGCCTGCGGGGACATGGAGTCTTCCCGTTTCGTAGCCCTGGACTCGCAGCACTTCTGCCACTCGGTCGCCGTAGATAGGCCCCACAGTGAGGTCGCTGACGACGGCGATCTTCCCGGTGGGAAGAACGCCGCTTACCAGCTCCCCCATCTTCCCCAGCAGGCCGTCACCCACGAAGATCCGGTAACTGCGATCCTTCAGATCAACTGATACTGTTTCCATCTGAGCCTCCGAAGCAGGAGGGAATTCTAACATCAAGCAGCGGCAGAGGAAAGCGGGGGATGGAAGGAGACCGCCTGCGCCGCTAAGGTTGGGCAGGCCACGCGCAGAGAGACGAGAGAGAAAACCGAGGACCAATTTCCTTCCGGGTGTGCCAGCGACTCCTCAATCAAGCCCGCTGGCAGGCCACCCGGCGGCCTTCTGTATCGAAATCGGGTACATCGGCGCATGGTCGGTGGTGTCGTTCCACTCCTTCATGCTCCGCTTGAGTTCGGCCAGCACTGCGGCGTATTTGGGATTGTCGACCTCGTTCGTCGTCTCCCAGGGGTCGCGCTCGAGGTCAAAGAGCTCCTCGAACGTGTTGCCTCGATTCTCGTGAAGAACGTACTTGTGACCATGAGTGAGCGCGATGGAACACAGTCCCATGTTCTTCCCCGGATAGCCGATTTCGGAGAATATGGTCTTGCGCCATTCAACGTCTCTGCCCTGGAGGAGAGGAACAAGACTTCTCCCCTGGACCTTGTCCGGGTACTTGAGTCCCACCAGCTCGCAGAGAGTGGGCATTAGGTCAATCGAGCCGACCAGCTCCGTTACCTCTTTCCCTCCGGTAGCCGCGCGCGGCAGACGTATGATCAAGGGAACGCGCACGGTAGCATCGAGCCCCAAAACGAACTTCGTCCACGCGCGGTGTTCGGACATCATCTCGCCGTGGTCAGCCGTGTAGACCACCACGGTCTTGTCGGCAATACCCAGCCTCTCGAGCTCGTCCAACACCCGTCCGATGTTGTAGTCCATCTGAGTGACCAGCCCGTAGTAATAGGCCAGCACTTTCCGGTGGTCTTCCTCCGTCATGTTGCGAAACTTGTTCCGCGCATTCATCAACATTGCGGGCATTGAGTCACGGGAGTAGTCGAAGTTGCCCGGAAGGGAAAGCTCGGCTGGGTCATACATATCGGCCCAGGGCCGTGAAGGAACGATAGGGGTGTGAGGGCCGTAGAACGAATACCAGAGGCAGAACGGGTTGTCCTTGTTCTCTTGCAGGAACTTGATCGTCTCGGAGGTCCAGAACCCCATGGGGTGATGGTCATTGTCGGCTTCCGAAGCCCCGACGGGACCGGAGACCTTGAAGGGGAGCCAATCCCCCTTCTGATAAGCGTTAGGTTGCCGCTCCCCGGCCAGGAACTGGTTGTACTCGCCCATGGAAACGACGTGTGCGAAGCCGTGTTTCTTAGGGTCGTGCATCATATGATGCTTGCCGATCGTCCCAGTAACGTAACCTGCGTCACTGAAAATCTCCCCAATGGTGACCTCGTCGAGAGGCTCAACCACGCCGTTCCAGCGACAACCATGACTGTGGGCGTAGCGGCCGGTCCACAGAGTGTAACGTGATGGGCAGGATTGAGGCGTTTGGCAATGGGCCTGGGAGAAACGCCAGCCGTCATCGGCGAGGCGATCCAGATTCGGCGTCTGTATGTCGTCGTTGCCGCCGCAGTGGAGCGCTCGCGCGTTATGCTGATCGCTCATAATGAAGAGCACATTCAGCTTCTCGCCCTTCTCCGCTTTGGTCGGGGTGCTGCAGGAGCTTAGGCCAAGAAGACTGGCCGCGGCCGTTCCGGCTGCGGTGTGCTTGATGAAATCACGACGGGAGATCTCACGGCTCATGTGGCTGGTCCCTTCTTCGCAATCACGCTGAAGGCATGGACTATCCGCGCATCAGGGAGTCCGCGCACCAGACAGAAATGGTAGTGTACCAGATTCGTGGCACGATGAGGAGCCTTTTCCCGCGTGGAAGCAGGCGGCAAGAAGACGCGCCAGAGGAGCGAAAAGGGGCAAAACGGAGAATGCCGCCAACGTGCGCAGCTCATTGTCCGGGAAGCGAAACAAGCTCTCGGCCACGGAGAACGGTGATGCTTCGCGGGTTGCGCATCAGCGCGATCTGAAGAGTTGCGAGATCGTTCACACGGTTGCCGTCGACGTAGATCGCCCTATCGCCGGCATCGATCCCCGACCAGCCCTCCACGACCACAAGCCCCTGCTCTTTGACCCTGAGCCCGTGGCGGCACACCCAGATCTCTTCCCGCCCCGGGTCCCGCTCGGCGGCAGTAACCTTAAGCCCGATCCTATTACCCATCCTGACAACCGTGACGGCAACCCTGTCCTCGGGAGCGACGGCCACCAGACTCCTCTCCAAGTCAGCAGGAGAGCGAACGTCCCGTCCTCCGATCCCGACGACCACATCTCCTATGGCCACCCCGTCCCGGTGCGCGGGCGAGCCCTGGACCAGTCCCACAACCAGAGAGCCGGTTGTGGGTGTGAGGAACTCACTGGTTCTGAGGACCTCTGGGGATGCAGCGGCCAAGCCAAACCAGGCCCTTCTCACCCGGCCGCGCTCAAGGATCTCCCTCGCAACGCAGTTAACAACATCCATAGGAAGCGCGAAGTTCACCGGCTCCGGCTCGGCGGCGCTGACGCCTACGCGACTGACGCTTGCCCGGGGACTCACAAGCGGCGCACGCACTAAAGACCCGCGAACCCTCCCAGCCAGCAGACCGATCATCTCTCCCCGAGCATTTACCAACAGCCCTCCAACATCGCCCGGGCGGACGGAAGCGGTCGTCTGTATCATCCACAGCCCGCCTTTCGACCCCGCAACACGCGCTAAGCTGCTCACGACTCCGTTCGATACCCCATGCCCGGAAGGATGGCCCACGGCTACGACATGCTCGCCGATCTTGGGATGCGCCGAGTCGGCAGGCTTCACCACAGCGCCTTCAAGACCCCGAGCCATCAGCACAGCAATCGAGCTTGCCGCGTCGACGCCCACAAGTTGGGCAGTGAATTTGTCTCCTGACCGGGTGATTACGTCGAACCGCTCCCCACTCCCGACTATAGCCGCCACGGTAACCACGTTGCCCTCCCGGTTCCAAATGACCCCGGACGCAGTTAGCCTTCGCCCGTCGGGGCTGTGCGAATCCACCGACACCACGGAGTCGGAGACCGATGCAATCACCGCCTCCCGGTCTTCAGTGGAAGCTGCGCGACCAACGGGCAGAAGTCCAGTAACCGCAAGCGCGCAAAGAGATACAATGAGCGCCAACCCGTGCAGTCTCATCGTCAGAACCTCCCCCACTCAACTTCGTAGGAAACCGGCACTGCTTCGAGAGTGTATTCCTGCATGACGGGTACGCGTATTCCTTCGGGTAACGCCACAAAGGTCTCACCGGGTAAGGGTTTCGCAGTTTCGTGCGCGACTTCGGGCCCGGATTCCTCTCCCGGGCTGATCACCACCAATATACCAATGACAATCAGTATCGTGCCGAAGGCGGCCGCTGCCAGTGGAAGCGGGCGGAAGGCCGGTTGTTCGTGCCAGCCTACGGCCAGCCGCTCGCGTATGCCGTGCCAGCTCTCGCTGCTGGCTGCCCGGCCCCATTTGACGTCTTGGCCCACGCTCCGAAGAGCGTTTAGCGCGCTTGAGATCCTATCGAACTCCTCAGCACACGAGCTGCAAACTTTCAGATGCCTGCGGATCGATTCCGCCCGGCGACCACGAAGCTCCCCGGATGCAAGGGAATCGAGCCTGCGCCTGACTATCCAGCAGCGAACGTTCACGTTTCTTCTCCGATGGGATATCGGTCAAAGCCACCTTCCCTCTCCCACACCTCTTTGAACAACCGACGCGCCTTGTGCACACGCCACCTGGCGGTCGCCTCGTTGCACCCCATCGCTTTCGCGACCTCCTTTGAGGGCATTCCCTCGATCTCCCTCATCACCAGCGCCACGCGGTACTTCTCCGGCAAGACTCCAAGCGCCTTCCAGACATCTCTTTTAAGGCTCTCTCTTTCGGCAATTTCCGACGGCTCCCTGTCGGGTCCTCGAGTCTCCCCCCGCAGGGCTACCTCGGCGCCATTCCGCTGCTTCTTCCTCAACCTGTCAATTACCAAGTTCACGGCGACACGATTGAGCCATGCCGAAGCGCCGCGTTTGGGGTCTATCCTGGAAATCGCCTGGAAGAGCCTAACGAACGAGTCCTGGACCACATCAAGCGCCGCTTCGTAGTCCCCCAGCAGGTGGAAAGCGATTCTGAAGACCCTCCCGCTGTGGACATGGACCAACTCCTCGCGAGCCGCTTCATCGCCCACTCTGCATAGCCTTATGAGGCTCTCTTCGTCGGGAATCCTCTCGCCTGTCCCCGTCCCGGCAACGTTCAGGTTTTCTGATCCCATCGATGGCTCTCCGTGTATCTATACGGCGGAGTGAGGAGATCCGTTTGACCGTTCCGAACGGCGTCTGGCCACTTCTTGGCGAAGTCTGATGCGGTCCCGCGCCTCATAACGTGATACGAGAAAGATGCCAACCAGCAGAAAAGCCGCTATCGCGATGGCCGCGCCGCCCCATTTCCACCACGGCGCGCCTTCTTCCAGCGGCTCCGCCCCCCACAGAACGACCACCGGAGTGACCTCGAACCCCCCTTTGCGGTTCTCGTAGCCAGCAATCCTGTAGAAGATGCCGTATAGCCGGACCTGGGCACCCTCCGCAAGGCCGAGATCCCCGGCTGCGAAGAAGCTGTACATCTGCCTTCCGACATCCATAAGCTGCCCCTCGGACGCAACCCCGGGAACCGTGCCCTCGGCCATCCTCATTACCTGTCCCTCGATAATGACACCCTCGCCCCTGTACTTGTCCGGGAACTCAACCAAATCCGCGTACGACGTGTAAACTGACGATTCCGCCCCCGGCCCGCCGTTGGCTGCCCATTCGAGCAGAATCCGCAACGTCTCGGGCGTCTCTTCCACGCCAAGCTTCTGATAGTCCTCGGCCGCAACTGCTTCCAGCATGATCATGTCCGGGAACGGAGCGTGGGTTTCCGGAACAGAGGGTCTGGTCGAAACTCTCTTGGATCTCCAACCCAACTCGCGCCCGACCAGCAGCAGGGCCACCAGCAGCACGGCCAGAATAATCAGGCGGACGTGCTCTTTGTGCGTGAGCAAGCCTTGACGCCGCGACTTGCGCCGGGATATATTTTGGGATTGCGATTCTCTCACGGGCGCCCCCTTGCCCTACCCATATTCTACCGGAGAAA
>Ga0180437_10000346_pt1 | contig 91112 bp, 75 predicted proteins | sample SS_ome_4_FD_132410 | JGI IMG/M metagenome (GOLD analysis project Ga0180437, IMG submission 132410) | Hypersaline lake sediment archaeal communities from the Salton Sea, California, USA - SS_3_D_1 metaG | ecosystem: Environmental > Aquatic > Non-marine Saline and Alkaline > Hypersaline >...
AAAACCAATTGATAAAAACTTTGATGCGAGCAGGTATCCTTTGAAGGTGCCGGTTTCCCTGGAAGGGGAGGATTAGGCTGCTGAGGCGATTATCTCGGTCTACGGGGAAGAACTGCTCCCAAAAAGTAACCGGGAGGAGTATAAATTATCCGATCTGGCAATGACCGGGGTGACCGCACTGGTGCGTGCGACTGCCTTCACAATGGAAAATGAGGGAGTCCTGTATCCAGGGAAAGATATCAGGGATTGGCTGCGCTCGGCGGATTTAACCCATATCAGCAATGAAGTTTCGTTCGCTGACGACTGCCCATATCCAAATCCGGTTCAGCAGGGGGTTCAATTCTGCAGCGACCCGGATTATATTAAATTACTTGAAGATGTCGGTGCGGATATTGTTGAATTGAGCGGCGATCACATCGGGGATTGGGGGGAAGTTGCAGTGCATCAGACCCTCGAAATGTACCGAACACAAGGTTGGGAAACATATGCAGGCGGGGCAAATTTAATGGAGAGCCGCAATCCGGTAAGGATCGAGGTCAGGGGAAATCGGATTGCCTTTATTGGCTGCAACGCAAAAGATAGTGGTTTCACTCCTTCCAGCCATGATTCACCTGGAGCGTCATCCTGTACAGGATCCTGGATGCAGGAACAAATATCACAGTTGAAAGAAGATGGATACCTGCCGGTTGTGACGTTTCAGCACAATGAATATTACACATACGAGGCTCAACCAGATCAAATTGAAGATTTTAGGGAGATGGCTGATTCCGGCGCGGTGATCGTCTCTGGAAGCCAGGCGCACCAGCCGCAGGCTTTTGAATTTTATGATAGCGCCTTTATCCATTACGGCCTGGGTAACCTGTTTTTTGACCAGTATGACCTCAATCCTGCCACCCGCCAGGGGTTTATTGACCGGCATGTGTTCTATGCGGGAAAACACATCAGCACAGAACTGCTGACGATCGTCTTTATGGATTATGCCCGCCCAAGACCGATGAATGCAGGTGAACGCAGGGAATTGCTGGAAAAGGTATTCGCTGCCAGCCGGTGGTGAAAACTTATTTTTGAAAACTCCTGTATACTTGATTATCTTCACAAAGAGGAGCAAACATGGGCTTAAAACCGGACCACTGGATTCAAAAAATGGTGAAAGAACACAGGATGATCGAACCGTATGCCGACCGTCAGATTCGTGAGGGTGTGATTTCATTCGGTGTGTCCTCTTACGGGTATGATATCCGGGTTGCGGACGAGTTTAAGATCTTTACGAATGTCTTTTCAAAAATCGTTGATCCGAAAGAATTTGCCACCGAGTCGATGGTCGACTATAAAGGAGATGTTTGTATTATCCCGCCCAATTCGTTTGCGCTGGCGCGGACGATTGAGTACTTCCGGATCCCTCGCAGCGTACTCACTGTATGTGTGGGGAAATCTACCTACGCACGCTGCGGGATTATCGTCAATGTGACCCCTTTTGAGCCCGAATGGGAAGGTTTTGTGACCCTGGAAATATCCAATACCACCCCGCTGCCTGCCAAAATTTATGCTAACGAGGGGATCGCCCAGGTGTTGTTCTTTGAAGCGGATGAGGAATGTGAGGTTTCCTACGCCGATAAGAAGGGAAAATACCAGAAGCAGGTGGAGATTGTCCTTCCGAAAATATAACTCTTCGAAAATGCCAGTAGGAAAAATCGGATTAGAGCTTGCCCAGCGCGTTTCTTAACCATTCAAGCGCAGTCGCCAGGTTTTCCATGGAATTCGCGAAGCACAACCGGATATAACCTTCACCATATTCTCCGAACGAAGTCCCTGACAACAGGGCAACCCCTGCCTCTTCAAGTAAGTAACTGGCAAGCTGGTCCGATGGGATACCGAATGCCCTTATATTTGGGAAGGCGTAGAACGATCCCTGGGGAGTCCGGCAGCTCACACCTGAAATCTGGTTGAGGCCAGTTACCAAAAAATCTCTGCGGCGGCGGTATTCCTGCACAATCTGCTCGACCTGTTCCTGTGGTCCATTAAGCGCCTCCAGACCAGCTACCTGGGTAAAACTGGCAGTACAGCCGATAGAATGATTCAACAGCAGGTTAACCCGTTCCGCAAGCTGTTCTGGCATGATTCCATATCCCAATCTCCAGCCTGTCATTGAATAGGTTTTTGAGAATCCGTCGCAAATGATTGTTCGTTCGAGCATACCTTCCACCGCAGAGATGCTCAGTGCAGGAGAACCATACACTATACGGGAGTAGATTTCATCCGACAGCACCCAGAAATCCAGGTCAAATGCAGTTCTGGCGATATGCTCGAGAGCTGAACGTGGCATCACCCCACCGGTGGGGTTGCTCGGGGAGTTGAGCACCACCATCCGGGTGTTTTTGTTCACAAGCCGGTCAAATGCATCCAGATCGAAAGAAAAATCGTCTTCTTCGCTTAATGGAACCGGTACCGGTACTCCTCCTGCGACCCTGATCATAGCTTCATAGGTTGGAAAACCGGGATTGGGATATAAAACCTCGTCGCCCGGTTTTACCAGCGCCAGAGTGGGGAAAAATAATGCCGGTTTTGCTCCCGGTCCTACAACCACATTCGCTGGTTGGATTTGAATGTCCAGGCGCTGGCTGGTATATTCCGCGATGGCAGCCCTCAGATCATTCATCCCGGCTGAGGGTGTATACCTTGTATGGCCATCTTGAATAGCCCGGATCCCGGCGGAAGTTATATTTGCGAAGGTTGGGCTGTCTGGCTGTCCGATTTCCAGGTGAATGATATCTCTCCCGGCAGCCTCCAGTTCCTGGGCTTTTGAAAGAACTTGATAAGCACCTTCTGGTTCCAATTCCAAAACACGATCAGCAAATTCCATAATGTAGCCTGATTATTGTTAAAAATTTTCCAGTTGGAAAAACAAACGGCAATATTATACAACCAGAGGCGATTATGTTATCATTCGACTTTGAGTGCATCTAATTCTGAAGTCCCGATAATAAAGAGAAATCCTGCCGCATACCAAATCTTGAATATTAATTCTGAGGGAGATTTTTATGGGCATAGAAGATATTTACCAGAACGTAGTTGATGGCAGAAATATGGAAGTCGAGCAAGGGGTATCCGAAGCGCTTGAACAGGGGATTAATGCTGATGAGATTCTAAAGAAAGGCTTGATTCCGGCGATGAGCGAAGTCGGCAGGCGATTTGAGGATGGCGAGTATTATGTGCCGGAGATGCTGATATCAGCGCGTGCCATGAAAGCCGGACTGGCAATTTTGAAACCGCACCTGATTGAGAGCGGAGTTGAGTCAGCCGGAAAGCTGGCGATCGGGACAGTTCAGGGCGACCTTCACGATATCGGCAAAAATCTGGTGGCAATGATGCTCGAAGGCGCTGGTTATGAGGTCAGCGATCTGGGTGTTGATGTGAAGCCGGAAAGGTTTGTCCAAGCTGTGGAGGATGGGGCTCAAGTTATTGGAATGTCTGCCCTGTTGACGACGACCATGATCAGCATGGAGACGACCATTAAAGCGCTCGAGGATGCAAATGTGCGTGACAATGTTAAGGTGATTGTTGGCGGGGCGCCAGTTACAGAGCAGTACGCCAGGCAGATTGGCGCGGATGGTTTCGCGCCGGATGCATCCAGCGCAACTCGATTGGTAAATGATCTGATCCAGTAAAGGGCCAAAATAATATGGAATGTGTGATTTCATCAAAAGAAAAGAAAGTCCTGATCGGGCCTGACCAGCCATTTGCCATTATAGGCGAGAGGATAAATCCCACCCGCAGAAAAAAACTGGCCGAATCTATCAGCTCGGGAGATTTTTCGGTCGTTCAGCAGGATGCTGTGGAGCAGGTGAATGCAGGCGGGCAAGTGCTGGATGTTAACGCCGGTATACCCGGAGGCGATGAGCCATCAAATCTGCGCCGGACAGTACAAGCGGTTATGCAGGTCGTGGATGTTCCTTTGTGCATTGACACAGCCAACCCCGAAGCGCTTGAGGCTGCGCTGGATATCTATCCTGGCAAGGCGTTGATCAATTCAACCACTGCAGAAGAAGAAATGATGGCAAAAATATTGCCTCTTGCCAGTAAATATGGGGCTGCGGTTATTGGGGTGATCACAGATGAGGATGGAATTCCAGCCACACCGCAATCCAGGCTGGAAGCAGCCCGAAAGTTGATTAACAGAGCCGCAGAATTTAATATCCCACCAGAAGACATCATAATTGATCCCCTGGCTTTAACGATCGGTGCTGATCACAATGCTGGTCGGGTAACCCTTGATTCGATCAGTTTGATTGGTTCTGAACTTGGTGTAAACATGAGTCTGGGAGCAAGCAATGTCTCTTTTGGACTGCCAGACCGCAGGACAATTAACACGGCTTATCTGGCTTTGGCAATTTCAAGGGGATTGACAGCTGCGATTACTGATCCTACCGTTCTAGAGATACGAACCACTATCCTGGCGGCTGATTTATTGATGGGTCACGATGAATATGCCATGAATTGGATAAAGGCATACCGCCAGAGATCAAAATCCGGTTGACCAGGGGTTCCTTGAAAAATGCAGGTCTATGGCAGATCAACTCTAAGTGAGATTGTCGCTGACCGGGTGGTTTACCGCAATCTTGTTCCGTATGATCGGCGGCTGCCGTCTCTGGATTTATTACGAGCGGATTTAGGGCTGCCTGAAGGCAGTGTCCCCCGCAAGACGGATATAAAATACGCTGTCGTAATCGCTCAATTGTTAAAATCAGCGCGCAAACTGGCTGTACCCGGCGGCAGGATCAATCATTTGTTGTTCGTTGGCGATACCCGCCTGCTTGATGGGACATCTTTCGAAAATATCTGTCAGGTTGCTGGATGGCCGGGTATGGCATTTATCGGCTCAGAGAATGAATCGGAGCGCAGGGTGGAGATCACCAGTACAGTGTCTGGTAATTTAATATACCTGGCAAACAGGTGGTCATGTTTACCAGAGTTCGACATGTTCTGCCGGGAAAAAGAATTTGTAATCGACGAAAAGACTGCGGTGGTTATTGATATCGACAAAACTGCACTCGGGGCGCGCGGGCGCAACTCGCACGTGATTGACCGGGTCCGGGTTGAGTCTGTTGAACAGACCGTGTCCGGGCTGCTGCGGGAGCAATTTAATCCGCAGTCTTTCCAGGATGCATATGCAAGGCTGAATGAGCCTGAATTCCACCCGTTTACCACCGATAACCAGGACTACCTGGCTTATGTTTGTTTGATGCTGGGAACTGGATTGTACAAACTTGAGGGAGTTATTGAAAGAATTCGTTCAGGCGGTTTAAAGACGTTTTTTGAATTTATTACAGAGGTGGACGGTCAGCAGAATGAATTACCGGTTGAGCTAAGAGAGCTTCACGTGGAGATTTTCACCAGCGTAAAATCCGGGGATCCCACTCCTTTTAAACAATTCAGGCGAAATGAGTATCTCCAGACGATCAGTCGGATGGGGCAGCTCGATGACGAACAGCCAGTCCAAAAGTTGTTATCTGAAGAGATTGTGATCACCCAGGAAGTCCTTTCAGCTGGACGGTCCTGGATTGACCGGGGGGCGTTGATATTCAGTCTTTCCGATAAACCGGATGAGGCTTCAATTCCACCCGACTGGCTTTCAGCCCAGGGATATAAACCAATACACCAGGCTGAGACCCATGTGGTGGGATAAGAATATAATAATAACCTGCGATAATTTTTGATGCAGACTACAACAAACTTTACTCTCCCTGATTATCTGGAATTTCATCCGGAGCAGTTTCGGAAACAGGGCTTTGTGAGATATCAGTCAGCGGCTCTTCCGGTACAATTAAGAGCATTGCGAGGTAGATTATTAATCCGGACATGCCAAAAATTGTTAATAAGACAAATATTACCCGGATTAGAGTCGAATCAATCCCAAAAAAATCTCCAAGACCGCCGCAAACACCACTGATCATCCGGTCATTCCGGGAACGGTAAAGTTTTTTGTGCTCTGCAGACATTTCAAATTCTCCTATTAATGTTATTTTCTGTTAAGTAATACGCAGCAAATCCGTTCTGGTTGTAAGATACTTCACACACCTGACTCGAATACGAACCGTTCCAGCGCTCCCATGTCTGGAGGCAGCACCGTCGGGGAAATCATCCTTTTAATGATTATATCCGGGTCTTTAAGTCCATGCCCTGTGCAGACAGCTACGACCACTGCCCCATTTAAATCTATTTCGTTTGAATTGATCTGCGATTTTAACCCTGCAAGCCCAGCCGCAGAAGCAGGTTCAACCCATATCCCCTCGCCCGCCAGCAGGCGCTGCATTTCCAGGATTTCTTCATCGCTAACAGCGATGATCCTGCCGCCCGAATCCTGGGCAGCTTCCAGGGCCTGTTCTCCACGGGCAGGGTTTCCGATCCGAATGGCTGTAGCAATTGTCTCGGGATTATTTACAGGTTCCCCCCGCACCAGGGGTGCGGAACCTTCCGCCTGGACTCCCAGGAATTTCGGTAGACCGGTATGACTGGTACTATCGTACTGCCGGAATCCCATCCAGTATGCAGTGATATTGCCAGCGTTACCAACAGGCAGGCACAACCAGTCGGGGGCTCTTCCAAGCGTATCGCAGATTTCGAACGCCGCGGTTTTTTGACCTTCAAGCCGATAAGGGTTTAGTGAATTTACCAGCGCGATCGGGTAGTTCTGCGCAATTTTAAGAACCATGGTCAGCGCCTCATCGAATGAGCCTTGAATCTGGATGACCCTGGCGCCATAGGCAACTGCTCCAGCAAGTTTGCCTGCCGCGACTTTTCCTTCCGGGATGAGGACGATACATTCCATTCCTGCCCGGGCTGCATAAGCTGCCGCACTTGCGGCGGTATTGCCGGTTGAAGCGCATATCACAGCTTTTACGTTGCGTCCAGATGCTTCACTTACAGCTGCGGTCATTCCACGGTCTTTAAAAGAACCGGTTGGGTTTAATCCTTCGAATTTAATCAACAATTCGAATCCGCCGCCGAGAAAATCAGCCAGGCGCGGCGCAGGAATCAGGGGTGTATTTCCTTCCAGCATACTGACAATAGAAGTGTTGCTGGGGAGGTTCATCAAATGTAAATAACGGTTTAAGACGCCTTGATATGACATAGTTTGTTTAAATTCCGTATCATTTTTCATACTGCCGAACAGTTGCCCCTGATATGAGTTGATTGAGCTCAGGTTAGGAAAAATATAAAACTGATAATCTAACCACTTGAATTTGACAAATCAGATTGGAATTCGTGAATACGTCTGTTTGCCAGTTCGACATATTCCGAGTTAATCTCAAATCCGATATACAGACGCTTCGTTTCCAACGCTGCCAGTGCCACCTGCCCGCTGCCCATGAATGGGTCCAGTACAACTTCTCCTTCAAATGTGTAAAACTTAATAAGCCGGCGAGGGAGTTCTAACGGAAATGGAGCCGGGTGTCTGATTTTCCTGGCTGATACCGCCGGAAAAGTCCATACGCTCTTGCTGTATTCCAAAAATTCTTCTCTACTGATGGTAGGTTTTCTTTTCTCCGGTTTATTGCGTTTATTGCCGCCTTTTGAAAATACCAGAATGTATTCATGGACATCACGAAGAGTAGGATTGGATGGAGACATCCAACTTCCCCAGGCAGTCGAGCTACCCGCGCTTGAAGCCTTATTCCAGATGATCTCGCCGCGCATCGAAAAACCCACCTCAATCATATCCTGGATAATGAATGCATGCAGGGGTATATATGGTTTTCGGCCTAAATTGGCGATATTAATACAGGCTCTGCCTCCGGGAACCATTACCCGGTAAACCTGCTTCCACACTTGTTTTAACCAATCTGTATACTCGACAAGAGTGAGATCCCGGTCATATTCTTTACCGACATTATAAGGCGGGGAGGTTACCATCAGGTGTGTGCAGAATTCTGGCAACTGGGTCATATCCTCGGCGGATTGAAAAAAAATTTTGTTTAAACCCTCTGCTGGGATCGAATTTTCAACGTATTCTGCAGCCTGTGTCTCATCATAATCTGTGTACAGGCGCCCACTGTAAAATTCCGACGAATCATGGCTGATCCGTCCGGGCGATCCAAAACTGCTGGTTGATGTGCTGCGCTTAATATTCTTGCTTTCTGGCATTCGTTAATTTATCTGGTGCGTTAGGTGATTAATCAGTAATTCCCGTTTACAGTAATTAGAGCTTGAATTTTCTCAAAAATTACTTCGCCAATTCCTGGGACCTTTTGAATCTGGTCGATACTCTCAAAAAATCCATTTTGTTCTCTAAAAGCGATAATCTGGAGAGCCTTTATTTCACCTATTCCGGGCAGGCTTTCCAATTCCGCTTGAGTTGCATAATTGATATTTATTTTGGGAGAGACCCCTTTGATTCCAATTTCGAAATCCTGGGTGGACATCAGTGGAATATTGGTTGCATTTATTTCTTCAGGAATGTGAATTCCTTCTCCGTCCTCAAGCGGGCGAGCAAGATTTATGAGGCTTTGGTTAGCTGAGGGTAAAAAACCACCCGCGGTTTCAACAAGGTTGATTATCCGGCTTCCTTCAGGTAGAGTGTAAACCCCAGGGTTTTTTATCGCTCCGGAGATGTTGACAAAAATGGGGGCGGATGTCGGGATAGGATTCAGTTTGACAGGTACACCAGCTGGCTGGCTGCTTGTCAAATGAATTATGCCTGAAGCGATCAAGCCGCCCATTATTCCAAATGTTATCCCAAATAGTATATAAATCAATTTTTCGCGCATATACAGCAATAATGGGTAATTATTTGTCTTTAACGAGCAACCTCAAACCTAACCGTTGTTTTTCTGTATCTATATGTAATATCCGGACGTTAATATTTTGCCCAACAGCGACTGTTTTCTCAGGTGTTCTTTCACCCGATTCACTATTACCCATTTCCGATATGTGAATCAACCCGTCCAACCCTTCTTCGAGCCTTGCAAAAACCCCATAAGGCGCGATGCTTGTCACAACCGCTTCGGTCTCCTGACCGGGGAAATACCTTTCCTGTACATACTCCCAGGGATTAGGTTGCAGACGCTTGAAACTGAGCGCGATCCTTGATCGCTCCTTATCCACCTGGATTACGTATGCGTCAACTTTCTCGCCTACTGCCGCTACTTCAGTTGGATGGTGAACTCTTCCCCAGGATAATTCAGACACATGAACCAAACCTTCTATGCCACCTAAATCAACAAATACACCAAAACTGGTTATATTGGTCACAGGTCCCCGAACGCAATCTCCAGCTTGAAGATTGTTTAATAACTGGTTCCTCATCCCAGGCTCGGATAAGGCAGCCCTTTCGGAAAAAACCACCCGGTTATTTTCTTGGTCACACTCAATCACCTTCAACATGAGAGTCCTGCTGACATACTTTTCCAGGTACTTTTCAATATCCTTCTCCTCACAGCGGATGTTCAGCAAATGTGAAACCGGGACAAAACCCTGTAGTCTTTCGCTTTCCACCAACAATCCACCACGGTTGTATCCGACGACTTTAAGCTTTGTGAGCTGGTCAAGTTGATAGAGCTGGTTAGCTAATACCCAGTCTGTCCTGACTGTTGGAAAACCACAATTCACTATTTGACTTTGGTTTTCGTCGATATCATAATGATTGTTTGCATTTCCCCGGTTCGATTCGCAAAAAACCTCTTCCTCGTTGAGAACCGATTCCCACCACGCTTCGTCAGGCGGCGGCAGGAAACTCTCCCCGGTAATTGACCCGGGGGCATGCTGGTGGTACGGGTTGTTTTCAAAATTGCCCATAAAAACACTCTCCCCTTATGAATTATTGTCTTGGTTTTTGATTTCTAAGATTGTACTGGCGTTATCTTCTTGTCTGACCTGTGTTTCCATTTCAATTATAGCGTTCGCGACTCTCTCAATTGCTACCCGCTGTTTACGGTAAAGATCTGCTTCAGACATTGCCAGCCGCATTGCGACATCACGCACCCTGCGCCCTTCAAGAAATTTCATATCCAGGATGTTATATAAAATCCACTCGGCGGTAAATTTCCGCTCTCCTTCCGGGCGAACCTGCTCCACTGCCGAGCGCAGTATAGCTCTCAGCGCGTTAGTTGGATTTTCGTCATGTTCGGGTAGAGCTTGCTGAACAACCTGAAGATCCATGAGCGGGCTTTTGGTCAGTTTTGGCCCTCCCCAGTATTGACTCAACGCCTCTTTTACCCATAGGGGAATTTGATTTGATTCCAGGTCAAGGTAAGGCGTGGACAGGATATCAGATCCATCATATCGAGAGGCAGCCCGCATATATTGAATCATGTCCATCTGCGGAGTTAAGTCCTGCAGCGAGCTGAATGCCTGCTGCTGAAGGTTAAGGTCTTTCAGGGCAAGTGAGGCTCGCTTTACCAGGATAGAAAGTGCAGCAGACTGATCTTCGGTAAGTGTTTTTCCAGCCTCATGCTGTAAACCAAGCAGCCCTAAAATCTGGTTCCTGGATTCAAAATCTTCGAGCAGGGGAACCAACCAGTAGTCGCCTGATGAAAATAAATCGTTGTGAAGGCCATTTTGGCCGTTTTGCTCAAGCAGGTCAGCAGACAGGTTTTCGAGGTCAAGTTTTTTTAGGTTGCCAATCGTTACCAGCAAGTCGAGCCCTCTGGTACTCAGCCCAGCAATAAAGCCCTGGGATAGCTGGAGTTGATCGCACACCGCCGCAAGAATGGCTTCAAGGAACTGGTGCATGTCTTCGGTAGTCAGCAGGCGGTCTTCAAGTGTTTGAAGCAGTTCCATTTCTTTTCGGTCACGCACCGGGAAAATAAAATGCTCCCAGGTTGGAGCGGTGAGGGTGATTAAATGTTCCAGAACCAGAATTGAAAAAACCATTAATACTGGAAGCAGTGTTGAGACATCTACTTCATATTTTGTTCCCAGTCTGTTAATAGCGGTTGTGACCGCCAGAACTGTTGATGCAGTGACGGGGCCGCGCAGTAGCCATTTAAACAAACGTCTTTTGACCACCCGGTCAGGCCAGGCAACCCCAAAAAATGCGACCGAATACGCCATCAGCACCAGTAAAATCGCGACAAGCACGTTACTGGCAATTACTGTAAACCAGAAGAGTAGTGGATACTGGGCTGCGATTTGGGAGCCAAACAACAAATATGGATAGGTGCCGACTACTGGTGCGAGTGCGCCGGTGATCAGGTACCGCATTCTGCGCCGGCTGGTGCTGGTGGCTGTTCGCTGATAAGCTCTCCAAAAATTCCACCATGAAACTCCCATGGCTATTAAATAAAGGCCCGTAAAAACAAGAGTCAGCCCGGTCCGTTCGAGGTGAGTGGTAAATTGATTGTACTGGACAAGCGGGCCGACAAGTTGTGAGAAATAGAGCGAAATTACAAATAGAATTGAGAGCAGGTAACTCAAGCGCACAGCCCATCTTCTTCGCCCACGGGTAGGTTTCCCGGTTGTCTCCAGGATCGCGTCTGAGAAATGGAGGTAAGCAGGTGGTAGAAATATGATCCCCAACCATTGGAACCGGAACCAGAATTCCAGTTGTTGGGCGGTTCTGGTCACAGAGGTTAAAGCCTCTCCTACATAGACAACAACAACACACAGGAGGATGATGGCAAATGACCTGGCGACCCGGTCGCGCAAATTGAACGATAGCGCGTATAAAAGCAGGGAGAAAGCCGTGATCGCAATACCAGCAGTCAGCAGGTCGTTCAGTATTTTGATCGAAGAGGTTGAGAACATTGCATATTCCAGAATTACCGGTTTAAATTTATTGCAGATAAGATGCCTGAACAGATCCAATACAAATGTTCGAGACATGCATGGTTTTTAAATCCCATACAAGCGGATCACTGGAGCGATTTACCGAAGAAAACAACCGCATCATGATTGCTGTAATACCTGTCGTTAAACCCAATAAAATCGAACCCGTATTTTTGCGCCATTCTAATGGCGGGGTCGTTTTTTAGCTGCATCTCAAGCGCCAGCATCCGGCAGGCGTGGTTGGCTCCCCATTCCAGGGAAGAGAGAAGCAGAGTAGTACCGACACCTTTACGGCGTAATTGCCTGTCCACTACCAGGTCGGTTACCCAGGCGGTCCCAGGTGCGACATTAAGACTCAGGCTCACGTATCCGATTGTATTTTCCTGAAGGGATGCTACCAGAAGCCCGGAACGGTTTGTCCAATCATTCAAAAGAGTTTTTGGATGGCGGGGGTATTCTACCCGTTGGGTGCGCGGCAGGCGTACTCTTCGGAAAGTAGCTGTATTGTGAATCTGGTCCCTTGAATTATGGATGTCCATCTGCAGGACAAAATCTGTCTCGTAGTTATGTTCCATCTGTGTAATAGCAGCGATATCGCTGGCGATTGCGGATCGTATCTGGATTTCTGCCATAATAATTCTGCTAGGGTACTCCGGTTTCATCAGGGGTTCTCACCACCAGGATATTAACAATGCAGGGCTGTGACGCCTGGGCCACGCTGTCAACAACAACCATCCCAAGCTGATATTCCCCTGGAGTGAGCCTGCGGGTGTCCCAATCGCCAAGTTTTCCATCCCGTACTACCTGGTTTCCGGCTTGCAGTGTTAACCAGACGGCTTCCTCCGGTCTTTTTATCTCCAGTTTATAAAATCCGAAGTTCGGAATGTCCGCAGTCCCCAGAATTTCAACCACTCCGCTTACCTCCTGTCCCCCAATCGGGAAGGATATCATTATCTGGTCAGGAATGCAGCCTTCTCCAGATACAGCTTCAGGAGGCGGCTGAGCTGCCGCCATACTGTCTTCTCCCTGGTTCATCATTTCTGCAGGTACTGTTGTAGTGGCGGTCGAGAGTGGATTAATAGTAAGGGTAGGCAGGGCGGAAGCCGCTGGGATTGCGGGTGAGATAAAGTAGACCAGAACGAATTCTGATACCGCCATTGTTAGCAGCAGCACCAAAACAGTGGCTGATTGGTTTAAACGAGATTGAGCGCTCTCCCGTTCTAGTCCAAAGGCGGCGTCTTTCAATTCCCGCCAGGAGAGGATAAATTTTCGAATAAAGAATAATGCTGCTAACCCGATGAGCAGATATATCCAGAATTCAAAGGCAGTAAAAAAGCCGATTGCTTCTTCCATTCCCCTCCAGGTTTATCTAATTTTTACCGATAACATACCTGTACTGCCAGTTTATTTTTGGGGAACCCAAATCACGGATTCCATTATAAACGAGACAAAACTTCTCGAATCAGTTCCAGTAATTTGGGGACAATAATTTCTCCAGCTTCAAGCACTTCTTCGTGGGTTGTAAGCGTATCACCATCAAGATTTGCTTTATTGCTGATACCAGAAAAACCAAGAACTCTCGTGCTACCATGTCTGGCGACAATCACTTCCGGAACTGTTGACATGCCCACTGCATCGACACCTGCTGTGCGGAGAAAGCGCAGGTCTGCTGGTGTTTCAAAAGAGGGTCCTGCCAGGGATACATAAACTCCTTCTCTGAGTGTCAAACCTTTTTCTCCGGCAATGCTGCGAGCCAGGTTTGATAGTTCTCGGTCGTATGCCTGGCCCATATCCGGAAATCTTGGTCCAAATTCGACGATATTCGGACCTTTTAAGGGGGTCGCGCCAGCCATTCCAATGAGGTTCAAATGGTCGGTTATCAACATGACATCCCCAGGAATAAATTCCGGGTTTACCGCGCCGGCTGCATTTGTAACGATAAGTATTTCAATTCCGAGTCTTTGCATTACTCTCACCGGTAATCCTATGTGGGGCATGCTGTAGCCTTCATAGTAGTGAGCCCGTCCCTGCATGACAACCACAGGGATCCCCTCGAGATTACCCAGAACAAGCTGGCCTGTATGACCTTCAACTGTGGAAACGGGCCAGTTGGGGAGTTTTTTATATGGAATGACAATCCGATTTTCCACGGATTCCGCCAGTGGTCCCAGGCCTGACCCTAAAATCAACCCTACCTTTGGAGAGATCCCGGACAGGCTGCGAATAACATCGGCGGTTTCGTCAAATTGTTCAAGGGTGAAATAATCGTTCATTCAGAAAAATCTCCTGTTTGGTTGGTGGATAACCGCCCTGAACTAATCCTTACAGTAAACAGATTTATAATAATTTGCGAGATACCTGATTAATAAGTGACCATTAATAAACAAGCTGAGATTTGAGTATCCCAGCCTGAAGTAACTGTATATTATAACATGTCAACTCTATTACAAGACCTGCTTGAATGCTTCGATAGTGTAATCCACTGCTCCGTCGTCAATCCAGTAATGGGTTACCAGGCGGATCCGGTTTGCATCCACCACCCCGATTTTCACTCCATACTGGTTTAATCTGGTCGCAAGTTGGACTGCATCGAACTGGATGGCCTCCCGGTCAAGGTTGAAGTAGACCATATTGGTGCCAGGCTGATCTGGATCAACAATAATCCCGGGAATTGTCTTTAAAACCTGGGCAAGCCGGCGGGCTCTCAGGTGATCTTCACCAATTCTCGGGGCCATTTTTTCCAGTGCGATAATCCCGGCCGCGGCCAGAATGCCTGCCTGGCGCATTCCTCCACCGAGCTGTTTACGGATGCGGTGGGCGCGGTATATAAAATCCTCGGAGCCGCATAGAACTGATCCAACAGGCGCACATAAGCCCTTGCTGAGGCAGAAGGTCACTGAATCAAAAGGTTCTGTAAGCTCTCTGGCATCAACACCGAGCGCCGCTGCCGCATTAAATACTCTGGCTCCATCCAGATGCATGGAAATATTATTTTCCTGCGCCAAGCTGGCCACAGTACGGGTGTAATCTAAGCCTATCGGCGCTCCACCACAGCGGTTGTGGGTGTTCTCAAGAACTATGAGCCTGCTGACCGGGAAGTGGGCGTCATCGCTCCGAATCGCAGAGCGGATATCTTGAATATCAAGCGTCCCATCAACCTGGTTGGGGAGCTGATGCGAATGCACTCCTCCGAGAGAAGATACGCCTCCACATTCGTACAGGAAGGTGTGCGATAGGTGCCCTAGAATAACTTCATCGCCCCTGCCGCAGTGGGCGAGTATCGCGGCCAGATTACCCATCGTACCAGAAGGGATGAAAAGGGCAGCTTTCTTCCCCATCATTCCGGCAGCTAATTCCTGGAGCTGGTTGATTGTAGGGTCTTCACCATACACATCATCTCCAACCGGCGCCTTGAACATCGCCTCACGCATCTCCTGAGTGGGTTGTGTTACTGTATCGGATCTCAGATCAACAATTTGCATTTCATTCTCCAGCTAAATTTTTTGTGGGCTTATTTCGGATGTAGGAATTTTTTCATAAGTTGTGTTTAACAAATGGCTGCCTCTATGCTGTTTACCAGGCAGCCTCTCGAAGTTGACCAAGAATAAAAAGTAACTCCTGTGGAAGCGGGGCTTCAAAACACTGCCCCTCATCATCTCCTGGCAGCCTGATTTCGAGGCTGATTGCATGCAGAAAGAAACGTTCCAAAGGTATGGTAGGCTTTCGTCTGCCGTATACTGTGTCTCCAGTTACTGGACAGCCCAAAAAAGCCAGGTGCAACCTGATCTGGTGGGTGCGTCCGGTTATGGGGTGAACTTCAAGCAGACAATGTTCGTGGAATGATTCAACAACCTCATACTCGGTAATCGCATCGCGGCCTTTACCAGGAGGAACAACCGCCATTCTTCGCCGCATTCTCTCGTCCCTTCCGACCGGCGCTTCGATCCGACCGGTTGGCGTCGGCGGAGTGCCATCAATTAGCGCAAGGTAAGTTTTGTTTACCTTTCTTTCGCGAAATTGATTCTGAAGCCATCTGTGAGCAGGATCATTTTTTGCTAAGATTACAATCCCTGAGGTGTCCTTATCAAGCCGGTGAACCACTCCCGGACGGCCTTCTCCACCGATCCCTTCCATCCCGGGGGCATGGCTGAGGACAGCGTGAACAAGGGTCCCGGAGTTATGACCGGCAGCCGGGTGAACCACCATCCCGGCTGGTTTGTTGATTAACAGGACGTCTTCATCTTCGAAAATGATATCTAACGGGATTCTTTCTGGTACAAGTTCTGTCGGTATAGGAGCTGGAATCGTGACCAGAATGGTAGATTGGCCTGCGAGCATACGGCCAGTTTTATCAGCAACCTGGTTGTTTATGGTTACGTGCCCATCTTTAATCAATCCCTGTATACGGGATCGGGAGAATTCTGGAAGGCAGTTTACAAGGAATAAGTCAAGGCGTTGGCCCTGGTGATCATCATAAATAAATGTGATAGTCCGGTCATTCACCCTCGAGTTCCTCATGGGCTGAATTGGAAACCAATTCATTGGAATCCGGGTTGTTTTCTTCTCTAAGTTTGGATTTGGCGGCCTTTTCTTTCCGTTCGCGCTGAATCAAGCTGATCGCAAGCAGGGCTACTCCTATGGATATGCTTGCATCAGCGACATTAAACACAGCAAAACCGTCCAGTGAAATAAAATCAGTAACATGTCCAATGGTAAGCCGATCGATCAGGTTTCCAATCGCTCCTCCCAACTGCAAAGCAAGCGCCAGTCTTAACAACCAGTCCTCACGCGGGATTTTTGGAAAATAAATCAGGATTGCGATAGAAACGACAACCGCCAGAACCGCGAATACAACCCCGAAATCTCGCAGCATTCCGAAGGCGGCGCCAGTGTTGCTCCAGTGAACAATCCGGGCGTAATTGACTAACCAGTGATTCTGCGGCCAGATCTCTCCAAAGTGCAGATTCGACCTAACGATATTTTTCGTAACCTGATCCAGCAGGACGATTGCGCCCGAAATGGACAATAAAAATGCATAATCCTTAATCAATCTTTTCAAATTTTTCTCCACAGTTCGTTAATAATTCCCCCAATTTTACCTCAGTAACACTGGATAACTGTGGTTTTTAAGCACCCCACTCGTCTTTTGATTAAGATTGAACCCTTAATTCACTTCTCTACCAGTCGTGTATTTTCTCCCAGTCTTTTCATTGGAACGTTACTAGTAGCTGCAAGGGCACCCAATACAGGATCCTGCATCAGAGCTCCTTGTTGGATTATGCTGCTTTCTGACCCGGGCTGCGAGTAAAAAAGAAGGTGGGCTTTGCATCTGGATAAACAATCTGAGGCGCCAAATCCCGGTATGGTCATGTCCATACTTGAAAGGGAGGCCAGCGCCTGGCTCCAGCAGCACTCATTTGGTTTTCTTGATTGCTCATTACTTATTGGAGAAATAAAACTGTATGCTGTTGGTTGAGCGTGGTTTCTCAGGTAATCGATATGCCAGTGCCTGCGAAGAGGTCTTCCAGTAAGATGCCTTCCCAGACGGGCATTGATACCTCCGGGGCCGCTTGCGCTTCCCAGGTAAATGTATATTCCGTTCCTGAAGGAATACTTTCCCAATCGACCAATGGTAATTTCAATTTGTTGGGGAAGGTACAGCTCCAGGGCGTACGCACCTCGAGTACGGGGCAGTGAACTTGAAGTCATATAAATAATGTTTGAATTTACGGTTTGACATCTTGCTGTTTGAATTGCGACTGTCAGGAAGAGGTTATTGATTTTTTAATGTCAAATAAATTTATTTTACCTGAAAGACACCGCCCAGTATAATTCGGCAATACCGGTTTAAATTTTGCCAGTTGGAGAGAGATAAATATCAAAGTAACCAATTTTGTGATTATTACTGGTAACCCTGTCCTTTCCCATTCCAACCATGCCCGAACTCACGAGCTGTAAGATAAACCAACTTTTAAAGATCTCGTCGATTGAACAGGAAGATCGCAAATAAAAAAGCTGCGATTGTATATCCGGCCGCGTAAATAATCATTGCAATGCTGGGGTAATATGTGGACGCGAAAGGGGAAAATCCGAGCGCTGCCACCAGGGGAGATTGGAGTTCGTGGATAGCGCGTCTCCACAGCGCTTCGCTTGGCATAACCAGGCTGGTTACTACTCCAATATTGAAGGCAATCTGGTTGGTTGAAATATCGGAAATAAAAGATCCAATCTGCTCAATCCAGCCGCCAATGAAAGCAATTCCATACAGGCCCAGAATGATCACTCCGTTTGTCAGGGTAGAAAATGTGGTGCCCCCAAGCAGAGAGATGGAGAGCAGCAGTAAAAGGTTCAACCACATTAACTCCAAAGCCCTTAACGGGTGAGGGGCAGTATAACCGGTGCGAAAATAAACAATTAGCATTACACCGCCAGCCATCAGCAGGAGATAAGCGGTAAGCATAATAGCAAAACCAAGCCATTTTCCTGTGAGAATCTCCCACCTTCGGACTGGCTTGGTTGCGATTGTTTGAATAGTGCCGGTACTTATCTCACCAGAAAGTGTGTCCGCTGAGATTAAGACTGTCATTATTGATGCCAGAAAATGAATAACAAACATGCCGGCAGTTAATAAGAAATTGCGAATTTCATTCAGCTGAACCTGGTTGGTAAACCCTATTCCCCGTTCCAGGTCAGAAATCAGGTAATGAAAACCTGTCCCGTATATAATCAAAAATAACAAACCAAGTCCAACCGCGGCGAATAAAATTTTACGGCGGGAGGCTTCGTAAAAAGTCAATCGGGTGATGGTTAAGATAACGCCCATTTTATGGTTCATATAAATTTTATGTTGTGTAAAAGGGAAAAGTTACAGTTCTCCTTCGCCGCCTACAATTTGGATAAATAAATCCTCGAGAGACAGTTGTTGCGGTTGAAGGGAATACACCTCGACGTTATTTTCTACAAGATATCGGGTAATTACTGGCAGTTTAGATTCCCCAATAATCTGGAATGTCAGATGTCCGTCCACCACCTGTAACTCCGTGCACCATTGAGATAAACCAGAAATGATCTCCGAATTTAATTTGTCCGCTTTTAACTCGACTCGTAGCATTCCTTCAAAAAGATTATCAAGGCTGCTAATATTAACAATTTCTCCCTGTTTGATAAAAGCAACCCGGTTGCAGGTAACTTCAACCTCACTTAGAAAATGCGAATTAAGAAATATTGTCGTACCGCGCTGGCTCAAATCTTTAATAATATCCCTGACCAGACGGCGACCAACGGGATCCAGACCCGATGTGGGCTCGTCAAGAATCACCAGCTCAGGGTTATTCAGAATCGACTGGGCTAATCCGATCCGTTGAAGCATCCCCTTTGAAAACGCGTTGAGCTTCTTGTTGGCATGTTCGCTGAGTCCAACCAGATCAAGCAACTCCTGAATCCGCGCTTTTGATACATCGCGCGGGATTCCGAACAAATCAGCATGTACCAGCAGAAATTCGTTTGCCCGCAGCCAGCCATGGAAGCGGAAATGTTCAGGCAGGAACCCAATTTTTGAGCGAATATTTACATCATCGAGAGGGACGCCAAACAGCCTGCCTTCGCCGCTTGTAGGCGCGATCAGGTTGAGCAGCATTTTGACTGATGTGGTTTTGCCAGCCCCGTTTGGACCGAGAAAGCCAAATACTTCTCCACGTTCGACCGAAAGTGATAGGTCTTTAACGGCCAGTTTATCGCCATATTGTTTACTAAGGTTGACAGTTTGAATCGCTGGCGCTGATCCCATTGGTTAAGTATACAGGCAAACGGAAAAAACAGATACAGGTAGACGAGCTATACCATCTCTCGTCTACCGACCTGTTCACGAAGTAAGTATATTTCAAGCAGTTACTTTAAAGAATTTGCGACCAGCAAGGCGTCCGATTTTTCACCCGGGCCAGCCAATCCATGTATTATGCCGTCTTTAACCCAGACCAGCAGATACATATCTCCGGTTTTATATTCGTAATGTTTGATAAGTATTCCGGTTACACCATCGACTGGTACTTCTTCATGTTCAGAATAGTAGCGGGGAACCGGGATAATAAGCGTGGTAGCCCAGTCCACATTCTGGGAGAAATCTGCGGCTTCTTCGGGGCTCATTCCGGTGATCTGCAGGAAGGCTTCGCCGATTTTTACTATATCCAGATCAGGAGGCGCTTCAACAACAGGGCTGGGAGCTTGAATAAAAGATATGCACGAGCTGGGAAGGACTGCCTCAGAATCAGTATCTGATTCTCCTTCCATTTCATCAAATTCGCACTCACCAAACCAGGCTTCAATGCTTGCCGGTATTTCTACGGTTATGCTAGCACCGTCCAAATTTTTTGGGAGTTGAATATCAGACCGGTCGATATCCGTCAGGATTGTGTTTATCTGCTCTAAATCGATATTGAAAGTTGCCTTTCCACCGGGGATTACTCTTATTGAGCTTTCCTGCTTAATTTCAGATGGCAGTCGAACGGCAAAACCAGCCATGCTGCTTGCTTCAGCCGCGTCTGCGGCATCCTGTGGATCGCCGTACTCCTGAATATTGACCTGGTTCGACATCATATATTCAAACTGGGAGGAAGCCCCCAGTTTTTCAGACATATCGTTATTTTGAAACTCGACCACACGCACCTGTTCGACCCGGAACAAGCCCAGGAATGTATTTGCTATGGCTCTGATGGGGGAAAATGTCAATCCAATTGCCAGTAAGACGATCACAGCCAGGATAATCCAGGCTGGTCGGGGTATAGATGAAAACAGTTTACCTGACATATTAATTTCTTTCTCCTTTGATTTATCTACCAGTGTTTTTATTTGGGCCAGGGCTGCCTTTGAATCCTCAGGCGGTCCTTTACTCCCGTCATCAATATATTCCAGGATTTTTTGGACCCGTCCGGTTTCATTTTTAAGTGCTTCAGCAGCTTCCTGGCACTGGGGACAACTGACCAGGTGATTTTTAGTATTCTCAAACTCTTCTGTGGGTAATTCCTCATCCAGATATGCCCGCAAAGTTCCTTCTTCGATATGCATCTTATTGCTCCTCTTCTTGCCCGGTCAACTTCATATAGGCGGACTCGAATTCTCTTTCAGCCCGCACCAGCAGGGTGCCAATTGAGTTCCTTGAGATATTAAAGACTCCGGCTAACTCCTGGTAAGAAAACCCGGAGTGGCGTAATACCAGCAACCTGGCAGAACGGTTGTTTATATTTGACAACGCATCTCTTACCATTTCCTGCTCCTGGTTGAGTTCAATCTTTTCTGTAAAGTCATTTGACTGGGTTTGAACGGAATCAATATAAACCTGTTTGCGTTCATAAAGCACTCTGCGCCGGTTCGCCCTGATAGAATTCAATCCCCGATTTGTAGCGACCCGGTATAACCAGCCGTCCAGGTTCCGGTCATCTTGAGGCGGCTGCTGGTAAATCTGAATAAAAGTTTCCAGCGCAATGTCCTGGGCTTCATCCCAATCCCCTGTGAGCCGGTATACCACATTACATAATCTCTCCCAGTGCTCTCTGAAGAAATTGTCAAAATCAAACTGAAGCCTTTCTGCTGAAGCAGTCACGGTTTTTATTCTGGAAGATAATAGGTTCATTGGTGTCTCTATTGAGGCATGGAAAGAGATGCAAAGGGTTCCATTCCTCAATATATTAACACCGCTGGAGGCTGATTTGTGACAGTAATGTTGTAAGCCAGGTTTTTTTCAGGAACAATTAATTTCCTGTGAGATCGTTTATCTGGCGCTTGATTACACCCCGGGGATGAGTTGTTCACCGGGTTTTAACTGATCATTCAGGATTGGCTTGGTTGAATTTCTTCAATCCGACTTTCATCTCAAGTTCGCCAATTTTTAAGTCCTCAATATATGCTTCCTGGGGTGGCGGTGACGGTATCAGGTCAATTGATAGTGTTTCATTTTTAATATATTTTTCCCAGGTTTGGAAAATCCGGTTGATATCGGCGCTGGATTGGTAGTAAGTTTGGATGCGGTCTTCGATATTAAAGTCGGCGTTTTTTCGCATCGCCTGGATCCGGCGAACAATCTCACGCGCCAGCCCTTCATCCTGAAGTTCCTGGGTAATCCGGGCATCAACCGCTACAGTCAGCAGCTTATCTGCCGCGACTGTCAGACCCTCGCGTGGCAGGGTGGAGACCTGAATCTCTTCAGGCAGCAAATCAATGCTTTCCCCATTAAGTTCGATCACCACCGGAATGTTAGAGTTGACGCTCTCGACGACTTTACCTGGATCAAGCGAATCCAAAGCAGCCCGAATTTTTGGGAATTTCGGACCAAATTTTGGTCCAAGCAGTTTATTGTCCGGCATGATACGGAAGGCAACCAGTTCTGTCGCCATTTTCACAAACTCAAAATCCTTAACATTCAATTCGTCTTTTATGATTTCCTGGATTTCCCGGTCAAGTTCCTGTTCTTCTCCGCTGTAGACGAGCACTCTGGCAAGTGGTTGGCGGACTTTCAACCCGGCGCTGTTGCGGGCGCTGAGACCCAGGCTAGCAATCTGGCGAGCCAGGTCCATTTGTTTCAAGAGGCTCTGGTTTACTGCGGATTGATCATCTGATGGCCAGAGGGTATGGTGAATGCTAGTGTGGGCATCCGAAAATACCGAAGATACAAGATTGTGGTGCATGCTTTCGGTAACGAAGGGTATAAAAGGAGCGAGCATGCGGATATATTTCAGAAAAACATGATACAGGGTGGCATAGGCTGTATTTTTGTCATCATCATGTTCACTCTTCCAGAATCTCCTCCGGCTGCGGCGGATGTACCAGTTGGAAAGGTCATCCTGAAAACTTTCCAACTCTGTTGTTGCGCTGTAAGGATCAGAATTCTCCAGTGCAGAGGTTACAACCGGGATAATCTGGTTGATGCGGGCCAGAATCCATGCATCCAGCAGGTTTCCACTCTTTGGTGTATTTTCATAAGGATGGTAAGGATCGAATTGTTGAGCAGGTTCAGAGCCCGCAGGATCAGAAATTGGCGACCAGTTATCAATGCTGGCATATGTGACCAGAAAACTGTACACATTCCAAAGCGGGATCAAGAAACGGCGGCGGGTTTCATCACCGCGATTAAAACCAAACAAAAGGTCATTTTCTGGTTTATGGGCGCAGTATAGCCAGCGCATAACATCAACCCCCATTTTGTCGGCAGCCTCATTAAATTCGATCGAGTTGCCCCAACTCTTATGCATCGGTCGACCGTCTTCAGCTAAAAGAGTGGCATAGCTGAAGTTTTCCATGAAAGCTGGGCTTTTATCTAGAACCGTGCCCATAGCAAGCAAACTGTAAAACCAGTTGCGGAACTGCCCCGGGAAAGATTCGCTGATCCAATCAGCCGGATACCAGGTTCGCCAGTATTCACGGTCTGTCCGGTATCGCAGGGTACTGAATGATACAATTCCGGCGTCCAGCCAGGGATTGCCCACATCCGGAATTCGTTTCATTAAACCATTACATTCCGGACATTTAATCTTGACATAATCGATAAACGGACGATGGGGGGTATGGCCCTCGAAGACTTCCCAACCTTCAACAGCTCTTTCCTGAAGTTCAAATTCGTCTCCAATGACCTCATGCGTGCCGCAACCTTCACAAATCCAGATTGGGAGCGCCAGTCCCCAGTAACGCTTTTTGCTGATCATCCAGTCATGCATATTGTGCAGCCAGTCCATCTCGCGGGCGTACCCAAATTCTGGAATCCAGCGAATCCGGTCAACCACGTCCATGATCTGGTAGCGCAGACTGCGTTCTTTCTGTTCTGGTGTTAGTTCGCTCCTGGGGACATCGTACACTTCACCCATGCTTACAAACCATTCATCAACCAGACGGAAAATCAATTCAGTCGCGCAGCGCCAGCACCTGGGATAGCGGTGTAAATAATCCTGCACTTTATACAGTAAACCTTTTCGCTCAAGTTCTTTAAATATTGGTTCCGCGATCTCAGCCACATTTTGACCTGTTAACCAATCAAACCCCTGAACAAAATAACCTTCATCATCGAGGGGCGCGATTATTGGGAATTTATGGTCTTTACCCAGCTCAAAATCCTCCGCGCCGCATCCAGGAGCAATGTGTACAATTCCGGTGCCCTCGGTTTCTCCGACTTCACCCCACAGGATTACCTGGTGGGCTTGTGCAGCGGTTTCGCCGACTTCTTTGATTAACTGCTTCATGTGCGACAGACCCCCGGGAGTATTGGCTGCCGGAAGGTCGTCAAACGGACCGTCATAGGTCCAACCTTCCATTTCAGCACCTTTTAATTGATCAATGATTTTGTAATCGCCGTTCAGCATATAAAGCGTACCTTTTGAAAGGTAGAAATATTTTTCTCCTTGCTGGACTTTTACATAATCGAGTTCCGGGCCTACTGCTGCTGCGACATTGCTCGTCAGCGTCCAGGGGGTAGTGGTCCATACCAGGAGCGATTCGTTTTGCCGGCCTCGCAGTGGAAGGCGCAAAGTGACGCTTGGGTGGGTTACTTCAGCATAGCCATCAGTGACGATCTCGTGCTGGCTGATTCCAGTTGCGCAGCGCGGGCACCAGGGCATTACATCCGCGCCGCGATACAACCACCCATTCTCCCAACAAATCTTAAGGAATTTCCAGATCATATAATTATTTTCGTTAGAAAATGTAAAATAGCTGCCTCCCAGTTCCGGAAGCCCCAGGCGACCCACAATCTGTTCGACGCTGTCGGTTACTTCACCCTGTGGACCTTCAACTGTGATGACCTGAGAGGGATCTTTTAGAAGCAGTTCTGCCAGCTCGCCCAGTTGTTCGGTATCATTCCAATCCATCCAGTAACCCAGACGAATGGATTGTTCAGTCTGGACAGCAGCGTATCGCAGTACCCGGGCTTTACAATCAAGTACAAATTTCTCCAACCCATATTCTTCGATATCTTTTTTGGATTTAAATCCCTTTTCCTTTTCCACTTCGACTTCAACCCATAAACCCTGGCAGTCAAAACCGTTCTGGTATCTCAACTTGCGGCCGCGCATGGTCCAGAAGCGCATAAACAGGTCCTTGTAGGTGCGCCCCCAGCCATGGTGGACGCCCATTGGGTTGTTTGCGGTGATGGGTCCGTCGATGAATGACCACGGCGGATCATCCTTATGGATTTCATATAGCCGGTTAAAAGCGTTTGTTTTTTTCCAGAATTCTAATATTTCCCTTTCCATGGAGGGGAAATCAACTCGATTTGGTACATTTTTAAAGGGCATTCTTCCTTCTACCTCCGGATGGTTTATTTACCATAATTGATAATTTCACTTTTAAACGTTGGGCGTATATGCTTTTTTTATTTTTTACAACAAGTTCCAGTTTCTTATCTAATTAAACATTATTTAAAATGTTATCCAACCTTCCTGATAATAACTAAAACTCCCGTCCGCTCAGGGACGAGAGTTTATAAAAATTCTCCCGTGGTACCACCCAGGTTCCCGCCAACTGCGGGCTGCTCAGTCGAGTACAGTATTAACCTTCAGCTTCTTGAGTATACAATACTCGCGTAATTGATAACGGGGTACGAATCCGGTCGGCTTAATAGTTGGGCAGCCCTGGCGGGCATTTCAACGTTCAGCTTACAGCTCAGGAAGGATTTTCGACCTGTTGACCTGCCCTGGCTCTCACCTAGTCCAGGTTCGCTGACAGTTCAACCCAGGCTTACTCGTTTCCATCACAGCTTTTATATGATTGGATTTAGCCAGTGATTATGCCATAATTGGTTAGAGAGGTCAACAATCAATAGTACAGGAAGGTTGATCGAATACATAAAATCTCTCAATAATTGATTTGAAGAATTCTACGAAAAAGATGTAGGTCGCATCCATTTTGGATATAATCAAATTGGATACAGCGAATATAAATCGGTGGAATAAGCTTGCAGGAGGATAGATAATATGGAGATACTGGGAGTTGACATCGGAGGTTCGGGAATAAAAGGCGCTCCGGTGGATACCAGAACCGGAGTATTGCTCGAATCGAGATACCGCATCCCAACCCCGGATAAGGCTAAACCGAACCCGGTTGCCGAAGCTGTGGGGGTTTTAGTTGATCACTTTGAGTGGAGCGGATTGATCGGCTGTGGCTTTCCAGCCGCAATCCGAAATGGACATCCTGTGACCGCCGCCAATATTAATAATGGCTGGATAGGTACAAACGCCAACGAGCTTTTTTCTGAATTCACCGGCTGCCGGGTTATGGTGATTAATGACGCCGATGCGGCCGGTCTTGCGGAAATGAAATTTGGGGCTGGCATCGACCGAAAAGGGACAGTAATCCTTGTTACCATTGGAACCGGGCTTGGAACTGCTCTGTTCGTGGATGGCAAACTGCTGCCGAATGCGGAACTAGGTCATATTGAGATAGAAGGAAAGGATGCTGAAGAAAAAGCTACTGATGCTGCCCGGAAAAGGGAAAAAATGTCCTGGAAGAAATGGGCAGGTTACTTTGACAGATATTTGGCGACTCTTGAAAGTTTGTTGTGGCCAGACCTGTTTATTCTTGGTGGCGGGGTGAGCAAAAAGCATGAGAGTTTTATCCCTCATTTAACGGTACAGGCGGAGGTCGTCCCTGCCCAGTTACTGAACAATGCCGGGATTGTAGGCGCTGCGCTGGCTATGGATTTAGCGATTGCAGATGGTGATATTACTTAGTTCGGGGGCGGTGTGATTTCTTTATACGTTATATGAATAGAAGTGGGGGAATTGCCGGTTGGATTTATATCTGGAATTAAGCGGCATTCGCTGGTGATTGTTTGTTGCGGAATATTTTTTGCAGAATTTTTTGGATGATATAGATCGATGCCGCCGATGCCAGAATAATCAGGTATACATCAAGAGGCGCCCGGTAACGGGTTACTCCATAAGTAATGGCAGCATAAAAGGTAAACGAAATAAATAATGTGATAAAGAGGCTGGTTTGAGAAAATTTATCCCGAAACAGCCAGAATCCTACCAGCCCCAGAATAAGAATCGGGACATAAGAAAAGAAATAAATAAATTGTTTTATCCTGGATAGTGTTACCGGCTCCAATCTCCATGACCATAATGAAATAACTTTAAATGCTGTCAGTTTGACAAATTGGTCCGGATGGTTAATCCAGTAACTCCAGGGCATTGATTTATCCCATGCCCGGGCTTGCTCTATTGACATCCCCTGTGTCTGTTGTTCATCCCATAATGGCCCCTGCTCATAAACGCGGTCAGAACTTTTAGACTTTAATGAGATATCAGTAAATGGTCCTGTCCCCTGGTAATACTCTAACATCATTGGGTGGTAAGCTTTATAAAGGTTACTGGATCCGTAAGACCCAAATGGAGCGAGGATTCCTTTTGTGAGCAGATTTCGTATTGTCCAAGGTGCGAGCAGTGCCAGGAATACAATGGATAAAGCGAATGATTGTCTGACCCAGATTTTTTTTGGTATATTTGAAGTCAGGTAGTACCAAACCAGGATAAAGGGGATCAGGAAAACAATTTTTGGCCGGCAGAGAGCTGTTAGACCTAAAAAGAAAGCTGCTGGAATAACATTTTTTCCGGTGGGGTTCTCTTGCATTTGTAGCAGGAACCATACTGATGCCAGCAGAAGCAATGTGAATAACATTGTCTCATATATATTAGGTGGACTGCCCTGGAAGAAATAATACGGGTAGAAAATCACCCAGAGACCTGCCAGTACCCCTTCCGCATTTGAAAAAATCTTTCTGCCTAAAAGGTACGAAACAAAACCAACAAGCCCACAAACAATCGATAATGAAACTGCGATCCCGAACCAGGTTTCGCCAAATATTAAATAACTGGCAGCCAGAAAAAAGGTGTATATGGGAGGAAGGTAAGCCAAGCTGTATCTATGTGAGGCAGTGTCAACAAATAACGCTGTTCCCTTACTGTCAAGAAGATATTTTGCGGGTCTGTGATACGGTCCGTACACAGGACCCTGATAAGCCTCCTTTACCAGATAGAAGTAAAGCATATGGGTACCAATGCTGATTGTTATAATTATTATTAAGACGATGATTGGATTATTCAGTAAAGAGTAAATTGAGTTGTGATGCCTGATGGCTTTCATAATTGCTTACAAATGAAATTTGATACCTGAAACAAACAAACCGAAATCTTGGTCGTTCATCACCAGCCGACATGAACCAGTGGAGACACTGAAAAAAGTTCCGAAGTCCAGAATAAAAACCGGGGAATTTAGTACCCCAGAGGAATCAGATTTAATTAAATTCAGCACAGGATTTTTTTGCTTAAAAAGATTTTGGTATATTGTGAGCAGCAGCTAATAAGCGCCCAGGCGTCTGATCACTACCCAGGGAGTGCGAATCAGGATGAAAATATCCAGCCAGATGGACCAGTTGCGAAAATAATATTCATCCATTCGAATCCGAAACTCATAACTCACATCATTGCGGCCATAAACCTGCCACATCCCGGTTAATCCAGGTCTCAAACGGATGTAGTGGTGTAATGTGTCTTCATGCAGGTTCTTTTGCTGCGGCATGAACGGACGCGGCCCGACCAGGCTCATTTCACCCTTGAACACATTCCATAATTGAGGCAGTTCATCAATGCTGTAAAGCCTTAATATCCGTCCAACCGGCGTTATTCGCGGGTCATCCTTCAATTTCTGGTAACTCTCCCATTCATCCTGAAGAATTGAATTGCTGGAGAGATATTCATCCAGTTTCTGATCCGCGTTTTCATACATGGTACGGAACTTAAGCATCTGGAAACTCTGACCGTCTTTTCCGATTCGGGTTTGTCTGTATAAAATGGTACCTTTTGAAGTCAATTTAATAAAAATTGCTATGATCAGGAAAAAAGGAGAAAGCAGGACCAGTAATAAAAGCGACCCGGTAAGATCGAACAATTGTTTCTGGGCGCGTGACACCGGCTTTGCGAGCTCATGTTTCTTTTCAATGCCAGCCATCCCCCCCAGTTCCATGAACTTTACCCATAAAAATGGCTGCTCGCTGGCGATATCGACCCAAACAACTCTCTCAAAATTATCTTCAATGAGATCCAATCTCATCCCGCCCCACAGGCTTTTTGTTTTGTCTGTTAATATTGTGCATCGAATATTCTTGTCCTTGCACACGGAAATGAGTGAATTCTGCAACTTTTTCCCTGCATCAATATCCTTAACAAAAGCCTCCTTTTCTGGAACCAGGTTTAGAACGGGTCGCATACCTATGGTTGGATTGTTTATTAGATGTTCGATTGCAGTCTGGTTAAGCTCAGGCGGCCCAAAAACCGCTACTGGTTCACCCCAGTACCCAATTCTTATCAACAATTTTCTGGTTAACAGCCTTGACAGTGGAATAAATCCCAGGGCAAGCGCCCAGCTCAGGATAAATATTGTCCTTGAGAAAACCTGGGGGATGTACATGAGGTATAAGACGATAATGAATGTTACAAATCCCAGGCTTGTGCTAATTGTCAGCCTTCTGAGTTCATCTACAGGGCCTATTCCGATTGCGGGATACAGGTTTTGCAGAACATATAACAGGGGAAAAATCAATAAGAGAGGGATTATCCGGTAATACGGTTCGATACTGAATTCGCCAAGCATTACTGTCCGCAGGCCGATCGCGATAATTAATGCAAAAAGCAAGCCTGTAAGATCAGCCAAAACCAGCGCAACCACCATAATCCAGCGAACCTGGCGTCGAAGAAATCCTGGGTTGGCTTTTTCCCCGGGTTCAATTGGGATTGAGATGATTTCTTGCATTGATGGTTGTATATCCATATGCTCAATAGTGATAAGTAACAGGATGTGTTCGATTTCAATCTAACTGCAGGGTTGAAGATGCAGTTGAATTAAGATTCGTTTTTTATTAATTGCTGAAATTTTACCAAAACGCCCTTTAGAATCTCCTCTTTTGACCAGTGTTTCTGGGCGAACGCACGTCCCAAAGAACCGTATTGTTGCCTGGAGTGTGGATTGTAATATAAATTTCTTATTTCATCTGCAAGAGCTTGGGGATCGCCCGGAGCGATAATCCGGATTGTCCCGCTGAGTTCGCTTGTGATTTCTGTTTCCGGCAGGGCAGTGGCGATTACCGGTTTACCGCTTGCCAGCATCCCTGTCAGTTTTGATGGAAGTACGGCATCCGCTGTGCCTGGTCTTTGGGGAAGCACGTGGATATCTGCAATGTTCAGCAGATGGTTTAACTTTTTCACTGGCTGCAGTGGCGCGAATAATATATTTTGCACTCCCCGTGATTTTTTTATCAACCATTCTTTCAAAGGACCTTCACCGCTGAGCACAAAAAATAAGCCTTTAATATTTTCGAGCAACTTCGCGGCATCGATAACCAGGTCCAGATCCTGTTTGTTCCCCATATTTCCCGCATAAAGGACAACTATCTTCTCCTCAGGGATACCTAATTCAGCCCTTAGCGGGCTCGCGCCATCCAGGGGGTAGATAAGACCTGTGTCGACCCAATTCGGGAAATAGAAAGTCTTGTGCGCTGGAACATTTTTTTGCTTGAGTGATTCGATCATTCGCTTCGATATTGTTGAACAGATGTCGAACCGTCCGATTGAGTACTCCTCATACTTTTTTGCCAGAGGGTATATCAGTCGTTTGCCCGGGAGCATTGCCAATCCTGAGGCAGCCTCAAGCTCAAAATCCTGGATATGGAGCCAGGAAACAGCTCTAACCCTTCTGGAATACCGGTAAACTGCAGGAGCGTTGAATAATGTGGGCGCGACTGAAAATACAATATCAGGTTTCCATTGGAATTGGTTTAACAGTTCCAGCGAGCTGGAAAAGCCAAAGGAGCCCAGGTGAATGATCCTCTTCAAACCGGTTGGGTTTTTTGGAACGTATATTGGACAGCGGATAACTTCAATTCCGTTCCAATATTCTGTCTGATAACGGACACCTTTATACTTATCCGGCTTTTTCCAATGGGGGTAGTAAGGTGGGGCGCTGATTATCCTGACCGGGTTGCCCTGTTCTACCAGGTATTCAGCCAGTTCTGTGGTGTACTTGCCTGTACCGGTTACTTCAGGCGCGAAGTTGAGTCCACATATTAATACGCGCATTCTAAAAATCAATTCGCCCGTGGGAGAAAAACATAACTTTGATTGTCGAGATAGTTGTTTTCCGGTACGGGTGTTTTTCCATCCGGACTGGTTCCAGGCTCTTGATAACCAGCTCTTGAAAAGATATCTGCAATTTTCTCTCGGTTAGCGCCCTTATGGAACTCAAGCAGGATTATTGGTTTCTGATCCCGTAAAATAGCGACCATACCCTGCAACACGCTTAATTCCATCCCCTGAACATCTATTTTAACGCCGTTGATTTTTGGATCCTTATTGGTTATTTGGGGCCACAACCAGTCCAGACTTGTTACGACAAATTGGACCGTGCCGGTGTTCTCAATTGTGCTGTCGATCATTCCGCGTTCCACCGGCAGCTGTTTAATCGTAATACCATCAACTTGTCCTAAAGCGAGAGGCAGCACAGTTGATTGCCTGAAATCATTGATCGCCATTGTCTGGTCTAAATAACCCGCGGTGGTCAACATTGGTTCAAAAACAAATACCCTCCCGAGGCTGCCAACCTGTCTGCACAAAGCGATGGCGGTGTACCCGTAATGGGCGCCTACATCCAGCCAGGTTTCGCCGGGTTTAATATTCTCCTGGATCCAGTCCAGCAGGCTCTTCTCTGTACGTCCGGTTATTGCAGCCGGGTAATCGTGCCACGAAGTGACTATTTTAAACCCGCGCAGCGGGCCAGCGATAATACGGTGTTCACGCACTGTCTTTGGCAGAAAATTTCTGATACTTGATTTTATTTTTTGGTTCACTTCACTGCAAAAAATTTATGCTTTCGGATTCACTAATTTAGTTCTTTCAGGTGATATTTTGTGTTTCTAACCACTTTACTGTTTTTGCGATTCCTTCGTCAGTAGTATATGGTGGAGTTCCGAAAACCTCAATGGTCGGACTGACCGGGACGATATTGGTTGTTGTGAGGTTCTTATACCTGGATGAGTACATCGGGAAAGGAACACCAAACTTTACAAGAATATCCCCTGTATACGCCAGTATCCGGATCAATTGATCTGGCAGAAGTTTTACAGGCCTGCCTGTGAGAGCCAGGGAAAACCTGTTGACCCATTCATACTGGCTGGACGGCAATTCGCCAATGTAGTAAGTTTTCCGCTCGACTAAATCGCTGGGTGCAGTCAGGATCTGGTCAATTTGCCAGACTGCATTTTCTACATAACCATAACTCCGGATTACCCGGTCCCCAGCCGGGTGGAAATAAAGACCTTTTTTCATGAGGCGCCACAATCCGTAAGGCAGATGAGGGTGCCAGGGTCCCCAGATATTTGTCGGCCTGATGATTGTCCAGGTGCATTTGATATCTGCCCTACGTACAATTTCTTCCATAACCGCTTTGCTCTTACCATACAGCATAAGCGGATTGTAATCCGTATCACTTGCTGGTAAACCTGAACCGGGTTTACGGACATGCTGGGTGGATGTTACGATAAGCCTGGATACGCTGGGAGTTTTGTTGCAGGCAGATAGTAAGGTTGATATTCCTTCTGTATTTTCTTTATAATCTTCCAGTGTTTTACCTTCCATACTTGCTTTTGCCGCAAGATGAACCACATGAGTGGGTCTGAAAGCCGTAAACTTGAAGAGCACATCTTCGAAATCAAGAATGTCGGATTTTTGCCAGTAATCGATATGGGAGGGTTTATTCGGCTCATTGATGTCCAGGTTGGTAAACTTGCGTGATTTTTCTATAAAATAATCTGCAAGGCAGGTCCCTATAAAACCGCTGCCTCCTGTTATCAGAACTCGGACATTTGTCATTCTAAAAATTTGTATACTCTTTCTCTGTTTATTGCGATATTTGAATTACATGATTTATTCAGGGTGTCTGCCCGTTTAGGATTTTTTGATAGACTTTGATCATTAATTCGACATTCTTGTCCCAGTTGAATTTCTCGCGGGCGAGATTGTGGGCATTCCTGCCCATCTCAGCGCGCAAACCCGGGTCGGAGTAAAGGCTCAGCATACCAGCCATAAAATCTTCATCATGACAATCGGTTACCAGCCCGGCTTTTGCACCATCAATCTCCTGCCAGATATTTATTTTGTTGGTGATAACGGCTGGCATTCCGCTCGCCAGTGCTTCAACCAGGGCCACCCCAAAGTTTTCAGTATAGGATGACAGGACAAAAATATCTGCGTCCTGGAAGGCGGCGAGTTTTTTTTCGCCCTTCAGCATCCCGGTGTAGGTCATTCTGTCAAGTACGCCAAGTTCTGAAAGCCAGCCGTTGACCTTTGCCATGTAATTTGTTTCATCAGGGCCGGCAATAACAAGGTGGACATCCGGATGGAGATAGGCGATTTTTGCAAACGACTTACACAATATATCCAATCCTTTTTTAAAATCAATCCTTCCAAGAAACAGGAATAAAAATTTATCTTCTAATTCGGGATATTCTCTCCGGAATACGCCTTTTTCCGGTAGATTGGCATACTCATCCACATTAATTCCGATGGGCACAACTATCCCCGGCGACTGGATGTTCATCGCTTTGTGCGCCAGGTCTTTTTCCCCTTGCGAGGTGTAATGAATTGCAGCAGAGTGGTTTAGATTACGATATTCGAAAAGGAAATTATAGATAGACTTTTTGATCCGGCTTTTGTTTCGCAGGAAGGGGTCAAGCGTCCCGTGCGGGCGGATAATATACGGTACGCGGCCCTTTCTGCAGTAATACGCGGCCGCGCTTGAATGGTACATGTACAGGCTGTGGATATGCACCAGATCAAATTCTTCAACTGTAGCCTTTAATTTGCTGCTCAATGCTCTTGAATAACCGTACTTGCGGCTTATTGAGACCGGAAAGTGGAAGATTCTGACTCCATCTTTCAACACAAAATTATTCAATGGTACATCAAGATAGCCTGTGATGTTCAGGTTGGTCGTATAAATGCTTGCCTCAATATTTCGTTCGACCAGGGCGCGGCACAACTCCGGTGCGACCTTGGCAGGGCCGCCTCTTTCAGGGTAAATTGCTCCCAAAACATGCAGAACTTTCATAAGGTCATGATCCACATTAATATGTAAATTGAATAAAACTTTCCTGACCCATTTTATTATCCCATAAGAAGGTGGATATTTTGACTGCGGCCTCTCAAGAAAACAAATCTTCATAAAGGGCGATCATCCATAACCCGGGAGGAACAGCAGAAATAATCGCGATAAAATAAATGCGGTTTTTAATCCCGGACATTTAAAAAGTCCAGCAGCTGATCATTAAGTGGGTAACGCTTGAAAAAATATATCAAACCGTATTTAGAGGTATTTAAACTTTTAAAAGGGAACCCGTTTAAGCTTACCGGGTTGATCCTGTTTTCTTTTTTTGGCACGCTGATTGAGGGCTTCGGCCTGGCTTTGCTGCTGCCAATCTTAGAAGGAGCTTCAATCGAAAATGGAGTCCTGGGGTCCATTCCGGTAGTGTCATTGCTGTTCAGTGCTGTAAACGAATTTACTTTAACAGAGCGGGTGAGGATTGCGGCATTGCTCTTGATAATGACATTCACAATCAGGAGCCTGTTCCTGGCTGGCGCTCAAATATTATCAAATATGCTTGCAATCCAGACAGAGGGAAAACTGCAATTGCAGATATTCAAACAGGTGCAGGCAGTTCAGATTTCATATATATATGGAGAAAAACAGGGCAATATCCTGGAAGTTTTAAACAGACATACCAGTCAGACCGGTATGCTTATCCATGAAGTGATTGAAGGAATTACTTCCCTGCTTGCGGTTATTGCATATGTCGGTGTGATGCTTTGGATATCCTGGGAGTTGACCCTTATTACAGTTATTCTGCAGTTATTGATAACGTTATTTGTCAGACAGCGCCTCTCAGAACGGATAAAAATTCTGGCATACAAAACCCGTGCATTGGGCATGCAGGTCAGTTCAATTCTGGTTGAAAACCTCTCGGCGGTGAAGTTGATTCATTTGTTCTCCCGGGAGACCTATACCCAAAAACGGTTCATTGATGTGCAAAATTCGTTTATCTCTCACTATCTCAGATCTGAAAATTTACTGAAGTTGAGCGTACCGCTGTATAACTTTCTAAACGGGTTAGTAGTTGGACTGATCCTGATCGCCAGCACCTTTGTGCTTCCAGATGACAACGATGTTTGGTTAGGCCAGGTGATTCTATTTATTATCATTATTTTCCGGTTGATGGCTCCGGCGGCGAGATTTAATTACGCCAATTCGAGGATTTCCCAGTTAGAACCTGCCCTGGAATCGGTCCAGGATTTTCTTCGCCGGGATGACAAACCCTATCTGGATGATGGTGAAATCCGTTTTTCTCAACTTGAGGGCAGCATCCAATTTGAGGAAGTCTCTTTTCGTTATGGCGAAGACGAAGAGCGGGCTCTAAAAAATGTTACTTTCCAGATCCCGTGCGGAAAGATGACTGCAGTAGTAGGCGAGTCAGGGGCTGGAAAAACAACTTTGGTCAACCTGATAGCCAGGCTTTATGACCCGCAATCCGGGAGAATACTGCTTGATGGTGCAGACCTGCGCGATTATCAGATTGATACCTGGCACACGAAAATAGCGGTTGTCAGCCAGGATACCTTCCTGTTCAACTCTTCAGTTGCGGAAAATCTCCGCTTTGCTAAACCGGAAGCGCCAGACGAAGAGGTTATTCATGCCGCCCGGTTAGCCCAGGCGCACGAATTTATTCAGAAACTGCCTTTAAAATATGAAACCGTGCTGGGCGACCGCGGAGTTCGGCTTTCAGGTGGACAGCAGCAGCGGATCGCGATTGCCCGGGCGCTGCTGGTGAACCCACAATTGCTGATCCTGGATGAAGCTACCAGCGACCTTGACACTGAAACCGAAAAGGCGATCCAGTCCGCGATTGAAAAGTTCAGCCAGGGGCGAACACTGTTTGTTATCGCCCACCGTCTTTCAACCGTAAAACAAGCCGACAACATCGTTGTTTTGTTAAATGGAGAAGTTGTTGAACAGGGCAGCCATAGAGTTCTTATGGATAAAAATGGTTATTACAAAAGGCTGGTATTATCTCAAGATTTATCTGTAGACCATCCTGGGGAAGTGTTTTGAATTATTTTCCATTAGATAAACTCACCCGGTTTCGAGGTCAATAACAACTGTATCTCTTCGCATGGAAAAAGTTCTTTCAATAAAGTCGCTGGGTAGAGAAATTATATGGACTTTAGTGTACTATTGGCGGTTGGGAAAACAGCTGATTTATCCTGTGTTCCCAATTAAATCTGAACCAAAGGTTTCTGCTATCATCCCTGTTTATTCCCCGGAACGGTTAAGGAATGTAAAAAGGCAGATTGAATTGCTTAAAAAATGCGATTTTATCGAAAGGATCGTTATTTCAAACCATAACCCGGACATAAAGCTGAAACAGGTGCTGGAAGATTCTGACGACCGGATAGTGGTAGTTGATCAAAACACCAGGCGTGGTTGTGGCTACCAGTGGCTGGTTTTGAAAACATTTCAGCCGGATTTAATTTTCAGCATCGATGACGACATGCTACTTTTTCCTTTCCAGCTGGTGAAAGTTCTTGAAGAACTTGAAAGTAATCCGGGTGTTCCACATGGCGTGGCAGGCTGGTCCGGGCGGGTTTATCTAAAAAACCAGGAAGTCTGTGTAAATCGTTTAACCCAATTCTATGCGATCACAATAGAACATTTAGGGAATTATTTTGAACTGGTGGATGCAATTGCTTCAGGTGATGGAGATATAAAAGAATTAATCGAATTCTGGGGCGATGACCTGGTTATCAGCAGGACTGGCTCTGACTTGCCTCGAATACACAAAGTGGGTGTGATAATCCAGGATCGGACTGCTACGAAACTCGGTGTCGCTACTTTCACATATGATGGGTTTTTGGATAACAGAAAAAAGGTAAGCAATTTGTTGAAAGAGATTACGGATATTACGGAATTTCGAAAAAAGTAAATTTTTGCGGAAGTGGTTTGTATTAATCGTATTTAAAAAAGGCTTCATGACTACAATAGGTATTTGGGGGTGAATCCAATCCAGAACAGGCAGCTTGCCTTCTGGCAATATCAAGAAGAAATTCTGGGGATTATGGGATTATCTCTGAATAGAAGACGGGTTTATCGAGAAGCATTTGGGGTTTTTATCGCGAATATTACCAGCCCCGAATAGTATTCGAAAATCTTTCGGCTCTGGTTTATGGGAGAAAAACCAGAGCGGCAATACAGGTTATAGAACTTCAAATTTACATTATTGGCAATACTCGTTCCAACTTTTACCCCGGTATCTGTTTGTTTGGATCAGACTCCAAAAATAGTTCCCATTGATGATCTGCAGCGCTCGATACATCCATCTCAATCTTGACCTGGGCATCGCCTCTGCAGAATTTTCCAGAAACCACTTATAGAAATCAGCCCACTCCTTGATAATAATTTCTCTTTTGGACACTGTTTTTGCGAATGGGTGTTTTCTGAAGGCGACCAGCGGTTCCGGTAAGTAAATAAATTCAATGCCTTCAAGCAGCATCCGGAAGAAAAGATCGGTGTCCATCACATAGTCATATTCCGGTTTCAAGCCTCCCACCTGGTCGTAAGCCTTGCGGGTGAAAAACCAGTCCGGGTTGATAATATTCAAACCCCGTCGTCCAAACCAGTCAGCCTGGCGGATATGCTTTATTATTTCAATGATCAACCCGTCTTTATCGATGATGAGGTAATCTCCGGCAAAGATACCTCCTTGCGGATTGTTTTTTAAGGCTTCTGCTAGTAATCTGAGCGAGTTTGGCAGCAGGATATCATCGCTGTTTACCCACCCCATAATTTCGCCGGCAGCAATATTAAACCCTTCGATTAAAGCGTCCGTTTGGCCGGCGTCCTTTTTACTCTGCCAGTGGTGGATATCCCGTTCAAATTTTTTTATTATTTCGATTGTCCCGTCTGTGCTGCCCCCATCCATGATGATGAATTCAAGATTGGGGTAATCCTGGGATAAGATTGATAAGATCGATTCCTCGATAAATTCTCCTTGGTTGAGGGTGGGCATGATGACAGATATTCGGGGGTATTCCATGTATTTTAATCCGATTAAAGTTGTTTTGAAGGTTTATCGGGTTCAGAGGTAATTATTTTCTAAACTCGAGATCTAAAAAGGAATATTATCAGACAAATCGATCAGCTTCAAAATAACAGAATTTTTGAAAAACGAGATTGAAAGATTAAATTTTCCGTAAATTCCTTTTTTAGTATAAAATGAGTTTGCTTCAGAGAATTATTTATGCATTTTTTGTGGCCGGTTGATTACTTATAAACTCTCAGGTTTTTATAAAAATGATAAATTTGTTAAACAGTTTCGCTTATTTTATTTTTGCCGTTAATATAATTTTTCAACCACATAATATTTTGGAGGCCAATCCGGTAAATTTTGAACCGGGCCCATTATATTTCACCATTTTTAAATCCAACCACGAAAATCCAGAACCCCCTGACGATGTACAACAACTGATCCTTGCAAATTCCTTTTTTAATATCTGGTATGGATTGACACAATCATTTGGTCAATTTGGACAACCCCAGCCCTGGGTGAATGTCCTTGGGGAATTAGAAAATACTTCTGGCATTGAATCGCTTTCATATACTCTTAATGGGAGTTCTCAAGTTGCTTTGAACTTTTTAAAAGATAAACGGAGATTAAACAATGATGGCGATTTTAATATTGACCTTTTATCATCTGATTTGATTAATGGCCAGAATACAGTTGTTGTTACTGCTCAAAAAGATGACGGGAGCGCTGAAATTGAAACCATTCTGGTCAATTACAATCGTGCAACAGGATGGCCATTGCCATACACTATCGATTGGAACACGGTTTCAAATGATGCCGAAATCCAGGATGTAGCCCAGGTTGTGGATGGAAAATGGACAATCACACCCGACGGTATTCGCACGGTAGAGCCGGGTTATGACCGTCTGATAGCCATCGGAGACCGCACCTGGGATAATTATGAGGTCACTGTTCCGATAACAATACACTCAGTTTCTTCAACGGATTACGGAGTTGGTGTTCTTGTTCGCTGGGATGGTCATACCGACGACCCGGTTATTTGCAGCCAACCTAAATGTGGCTGGTTACCACTTGGAAATATTGGATGGATTTCAAGTTTGTATTTGAGACTTTTCTATGGAGGGGAAAAATATTTCGTATGGCAACCGGATTACACATACATGCTTAAAATGAGGGTGGAAACAACAGGATTGAACTCAACCTACCAGGTCAAGATTTGGAACCCATCAAATCAAATCGAGCCTGATGATTGGGGAATTACCCGCACTAGAACCAATTTACCTGCAAATGGTTCCTTTCTTTTGCTTGCACATCTTGCTGATGTTACATTTGGAAATCTTACTGTCATACCCGTTGGGGATTTGACCCAAAGCACATATCTTCCGTTTATTTTTCGTTGAAATCACGTTACCAATTTTGTGATATTCCTTATCTATGTGAAATTTAACCTCTCCAAATTGAATATGGATATGAAATTCGAGAGGACAACCATAAGCAGATCTATATTTGTAGTTATGCCATTCATTCCACTAACAAGAAAGTGAAGAATCTCAACTTTTCTCGAACTCAGAACCGGCTTTTATCCAATTTAGCAAATATTAAAAAAAGTAAGAAATCTTGCCCAGAAATGTTGCCTTAAAGCATTGGCATTGATGCGCAATCTTTTTACTCAGCACACTATACAAATTAGTAAATTCTTTTAATTGTTATAATTACATGTATAAATATGCTCTTGAATCACAAAAATTTGATTATTCTGGTACGATGGCATTTATATTCCGGGATAGAGCAAATTCAATGTTATCAAGGTTGAGTAATTGAACATAAGCCAGCCATTAATAAGTATCGGCCTTCCAGTATACAATGGAGAGAAATACCTGCCGGAAGCAATAAATTCGATACTTTCCCAGTCCTACAGCAATTTTGAATTAATCATTTCCGATAATGCGTCAATTGATAATACTGAATGTATTTGTCAGGAAATCAGCAATAAGGATTCAAGGATAAGTTATTACCGCCAGGAGTACAACATTGGCGCAGTGCCAAACTTTAATTATGTGCTCAATTTATCGAAGGGAAAATATTTTAAATGGGCTGCTCATGATGATGTACTTTCACCAGACTATATAGCCAGATGCACGCAGGTATTGGAGCAGAATAAAGAAGTTGTACTTTGTCAATCCAGAATCGTCGTTATTAATTCTTCGAGTAAGCCAATCGACAGAATTGAATCTGAATTGTCCGGAGCGAATTCTGATTTCCCCCATATCCGCTTTCAGGATCTTTTATTAAAGGGGGTTTGGGGTTTCGAAATATTTGGCTTGATACGGGCAGATTTACTAAAATCAATCAGACCTATGGGCAGCTACCCGGGTTCAGATAAGGTGATCAGAGCTGAACTTGGGTTGCTTGGAAAATTTGTTGAAATTCCAGAGTATCTGTTCTATTCAAGAGACCATTCAGAACGATCCATTAGAACTTTTCGATCCCGGCAACAAAGAGTAATCTGGGTCGATTCAGACAATGAAGGTAAAAAGATATTACCGCATTGGGTGATACTACGGGAATACATTTCTTTAATCAATAGAGCCCCTTTAAGAATATTTGAAAAAGTCATCTGCTATTTATTGCTTATCCGGTGGTTAGGACTCGATAATAACTGGTTGAGATTGATGCTTGATGTGGTTTTTGTGATTAAACCCAAATCTCTTGAATTGATTTACAAAAAAACAGAGACTGGGAATGAGGAATATCAAGAGAGAATCAATCAAATAAAAGGGGGGAGTCTATGAAAGTGGTAATTCTAGCAGGTGGAAAAGGCACTAGACTCGGACCAATAACTAAAGATATGCCCAAGGCAATGGTTGATATAGGGGGTAAACCAATTATCTGGCATATTATGAAATATTTTTCGGAATACGATTTTAATGAATTTATAATTGCTCTAGGACACAATAAAGAATACTTTAAAAAATCCTTTCTAGCTGTTAAGGAGGATTTAGCGCACAAACAGGATTGGGTGATCGAACTTGTGGACACCGGTGAGTCAACCCAAACTGGAGGGCGTATAAAAAGGTTAGAATCGATTCTTGGTCAAGAAACTTTTATGCTCGCGTGGTGCGATGGTTTGTCTGACATAAATTTATCTGAACTCCTGTCTTTTCACAACCAAAACAAAAAACTGGTAACTAATGCAGCGGTACACCCGCCATCTCGTTTCGGGCATTTGATATTGGATGGAAACCATGTGACTAAGTTTTTAGAAAAACCCATTCTTACTGATAAATGGGTGAACGGCGGTTTTTTTATTGTAGAAACAGCGGCTTTGGATTATATCGAAAACGATGAAACACAATGGGAAAAAGAACCTCTTCAGAAATTGGCGGAAGATAACCAATTAGTTGCCTATCGCCATAGAACATTCTGGCAGTGCATGGATACCATGTATGACAAACAGGTGCTGGAGAACCTTTGGAATTCTGGTTACGCGCCGTGGAAGATCTGGAGTTAACGAATGAAAGTTTTAGTACCCGGGCATAAAGGCTATATTGGTGCGGTTATGGTGCCAATGTTAATTGAAGAGGGTCATGAAGTTATTGGGTTAGACAGCGACCTTTATGGATCGTGCACTTTTATGGAAGGATTAGTTGATGTCCCTGAAATGCAGATTGATATCAGGGATGTGAAAAAGGAAGATCTTGATCGCTTTGATGCGGTAATCCATCTGGCAGGTCTGTCGAATGACCCTCTTGGTAACCTTGACCCGGAATTAACAATGGAGATCAATCATTATGGTGCGGTCCGAATTGCGGAACTAGCCAGGGAAGCCGGGGTTTCAAGGTTCCTGTTCTCTTCGACTTGCAGTGTATATGGAGCAGCAGGGGAAGAAATTGTAGATGAAGAATCTGATTTTAATCCCGTTACACCTTACGGCCAGTCGAAAGCACTGGCCGAAAAAGATATCTCCCGGTTAGCAGGTGAAGATTTCTGCCCCACATTTTTACGTAGCGCCACCGCATATGGGTCATCGCCAAGACTGCGTTTTGATCTTGTAATCAATAATCTTGTCGCCTGGGCAGCCAGTACCGGAGTAATATACTTGAAGGGAGATGGATCAGCATGGCGGCCGGTAGTCCATGTCGAGGATATTTCGAGAGCCTTTATTGCTGTTCTGCATGCCCCAAAGGAGAAGGTATATAATCAAGCGTTTAATGTGGGCATAACTGGGGAAAACTACCGTATTAAAACTCTAGCCGATATCATAAAGGCTACTGTCCCTGGTTCCACGATAGAATACGCAGATGGAGCTGGTCCAGACAAAAGGTCATACCGGGTAAACTGTAATAAGCTGCATCGTGAACTGCCTGAATTTAAACCTGTTTGGGATGCCGCAAAAGGAGCCGAACAGTTGTTTGATGTAATCCAAGTTTCCAGAGTAAGCCAGAAGGATTTTGAAGGTCCAAAATTCAATCGCAGCGAACACATCAAACAGTTATTGAAGGAAGGATCACTGGACTATTCCCTGCGCTGGAATAAAGCTGCTGAATTCACGGATATGTAATTGAATAAAATTGACTCGAGAATATTTTCACTCATTAATTCCTGCCGCGCTTGTAATTATAAAAACTTACTCCAAATATTTTCCCTGGGTATAACCCCGCTGGCGGATCGGTTACTACGAGAAGATCAACTCAACAGTCCGGAGTATTTTGTACCCCTAGATGTACTCTTCTGTCCGTCGTGTTCGCTGGTGCAGATTTCAGCTACGGTCAATCCTGAAATCCTTTTTAATGAAGATTACCCGTATTATTCCTCAGTTTCGGAATCTTATCTTCAGCATGCAGTCTCGAACGCCCATGAAATAATTAATAAAAGGAAATTGGGTGATTCGAGCTTGGTGATAGAACCAGCCAGCAACGATGGCTATATGTTAAAAGCATTTGCCGATAAAGGAATACCCGTACTTGGCATCGATCCCTCAGGAGGTCCAGCTTCTGTCGCTGAAAAATCCGGAATACCAACTCTATGTGCCTTTTTTACACACGAATTGGTTCAAGAACTGGTAAACCAATCGAAATATGCTGATGTTATTATTGCCAATAATGTATTGGCGCACGTTCGAGATTTAAACGATTTTGTTAGGGGGCTTAAACTGCTGCTTAAAGAGGACGGAATTGTGGTGATTGAAGTCCCTTATATCAGGGATTTGATTAGTGATTGCGAGTTTGATACCATTTACCACCAGCATCTGTGTTATTTCTCGCTATCAGCCTTAGATCGATTGTTCCGCAACCATTCCCTGTATATTAATCAGGTGCGCCGTCTGCCTGTCCACGGCGGCTCGTTGAGAATTTACATTGAACACCATCAAAACATTGCTGAGACTGTATGGTTACTGTTGGAGGAAGAACAGGATTGGGGAATTTATCAGGTTGATCGTTATCTCGATTTTGCTGATACAGCAGCCTCGTTGCGTAAAGAAGTGCTTGAATTATTGAGGAATTTAAAGAAAGAAGGCGCAAATATTTGTGGGTACGGTGCAGCAGCAAAAGCCACAACCTTTTTGAGTTACTGTGGAATAGATGATCAACTGCTGGATTATATTGTTGATATTAGTGAGTTCAAGCACGGACTCTATATGGGTAAAAATCATTTGCCAATTTACCCTCCAGGTAGATTGCTGGAGGATCTACCGGAATATTTGCTGATTCTAGCCTGGAATTTTGCAGAAGAGATAATGCAACAGCAAAAAGAATACCACCAGTTCGGGGGAAAGTTTATCATCCCAATTCCTCAGGTCAGAATACTCTAATATAGATATTATTTTTCCATGTTTTCCTTGATTGCAGTATTTTCTGAGTGACGATATTACTAAAACTGGATTGTTATGAGTAATCATCGCTGTCGTGGATGTTTCGGATCGAACATTTTTACATTTTATAGCTTAGACAATGTGCCTGTACACAGCGTGAGGCTGGCAAGTACCAAACAAGTCTCGTTAAATTTCCCTAAAGGTAATATCCTTTTGGGTTTTTGCCTTAATTGCGGTTTAATTTCAAATCTTTTATTTGATCCAATGAATATGGAATATTCCTCTGGGTACGAGTCGACTCAGGCTTACTCGGATACATTTAATAAATTCCATGTGGAACTGGCGGAGAGTCTTGTTGAACAATTTGATCTTCATAACAAAACCATTATTGAGATTGGCTGTGGGGATGGTGAATTTTTAGGGTTGCTCTGTGAATTGGGGAGGAATACCGGGATAGGATTCGACCCCGTATTTGAAGATCAAGATCTCCGGCGTTTCAAATCCTCAAATCTCACGATCATTAAGGATTTTTATACAGAAAAATATATTCAAATTAAGGCGGATTTTATTTGCTGCAAGATGACTCTTGAACATATCGCCAGTCCGATTGAATTTATCAAATCGATTCGCGCTGCAATCCAACGGGATTATCAAACAATCGTTTTTTTCCAGGTTCCTGACGTCATCCGTATTCTTGAGGAGAACGCGTTCTGGGATATATATTATGAGCACTGTTCATATTTCGACCGGTCATCACTGGCTGGTTTATTCAAGCGTTGTGGATTCAATGTGTTGAACGTTTGGAAGGCCTATGGAGATCAATATCTGATGATCGAATGCCAGCCGGATCCAGATTGCAAAGTGCAGGATGAAATCTCAAGAGCCGATATTATGAGAATCAACCAGGCTGTTAGAAAATTCCAGCAAGAATGCCAGAACTCAATTTTAGAATGGAAAGGCATCATCCGGAATTTATACCTTGATGGTAAGAAAATTGTCTTATGGGGAGGTGGTTCGAAGGTGGTCAGTTTTCTTACCACCTTGAAAATAATGGATGAGATCGATTTTGTCGTTGATATCAATCCCAATAAACATGGGACGTATATCGCTGGCACTGGTCATGTAATTGTTTCGCCAGTATTTTTGGGAGATTACAAGCCTGACACCGTCATAATAATGAACAGTATCTACTGCAATGAAATAAAGAACACATTGAGAGAAATGAATCTGTCCCCGGATCTTTTTTGTGTTTAATTATTTAGAGTCTTTGAATTTTTTATGATAGAACGCTGCATTGTTTGCCGATCAAGAAATTTAGACCCATTGTTGGAAATCAAGTCGATGCCGGTATTTTGTAATGTGTTATCACCAACACCGACCGATGCGCTCAAAATACCGAGGGGTGATATTAAATTAGCGAGTTGCCAGGAATGCGGGCATATATTTAACCTTGAATTCAATACCGGGTTAATGGATTATCGCCTGGAATATGAAAATTCGCTGCACTATTCTGAAAGATTTAATCAATTCGCAAGCGTAATCACTTGCGATCTGATCGAACGCTACGATTTGACTGAGGCAACTATTCTTGATATTGGTTGTGGTAATGGAGAATTTCTTGAATTAATTTGTGGGATGGGTAATAATCACGGGGTTGGATTCGACCCGAGGCACATTCCAGGGAATGGAAAGATTTTTCACCAAAGAAGGCAGGGGAATATCCGCATTATCCAAGATACGTTTTCTGACAAATATCACAAGATAAAAGCTGACTTTATTTTGTGTCGCCATGTTCTTGAACATTTAAATGACCCAGCTGAACTGTTAGCCCGGATTCACAGGGCGTTAAAAAACAAGCAGGGAGGAGGGGCTTATTTTGAAGTGCCTAATATGGATTATACAATCGATCATTTAGCAATTTGGGATATTCTTTATGAACACTGTTCATATTTTTCCGGCGCTTCCCTTTCGCGTTTGGTGAGCTCCTGCGGTTTCGAACCCCGGAAGTTAAATCTGGGATTCGGTAATCAATTTATCTGTCTGGATGTCTCTAGTGAAAGAATAAAAAATGAAAATCTTAAAGTTCACCGGAGAATGATAGATATCCAACCCCGGCAATTGAAGGCTTTTGCGCAGGAATATTGTCACAAGGTGGAGCTATGGCACCAAAAAATGGAGGCGCTCCTTGTTAGAGATTCCCGAATTGTCTTATGGGGAGCTGGTTCGAAGGGGGTCACCTTCCTGAATGCGGTTGCATTGGAGGGTGGAATTCAATATGTTGTGGATATAAATCCCCGTAAGCAAGGAAATTTTATTTCTGGGACTGGTCAGCAGATTGTTGCACCAGAATTTCTGCAAGAATATCGTCCTGATGCAGTGATATTAATGAATCCTATATATAAGAAAGAAATCGTGGAACTAACCAGACGATTGGGCGTTTACACAGACATATTGGTTGCGTAATCAAACTTGGAGGCGATGGGACAAGCATGAGTAATTTTCATGGTGAAATATTACGCCGATGGATTTTTCCGTACTCGTATAAATTGAGGGGAATGGATTTTACGGGTACGATGGAAGAAGCGCTTCAAAATCAACGGCTTGATAAAGATACAATTCGCGCTCTCCAATTTAAAAAGTTGAAATCTTTACTGCAGCATGCTTATTCCACCGTTCCTTTCTATAAGAAGCAATTTAATACAGCGGGGATAATACCTGAGGACGTAAAATCGTTTGAAGATTTTTCAAAAATCCCCAGTATCACATAAGAACAGATTCGCCAAAATCCCGAGTCTTTTTTATCGACTGACCCGCGTTCCAAGGCGGTTGATGTCAGCACCAGCGGCGCAACAGGAAGCCCGTTGAAATTTCACTTGAGTAAATGTGCAATCATTTCAAATTTAGTCAGCCATTACCGGATTTTGCAGTGGTGGGGAATTGAATTGGGCGATCCTCATATTATGCTGTGGGGTTACGGTTACAACCCGCGCAAGGCTCCCGGATTTCGCAAGGCGTTACAAGTACTATTTACGCGTCCAATTGAAGATCTCATAATGAACCGCAGGACGATGGCTGCCTTCAACATCTCTAAAAATGATCTTAAAAAAGATGTGGCGATATTGCAGAAATTTAAACCCAAATATATATTTACTTATCCTTCTGCATTGAGTTTTCTGGCGGATTTTATTCGAGACCAGGGAATTAACGGTCACAACCTGGAAATTCAATTGATTCTCTCTTTTGGAGAAATACTTTATGACCAGCAGACGGAATTATTCCATAATGTGTTTGGGTGTCCGACAGTTAATGGATACGGAGCCTCTGAGGTTGGCGCTATTGCCGGGAGCCTTCCTTGCGGTCAAATCCATACAATGGACGACTTTATTCTCGTTGAAGTTGTAAAAGAACATCCATCCGACGAATTTGGGGAAATTGTCGTTACCCTTCTGGAAAATTTCGCCAGCCCATTGATACGCTATAATCTGCAGGATCTGGCGGTCCCGGGTGATGGGAACCATGAGTGTCCGCTGGGTGTGGGATTCTCCACGCTTAAACAGATTATTGGGAGGCATCACGATAAAATACTGCTTGCAGACGGCACTTATGTCCATGGAACCGTATTCACATCAGCGATGAATAAAATAGAACATGTGAAGCATTTTCAGGTGATACAAAAACAGCCTGACCTTTTTGATATCCTTGTTGTCACCGATTCTGAAAAGGACCTGCCAAAAATAGAAAAGAAAGTCAAAGCACGGTTACGCAAGAGGGCTGGTATTAAGCACGCCAATGTAATCCGAGTGCCGGCAATTCCAGCTGAGACTACTGGCAAATTCCGGTTTGTCAGGTCGGAGGTCAATTAACCAACCGTATTCATACCTGGTTGTAGGCATGTACCAGCATTAGAGTGGAAAAGGCGTTTCCCCAGAGGTGACCGGATCAAGATAATTTGGATCTTCGATGCCGGTCCTGCGCATGGCGATGCCGGTGATCGCCTCAATAACAATCCGGTGTGCGTTCAGGGCGGTTACATAATTCGAATCATTGGTCGGCGCAACTTCAACGATCTCAAAACCGACTACATTCAGCTCATGGCAGATCCTTCTCACGGCGGAGAATGCCTCCCTGATCAGCAGGCCTCCCGGTTCGGGTGTCCCAGTCCCGGGCGCGAAAGCGGGGTCTAGCACATCAATATCGAACGAGACGTAAAAATATTCTGGCCCCGCCTGGGCTTTACAGATAACATTATCCAGAACAGTCTGCAAACCGATCCGGTCGATCTCGGCCATAAAATGCGAATTTATCCCGTTCTGGCGCATCCATTGGATCATCTCTTCATCCGGATAAAAACCCCGCAGGCCGATCTGGTAGATATTCTTTCCAGGTAAGCCTTCATCTTTAATCAGGCGCGGGATCGCCAGGCTGTGGTTGATGGTCATACCTGGTTTCTCCCTGCCGCAGTCAGCATGGGCATCAAGGTGAATCAAGCCCAGGTTTTCGGCGCCGTAAACATCGATCAGCGCTCCGGCATCCGGCCACAGTATTGAGTGGTCCCCGCCGAGCACAACCGGGATGATGCCAAGTTCAACGACCTCGCCCACCAGCTCCCGGATGGGTTCCATCGAGTTATCCGGGTTGTAGTGGTCAACCGCGGCGTCTCCATAGTCGACAACAGTCAATACCTCGAGGGGCCGCACCCGGACGGAAAGGTGGTTGATATAATCGGCTGGGGCCCGGATATAATTCTGGGCTGTCCGGATCGCTAGCGGACCACGTGATGCGCCTCGTATGCCGCTGGAGAAATCGACCGGCGCGCCCAGAACCGCCACGTCCACATTTCCGGCTGCCAGATCCTCCGGAGTCAGGCACACCGGCAGCTTGAGGAAAGTGTGGGCGCCCATAAAGGCGCGCTGCCTCTGATAGCGCTGCAAATTGATTGGTCCCGGCTCGCGTTCTGGCTGCTCCTCACGGTCAATTCTGGTCTTCCATAAATCCTCTTTTCGGGCCTCGCTCATGTGCTCACTCCTTAGTTGTTTTGTTGGCATGTTTCGAGTTGTATATTACTACGATAATTGTTCTACTGGCTCCGCCAAAATAAATTCGATTTGATATTAAAATATGTATCTGGACCAAGCATTGAAGTATTTGGTGAGAGAACCGGGACATGCGTAAAATTTTTGGTCAAGCGGTCGATGAACTGGAGTCAGGCAGACCAGTAAAAGGTCTGAAAATCCGCGCCTGGGATGAAGACATGGTCGGAGGCGACGATTTGTTGGGCGAAGTTACCACCGGTCAGGATGGCCGATATAAAATCGAGTATGCAAACGCCTACTGGGATAAAAATATCCCGGGTTTATCGTCCTGGCGCCCGGATATTTACATCACAGCCGACATCCGCAATAAGGCTGGCATGTGGGTTCGGCTTGGGAAGTCCCGGGTATTCAAAGACCACCCGCTCGAACTGGATCTGCGGATTGACCTCAGGGTCAGGGTCGAACCTTTCCAGAGCCGCATGACCGCGTTTAATCCTCAGAAACACGGCTTTCATTTTTTTAACAGGTTTAAATTTAGAACGGAACTGCTGGGTCTTGATTTCGAGGAGAAAGGGATGGGCTTTTGCGGGGGTATGTGTGGGGCGGCTTTATACCGTTTTAAGAACGGCCTCCCCGTTCCAGAAGGCGTGGATGTGCCCTCCCAGGGTTCTGACCTTTATCAAGAACTGCTCAAGCGCCAGATAAGAAGCATGGACCCGCGGGTGATTGCCAGGATGTTTGAATTCCAGTCCGCCTCGGACCGGGCCGGCTTCTTCCCCAAAAACAGCATCGGAGAGCTCACCAGAACCGAGTGGCCGAAATTACAGGCAGAACTGGATAAGGGAAGCCCCGCCATCCTGGTACTCATCCGGGCCAGGAAATTGTTTGATAACCCCACCAGAAACCACCAGACCCTTGCGGTTGGATACGAGTACGACCCGACCCGCAAGGATCTGGTCGTCCACGAATATGACCCGAACAAGCCAGGCGAGATGCAAACGCTTGAAATGAACCTGGGTTTACCGGACGGGAAGCTGTACATGAAAGATTCGGCGTACCGGGGGACGCGCGGGTTCTTCCTGAACCCCGCCGGGGGCAAAGCCAGCCGCAAAATGAGTTAAATGGTAGCGCTGTCTGTTGTAACAAATATGTTTCTACCACTGGTATTCTGGTCAATAAAAATCCCCACATGGGGAGACGTGGATTTTCTCATTTTATTGTAGGAGTTCTTTTGATGTCTCACATTGTACACAGATGTTTTTACAAACCTAACTTTGCACTATCTCCTTAGAAAAGTATTGTTGGATTAAAAACCACGCCGCAGGTATATATACCTGCGGCGTGGTTTTCGAGTGAGGAGAATGCAACTATTATTCTACATATTTAACTGAAACGGGGATGAAGCTGGGCTGAAGATTTGATGAGAAATGAGCCTCTAAATTTGAGGAATCCTTAAGGGATATTTTTGGAATTGTTAAATTGAGCAGTTGGGGGCAATTTCAGGAGATAACCTCCCAAATCTGGTCTAATGAGATGGGTCCTTTACGAAGAATAAGCGGCTCATCCCCGGTGCAGTCAACCACGGTGGAGGGATTCCCGCCGGGGCACCTTCCACCGTCCAGGACCAGGTCGATCAGACCGCCAAGCTGGTCGACCGCCTCCACAGCAGTCAGAGAATTCGAACCTCCGGAGCGGTTGGCGGAGGTGACCGCCAGTGGACCAGCCGTCTTCAGAAGGTGCAATGCGTCCGGGTGATCCGGCATGCGGACGCCGATGGTTTCCCCCGGCGAGAGAATTTCCGGCAGGTTGGGATACTTCGCGACCACCAGAGTCAGCGGACCGGGCCAGAAACGGCGGGCCAACTCAAGGGCGTACTCCGCCATATCCAGCGCCACTTTATCGATGTCTCCCAGATCACCGATCAGGACCGGGATGGCTTTAGACATATCACGCCTCTTGACTCGGTAAAGCCCATCAATGGCGCTTGGGTCAGAAGCCAGCGCCCCCAGACCGTAGACTGTATCAGTTGGGAAGGCGGCCAGCCAGCCTTGCTTGAGAACCTGGACCGCCGCCTCTATCCAGCCCGGCGAACCTGTTTTAATGACACGCGTCTTCATTGGTTCCTCAATTGTTCATCTCCCAGATCAGGCGCAGACCATCCAGGGTCAGCCAGGGCGCCACAACCTGGATCGCCTCCGTTTCCCGGGCGACGACCTCCGCCAGCCCACCGGTGGCGATCACCCGCATATCGGCTCCGAGTTCCTCCCGGAAACGGCTTACCATGCCTTCCACCAGGGCGACGTAGCCAAATAACAAACCGGACTGCATGGCATGGGTGGTGTTGCGCCCGATGGCAGCCGGAGGACGCTGCAGTTCGACCCTTGGCAGCTTGGCAGCCCGCAGGAAGAGCGCCTCGGCGGCGATGTTGATCCCCGGGGCGATCGCCCCGCCCAGGTAATTGCCCTCCCGGTCGATGGCGTCGAAGGTGGTGGCGGTGCCGAAGTCAACCACGCAGGCTGGAACGCCGTAGTGGGCTTTGACCGCCGCGGCATCCACGATGCGGTCAGCGCCGACCGAGCGCGGGTTCTCGTACAGGATCTTGACCCCCGTTTTCACGCCGGCGTCGACGACCAACGGCTCCAGGGATAAATAATCCCGGCAGGCCTGGCGGATCTTGCCGGTCAGGGGCGGCACGACCGAGGCAAGGCAGATGCCGCTCAGGTCACCCGGTTTCAGCCCGGCGTGGTCCAGCATGCCCAGGAACTGCAAGCCGTACTCGTCCGGCATGCGCTCGTGGTTGGTGAACAGGCGCCAGCGCGATCCGAGCCGCTCGCCTTCGTAAATCCCCAAGGTTATATTGGTGTTGCCGATATCAATTGTAAGCAGCATCCTGGCTATTCCTCCAGCAATATATTATCGATCAGGCGGGTATCCCCGATATAGACCGCCATCGAAAGCAGGGCGCCGCCCTTTACCTCCCCGAAGTGTTCCAGCAGGGTATCGGGATTGGCACAGGATATGTACTGCGGGCGGGCGAGCCGCTCTCCTTTGAGCTCGGCGTTCATCAAACCCCGCAGGACATTGGGGTCTCTTTCGCCTTTGAAGTAGGCCTCATGGGCAGTGTTCAGCGCCCGGTAAAGCACTGCAGCAGCCTGGCGTTCGTCTTTATCCAGATAGGTGTTGCGGCTGGACATCGCCAGACCGTCCGGTTCGCGCACAGTCGGGCAGACCACGATCTGGATGGGGTAGTTCAGATCGCTAACCATCCGGCGGATGACCGCTGCCTGTTGGAAATCTTTCCCCCCGAAGTAGGCTTTTTTGGGGGTTGTCCGGTTGAACAGCTTGGCGACCACCGTGGTCACTCCCCTGAAATGACCGGGACGCCTGGCACCTTCCAGCGGTTGGGTCAACTCGCTCACTGTCACCCAGGACTGGAATTCCGGTGGGTACATGTCCTCAGTATCTGGTACCCAGACCAGGTCTACTTCTTCCTTTTCAAGCAGTTCCAGGTCGCGCGGGATATCGCGTGGGTAAGTAGTGAGGTCCTCGCCGGGGCCGAACTGGGCCGGGTTGATAAAGATGGTGACGATCAGCGAGGCGCATTCCTGGCGGGCACGCCGCACCAGGGACAGGTGACCTTCATGCAGGTAGCCCATGGTGGGCACCAACCCGACCGGTTCCACAAGTTTGGCGCGGGCAGCCTGCAGTTCGGAAAAGGTTTTGACGGTTTTCATTGTTTTCTGGTTGTTTTTCTAAAATTTCAATATTTCACAAATTCCAAATTGTGTGATGTTCAGGCTTGCGCAATCTGATAAATCCTTCACTTCGTTCCGCGATCAGGATGACAAACTAAATGTCATCGTGAGGATTGTCCCGAGAATTCGAGGGAATTAAATGACGAAACGATCTTGGTTTTCCAACGATTTTTAAATCATTCGCTGCATCTGCGGTTCGCAAACCGTGGGCATGCTTTGTGGCCTTCAGGATGACAAAGTGAAGTGCCCTGGTGATTTGCATGTATAAAAAAATCCTAGTTACCCTTTCTATTTGTTTTAACTGCCACCAGGGATTTGACCAGCGAATACAGGGTCTGGTTGATGGGGGCCGGGATGCCAGTCCGTTCGCCAGCCTTTACCACCTGGCCGTTGATGGCGTCGATCTCGGTCGGCGCCCCGCGCCTCAGGTCCTGGAGCATGGAGGAGATGTTGCCGGATGTGTTTTGGGCGACTTTTACTGCTGCCCCTGCCGGATCGGAGAAGGGAACCTGGATGCCCAGGCGCTCCGCTACAATGGAGGTCTCCTTTGCAGTGCGCCCCAGCAGCTCAAAAGCATGCGTATTATCCACAAGTTCGCCGTTAGGGACGCCCAGGATGGCTGTCAGCGGGTTGATAGCAGAATTGACCACCAGCTTACCCCACAGGAGGGACTGGATGTCGCTGACGATTTCCACCCTGAATCCGGCAGTTCGCAGCAGTTTGATCAGAAGTCCACTCCCGGGATGGTCCCCAATTGAGATAGTACCTTCCCCGGCTGGCCTGACTAGTCCGGGCTCGACCAGAGTCGCCCCGGCGGTAATGGTGCCAGCCAACGCCCGCTCGGAACCCAAACCTTCCATTAATACCTCGTAATTTCCAAGCCCATTCTGCAGGGTAAGCGCCAGCCCATCCGGAGCCAGGCATTGGGCGAGACCCCGGGCAGCATTTGCTGTACCCCAGGATTTGACCAGCAACAGGGCTGATCTTGTTCCCTTATGATCACGCGGGTCCGGGCTGATCAGGTCCGGCCTGAAAATCTGGACCTTCTCACCTTCGAACACCCTGATGCCGTTTTCGCGGATCGCTTTTATCCCTTCCGTCCAGCTTCCCAGTATATTTACTTTCAAGCCAGCCCGAAGCAGCTGGGAAGCAAACAGGCACGCCATCGCGCCGGTGCCGACCACCAGGATACTTTCAGTTGATTTCATCCAGCAAGGCCTCCCATTCTTCGTCCGCCATCCGGAAGGCATGCTCCTCGGCGGGGAATTCCCGCTTTTCGACCTCAATCCTGTATTTGGTAAAGGCGCGCCCCATATCTGAGTAAAAGTCAGCGTATTTTTTGACGAATTTGGGGGTGAAGCGGTCGAACAGACCCAGCAGGTCGTGGGTCACAAGCACCTGGCCGTCGCAGTCCAGCCCGGCCCCGATTCCAATGGTGGGGATTATCAATTTTTCAGACACAAGGCCGGCTAAACGGGCCGGGATGGCTTCAAGAACGATGCTGAAACAGCCGGCTTCCTGCAGGATCAGGGCATCTTCCAGCAGGCGCCTGGCGGTATCCGCTTTTTTGCCCTGCTGTTTAAACCCGCTTAACTGGTGCACACTCTGCGGCGTCAGCCCGAGGTGGCCCATCACCGGGATGCCGGCTGAAACAATCATGGATACTGCGTCGCGGCGCTCGCGCCCGCCCTCCAGTTTAACTGCATCCATGCCGGCTTCCTGCAGGAAACGGCCAGCGTTTCTCAGCGCCTCCTCGGGAGAGGCCTGGTAGCTCATGAAGGGTAGATCGCCAACCAGCATGGCATACCGGGCACCGCGCGCCACCGCCCGGCAGTGGTGCAGCATCTCATCCATGGTAACCGGGAGGGTGTTCTGGTACCCCAGCACAACCATGCCGAGTGAATCGCCGACCAGGATCACGTCAATGCCGGCCTGGTCGACTGCCAGCGCGGTCGGGTAATCGTAGGCAGTCAGCATGCTGATGACTTCGGCGCGCTGCTTCTTTTCCAGTAGGGTCTGGATAGTGACCTTTTTTCTATTTTGTGAGTTTGAGGGAAGGGAAGGCTCTGTGCTCACGGTACTCTCCTTTCGGCAGGTAGAGGCCGATTTATTTTAAAATTCTGGTATACGAGGCTGTTCCGGTCTTTTAGATTAAGATCCAGGCAGCCCGGGTATTATGCCTCAGGGTGGAGGATTTGGCAAGGAGGGGAGAATTTTCTGATTGGAAAAGAGTTAGATTCTTCGAGAAAAATTTTGGGTCACCTAATGCCCCAAAGAATTTCCTCAGAATGAAAAAACCATCTTAACTTACCTATTAAATCTCGTAACCCATTTCCTCCAGGTAGGGGGCGAGGGTCTGGTTCAGTTGGAATATCTGTTCGCCGGTCATCTTTTGGCGGAAGCGGCCGATCCTGCCATGCCTGAAATGCAATCCCTTCCTACCAGTATTTGCAGTGCCGGGTTTGTAATTTTCTAGCACCTTCCGGACATTCACACCTTCCGGATTGATACCGATAAAATCTACCAGCCTTTGGGTTTCAGACTCATAGCTTGTCAGCAAGTCCTCATAGCGGCTATGCAGAACCCCATCAACATCCATCCACATTTCCCATATATGCAGGTAACCGAGTATAAAATCCAGCCCGGTCTCGAAATCCTGGATAAATGAGAACGCGTTTGACCTGCCCTCTGCAAGCCCGCGCTGACCGTATTCCCAGGCGGACAGCAGCGCGTCGCGCGGATCCCGGTAAATGTAGGTTGGGGTGAGCGCTCTTCTCCGGATTAGGAATTTTGTATACCCTGTGGGTCCTGCATGGGCTTTGACGGTGAAGGAATTGCCGAGAGCTGCAGGCAGGAGCACCGCGCTCAAGCGCGGCAGGCTGAAAGAGCCGATGTTGCAGTTGACCTCAGTCAACACTTTTCCAAGGTGGTACCTGCTGCGGACCTTGTGGACGTCCTGGAATCCGCCCGCAACCATCAGGTCATTTGTCAGGTTAAAAAACCAGCCTGAACCGGCGCGCGGCATGCCAATAGAGAGTACTATCATCAGAAGTTTCCTGCTCCTGGAATCCTTAGTTTGGTCAAAACGTAGACATTATTATATATAAAATCGGATGGTAATTCCGGGTGGATTTCAATTAAAGCTGTGATAAGATTTAAAAAAAAGCGGCTTAATACAGGTTGAGCTGATTATCATGAATAAATAGGGAGGTATCCTCTTATGAAATTAACAAAAAACTACTTGGCTGGATTCCTGCTTGGCGGCGTATTCGCGGCGGGGTTAGTGTTGCTGTTCACTCCCGGATCCGGGGATGATAACAAAACCGCGATAAGAAACTGGGCAGCTAACATTAAAGCGGAAGTGAGAGGCGCGTCTGAGCAGAAGCGGATTGAACTCGAACAGCAGTTGTCGATGCTGCGCGAACCTCGCAAGCCCGAACCAGAGTAAAGGACGGGATTTCCATACCGCAAAAAAGCAGACCGGGTAATCAATGCCCGGTCTGTTTGATTCTGGGGAATGGGGATTGGATATTAATTGAGCGGCTAGGAAAAATAACAGGTGAGTTCTGGTTATGCTGCTTTTTTCAGGGTTGGACTGTAAGCTGGTAGGCGGCTTTCTGGCGTGTGAAAGGGGAAGTGCCGGAGACGACCAGCACGACCTGATCGTAATCATCGCCGATTGATATCGGGATGAAAGCGGAATTATCCGCGCTCAGCTGGATGTGTTCCACTTGGTTCTCAGCCCCGATTTTTATCAGGCTGAGCCGGAAAGACTGCGGCAGGATATTTTGAATGCGGGCAAACCCGTTCGCTTCCCATCCGCCGCCATCTACTTCAAAATCGCTGAAATACCCGATCTCCTGAACAGAGACATCATCCAGCAAAAAACCTTCCCCGTTGACTGCCGCGTCGGTGATGTTTTCAAACCTGAGTTGGACTTCCTGGCCGGCATACTGGGAGATATCTACGGTCTCCTTAATCCATGCTGGTCCGCCCCCGCTTTTTCCATTGTATCCCCACCCGTAACTGTTACCGGACGGGTCCAGGTCCGTTCCGGAGGGAGTCCTGAGGATGTCCCATTTCGTGCCATCCGGGGAGGCGGTAAGGTAAAGGTAATCGTAATCGCTTTCAATATCGTACCAGGTCCAGTAGGAGAGCGTCAGCGGACCAGATACATCCCTGAAATCAAAGTTCCTGGTCAGGGTCATATTGGAGGAATCGCCCCGGTTGGAGTAGAAAAAATGGGAGCCTGAATATGGTTCAGCTGGAAGCACTTCGGCCTGGAGGGAACCTTCAAAATTGATAACATAGTCGCCTTTGCAGGTGATCCGGATGTAATCAGAGCCATGCTGGCTGACATCCCGGACCATTAAACCTGAAGGGCATTCACTGATCGTCTCCGTTTCGTTCGCATGTGGAGCGTTCGGGAATATTTTATAAGCGTAGCGCCCGTCAGCCACTTCGGGATTATGCAGGTAATTCGTTACTGCCCAATCTGCAAATACATCATCTGCCTTGATAACTTCGGAGGAATCAGAATCAAGGATTTTAACTTCTTCCAGGACCCTGTCGATGCTTGTCATACCGTTATCCGGATGGGCGACCAGCGCCTGTGTAACAGCTTCCCCAAACCGGTCCAGGAAATATGTCATGAACAGGAAAGATGCCCCGTAATGAGCGTGGGTGTTGGTCTGGTCGTCAGGCCAGGTGGTTAGCTGAATGTCAGGATCAGCGATGAAAGCGTGCTCGACCTGCCCGTTGCTGAACCGGTTGAGAAACGCGGCAAGTTCAGAGAAACCCTCAGTGACCCAGGCTTCCTCGTTTGGGTCATGGTGCCATTGGATCATATGCTGGAACTCGTGTGCCAGAACGCCGTAGGTAAATTTTGTGTCCAGGGTGAGCTTATCAGCGCTCATCAGGAACATCTCGTGCCCATTTGAGAACTTCTTTACGTCTGGCGGGAATTCATCACCGGGCGAGAAATAACCGGCCACATTGCCTCCCAGGCCGCGCGCATACAGCACATAAAGATGAGGGTCGCCGTCTACACCCGGGGTCCATTCGCTCCCAAAAAAAGTCCGGTTTGTTGGGTAAATGTGCTCCTCAAACGTCTCGGCGAGGTCGCTTAATTCAGCTTCATCGTAGTTAACACCATCCTGGATCCAGAGATAAAGGTGGTCTGTCACATACTGTAAAGTCGCCATGACCTGGAAATTCTGGTTGTTATCGGCATTGAGCACCCAGAAGGTTTGTTGATCGCCAGTATTGTAGAACGATTCCGGGGGGTCGGTCTTGCGGGCAAGCCCAGCCTTACCCTGCAGCCGTGCGGCCAGATCAAGCGGGTCGTTTACGGGGATGATTGTATCCTGTAAGATCCTCAAAGTATCGAGAGCGTCATCCGAGCTTGTTTCAGACTGCCCAATCGTGTCTGGTTTGGAAGGAGTCACATACTGTGCCTGCTCAGGTGGGCGGATTACTACCGGTGTACTGGTGGCTGTTGAAATTCCTTCCATTGTGAACTTTTCCGAAGGAAAATCTTGCAGGAACAGATACGTGAAAATTCCCAGGCCTGATGTGAAACATAGACAAAGGACCAGGAAAAAAACAAGGCCAATGGCAGCAATAAGCAGGATCGCAAGGTTGCGGTTCAAATTCTCTCCATTATCTGTTGGGGTCAACCTGGCGGCTCAGGCAGTGGACAGTATAGATTCGCTGGGAGTGGGTCGCTGACAAGTAGATAATCCAGATTGTTGTTATCTTTGAAAATCCCCACGGCCAGCGAACTGCTTTCCCGTTCTGGACAGGTGAGCACTAACACATCTGAGCCATCTGGAAAATCGCCATCCAGTTTTTCGAGTGGTATCCGCACGGGTTTCCATTCAGGTCCGATAACCAGGAAACTGATATATGGGTAGGGTTTTGAGGGGTAATAATCTTTATTACCGGGTTCACCTGTGGCGGGTGGAAACAATCTAGGGTAAAGTGCCCTGCCCGTCAGAATTTGTCCGCCGCTATCCAGAAACCGCCTGAATATATCTCGCTGGTTCTGGTCTGCTAAATCTGAGTTTAAAAACATTTCGCTCATGTTTTCCAACCTGGCCTGTGTGAACCGGGGGTTGTAAATCTTCTCAATCAGTGGCAGACTGACCCCAACAATAACCAGCAATGTTATCGCAATATAGAAACTCGGAGAATATATCAGTTTTTTGCCTTTTTGGGGAGTTTCCCTCGAAGAAAACGCTATGTTTACAAAGTCAGGAGACAGCCTTTTGTTAAGAATAACCAGAGTACAGTGGCTGGATAGAGCGGCCAGCCCAACACTGAAATAGAGCACGCTGATCCAATCAACAGGGAGGATGTAGCGGCCGCCTGAAATCCGAAAAGCCGCATTTCCCAGGAAATATACAATACCCATCAGCAAGGGCATAATCCCCGCGCCCAGATTTTTTTTCCACGCCAGGCTTATCCCGTGGGATATAACCAGGATACTGAGAAGAATCGGGATAATTGATTGGGTTGGGATTTGCCCTTCCCATTTATGCCAGAACGGCAGCCTGCGAATATAACTCTGGGTTGTACAGCAGTCATCCCAGAATTTCTCCAGCGATCTGTGCCCTGACAGTTGGATGGCGCTGTCGAAAATCCGGATTGTTGCCGGAAAATACATTACTAACTGGGTCTGATTATTAAGATAATGAACCGCGACGAAACTTGCTATCTGAGCCGGATATTCTTTGATAAAATCGATAGCGCGCCCAGAGACTTCCGATATATACCCGCTGCTTGATCCAGGTAATGCGCCTTCAGAACCACTTTCTTTTGGGGGTTGTTTATCGCTTATTTCTACCGGAGGGGTTTCTGTTTCATACGGCCTGTAGCGGAGTGAGATTACATCAAAACGGAAGTTGGGGCTGTCGATAAATACCTTTCCGGTAAGCGTCCAGTTGCGGTAAACCCAGGGTGTCATAATGATCAGAATACCCAGGCAAAAAAGACCGCTCTGGAGCAGCCAAGTCCTTTTGGGATTTCTTTTTAATGCCAGAGCTGAAAGAACCAGTAATACAAAGGCGAATACGATTGTTTCAAAGCGAATGAGGGCGGAGATAGCCAGCATCCCCCCTGCCAGCAGCGGGTAAACTGTTTTATCCCCGATTTTTTTCAACCATAAGGTCCCGAACAGAACAAAGAGCATTACAAAAAGCACAGCAGGCAATTCCGCCATTAACAGTTTGGCGTGTGAAGTGGTCACAAACCTGGATAACGTGATCGAATTCGCCTCCCTTAGCATAAGTAAAAATCCGGCGATTACACCGGATACCCGGTTGTGCAGGATTTTTGTCAGCAGGTAAAGGACTGCCGGCAGAACTGCAAGGATAACAACCTGGACCGAGACGACACTTTCATAACTCTGGCCTCCAATTATATGAAGGATTGAAATGAACAGGGCGTGCATGGGTCGGCGGAGAAATTGTGAACCAAGAAATCTGAAACCCTCCCCAACATTCAGGAAATGGAAAGTCGCATCGTACCCGATTGAATCAGAAATGGGGTAGAACTCGAAATTCGGTGGGCGGGGTTCAGCAACAAACCAGTTTGGGGATATTGGAATGCGCAACCAGATGTAAAGCGTTAGACCATAAATGAAACAGAAAATTAAGATATCGATGTATGGGATTCTGCTTTTTCTGAGCCAGTCTACCCGCTCTTTGTAATCGACAAGAAATATCGCGAATGCGAGCATGATCATCCCTGCCGCCCAGGCAAGGAATATCTGGGTTTCGATCAGAGGCGCTCCGAGCTGGTTAACTCCAATTAATTGAATTTCATTTTTTAATATCGTTCGACCGGTAAATTCCCAGGCGATAAATGCGGAAGAGAGCAGTACCACAGATATGTAGAAAAGCGCGTTTTCCCGGATATGGTTTGCGAGCGTGTTTCTTTCCCCGGCAAAAAAGATAACCAGCAGAGACAGTGTACCTGCCAGGGCAAACCACAGCAATACCGGGTAAAGCCGGTCCAGAATGATTCCTGTAAAGGGTTCCTCGATTTCAGGCACCAACAGGATCAGGTGTACCGCTGTCAGGGATATTAAAAGGAATAAAAGAGTGAGCAGGCACCTGGTTCTCCCTCTGGAAATGAAGCCCGATATTCTGTCCATCTGGACAGATCCTTTTTTATGACCGCTCCAGTTGGCGAGAAGCAGCACAAGAGATAGAATTGAAAAACTGGATAACAGGACCAGTATGGCGGTCCGTCCGGTTGAAGTAATCCTGACCTGCCCTTCAAGGATGTAGATATCCCGGATAAAAAGATAAAGGCAGCCCAAACTGGCTAGCAGCAACAGGAAAAAGTATATCCGCCAGATGGAAACCGGGATCGACGCGGATTGGTTGTTATTAACTTTTAACATTTGGTTTGACAGCGTTGGGAGTTTATCCCGCTTCCAGACCCATTCCTTTTTCAGATATGTGAGCCGCTGATGTCAGTACTCCAAAAAACACCCACATATTGGGAAGGGCGAAAGAATCGTAAGAAAATATCACAAAAAAGAACACCAAAAAACCCAGAAGCCCGCAGAGTCCCCAGAATTTCCCTTCAGTAAAACTCGAAATTATCATGTACAGCATGCAGCCAAAAACCCCCAGTATAAATGTTGTGAAAGTCACCGTGCCGAATAACCCCGTTTCGGCAAGCAGGCGTCCGTAAAGATTTTTGGGTGTGATCAAGCGGTTTCGGCCTTCCACAGGCGTTATCTGGCGGACTATTTCCGGCTGGCGGTTATACGGCTGGTCGGGAATCATTTTATCAAAAAAGTATGCGTAATTTCCAAGACCAACTCCAATAACGGGATATTCTTCAAACATGTTCAAGGCAGTCTGTAGGTATACAAATCTTTGTTGGAAGGCAATATATTCGAGGTATGTTTTCTTACCCGGTTGGTCATCAGTCCAGTAGCGCCAGAACCTGGAGATATACCTGTTCTGAGCGCCAAATACAACCGCAAGCCCCAGGATCCCTATTATGATCAGGGCAATTTCGATAACTCTCCTGCGGTTCATGTTTGTTCCTGTTATTGATTGACCAGCATCTCTCTTTTTAACCCGTGATATTCGGTGGATCAGTAATGAGATTATCACCAGGGCAGCAAAAATAAACAGGCCAGTACGCGAGAACGTGAAAAGCATGATTACTGCGGACCAGATCAACAATAACCACTCAACCGTCAACCAGCGGTAGCGCCATTTAAAAACACTTTTTTGCGAGACAATCGATCCGAGCAAAAAGGGCAGCAACAAAAAACCGATCTGTTCAGCGAACCATTTTGGCTCGTAGGTCAGTCCTGAAATGCGTGTTTCGAATAATTTCCGGGTGGAAACATAACTTTGGATTTTGCTGATCAGGTCGAAATATGTTTCAGAATAATGAATAATATAAACCGATTGTATCGATCCCCAAAGCAATGCGACCCCAAAACCAAGGTATAACCAGCGCAAAGAAAAATCCAGATCATCCCAATTCTGATGCAATAATGATATTGTGAAAAAGAAGGCGCATCCAATCCCGAGGGTCAGAATATTTCGGATAAACCGGTAGGGTAAAGATATCCCCCGCAGAGCTTCGATTTCAAACGTAAAGGCTGCGATCGAACTGATCGCAGCCGCGATAATAAATGCCAGCAGGGGCAGGAATGTTTTCGGAAGCGGCTTTGAAAACAAACGCGGTATTAAAATCAGGAACACCAGTAGGGTCAGCGGAATTACTGATAAGGGCCGCACGAGGGTCTTACCGCCAATATCTCCTGGAAAGAAAGGAAAACTGGTGACTGGCAGAAAGAAAAAAAGCATTGCCCATGTGATCGATGTTATTGGTTTAAGCAGGCTGGTCATAATTCTTCCGGCTGAGGTTCTTTGGTTTTTGCCACAGGTTTGCGGGAAATTACGATCAGACGGTAAAACAGCCAGGAAAATAAGCCAATCATGCCGCCCACCAGTATATATAAACTGGTTGGGCGCAGTTCTCTGGCCGGCAGGTGAGTAATTTTCTCCACATAGAGGTTTGGAGAAAGACCGTAACTTTTTAAAAAGCTTTCTTCATATAGGTCTTCCAGTTCAGCCTGGCGTTCAGCCAGATTTGAGATTTCCTCTTTGATGAATGTGGATTCGATTTCAATCTGGGCAAGTAGTTCATCTACCCATCCAGCGTGAATTGAAAGAGGCTCTTCTCCTGCGGGTTGTTTCTCAAGGAGGGCGAGCCAACCGGGTGAAAAATCCGCTGCGCTGGCGGCAAGCGACTGCAGAAACCACCTGTCGCTTGCTTCTAGCGGCTGGTTTTGATCTGCAATAATGGATTCTTTCACCCAATTTTTTAATGCGGCCTGGATGTCTGCCAGCCTTAACAGACGGGCCTCCTGTTCTGTTTTCTTTGAAATGACCTCCAGCAGTTCCTCATCCACCAGGGCGGTGTCCAATGCTGCCCTGGTGGCATCAAAAACATGTTCCAAAATAACATCGCTCCATTCCTTAACCGCATCCTGGGCGAATTCCGGATAGGGCTGTTCCGCAGTCAGGCTCCAGGTGCCAGCCGATCTCCAGTCTGCATCCAGAATCTCCCTCAACTGGAGGGCGGTAATCTCCTGCCAGTAGGCATCCTTTGAACGGAGCGAATCGAGTGTTTTTACGGTAATTGCATCTAGGAAAACAAGCGCTTCCAGTTCCGCCATCTGCCAATTCTTATAATCATCAAGGTTAGAATATTTAGGATTTGTCAGTGCTGTAAAGTTTGAATCGGAATATGCCCGGTAAGGATTGAGGGCAACGTACAGCTGGCTTGTGGCTCTGTGTGTTGCTGGCAGCAGTGTGGAAATACCAAGTCCAATCAAACCGCCGATCAGAAAAAACAATATCATCTGCGGCCATTGGTGAAATGCGCTGTACAACTCTTCACGAAGCGACCAGTATTTCATAGCACAAAAAAATCTTTATCAAATTGGGTAAATCGTACAACGGCTAAATTTTACCAATTCAACCAGAAGCATGTTTTGGAATTCGGGTTGGTTCTGCAGGGGGATCACCGTTCTCGTTTTGAAATCCAGGCTGCGGAAGTGATAAAACCAAATACGACCCACATGTTGGGTAAGGCAAAAGAGTCATAAGTGAAAGCCGCAATCAAAAAGGATAATATTCCGCACAAACCGGCGATTCCCCAGAATTGGTGCTCCCCTTTGGGTGATAGCCAGAGATATAAGGCGCAGCCGGTAACCGCAGTTAAAAATGCCAGAAATGCAGCCAGACCGACTGCCCCTGTCTCCGCCAGCAGCCGGAGATAAAAAATCTTGGCAGTGGTCAACCGGTTTCTATCCGGACCCGGTGTGATCAGGTGCAAGACCTCAGGCGCCTCAGAAAGGGGTTGGTATGGGAGCATTTCCTCGAAGTAATAGGCATAATTTCCCAGGCCTACTCCTATTATTGGGTTAGCCTGATAGGTTTGGGATGCTGCTTTGCTGTAGGCGATCCTGGCCCCAAATCCCAGGTAATCAATATATCCCACTAAGGAAGTATCCTCATTCATCCAGTAGTTCCATGACCGGGCAAAAAATGCATTTTGATTTCCAATCAGGTATATCGGCGCTGCGATCATTGAAATAATTATAGCGGTTTCGATTAAGAACCGGATTAATCTTGAAAATCTGTAAAAAATGAAACGGTTGATGTTTGCGTGCTGGGTATCCGGATTTTTCCTCACTCTGAGCCGGAAGAGAAACCACCCGAAGAAGGAAACAGCCAGCAAATTGAGAACGCCTGCGCGCGAAAAGGTTAAAGGCAGTAAAAGTACAGACCAAATCAAAAGCAGCCATTCAACGGTTACCCGGCCCAGGCGCCAGCTGAATACGCTGCTTTTGCTGATCGCCGATGCAAGCAGCCAGGGCAGGAAAAGAAAGCATATCTGTTCTGCAAACCAGTTAGGTTCGTAGGTAAGCCCGGATATCCGGTTGTCGAATAAGTGCCGGGTAGATATAAACTGCTGGAGATAACTGATTTTATCGAACCAGCTCTGATGAAACTTGATGACAAAGACTGCCTGCAAGGAACCCCACATCAGTACAATCGCCAATCCGGTAAAGAGCCATCTCAGTGCCGAGTTCAGTTCTTTCAGGTTTCGGGGCAGGATGCTGACAGTCAGGTAAACTGATACCCCAATACCAAGTGTAATCAGCGTCCGCAGGGTGCGTTCATACACCGGTATACCAAGGACGGGTTCTATACCCCTGAATAAAGAAATCATTGAACTTATTAATGCAATGAGGAGAAAAGGCACAAGTGTGACGAAAGTCCTTGGGATTGGACGAGTGATGATAGTTGGAATTGTAAAGAAAAGAACCAGGATGGCAAGCGGGTAAAGGGATAGGGGCTGAACTACAGCCCCCCCGCCGATTGTTTCGGGAAAATACGGAAAACTGGTAACCGGCAGGAAAATCAGGAAAGCCGCCCATACCAGCCTGATAAACACATAGTAAATACTGCTTATCCCGGATTGAAATTTGTAGAGGGCGGTGCCTCTGAGGATGAGAGGTTCTATCGAGTAATTTTTATTAACGATAGAGCGATCCATAGCAGAAATCCTATCAATCCGCCTATGAGGATGAGCAATCCGGATGGCCTCAGCGGATATAAATCGGGGGGTTGGTTGTGGAGTTTTTCTACCCGCAGATTGCTCGATAGACCAAAACTATTATTGGATGCGGTTTGATATTGAACCGCAGTTTGGGAATACTGTTCCTTTACTGCATTGAGCTGGTTGCCCAGGTTTTGCTTTTCAAGTTCTGCCCCGTAATTTACCTGTTTCAGCCATTCTTGGTACATACTGGCAGCAGCAGTGTCCACTGGTATCTCGAGAAATTGCGATAACCACGGGAATTCAGCGCTTGAATTTAAGATAAGCTGTTCAAGTTCCCAACCTTTACTTTTTATTATATCTCCGGATTGGCTGGACGAATCCTGTATTTGTCCCTGGAGGGATTTCAGTCTTACCTGGAATTTTTGCAGTTCCAGAATTTCTAATTCCAGTTCAACCTGTTTGGAAGCAAGCACTTCTAAATGGGTGTCGTAGACAAAGGTGTTTTGGGCTTGCCGGGTGGCTGACTGGATTTCGGTTACCACAACATTATGCCAGACGGAGACAGCCTGGGTGGCCCGCAGGGGGTTATCCCCTTCTGCGATCAGGCGCCATTTTCCGGCATTTCGCCAGTTGACATTCAACATCTCCTCAAGTTCTGTTTGGGTGACTTTCAGCCAGTATGGGTCATCTTTCTGCAGTCGTTCAAGCGTTTCCTGCAGCATCCAGTCCATTTTAACAAGACTGTTGAGGTTTGCCATCTGCCAGTTCTTATAATCATCCGGGTTTTCAAATACCAGATTGGCATACCTGGATGCATTCAAATCCTCAGTCGCCCGGTATGGATTGATCCCGACGTATATCTCTTTTGAAGCCCTGAAGGTGGTAGGCCATAAAACGGAGATGCCCCATCCGATCAGTATCCCTGCAATGCAGAACAGAAAAACCACCGGCCAGCGATGGGTGGTGTCCAGAATTTCATCGCGCAGAGAGAGCTCAAATGTCATGGTAATTCCGGGTCTGCACCATTAAGCTTTGTCCATAATGCTTTATTGTCAAGGTAAGCCAGCATAAAGAACCCGACGATGAGCAGCAGGAAAAAGACGCTGTTTGCGATTGCGGGTTGGGTGTTTAAAATGATGAACGCCAGACAACCGAGTGATAGTGCGATAAGATGCATGGCAAGTACCGCCCGGCGTGATCCCAACCCGATCAGGCTCAATCTGTGGTACATATGGTCTAGCCCGGCTTTATAGAATGGCTGGTTCCGGCGGAATCGCGATATCACTACCAGAACCATATCGAATATTGGGATTCCTAAAATTAGAACCGGCACAAACCAGGAAGAGAGCTGGGAAGCACCGTATGGGGAGTAAATGATGGCCAGCACAGCCAGAAAAAAACCAAGTGTCTGGGATCCAGAATCTCCAATAAACAGTAATGCCGGGGGCGAGTTGAAAAAGAAAAGTCCGATGCAAACTCCGAGGATGATCGCGCTGTGCTGGGTTAGAAGGTACTGGCCAGAATCAAGAGTCATCAACATAAAGAATGCGGCTGAGATTCCACCCAATCCAACTGCGAGTCCATCCTTGCTGTCGACAAAGTTAAATGCGTTTGTGATTCCGACAATCCACACGATGGATACAAACCAATCCAGGAGAATTCTCATATTATCAGCAAGCGGTAGAAACATATCTGGAGACTCGAATACTTTTATCGATACCCCGAGCCGGATCAGGATGTAGGCTGACGCTAGCTGCCCAATCAATTTTGTTAAAATGCCAAGATCGCTGAAATCGTCCCACAATCCAAATAAAAAGACAGGTATGGATGCCAGAACAGTCGCTCTTATGTCCCAGCTCTCGAATGTGCCTGTCAGCAATCCAGCCAATAAAATCGCCGCGTATAAGGTTATGCCGCCGGCGATTGGGGTGGGCCGGTCATGTTTTTTATGCGGCTTTGAGTCGGGAAAATCGATTAATTTGTACCGTGATGCAAGTTTCAGGCCTATGACTGCGAATGCAAAGGTGGTCACAAGCGCAACCAGCAGGGAAATGAATAGTCTAACAGTCGGTGAAAGCTCAGGTATCATATTTGTCTCTTTCCTGTTGCATTTTCTGTTCCCCCCGGCACAACAGGCTTGTGTTCGATTTCAGGTTCTCTGGGAACCAATATGGAACCCCTTTCTCAGGGAATTGCTAACAAGCGAAACGAATAGCTTTATTAACATGGCTGCATAGTATATCCAGTTGAATAAAAAGAAGTAGTCGCTGGCGTAATTCTTCCGGTAAAACAGAAAATATGATTTATGCCATTCGAAAATAGAACGCGCCTGGTGGACGTGAGAACCTCCCAGGCTGCCGTAATGGATTATCCTGGCATCCGGAACATAATAAATCTCCCAGCCAGCCTGGCGTGTTCGCAGGCAGAGGTCCGAATCTTCCTGGAATGCAAAGAAACGTTCGTCCAGGTAACCGACCTGCTCGAGCGCCTCTTTCCTGACGAGCATGCATGAACCCGATACTCCAGCGACGGGATGGGTGAGATCTTCATCCATGTAATTTAGTAAATACCGGCCAAAAAATTCAGACTCCGGATATAGAGCTGATAAGCCCAGGAAATAAGAGATCACTGCCCATGGTCTTGATTCACCCCGCCGGCACTGGGCTTGAAAACTGCCATCCCGGTTCAACACCTTTGGCCCGCAGATGCCCACACCGGGATTGTCTTCCAGGAATTTTGCAAGAAGATCAACCGCCTCTGGCATCACCTCCGTATCGGGATTAAGCTGCAAGATGTACTTTCCCCTTGATTTGCGGAGAGCCTGGTTCATTGGTTTGGTGAAACCCAGGTTGACGGGATTCCTGAAAAATCGGACAGATGGAAACTCCTCCTGGATCATTTCCTGCGTGCCATCTGTGGAACCGTTATCGACCAGGATAATATCCAGGCTGGATTGGGTGTGCGCAACCAGGGTGTGGAGGCACTTCCGAAGCAGTTCCCCGGCTTCATAAGAGACAATACAAACGGAAATATCAACCGGATTCATATTCTTCGAGAACCTGTTTGTATACGTCCAGGGTTTCCTGGGCGGTCCGGTTCCATCTAAACCGGACTGCGCGCTGGGGACCCATTTTTGAAAGCCGGTTTTGTTCCTTTTCATCCTCCAGCAGGGTCTGTAATGCCATCCGCAGCGCTTCATCATCACCGGGGGGAACCAGGATTCCAGCATCGCCGGTTATCTCGGGCAGCGAGGAGACCCTGGTTGTTATTGTGGGTGTGCCGCATGCCAGCGCTTCCAGCACTGGTAGACCGAAGCCTTCGTAAATTGAGGGGTAAACAAAAATTTTGGCGAGATTGTAAATCGCAGGCAGGTCTTCAGGAGGGATAAAACCGGCGAGTATCACACTGTCCTTCAAATTATATCCGGCGACTATTTTCTTTACTTCATTGTAGCCCCAGCCGGGCTGGCCGGCGATCACCAGTATCAGGTTGTTGTTATTTTTATTCAGCTCATGGAAAGCGCTTAATAATGAAACAAGGTTTTTACGGGGTTCGACCACCCCGACATACAGGATAAAGCCTGCCGGAAGGTTGTACTTTTGGCTGATGGTGTTTAGAAAATTCTTGTCTGAGATTGGTTTAAAGCGGTCATCCACGCCATGGTATATAATGTGTATTTTTGATGCAGAGATGCCCAGGTGCTGGATGATATCCGCTTTTGTGTTTTCCGAAACCGCGATCAATGCATCCGCGCTGCGGGCGCTCTTCCGCATTGCTGCTGGAAAATATATTCGTTTGAAAAATGTGTGGTACCGGGGATACAGGAAGAAGGTCATGTCATGGAAGGTGACCACCGAGGCGCATCCCAGTGAAACCGGCCGGGTGTAGTGAGGTGAATGGAGCAGGTCGAGCCCTGTCTTCCTTACCAGCCCGGGCAGCCCGGTTTGTTCCCAGACAAGCCTGTGAGGCGGGCTTTTATCCGGAAGTAATACCCAATTTATCGACCCGCTGTTCTCCAATTCGATCAGCCTCCGGCTGGACTGCTGGGCAAATACATATAATTCGAAATCTGGGTTTAAAGCGGCCAGGGAACGGATGAGATTAATGGTATAAATCCCGGCCCCGGCAGGTTGGGGCGGCAGGGCAGTGGCGTCAATCCCGATCCGTTTTTTTTTCATATTCATCGGACTGTTAAATCCAGGGTGGGTCTACATCCTGTTCAGGCGCCATACGACCCACTTGCCAAAATACAAGAGAAAACCAGAAAACCCTTCAGTGCGGATCGTAGATAACAATCGGTTGATAATACTCATCTTGCCCGGGTAAATTTTCTGACCATCCGTATAACCGGTTGAGAGTTCAAACTCCGGTAACGGTCGGGTATTATCTGAGAGAATGGCGGGCAGGTAGATGTGACGGACGATATCCAGGCTGAGTTCTGGCATTTCATACCTCACTAGCGGCAGGGGAATATTTTTATGAATTTGAAACAGATCTCGATCCGGGGTAACCCGCCTGGTTTGGACCATCCGGCGATTATCCAGTATTTCTTTCAGTGATTTGATCATTTTTAGCGAGGCATTAAAATATGCCCCATAATAATACCAGCGCCCATGCAGGGCTGCTTCCAGTAATCTAAAGAATGCCTCGATTGTATATACCACAAAAAAGTAGAACAGGTAGACCGGGCTGAGCAGTTTAAATATGAAGCGCAGCCTGCCGTAAATGACCTGCTCGAGCTTTTCGGAGGTCAGAACACCCGGGAGATACTGGTTTGACTCCTGTCCAAAAGCATGGTTTCCTACAGCACCTGGCGCGGCCAGGATTTTGTAGCCGTAAATACGCGCCCGGTAGCACCATTCGCTGTCTTCATAGTAGAGCGGGAATCCGGGGTCAAAAGGTCCGATAATTTTATACGCCTCGATCGGGATTAGAGCTGCCGCAAAGCATGCTGATGGGACTTCATTAATCTGGTCGAATTGTCCCAGATCAAGCTGCCCCAGCCCGTAATCAGTCCCCCAGGATGCCGGACCGACATAGTTGCCCATACCGTTGAGTAAACCGGGGGTAAAGCTCAGTTTTAACTTGGCTGCCACAGCGGCGCAATCCGGTTGGTCCTGGGCTGTAAACACTAGGTTGGCGATTGCGGTTGGCTCAAAAGTCACATCCGGATTTATAATCAGGAGATAATCCCCCTTTGCACTGGCCGCGCCTATGTTAAGCGCCTGCGCCAGGGATTGAGATTTTTCAAGCTGCAGGAGGTCGATTCCAGGGTAGGTTTCTTTCACCCAGGATACAGTGGCGTCGCAGGAAGCGTTATCCACCAGGATTATCTCAAGAACCGGCAGGGTCTGGGAGAGCAGGCTGGGAATACATATTTCCAGCCAGGCACGGCTGTTGAATGCGACCAGCACCACAGAAACCGTACCATCTGAGGAAAATGTATGGTGATCCTTTTCACTGGATTTGATTTCACGGCTGAGCAATCCTGCTTCTGCCAAGCAAGCTAATCCAGCTAGAATTTCGAGGGAGGAAAATTTATTGGATTGGAAATCCCTGAGGATTTCCTCCAGGGTCTTTCCGTCGGAGAAATGCCAGAGGTCTGCCAGGGGACTATCCAGCAATATTAGACCACCCTGCTTGGTTCTCAGGGCAGGGTGGTTTTTGAGGGTCTCCTGTTGGATTTCAGGTCGGATCTTATACTTTAGCGGCATCCAATCTATGCTTTAGCGGGTCGCTGAGGTAGTTGGAAGAATATTATTAAAATCAGAACAATTATAGACCGGTTTTTTATCGCGGCGACTTATTTAATCTGACCTTTACTCTATTTTCTTTATTGGAGGTTTTTCCCAGTTGAATATAAATCGGGATTGAAATGAGATACATACACGAAACCGCATAATAAAATTACTGGTTTTTGTTATTTTAAAATTCGTCCTGTAAAAGCTTCAAGTTGTTTTGTAAGAGCTTGCTATCTGGCGACAGTAAAAGTTTTTATGTGAGACAACTGTTTAATTCTTCTAATTGATTCCATTATATAGTTTGTGAGCTGCTTTTTTGTATTTCACACTTTGCATAGCTAATTTTACATAAAAAGTTATAATTTCTGCTGATTGTTGTTACCAATTATCTGGTAGGTTAACTTTTTATAGATATCAGATCAGTCTTTTGGTTGGGAATTCTTTCGCTTAAAAAATAATCTTATTTGATCCCTCTAATTTTAGAGTTGCATTTTTCATCGATGACCATTGTTGCACTATGGAGTTCAAACCAAAATCTTACTTCTCCAAACGATGAATAAAATATTCAAGTACCATGAATTAAAACCTATTCATTTATTTGTTTTCCTTATACTGCCCTTATATTTGATCCTTGGCTCTTCGTTCCTGACCGTTGGACACTATTGGGGAGGTGATTTTTCTGCCTACATAATGCAGGCCGAAAGCATTATTGATGGGACTGTTCAACAATATATTGAAGAAAATACTTTCACTATTAAAAACACTCTGCCAGGTCTGGGCCCAATTCTCTATCCCTGGGGTTACCCCATCCTGATTTTGCCTGCCATATATATTTTGGGCATAAATCTTTGGGCAATAAAAGCAATAAATTTCCTGTTCTTCTTGCTTTTTTTAATATGTATTTACCTCCTTTTTGTTGATCGGCTGAGCAAATTTAAATTAAGCGTATTATTGTGTTTATTTGCATTCAGCCCATTATTACTAGAAGCCCACGATTTTATCTTATCAGATATCCCTTTTTTATTTTTTTCAACCCTGTCAATACTATTAATTGATTTTTTAATAGTCTCCGGGCAAAGGTTGTTCTCCAAAACAATTGACTATTTATTACTAGGGGCGAGTATCTATTTTGCATTTTCAATACGCCAGAATGGGGCGTTGCTTCTGCTTGTATTGATTATCTGTCAAATTATCCAGGTTTTTAGATTCAATCGTAATAAACTATTTAAATTGAAACCAAATCTTCCTGATATCGTATTATCTTTTTCCCTCGTTATTTTACTTGGAGTTCATGAACAATTATTCGTCAGTGATTCTACCCATATTGAATATTTTCTAAATAGTAATTATGAGTGGCGATACTTAGTAAAATTTTATAATTACCTGCTGCTCCTACCGACATTTATTACAAATTTCTCTTTCAACACGTATGAAAATCTAATTATATTTTTAGTTCTTTTCCCTTTTTTGATAGCAGGTTTATATCTTCGATGGAAAAGCGATTACCACTTCATATTGTATTCCGGCTTTTCTTTGGGCCTTTATTTATTATTTCCTTCCTTCAATTCAAGATATATTTTTCCAATACTTCCATTCTATATATATTTTGTCTTAATTGGAATGGGACAATTAGGAAAATTCCTTGACCAGCATAATTTGTCAAATCTACAGCAAATCGGTTACAGATTAATTATTTTGGCTATAATCATGGAATTTGCATTCTCATTTACATTAGCAACCAAAAACCTGAGAAGTAAGCGCGAGATCTCAGGTCCTTTTGATCCAACCAGCACGGAGATGTTTCAATTCGTGTCTGATAACACAGAGCCTGAAAGTATTATGGCTTTTTTTAAGCCGCGCGTTTTAAGGTTTTTTACTGGTAGAAATTCTTTTCGGGCTACAAAGTGCAAGGATCTTCTATCCGTTGATTATTTAATAGTCCACAAGTACAGGGATCATTATTGGGATTCTGAAGACAGTTTAGAAAACTGCAGCCCACATATAGAATTCATAAAAACTTTTGAAAACCCAAATTTTTGGATTTACAGTTTAAACAAAAAATAAAGATTTTCCTTTGATTCTTCTGAACCGGTATCCTTTTCTTGTTTAAATCGATGAAATGTGATTTCACTTGTTGAATTCAATGTTTGGTTACAGGTTTGTGAATATTGAAATACTCAAGAAGTAGAAACAATAAAATACTTGTGCTAAACAAAAATTCTCCGTATTCTTCTTCCTGACCGGTTGGAAAATCAAACATTAATAATGTGGTTAATAGAAAGCTTATTATTAGTATTGGTGGTGGAATAATGACGACAAATCTTCCTGAGAAAATATTTATTCGTTGATCTTTAAATATTAATGGCAAGCAGACACCGTATATGAATAAAATTACGGCGGTGATATGTTTGGTTTTGAGACCAATAAATTTTTGTAAGACATTGTGGAGGTTAATTTCTCGTTGGTCACTGTGTTCCATGAAAAAGGCTGGCGATTCCAAATCAATCAATCTTTGTCCCCAGCTAATTTCTTCAAATGCGGAGAGAATTAACAAAATTCCAAAAATAACAAAAAAGGGGACCATACTATTTGATTTTTTCAAAAATCGCCGGGCGGCTAAAAAAGATAGAATTCCAGAAATCAACAAAAATAAAAAGGTGAGCCACTCTATTATTCTGTCTTCGCGTGTGATATGTTCATAGAAATCAGCATTATTCAAGTACAGGAACACGATTGCAATAAACAATACAGGAACGATAATACCTGAGAGATAATAAAAAAATTTTTGCGATTTCATTTTCTTCTCAATATTGAGTTTCAATTTTAATGTAATCTGATTTGTTTGTTAAATAATAAACCACGGCGAATATTCGAGATTTCTGGTATTGAATTCTTAGATTTTGCACACCTCTTGAGTTGTTGGTCCGTCATGCTTCTGGCGATATATCAAATCTGCTTCAATAACTGCTGGCACATAATTCTGGTATGAAAGATTTGGATTGAAGAAAGGATCTCCCGTTATAACTATCTCACTCATTTTTTCATTTAGAAGAATTCGATTGGTGTCAGGGATGAAATTGTTCCGGTTCTTATGTTCTTTCATTAATAAACGAGCATAAGGCGTATAAACTATTCGGAGTCCGGCGTTTATCGCCTGCAAACAAAGGTCTATATCCCCGTATGCAGCTTTATACTGCTCATTGAAACCGCCCAGCCTGTTAAAAACTTCCAGCCGCATGGCCATGCAGGACCCGGAAACCCCATTGTAATTCCGGTAAGATTCGGGCGAGCCGTTGGGGCCGAACAGGTATTCGTGAGCACTTTTAAAAATGGGCCCAGCAGGACCGCCCAGACCGAGGATCATACCAGGGTGCTGGATTTCCCTTTTCGGGCCAAGTATTTTCGTCCCAACGATGCCTATCTCAGGCAAAACAGCCCATTGGATCAGTTCCTCAAGCCAGTCTGGCTCCAGTATCTGGATGTAATCCTATAGGAAAACTAGATTAAATCCAGATGCCTTGCCTGCGCCGAAATTTTTGATGGAATAGCGGTTACATTACCCTTCATATCTGACTTATTTGATCCGCCGGTCATTGGGAAGATTACTCATTGTGGCAATCGTAATCTCACAAGAGTCGGCGCTATCGACCATGATTATCTCACAGTCTTGGCCACTGGTTTTTCGAAGAATCGGTGCGGATCATGACCAACGTAAAATCAGTCACTCTTGCATTTAATACGTGATGAGTCATTATTTTTATAAATTGATTAATCCGTGATCATGAATGGCAAAAAAAGCAAGAGAGAAGGATCATCTGTGTTGATCTTTCTTAAGTACCCACCTTCTTCTGTGATCATATACAAATGGTAGGAATTTCCACTAGATGGGATTTGGACCGAACCTGATGGTGATGATGATATGTTAATCCCTTGATCCATGACAATGTCGAGGAAAGATCCTTCGGAACGATTCCAATTTACTTCTGCACCTGTATCACTGTACAAAACATCAATGGATAATGTTGGATTTTGTCCTTGGGTTACATTAACGATTGACTGTGAGCCATCAACTGACAGGGAATAACTAGCTGGTGTGGAGGTTTCAAGGAACCAGGCTTGGTTAGAAAGAGGTGATCCATTGATTGATGCAGAAGATCCATTCCATACATACGCTATAAAGGATTTGGAAAATGAAGCAGGGTCACCAACAGCAGTTTCTTGAAGAATAATTGGCGGTATAGCCATTATTCTTAAAATCTTTGGGGAGTTTGATAATTCAACATTGTTTACCTGGGATTTATCTGTAGTAGGAACAGCACTCGCACGTGAGACAACAAGATCATTTAAGTTTGAAACTGAGGATGTGGCAGTTAATGAATCTTTATATATATCATCTCCGAAAGTGGTTTCAAAAAATTCATTCTGGTTGTATCTTACATCATTTATAGGTCCATCTTGACGGTCGTCATCAAAAATAGCTAATCCGATATTCTCAACAAATGTTGAATTTTCTACAGTACCAGTTACTGGTATGTCGGTCGGGTCTTCTGGAGCAGTGAATATGGCTGCTCCATATGAAGAATTGCCCGGCTCAGATTGAAGAGGGCTTATTTCGTTTTCTTGGAAGATGGAATTTGTTACTTCGATGCTTGAAGCCTGCGCAAATAGAGCCCCTCCAAAAGTATCTGAAGTGTTTGAAGCAAATATTGAACTTTGTATGTGTATATCTGTATTTGGATACACAGCTATCCCTCCCCCAACACCTCCTTCTGGTCCCGTAGCATCCGAATTCATTATGAGAGAATCTTCCATTGTAAGAATATTTTCACCTACACTTATACCCCCACCAATACCTGGTTTTGATAGTCCTGATTGTGTTGTAACGTCTAAATCATTTAGTACAACCCGGGAAAGAGATATCTCTGCAAAAGGTGAGACTAATGACGCTGCAGTACTTATCCCACCTCCAAATTGCGCAACAGTAGAAACGCCATCGTATTTTCCTTGAATGAATGAATCTTCAATAATTAATCTTGAGTAGTCTGGACGGTTGTGTGGATTAAAGTTAATGGCGCCACCAAAACCAGAGGATGCAGTTGTATCCGTGGCTCGATTTCCACGAAAAACGCTCTTATATATTTCAGAGTTTGAACGGAAAATACTCAACCCTCCACCGATGGAAGCACTATTCTTGATGAATCGAGAATTATAAATTTTTAGATTAACGTGATCTTCAACTACTAAAGCTCCTCCTTCAATAGGATGAGGTTGGGGTGTGTTCCGATCAATCATGTTTTGAATAAAGCTGACATTGGCTATTATCACATTTGATTCGGGTTTGTTCCACTCGCCAATCAATGAAACGGCTGCGCCATGTCCTGCAGATTTGTTCCCTTCAAACCTGGAATTTGTGATTCGTAATTTTGTATTCCCAGCATTTATCGCAGCGCCGTTTGGAACACATGAACTGCATATATCTGTTGTTTGATTATTTGTAAATATGGATGCATGGATATAAACATTGGAATCGCGTGCACCAATCCCTGCCCCCCCGTCTTCAGAAGCGTTATCGACAAATATTGAATTCAAGAAGAACACGGTTGAATCCATACCTATCGATACAGCCCCCCCAACCGTACCACTTGATGAGTGATTTTTCCTGTTATTTTGAAAAACACAATTGTCAAATGTTACATTCATCTTCATTATTGTAATTGCACCGGCACCATTTATGTTTGTGAATCCATCTTTAAAGGTGATTTTTTCAAAATTTATTGAGTCGGCTGGATTAGAGGGTATCTCTTGAATATTTAGAATTCGATTGTTTCCATTTCCATTAAAAATTACATTCGCCCCGGCTTTGGCTCTTATTGTGAAGTTTTTGTTCAATGCTAATATTGAAAAGCCTTGTGCTGGAGTTTGATATACTCCCGAAGAAATTTCGATAATACCGTTGTCACTAATTTGGTTGATTGCATCCTGAATATTATTGACATCACCAGGTACTTGAATGATTTCTATGGAATCCGCGGTTGATAGATTGCTATAAGCCGGAATTTGATTATTGATATTTATAACTTGATCTATTGCAAACGGTGTGGAGTTAATTTGAATAACAGGTGCTAAAACAAACAGTAAAAAGTTAAATATATTAATTGATTTCATTTTTTCCAGTAAAAAACCAATAAAAAACGAGCCGTTCTTAATAGGCTCGCCTGTTATAGATATATAAAACTACTCATTCGGCAGCCTGGCTATCATGGACTTCTTGTCTTTAGACCCATGGCTTTGCGTCTCCAGGTTTCTCTGGATTTGCCATTTCGTATGTAATTTTGATTGATTTTAATTAGCTAGAACTATCAGATTATATAATAAAACAATCCATAAACACCTTACAATTTTATTGGAAATTATTAATTTATTTTCAATTAATATTAACTTGGGGTTAAATTTTGTTGGTTAAATTATTAATTTACTGCTTTTCTTTGAATTGGGTATGTATGGGTGTAAGTATCTTTTGAGCGTAATTGTTGCAAATCTTGTTTGCTATTGGTGTTTCACCTAATCTTCCGAAAATAAAACCTTTATAGAAAAAGTAATTCAGGGTTTGCAGGTAATGATTTTCTTGAGACGGATATGGTGTCCATTCGAATTCACTAAGTCGTTGTAATATTTCAATCTCGAGCGTGGGTCTAATATCGTTATTTTTATTGGAAATTGGTTTCAGTAATAGGTGGTTGATAATCAATTTATACCAATGCAATCCAATGATTCTGAATGTTAATTCGGGATGTTTTTTAATCAATAGAGATGCCATCAAGCCAGCCTTATACTGGCGCTCTGAGAACGTCCAGATGTTATGGTAATGGTAATGGTATCCAATCAAAATTGACTGGTACAGGATTTTGAGATTATTCTTGGATAATCGATAAGCAAGCTCAACATCTTCAAAAGCGGCGTAAGTGAATTCTGTATCAAATTTTTTTTCAATAGATTTGAGAAAATCAGATTTCAATGAGATGTTAGCAGTGTAAAAGTGGCGAAAATCGTATTCTTGTTCATCCTGAAAATAGTAGTAACTGAATTGTTGTGCACCAATGCCATCTATGTGTTTCATTAACGTATTAATTGGCATATCAGGTGGCCAAATTACCCGACCAAGAACAGCAATATTTTTTTCCGGGTATCTTCTGTGAGCAGCGAGATGCCCTTTAACTAAAAATTGATCTGGCAATATATCATCGCCCACAAACATGACAACAGGCGATTCAACCAATTTGATGCCACGATTTCGAGCAAAAGCTGGTCCTTGATTTTCTGTAAAAGTTTCAATTCGTAACGAATAACGTTTCGGTTTGTAAGAGGTTAAAACTCTTAAGGTATCGTCGCTGGAACAATCGTCAATTGCTATAATTTCAAAATTTTCATCAAGGACCTGCTTATCATATGACTCGAGTACGTTTTTCAAGTCATAAGCTCTATTGTAGCAAGGCATGATAAGGCTGATGTCGCTCATTGAATAGAAACTAATTAGGTATATTTAAATAATTTTATTTTTTCAGAATCGCCAAGTCTTGCCAGCCACCAATTTCCCCTTCAAAATAGTCGATAAGTGTAAAGTGGGGAGAAATTATTTTCTTGAAGCAAGCTTGGGAAATAAACGAAATTCCAAACTGGGAAGTATCGATGTCATCTGAACAAACCGGTTGTTTAATCCAAATATACCCTTCTGTTTGATATTTCTCTTTATTTAACTCAAACTCATTTTTGTTGATCCCTAATAAACTTCGCCGGTCTGGTTGGTTTTCTATTATTTCGAATGCCTTTGACCCATGAAGAGATATCTCAAAAATCCCGCCTTTTTTTAGTATTCTGGATATTTCATTAATCCATCGGATAAACGCACTGCGATCCAAATGTGTGAATACAGATATGCTGTAAACAAAATCAAAGTAGTGTTCTTTATAATGGAGTGGCGGAAGATTGTTTGTGACACTAGCCTTTATGAATTGGATAGAAGATTCCAGGTAATCAATGGCATTTTTGTCTACATCGCACCCGTAACATTCAAAGTTTTTCACTTCACGATAAAAATGCCTCATTGTTCTTGCACAACCAACACCAAAATCCAATACTTTAGCGGTATTGTTTATATCTGTCGGTAAAAATCTGCGGATGCTTTTAAAACATTCATAACCTATCGAGAGGAAGATTCTAAGATCAGTTTCTCCACCTACCGTCAGCATTTCTCGTGAAGAAGGGAATGGAACACCAACCTCTTGGATCTCTCTGTGATAGAGTATTGCTTCTGTATCTATGTACTTTAAAAATTCTGGGTTTTCAGTTGAAGCAAATCTATCTTTCAAGCCCTCGTTACGATCGTATAAATTTATTGATCTAATTATGTAATCTTCTAAACTATTAATAGTTGCCTTTTTCTTGTCGAGAATAGACATAATGTATTTATTTTAATAAAAATAATTATATTAATTTCTGAGTATTAGCCATTAATTTTCAAGTGAGATTGGAAAAGTTAATGTATTTTCGGGAATTAGGATGTCTTGAAAATCACGGGCTGGGAGTTTCACATTCATTTGTGGATCAAACCAAGAAACACCTAATAAAAAATTCTCATTCAAAGGAGAATCAAGTTGAACGCGAATATTGTCTATAACAATTTCTCCAAGCCGCCACTTTGAGGTTGGGTAATTTCCAAGAGGAATTCTTTCAAACGATTTTACTAGATTATTATTATTTTCAGGATTATATAAATCCAGCATTAGTACGTAATCATCATCCATAAAGTCAGCTGCGTACCATACAAAATAAATTTCCAAACCTGCTTTTTTGATGTTACGGTTGTAATCAAAATTGAAATCAAGCAACTCGATATTATTGTCAAATTTGGCAACATAGGGATCTCCGGAGTCTATCTGTTTGTTTTCTCCAGAGGAGGCAAAAGCAAACCAATTCGGGGGATCCCATACCGGATTAATTGGAATCTGACAAAGGCGATTATCTCCCCGGCAATACGAGAGATACACTGGCCAATGCAAATCTTGAAAGCGATAATTCTTATTGATTGGTGTGAGAAAAATAAACGCAAAAAGACTTGTCAAAGCTAAATAGTGCTCCCACCTGAACTTGTTTTCATCGGCGAGAATGAGTGCCCAAATGAGAGACACTGTTGGCAGCAAAAAATAACGTCCCCCATTTTCTACTGGTATTAAAACGGGCAAGTCATTGCGATAAAGTAATATCGTTAATCCAAGCATAATTGGACCGGCAATTATGAAAATTAATCGTGGAAAGTTCCTGTGCTTAATGGAATTCCAAATAATGTATAAATATAAGAAAGCGAAAAATGCAAGCATGACAAATATAAATAGACCTGATCGATGGGCGATATAAATCTTCTCCCCCAAAAATATAAATCCCAGTCTGATTGTTAATAATTGTAATAACTCTGAATTTAGAAATTCAAAAATAGGCGCATCTATATTCCTTCCAACCATGTTCCACAATTGGATGATTCCAACCGCAACACTTAAAATAAGGAGGTAGAGGCTATGTTTTGTTTTTCTAATTGCAAAGCGTATAACAAATAGAGGCATAAAAAAGGGAGTAATATTTACAGTCAAACCTAGTAATGTCAAAAATACAAAATCAAAAACGGATTGACGAAAAGATTGGGGCCCGTTTGAGATTATTAAGAGTAGTAGACCAAAAGCTAAAAGCCATTGTATATTAAGAAGGTGCATGAATGGATCATTTGGAGTAGGAGTTGCAACAATTGCTAATCCCAAAATAAATTTTGTGTGATTCTTAAAAGGCAACCTGGAAGAAAAAAGATAAATTACTATCAAACAAATTGTTAACCAAGCAACAAAGTTATATAAAGCGGGGACATGTGCTTGTGGAAGAAGGTTTCCTATAAGTGCAACAATTCGGACAATTAAGTGGAAGTATCCAGCATAAGGTGTGTATGCTGACTTGAAACCATCGAAAATTGCCTGCCCATAAAATATTGTTCCATCTTCTGCAAAAAATTGAGGATTAGTGAAAGTATCAGGGAGACGCCAATATAATATCAATGTAACCAAAGTAATACAAATAATACAGTAAGTAAGCGTGAGATTGTTTCTTAATAATTGTTTGATATGTATTTGCGACATAAAATCAGGTGTTAGAATTGTCAACCATATGTAAACTAAATTTATTGGAACACAGTTTGAAGAACATGAATGAGATTAATGGGATAGACAAAAAAGTTTGCATTATTGGAGCCGGTTTATCTGGTCTCTCTGCCGCTTTTGATTTGGGAAAATTGGGCTTTAAGGTACAGATTTTTGAATCTGGCAGGGTAACAGGTGGGCTTGCTAGTTCCGTACATGTAAATTGTAGACCAATAGAACGATTCTATCATTTTATATGTAAAGGCGACCGCGATCTATTGGTGCTGGTCGATGAAATTGGATTGAGCGATAAACTTCACTGGCAACAGAGTAAAACCGGCTTTTTTTTTGATGGAAAATCATACAATTTCAGCACCCCATTCGATTTGTTTCGATTCGAGCCCGTGCCATATATGCAAAAAATCCGGTTTGGTTTAAATGTCATCCAAAATCGATATCGTAAATCATGGCGGCAACTCGACGGAATAGCAGCTTACCCATGGTTAATTAACCAAATCGGCGTACGCGCTTATGAAGTAATTTGGGATCCATTACTCAGGGTTAAATTTGGTGAATATTTCGACAAGATATCGGCAGCCTGGATTTGGCACAGAATCCACCGAGTTGCTAGCTCACGGCGGCGAATTTGGCAACCCGAATACTTGGGGTACCTGGAATATGGTTCCGAAACTATTATCGAAGCCTTGGTAGATATATTAAGAAAAATGCACAATGTGGAAATTTTTACCGAAATGGATGTTCGTTCGGTGGAAGTTTGTGATGAAAGTGTCAAAGGAATTACCATTAGGAAAAGGCAGGAGATAATTGAATGCGATTATGTCATATCAACGGTTGCCCTTCCTATATTATCCCGTATGATGCCACATTTCGACCTGGAATATCGGAAAAGAATCGAAAGTATTGATTATATTGGTGTAGTTTGCGGCTTACTTAAACTAAGCAATCCCATCAGCGAATATTTTTGGTTGAACGTTAATGATGAAGATATCACCTTTAATGGGGTAATTGAATATACCAATCTCAATAAGCATTTGAGACTGAATGGAAAGTCAATTATATATATCCCTTATTACCTGCCAACAAATTCAGAAAGGTTTAGTTTTAGTGATGAACAATTAGTAAATGAATTTATTGATGGATTAGGGAGGATCAATCCTGGTTTTAAACCAGAATGGATCGAAGAATTTGTGATATCCCGAGCGAAGTATGCTCAATCTATTTGTACAGTCGGTTTTGCGGATATTATGCCAGAACATACAACACCAATTAAGGGGTTGTATATTACCGATTCAACCCAATTTTATCCTGAGGATAGAACAATAAGCGGTGCAATCCGGGTTGGTCGAAAAACTGCTGAATTGATTATGCAGGATACAGTTTTATAAATGTTATTAATCGGGGAAAGTTGGTTATCGTAATTTCTTGCATAAATAAAGCTTGGATATTCCTATGATATTGTCAAAAGAAGAGAATATGCTCATTTCAGATAGACGCACATATGCACCAGTATCAATCGTGCGAACGCTGCCCCAAAAAGAGCAAGTACTCGAGGATGTCAAAAAAGCCATGCGACTATCAAATTGGCGCGACTTTATTTCCCATGGTGCTGATATTGCATTAAAGCCCAACCTTGGATGGGACAAACTGATTCCCGGTGCAATCAGTGCACCCTGGGTTGTTGAAGCGGTGATTTTGACAATACGCGACTATGTTGGAAAAATTTTTTTGGTTGAATCCAATCAAGTAGTAGTTGATGTTGAGAAAGCTTTGAAATTATCCGGTTTGGATGAGGTATGCAGGCGATTAGATGTCACATGGGTAAATATGTCGAAGGGGAATTATGTAAAAATTAAAACTTCAGATGGACTCGTATTGCAGGAAATCAATATACCCGAGATACTCACTAATACTGAATTGATAACCTTACCATTACTTAAAACTCACAATAAAACTGTAATTTCTGGCGCAATAAAAAACCAGTGGGGTTGTTTGCAGGAATTACGGCATAACTATCACCCGATACTGCCCCAAGCATTAGTGGACATTAATAGAGTTTTACAGCCCCGGTTTGCGGTAATGGATGGAACTGTAGGATTGGAAGGAGATGGTCCTAAATCTGGCATTCCTAAAGAGATGAATCTAATCCTCGCATCCGGTAATTTGGTTGGACTGGATGCAGTAGGAGCGAGGTTAATGGGATTTGATCCAATCAATTTAGGTTTTTTAAAGCTTTGCAGTGAAAACGGGTTGGGACCAATGAATGGTTCACTTACTATAAAGGGGGAAAGTGTTGAAGATATCCGCCACAATTTTCTACCTGCAAAACACAATCCGGTTTCATGGTTAGAACTTGTTCTGCGAAAACCTCTTATTGAGTGGTTAGTATTCAAAACCCCGTTTTTAAAAATACCCGCCTGGGGGGCCAGGCGTTATTATGATTTTTGGTATTATTTTGTAGGCAAAAAATTACGTGAAGATTTCTTTCAGAAATCAGGATATGCAGCCCAGTGGAAACATTAAGAGCTTACCCTATATTTGTCGATTTACAATAAATTCCATGAATTGTTGGCGAAGAGGATTTTGCGGAGAGAGCAAATTAAGTGCGGCTTCTTCATTTTTTGAGAGGTCCAGCAAAAGCATAACATTTAGTACACGGTCACAATCATACACAAATATTGAATGCAGCAACTGGTCGACACGTTTTGTTTTGTTGGTGTTTATATAAAAGTTGGAATTATCGCTGAAATGCGGTAAGTGGACTGCCAGTACCCAGCAAATCTCAAAAATCATAGCAGCTTTATCTTCACGGATTGTGTTCCTTTCATGCACCCGGTAACATACCAGCGGCTCCGGAATCATGACCATCTCTGCAATTCGGGCTATTCGTAATGCAAAATCCCAGTCATGAGCGTAACGCAATGGCAGGAATTCCCCCACCATTTCGTAATGACGACGTGTAAAAACAAAATTGGAAGTTGTCGCCCAGAAATTCTCCGTCAGAAGGGCATCGGTCAGGTCAGAACCAGCCCGGAAACTCCTTTCTGGTGTCTCCAGTGCCCATGGCTCGCTATCTCTAAAACCGTGTTTTATGCCGATTTGTTTTCCAAATTGATCGATTATTCTGATGTATGAACCCACCAATCCAATATTGGGATCAGACTGCAGAACTGCAACAGCTCTTTCGAGGCGATTTGGCTCAAAGTAATCGTCAGAGTTGAGAATTGACAGGTACTCACCATTTGCCTCCCGCAGGCCGCGGTTTATAGCAGCATGAGCGCCTTGATTCTCCTGAGAGATTATCATAAGTCTTGGATCTGAATATCCGGCAAGTATATCAAGGGATCCGTCTGTTGAACCGTCATCAACAACAATCAATTCAAAATCCGTCTCTGTCTGAGTGATGACGCTCTTCACTGCTGTGCTGATGTAAGCTGCATGGTTGTAAGAAGGGATGACTACAGAAATTATTGGCATAAAATATCTCTAACTGGGGATTAGCGCCTCGTAGTATTTATCGGCAATGAGAGCAATATCAAAATGGGACAGAGTCTTCTGACGCAGTATATCCCTGTTTGGTGGATTATCGAGCATCTTGCGAACGCCCTCCATAAGTTCTGCAACATCTCCTATTCGGGAAATAACCTCCCCACCACCAGTGCGCTGTAAAACCTCGCGGTTGTTGCCAACGTCTGTAACCACCACAGGCACTCCCATTGCCTGTGCTTCGATGATGACCATTGGCATACCTTCAAAATCAGAAGGCAATACAACAACACTGGAGAATGCCAAGATGTCGCTGATGGGACGGTAAAAAGGGACACGAGTTATATTAGATAAACCTATCTTATTAATTTGTCTGTTCACTTCGCCAGCAAGCGGTCCATCACCCACCATTAGAAAATGTATATATTGATCCCTAGAAAACCGCCGTGCAAGCTCAACGAAATCCATGGGCCGTTTCTGGGGGTGTATCCGTGAAGCAAATGTTATTATTTTCTTGTTTTCCGGTAGGTTAAAATTCCTTTTTAGGGCAAGAATTCTATCATTGTTGTATTCGGCTGGGTTTAACTCGTCTGGTTCAATCCCATTTTCTATCAAAAATGTCTGTTCCGGTTTAGCGCCTTCTTGAATATATGCCTGAATTATTTTTGAGTTGACCCCGATATGAGAATCGATGTTCATTACCAGGGAGAGGTCATAGCGATGGATCCATCCAATCACGGAATCATAAACCTGGTTAGCAATCCAAAGATGTGGGTATCGATGTTTAATATTCCAAAGAGCATCGTATATCCAGGGAGTCCCATTTGCAATATAAAGCGTTTGGGGTTCAAAACGGTTAATGAGATACATCATAAAAGAAAAGTATAAACCTGGATCAAGGAAGTCGGGTAAGGTGTATACGTAAGGGGTTATTTTACGGTATGCATCAGCAGTGGTTCCCATGGCATAATCAAATTTCTCAAAAGTCACTATAACAAATTGGATTTTCCCTTTCAAATTTTCCATCACCTTCAGGTGAATTTGTTCTGCGCCTCCGATAGCCAAATAGGGGTGAACCATGATCGAAGTTGGAATTTCAGATTCAACAGGTTCAGGATGTAAAATCTCATCTATACGGCTTAAATTCAAGGTTAAGTTACCCCAATCTTGGGAACCAACATCTTTCAAGATAATCCTGTTTTCCAAAAGATGCCAATCTATTCCAGAGAATATTTTCTGGAATGGGATAGAATTTTCGCTGTCGTGGTCATTTGTGGGGTGAAAAATCACCTTTCCAGCAGCAAATGGAAATTTATAAGATTTGGAAATAAGGGGAGAGAGATCAAGGCTCATTTCTTGATCTAAGTATTCCTTTCGCACAACCTGCCTGAGAAGCGGATGCTGCTGATTTCCAGGTAATCTTCCTCTCTGGATTTGTTGGATTCCCCAATCAGCAGAACCACGCAAATTTACAGTAAATGCTAATTTTTCTGATTCCAAAGCAATCAGATTTGTTTCCAGATATGCAGAGGTATGGGTGACCAAATCATCAGATGCAAGACATATGTATGGAGCATCTAAATTTTGCATAAGCGAATTAAAATCAAGAGCATCCCAAGTATCATTTGGCGATTCGGAAAAATAAGCAATGCTATTTTGGGGCTGCCAAATGAGTGATTGAATTGTGTGTTTGCAGGTTTGATTCTGTATCCAATTGTTCACAGCAATTTCTAAATAGGTTGATGTTTTTTCATCTTTGATTGTCAGGACTGTAATTGCGGGCGTTTGGCACAGGTCTTTTGTCTGAATGTTAATAGAAACAGTGAAGGCAATTTGATTTTGGATGGTTTTTGTTTGATCTGCATCAGTAAGAATCTGAGAGAATTTTTTAGTTCCTGTGTTTAAGAAAGATTTTAAACCTTCCTGCCTGAGAATTTGGGGGGCTCTTACCCCTGCTTTTAATATTCTTTCAAGCTTGCTGCCCCTTGGTAGGAGTGCCAAACGCATTCTTTGCAGTTTTTGGATTAATCTCCAGCTCCGGCTGGTGGTAATCTCTATGTAAACATCGTGGCTGTGTTTTACCTGGTTTGTCAAACTTGCGATTGTAAGGTCTTTTTCGTTGTTTTCTTCTTTGAGGGCGTTCTGATAATCAGCACTTTGTTTTAGTTTATTTTGAAAAGTATCAATTTGTCTGTTGAGAACAACAATCCTCTGGTTCGTATCTTCTAGAATCGCTTCCTGGTCATTGAGTTGAGTGATCGTGCTCTTAAGTTTGGCATTTAATTCCTGGCTCCGTACTTCCAGGTCGTTTTGCCATTCAAGCAGTTTATCAATCATGACAGCTTTTTTCGAAGAACCTTTTTTGAATTTCTCTTTCGCCATGATATGGTTAAAAATACCAACCCATTCATCTGCGTGAGCGCTAAGCAGCCAGTTCTTTTGCACATTATTTCTCGCCGAATTGCCAATCTGTGCTCGTAATTCTTGATCTTTGATTAGAAGAGTTAGGTACTTATTCCAATCATCTTCGCTTGAAGCTAAGAAACCATTTACACCGTGTTCAACAACGGTTTCATAAGGAGTAATGCGACTGTAAATGCCTGGAATCCCCAGAGAAGAGTACTCAAGATATTTGATTGCACTCTTACAGCGGTTGAAAAGATTATCTGCTAAAGGTGCAATAAAAATATCGCAATATTGCTCAATGAAATACTCTGCAAACTCTTTGTAAACTACCAGCCCAGGTTGATCCCACTCTGTGTTACCGTAACTGTCTATAGGTTCTGGCGGAGCAAGTCCCCAGAATCGTAAGACCAACTTTTCATTGAACTTAGTTAAAACGCTCTCCAATGGGGCGATTATTGACTCGATATCGTAAGAGTGGCTGTGACCGCCCATATAACCGATTGTTATTTTTTCTCTGTCAGCATTTTTAGGTTTTGGGAAATCCCAAATCAGATCATCAAGATAATTATTAAATTGGTAAATGTTTAAATTGTAAGTGTTTAGATATTTACATATTGCAGAAGTGCTACCGATTACCGCGTCAGCATCCACAATTGCTTTTAAGATACTGGACCGGGCAGTCAGGTAATGATAAAAATCCGGATGTTGTTCCGGGAGTTCCAAAAGTAGATCATCCAATTCATACACTATTATTTTGTTTTGGAGTTTTGCCGCCTCGACGACGGCGTTATATTGTTCAACCTGGCTGGGAAAGTCCCTTTGGATAAGGACAATATCCGCTTGTGAGATCATATCTAGATCCACCTTGATATCGTCACCCAAAAAATGGTTTCCTTTTATCAGGTTAACGCCTGCAAATCTGGCTGGGGAAGTAACGCGAACAGTGGGACAGACATGTTCCCAGACATCCGAAACGAAGGCAATGATCGAGAGTGGTTTCACAGTTAGTTTATTTTCTTTGTTTCTTTGGACCATGTTGATATTGAGATTCAAAATTGAGGATATTTTCTCGATAAATTATTATAATTTAGATAGATTTGAAGATTGGACTATTATTTACTATCATGTTGCGATGACCATTGGATGTAAATAGAAACTTAAAATCGGCAGCGTATAGATTTTTGGTAAATTTTTCTAAGTATTTTAATCTGGGGCAGTCACAATTGGAGAATTCAATTTGATATGGGGCAATTTCACGTTCAATACAATAATTTAGGGGAATTGTTTTAATATAATCTGCTGCTTATTACTGGCTTAAAGCACAAGCAATATTTGAGGTGGATAAAAAAGATTGTTAAAATGACATCCGAAGTATTATGGGGGATCAGTAAGCAGGTATTTATTGTTCTGTGGGCAAAACTTAAAAATTATATTCCCCTACGAGTTCTGAGATTAATCTTAAGACTAAAATTATCTGGTCAAGCTGAAATTTCAGACTTGAAAAAATGATAAAGTTATCGTGAACCAGTCTGACTAGGGTCTATTATTTCTATCCAAATGAACTGCCCAGTTAATGATACAAAAAAACTTAAAATTCAAGGTCTTTAAAAAAGCCCTCATTCTTTTCCAAGCTGGGATTGATCATACATCGCCAGTGCCAGGCTTGACTTCCACTCAGGGATCTTTATATTGAATCCAGAAATAAACTGTCTGCAGTCCAGTGCGGTGTACAAAGGGCGCCGGGCAGGGGTAGGGAAGTCAGCTGTCAGGGCAGGCTGGATGTCTCTGGCTTTCTGTTCCTTTTTGTTTGGGTCGAGTTCCAGGATCGCCTGAGCCCATTTGAAGCGGCTTACCGCCCCGGAGCCTGCCAGGTGGTAGGTGCCCTGATGTTGATGGGCCCAATTGGCGAAATCCTCTCCAGCTGTCGCCAACATTTGGGCAGTGATCTCAGCCAGCATACGCGCCCAGGTAGGGCTGCCGACCTGGTCGGAGACAATATTAAGGATATCCTTTTTGCGGGACCAGTCAAGCACTTTGGTAACGAAACTCTCGCGCCGCAGGCTGTAGACCCAACTTGTCCTCAGGATGAAGCATGCACAGCCCGATTCCAAAATCGCCTGTTCGCCTTTTAATTTGCTGCGCCCGTAAACGTTGATGGGATTTACCCGGTCGCTTTCGTTGTAGGGTTCTCCCTTCGATCCGTCAAAAACGTAATCGGTCGAATAATGGACCAGTACCGACCCCAGATCGCTTGCAATTTCTGCAAGACGGGCAGGCGCTTCCCCGTTGACCGCCAGGGCAATTTGAGGTTCGTCTTCGGCTTTATCCACATCAGTGTAGGCGGCGGCATTGATGATCAGGTCTGGCTTTACTCTCCGTAAGGTATCGGCGATACTATCCGGTATGGCAAGGTTAATTTCTGGGTAATCAAGCGCCTCCAGACTGCCCAGAGGGGCAAGGGTCCTGTTCAGTTCCCAGCCTAACTGGCCGTTTTTGCCTATCAATAAAATCCGCATTTGTTCTTAGGTGAGCTAGTAAGGGGGGCTACGGAGATACCATTAATTATTAAATGGGTAATCCTCTTCCAGTATCCGGGTGAGGTATAAGCCGTACTGGCTGCCTTTGTAAATATCCGCCAGCTTTTGGAACTGAGCCTGGTTGATGAAGCCCTTTCGAAACGCGATCTCCTCGGGACAGGAGATCATCAACCCCTGCCTTTCCTCGACCGCCTGAACGAAGTTGGCAGCCTGCAGCAAAGACTCGGGTGTGCCGGCATCCAACCAGGCAACGCCGCGTCCCATAAGGTTGACGCGCAGCTCCTTCCTTTCCAGGTAAATCCGATTAAGGTCGCTGATCTCCAGCTCGCCTCTGGGGGAAGGTTTCAGCGAGGCTGCAAAATCCACCACCTTACTGTCGTAAAAATAAAGACCCGGAACGGCATAATTTGAACGAGGTTTAGCCGGTTTTTCTTCAATGGTCACGGCATAGCCTTCCCGGTTTATCTCAACAACCCCATAGCGTTGGGGGTCCCTGACCGGGTAGGCGAAGATCATGGCGCCCTGAGTGAGCTTCGCGGCTGCCTGGAGCTGGGTGTGCAGTCCGGTTCCGAAAAAGATATTATCGCCAAGCACCAGGCAGACCGGCTGGCGGTCGATAAACCCCGGGTCGATTAAAAAAGCCTCCGCCAGGCCGCCCGGTTCTGGTTGCTCGGAATAGGAAAAACGCAGCCCCCACTGCTCTCCGCTGTCAAGCAGGCTGCGGAAGGCGGGCAGCGCTTCCGGCGTGCTGATGACCAGGATCTCCCGGATTCCAGCCAGCATCAACATGGAGAGGGGATAGTAGATCATTGGTTTATCGTAGACCGGAAGCAGCTGCTTGCTGGTTCCAATCGTTAATGGGTGCAGGCGGGTGCCGTAACCCCCCGCCAGAATGATGCCTTTCATAACAAAAAATTTCCTTATCTAAATCAACTGGTCGAAATCACCTTTTTTCGTAATTGCGGTCCAGCCATTCTCTGTATGATTCCCGGCTTCGGACCGCGGACAACCAATCGAGATTGTCAAGATACCATTGTACCGTTTTTCTAAGGCCTTCAATTAGATTGTAATCGGGACTCCAGTCGAGCTGCTGTTTAATTTTGGAGATATCAATCGCATAGCGGCGGTCGTGCCCGGGCCGGTCTTTTACATATTTAATCAGATTCCTGTGGGGCACATGGCTGGATTGGGGCCGAAGTTCATCAAGGATATCGCAAAGCATAGTCACCAGGGTCATGTTTGTGGGCTGGTTGTCGCCGCCGATGTTGTATGTCTCACCTGGCCGCCCATTTTTTAAGACCGTCCAGATCGCCCGGCAGTGGTCTTCCACATACAGCCAATCCCGGATCTGGCCTCCATCCCCGTAGATCGGCAGGTTTAGCCCATCGAGGGCGTTGGTGATTATCAAGGGGATCATCTTTTCCGGGAACTGGTATGGTCCATAATTATTGGAACAGTTGGTAATGGTATACGGAAAACCGTAAGTGTGCCCGTACGCCCGCACCAGGTGGTCACTGGCGGCTTTGGAGGCGGCATAGGGCGAGTTAGGCGCATAGGTGGTTGTTTCGCTGAATGGGGGGGCCTCAGGCTCCAGCGAGCCGTAGACCTCATCG